>Ga0126373_10001715_pt1 | contig 15766 bp, 18 predicted proteins | sample PanSoiMetPlot_11_FD_92545 | JGI IMG/M metagenome (GOLD analysis project Ga0126373, IMG submission 92545) | Tropical forest soil microbial communities from Panama - MetaG Plot_11 | ecosystem: Environmental > Terrestrial > Soil > Tropical forest > Bulk soil | place: Panama | collected 2016-02-17 | reverse complement strand
GTCTTTGCATCGCCGGTGACACCTTTTGTGTCCGGTATGCCCGGAATGTGGGTGCGCCAGCGATGCGAAGTTTCTCAGCGATGCAAAGTCGCACGACGCCAGATAGCCGGAAAGCGAGTCTGGTTTCCTTCCGGTGAAGGCATGTCAAACGGGTGATGTCTTCTTAGTTACAGCATGGGAACATGACTACAGCGAGAGCCAGGCGGAGTCGGCAGTAGCCGCGACTTCGGTCCCGGAGAGAGGGCCACAGGATGAGCGGTCAGGAGACAGGCCCAGCCCCGTCCGCACAAGGCGTTCCGGAACGGGCCGAGCATGTCTATGTCGCCCTGCGGTCAATGGGCCTGCCGAACTCGGTGGTCCAGCAGTTCGATTTCTGGGACGACAGGTACGAAGGCCGGCGCCTGTTCTCCGAGCTGCTGGGGACCTTCTTCCTGGTCTTGGTCGCCGTGGGCGGCGGGATGGTCAGCGCCCGGTTCGGCGGCAATGCGGTTCCCTATGGCGCGAAGGTGGTGGCCCCGGCGCTGATGGTGGCCGCCATCATCTTGTTCATGGGGACGGTATCCGGCGCGCGCCTGAACCCGGCGGTCAGCGTGGCGTTCGCGCTGCGGGGCGACTTCCCGTGGAAGCGTGTCCCGGCCTATATCGCGTCGCCCAGTTCCTGGGCGCGGTCTTGGCCACGCGGGTGCTGTGGGTGTTCTTGGGTAAGCAGGGCAGCGCGGGGCTGACCCTGCCCGGCAGCGGAATCTCGACGGCGGCCGCGATGCTGTGGGAAATGGTGCTGACCGCCGGGCTGGTGAGCGTGATCTTGGGCACGGCGTCGGGCGCCCAGCAGATCGGGACGCTGGCCGCGATCGGCGTGGGGAGCTATATCGCGCTGGCCGGGCTGTGGGGCTCTGCGGTCAGTGGCGCGTCGATGAACCCGGCCCGGTCGCTGGGGCCCGCCCTGGTGAAGGGCGACTGGACCTCGTGGTGGGCGTATCTGGCCGGGCCAGTGGCGGGCGCGGCGATCGCGGTGGGCATCGCCTATGTGCTGCGGGGCCGGGGCGGCGGCCGCAGCGGGGTCGCCGCGGCACAGGGCACTCTCGGCGTGGACTGGCGCCCCGGGTCCCGGCCGCGGCCTGAGCCCGGGTGCCGGATGATCACCAGGGTTAAGAACGGCGCAGGTGTCAAGGGACCGGCCGCGCTCAGGGCCGGTCGAGTAATAAGGAGAGATGGCTGATGCCCGATAGGTCTCGCGCGCTGGATCACATCGTGGTGGTGCTGTTCGAGAACCGGTCCCTGGACAACGTGCTCGGGCACCTGTACGGGCCGGGGGACGGCAAGGACTTCGACGGGGTCATCGGGAAGGACCTGAGCAACCCGATCCCTGCGTGGGCGGAGCACGGCGCGGACCGCGAGGTGGTTCCCTACACCGTCGCCACCGACCTGGATTCGCCGAACCCGGATTCGGGTGAGGAGTACTTCCATACCAACACCCAGCTGTTCAACATCCTCAACGACCACAACCGGTTCGCGATCGGTGAGGGCGCGGCGGCTCCGTGGAACGCGCCGCCGCCGGGGGCGGTGCCGGCGATGGACGGGTTCGTCACCGATTACATCTCCACCTTCACCGGGGAGACCGGCCGCCAGCCCACCTATGAGGAGTACGCGCACATCATGACCGGGTGCACCCCGCAGCAGTTGCCGGTGCTCAACGGCATCGCCGCCGACTTCGGGGTCTTCGACCACTGGTTTAGCGAGGTGCCGTCGCAGACGTTCATGAACCGGTCGTTTTGGACGGCGGCCGCCTCGTCGGGGTTCGTGGTGAACAGCCCGGTGACCAAGTGGTTTGCGAAAAACGACGCCGAGACGCTGTTTGACCGGCTGGAGGCCCACGGCAAGACGTGGAAGGTCTACGTCATGGAGCCGATGCCGCTCGCGTTCACCGGAATAATCCACTATCCCCGGCTGCGCGACCGGCTGGCCACCCACTTCGTGCCCTTCGCCGAGTTCGAGGCCGATGCCGTGGCGGGCACCTTGCCGGACTTGTCGCTGATCGAGCCGAACATGCTGACCGGCCACGGTGACTACCACCCGGCGTTCGGCCGCTCGTTTGCCGCCACCGTCGACCTGGCGATAGACCCCACGTCCTCGATGCTGGGGGGTGAGGCGACCGCTCCGGGTACCGGGTCCCGGCCATCATCGTCTCGCCCTGGGTCGAACCAGGATCGGTCTACAACGAGGAGTACCGTCACACCTCCCTGATCGCTACCTTGCGGAAGACCTGGGGACTGGGTGAGCCGTTCACCCAGCGAGACGCCTCGGCCCGCACCTTCGACCATGTCTTCTCGCTCGCCACCCCCCGCGACCCGGGAAGCTGGGCCGCCATCACCGCGCATCCCGTGCCCGAATGGACGGCGGACCCCGAGGTGATCGGCCAAGCCCTGAGCAGCCTGGGCAAGGGCCTGGTACCTGCCTTCATCGCCATGGCCCGGCAGACGGGGGCACCGCTTCCGGCCGAACTCAACGACCCCGACGCAGTCCTGCCACCCGGCCGCGTCGTCGGCGTCCTGCGCGACATCGCCGGTCACTTCTTCCCGCTCCTAGCAGGAGACGCGAAAGACTCCGGATGAGCGCCAGTAGCCGCACCAATCGTCCAGGCTAGGCCGGCTGGAAGACGAGCCCATGCCGGAAGATCACTGGCCGGTCGTCCCTGGTGTACCACCATCGCAGGTTGAGGTCCCGGCCGGTGTGGCGCCCGCCGACGCCGATGACGCCTCCGGCGAGGCCGCATCCCCCGGTCACCCCCATGGGCGGATCCACCGGGCCGCTGACCATGCCCATCAGCGGCTTGCCTCCGAACGCAGCCGGCTGCAGGAGGAATTGACCAGTCGCCGCCAGCGATCGGGTGTAGTCGACGCGGGGTTTCAGGTTCAGGAGCTGGACGCCCGGGTGGGCGGCGGCATTCTGGCCGGTGCGCTGGCCTTCCGGATCTTCCTGTTCATGGTGCTGTTCGTGTACGTGGTCTTCACTGTTTTGGGGGCCGCATCTGATGCCATCAGCCAGGACCCGGCACGGCTGGCCAGGAATATCGGGATCACCGGCGTGCTGGCCAGTGCCGTGGTGCAGACACAAGAGCAAAGCGCCTGGGCCCAGGCCGCATTGGTCGCCGGGGCGCTGGACCCGGCCGGCAGTACGCTCGCGGCCTGGAGGACTTCATCCCCCACCGTGCCGGGCATCGACTGCCCGCCAGTCGTCGGATCCTCTCCGGCGATCGCGGCGCAGGTCGGCGGTCATGGCGCTACTCGTTGTCCTTTGCCGACCACGGTGACGCCGCCGGGGGATACTGTCAGGCCGCGGGCCCGGTCGTGTTCTTTGTCCACCCCGACCTTGGCGCCCTCCAGGATGACCACGTTCTTCTCCAGGATGGCGTGCTCGACGACGGCGCGGCGGCTGACGCGAGAATTGTTCAAGATCACTGCCCGGTCCACCCGGGACCGGCCGTCGACCCGGACTCCCGGCGACAGGACCGAGTTGCGCACGAGCCCGCTGGAGATGATGACGCCGTTGCTGACCATGCTGTTGACCGCCCGTCCCAGCCGGTCGCCGTCGTCATGCACGAATTTGGCTGGCGGCTGCGCGGACGCCAGGGTCAAGATCGGCCACTGGTCGTTGTAGAGGTTGAACACTGGATGCACTGCGCACAGGTCCATGTGCGCGTCGAAATAGGCATCGAGCGTTCTCAGGTCCCGCCAGTAACCATGGTCGCGCGCACCGGCTCCGGGAACCTCGTTCTGGCCGAAGTCATACACATGGGCGGCCCGTTCGCGCACCAGCCGGGGGATGATATCGCCGCCCAGGCTGTGCCGGCTGTCATCGTCGGCCGCGTCCTTCTTCAGCGCCTCTATCAGCGCGTCAGCATCGAATACGTAGATGCCCATGGACGCGAACACCTCACCCGGGTGGCCCGGGCGGCCCGGCGGGTCCGCGGGCTTTTCGGTGAACACCTCGATGCGGTGGCCGTCGGGGGCGGGCTGTACCACGCCCAAGCCCGTCGCCTCCGTCCGCGGGACACCAGTCGCCGCGACCGTGACGGCTGCTCCCCAGGCCGTGTGCCGGTCGATCATCTGCACCGGGTCCATCCGGTACACGTGATCGGCGCCGCAGACCGCCACCAGGTCAGGCCGGTCCTTATAGATCACGCTCAGCGACTGGTAGATCGCATCCGCCGAGCCGGCTTGCCAGTGCGGGCCCAGCCACTGCTGCGCTGGCACCGGCGTCACGTACTCGCCGAGCAGGCTGCTCAGCCGCCAGGCGGTCGCCAGATGCCGGTCCAGGCTGTGGCTTTTGTACTGGGTGAGCACACAGATCCGGCGGATCCCCCCGTTGACCAGGTTGGACAACGCGAAATCCACCACACGGTACAGGCCGCCGAAGGTAACAGCCGCCTTGGCCCGCTCCGCGGTCAACGGCCCGAGCCCCTTCCCCGCCCCGCCCGCCAGCACGATGCCCAGAACCCGCTTACCAGCCATCTTCGGCCCCCTGCCACCGATGGGATCGGGCACCGGTCTGGTATGAAGCCGCCATCTTGGCTACCACGAGCGCCGCCGACCACGACCAGCTCCGTGCGGACGTGCTAGGCGCCGCAAGAGGCACTGCGGGCCAGAGCTGGCAGCGATTCCGGCGCGGTATCAGTCATAACGACAAATCCCTTACCATTACAGCATTCCAGGGCCGACCACCCGTATTCGCCAAGAGCCATCTACTACCAGGCTATTGACGGCACCTATAAATCTTGCTGGGCCGCGATCCGCGCGTTAATTTGGACCCGCACTCATGCCCGGAACCCCGGCCGGGGCCCCGACGGCTGAGGGTCGGCTGCTTCTGGCATGGGCGTGGCATGCGTCATGAGTCACAGGTCAGCCGGGGAGATCCTCCGGGCGCTTGGCGGCGAGCTGGCCGTGTAGCAGGCCGGTGGACTGGCCGACCTCGATGAGGTATCCGTCCGAGTCCCGCATATAGCGGCGGATCTCCGCGCCGCGGTCGATCGGCAGCGTGACGAACTCTGCTCCCTTCGCCTTCTGCTCGTAGCAGGCCTGGATGTCAGCGACCCGCGGGTTCATGAAGATTGACGTGGTGTCGCCGGGCTGGTAGTTGACCACCGAGATCCCTGTCTTGTCCCGGCGGGGCCGCCCCAGTTGGTGAGGGTGGCGGTGGTGGTGTGACGCCGGTGGCGGTGTCGAAGAGGATCTGCTGGAGCGGGCGGGGCAGGTCGCCGTGCCACACCAGGGCGGCGGTGGCGGTCAGCGGGTGGCCGGCGATGCTGGCCCGGGTCATGTCGCCGGTGCCTGCGGCGCGGGGGAGCCGGATCACGCCGGGCGGGGGCCCGGCGATGGCGGCGGGGCCGGTCAGCACCGCGGTGGCCCGGCTGGCGGTCGCGGCGAAGGCCAGCGCCATCGGCAGGGAGCGCTGCACCGGCGGGTCGGTGAACTCGAACCGCGGGTCCACCGCCCGCAGGACCTGCAGCCACTGGTCGTAGGTCGCGGGACTGGCGCGGCGCGGCCCGTGGATGACCTCCAGGCCGGCCAGCTCGTCCAGGCCGATCACCTCGCGGCGGGCCGCCGGGTGATCGGAGGGGATCCACACGTCGGGCTCGAACTGTCCCAGGCTCATGGCTTCCAGTGGGGCGGGCAGCGTGTCGGGGCTGGTGGTCAGCCAGCCCAGGCCGGCGTCGGCCCGGCGCTGGCCGATGGGGGAGAACTCGCCGTCGAGTGCTGTCTCCAGCCAGGTGATGGCGGCCCCGGCGGCCTTGGCGGCTGAGTGCAGCCGGGAGGTGGCCGCCACGGCCAGCGAGTCGGGCAGGTCGGCTGGTATGACCAGCCGCAGCCGCGGCCGGTCCAGGCCCGCCGCCTGCCGGGTCTGGCCGACCGCCTGACCGGCCGCCGACAGCACGTCCCGGGCGGCCTCCAGCAGCACGGTCCCGGCCTCGGTCAGGTGCACGCCGTCGCGGCGGCGGTGCAGCAGCCTGGTGCCGACGATCTGCTCCAGACGCCCGATCTGCTGGCTGAGGGTCGGCTGGGCGATGAACAACCGCTCCGCCGCTCGGGTGAAGGTGCCCGCGTCCGCGACCGCGACGAAGTACCGCAAGTGCCGCAGCTCAAGGCCCTGCGGCGCCCCCGCGCCCACCACCACGGGCCGCGGCAGCGGTTCTGCTTGTGATTGATTCATGTCTGCCACCTGTGTCCATTCGAGCAGGCCGCACCGGGGCCGACGCTCACCGGCCGACCGACTCTGGAATCGTGTCTCGGTCGTAGGACAGGCATCGCGCCTCCCCATTCGTCCCGTTGGTGACGTCCTGGTCTCTGACAGTGGCATGCCGTGCGGGTACCCCGCTTCCCGTGAACACGTGGTTCGGCTAAGGCCGACGCTACGAAGGCGCGTAGTCTCCCGGCACGTGCCCGTCCAGGCGGAGACGTCAGAAAGGATTGGCGTCGTTCCGCAGACGATCTCCCTGGAGCCGTCGGGTGCGTGACAGATCTCTCGGTAACGCCGACCAGTTCCCGCAGCTCCTGGTAGTCGCGGAGAGACAGCAATTCAGCTCAGCAGCGTCGCCTCTCGCTGTGCCGCGATTGCCAGCGCTGCCGGGCCTGGCAGCACCTTCGCACGCGGGGGGCCGGCGAGCCGGGCCAGTTCTACCCGTGACCTGACACCGAGCCTGCGGTAGATCTGGCGGAGATGAAAATCGACGGTGTGCGGGGACAAAAAGAGCCGCGCGCCGACACCCCGGTTGGTGAGCCCGTCTACGACGAGCTCAGCGACCGTTCTCTGCGTGTCGGTGAGATCCGTCCATCCCGGTACGCGGAGCATCGCGTCGTCCGGACCCTTCCGCAGCGCGGGACTGCCTTGTGGTATCGCGAGCCGCCCCGCGGTCAGCTGGGCGGTGATCTCCGCCACGGCGTGGTTGACGAGCGGCAGCATGAGTGGGTTGAAATCCCGGGCTGCGCACGTCAGGTCGAGCACACCGGCCAGCTGCCCGTCGCCATCGGTGATCGGGCTGGCCGCGCACGCCATCTTGCTCAGGGCATCGGCGAAGTGCTCCGATCCCGCCACCACGGACGAACGCGCCTGAAAAACCGCGGTCCCGATGGCGTTGGTCCCGAGATGATCCTCGTCGTACAGCGAGCCAGGCGCCAGTTCGATCTTGTCCAGCAAGCGGAGCACATGGCCGTCGCCGGACCTCCGGCTGATGATGCGGCCGCGGGAATCCGCCAGCAGGATCCCGATGCCCGTGCCTTCTAGTTCCTCAGCCAGGCGCGCCATGACTGGCGCCGCCGTCCACGCCAGGGGGCCGTCGTCATCGACGTCGGTCACCTGCGGTACCTCGAACCGCTCCGGTGTCAGACCGGCCAGCAGTGACCGTTTCCACGACGACAGGACGTCCTGGCGCAGCCGCCCGGGCAGGTCCCAGGAACCAGCCGCCATACAGTCGGTCTGCTCCGGCTCCTGCGGAGGCTGCTGAGGCATGCCGCTGACCTCCTCGGACAGTTCACCACGATAAGCGAACGCCGCGGCCGTCGCCAGCTCTCGTGGGCCTGCGCCCGGCCCGCCGAGCGTTCGGGCCGCGATGCCTTTACCCGAGGTGGCGATGCCCGCCGCCCTGTCACCGCATGGCGGGGCACCGGCGGGCTGGCTTGGCTGCTGGTCACCACCGCCGCCTAGCTGACCGCCGGAATCGCCGCATTCCGCCTCGGCGAATGGGCCGCCAAGACCCGTGGCACCCTCGCCCGCTATTGACACGAGACTAGTTACAAAACCAACGGCATGATGATCTTCTGGTTAGAGCTGCCTCAGCCATCGGCAGGCGGCAGCCGGACGGCGGAACCGGATAATCTCGGCGTGAGCCAAGTCCCCGCGGCTCATCAGCGCCAGGCCTTCCACGTGCCGGTCCCGATACGAGCTCCACGCCCACCGGACGGCGTGCTCACCGTCCCGCCACGCAGCCAGCCCCTGCGGCTGGTGCGCACCCACCGGTTGCCGCAGAATCTCGAGCACGAGTGTCCGGCGCACCACTCGCCACATCACCACCGGCTTGGGATAGTCGAGGACAACGACCGTGTCGGCGAGCGGGTAGACGAGATCCTCGACGTAGTAAGGCGCGCCGTCGAGGACCCACCGCGGCTGACAGGTCAGCCTAATGATCGCTGCACGATAGCTGTCGGAGCCGAGGACACCGAGCGAGTCGCGCTCAACCAGCGTCAACCCAGTTCGTGCGCAGAGCTTCTGGGCCAGCGTGGTTTTGCCGCTCCCGGCGCAGCCGAACACCACCACACGGTCCACGATCCCACTGTGCCCCACCCGCCGAAGCAGCGAAGGCGGCGGCCTACATCCGCGACGGAGCGGGCTTGGGTCATGTGGCTGCTTGTCCACCTTGGCTGCAACTAGGAGCCGGTTTCCGGCCGGTCCATGCCGGGGCGGGTCGACGTCTACCAGAGCGGCGGCACGCTGGGCGGCGTGGGAAGCGCTGCGCCCGATACACTCTCAGCCAGCCGACCGATTCGGCAGGTAAAGGCCTAACCAAGCCGGTGGACCAGCTGCCGCGGCGTGGCGGCGAGCCGAGATTGGGGATCATCATGCCGGCGCAGATCGGGCGCGATGAGCTGCGGACGCTGACCGGGGACGGAGCTCAGCTGGTGGAGGTGCTGCCCGTCAGCGACTATGACTGGGCGCACCTGCCCGGGGCGGTCAATGTCCCGCTGAAGGAGCTGGACGCCCGGACTGGAGAGCTGGACCGGTCGCTGCCGGTCATCGTGTACTGCCACGACTGGTATTGAGACATGAGCCCGCGGGCCGCGTGGCGGCTCGAAGCTACCGGGTTCGGCTCGGTGTATGACTATATGGCGGGGAAGGCCGACTGGCTGGCCGCGGATCTGCCGTTCGAGGGCACCGCTCAGCTGGCGGGGATGTTTACCCGCCGCGCCGTGGCCACTGCCACGGGGGGCACCCCGGTGGCGGAGGCGCTGGGCTTGCTGGACGCGCAGGGGTTCGGGCCGGTGCTGGTGGTCAACGAGGCTGGGGTGGTGATGGGCGCCGCCTACTGGGACACGCTGGCAGCCGCCCCAGAGGAGGCCGCAGTGGGGACTGTGATGCGGTTCGGGGTGTCCACGGTGCGGCCCAGTGAGGATGCTGCGGCGCTGGCGCAGCGGATGGGCCACAGGCAGGTGACCCGGGTGGTGGTGACCCGTTCCGATGGCACGTTGATTGGGTTGTTCTTCGCCGAGGACGTACACGCGTGATGCCACCGCGATCCGGGCGGTAACTGGCCGAGCCGACGCGCCGTGAAAGAGGGCCGAAGACGATCTTGCCCCCCACAATGCCCCCCAGAGCGCCCGCTGGACCTGCGCCGGTGCGAACGGCAGGCTCCGCTCCTTCATCGCATCAGGGGCGGCACGCTCTGCTGTAGGCCAACTTATCTGTTCACCGCACGGCACCCGGCGGCCATGATCGGCGTCTGCCGGCTCCCGGACCTGGTGTGACAGGAAATGTGACCTGCGGCCCGCGGCGGACGGCGTCGCGGATATGGCGGCGCGGGGACTGGGTGCGGCAGTAAGCCGTGTCTTGCTGAACTGTTTTACGAGGCGGCTGGCTGGGTAGTCGCGCCGCGTCGCGAGGGTTTGCGTCCGCGGTCACGCCTCCTGTCCTGGTCCGGCGGTCGCGTGGGCGCTGGGTGGCCGGGCCCGGAACAGCTGCAGTTGCTCGCCGGCGGGCAGCGATACCGTGGGGCCTGCAATAAGGTCGACTCGGGAGCCGACGGCAAGGTCCTTGACCACGCTGGTAACGATGACCTGGCCGGCAGGCGATTGGTTCACCGTCTGGGCGGCGATGTCCGCGGCCGACCCGGAGACGCTGCCGGCGGTGAACTGGAGTTCTCCCGCGTGCACCGTCAGCCGCAGAGCAGGCTGCTGCTCGATCAGGGCAAGCGCGCATTCCACCGCGCGGACAGCGCCGTCGAAGGTATAGATGACCCCGCCGCGGCTTGGGACAGGCCGACCCCGGAACCGCCCGATCACGCCGACTAGGGACTCATCCAAAGACCGGTCGACAGCCAGTAGGGCCGACAGGAACGAGGGCGGGCCGGATAGTGCTGGGTGGTCGGTACTGAGGAAACGGTTCAGCTCATTAAAGAATCGCTCGTTGTTCCCGACCCATACCGCGTGATCGACGCCCTCCAGATCCACATAGCGGGCCTCCGGAAGATGCTCGGCCAGGTACTGGCTGTTGGCCGGGGGGACCAGCAGGTCGTCCCGCCGGTGCATGACCAGGCTCGGGGCGTGCACGGCCGGGCACAAACCTCGTAGCTCGATGGCCGCCGCCATGCGGATGATGGCATACGCCGCCGCCGGGCTGGCGCCGTGGCGTTCGAAGCGTGCGATGTGGGCCATTCCGCCTTCTGTGCTTGCCGCAGTCGGAAGGAAGGGGGCCATGAACTGGCCGCTGCCCCACACCTGCCGCATGATCTCCCACGCCGCCGGCGGGTCCGCGAACACGTTGACAACGGCGTTGGCGTCGGTGTCCAGGGTGGGACTGATGAGGCCTCCGTAGAGGATCAGGCCGTTGGTTCGGGACGGGTATGAGGCGGCGAAGAGCATGCCGAGGGCGACGCCTTCGGAGAACCCGAACAAGGCGGCTCGATGCGTGCCGACGGCGTCCATGACCGCCCGGACCTCATCCATGCGCTGTTCCAGGGTCAGGCAGGACGGGTCGGCGACCGGGTCGGACAATCCGGTTCCTCGCTTGTCGAACATGATGAGGCGCCGACCGGCTGCCAGCCTGCGCAGAAACCGGGCCTGCGCCGGCCACGTCCAGGCGGTCTCCACGTTGGACACGAACCCGGGAATGAGGACCAGATCGCGGGGGCCATCGCCCAGGACCTGGTAGGCGATGTGGGTATCGCCGCTCAGGGCGTAGTGAGTCACCGGTGTCTGATCTGGCACGCTGTCGTGCACCAATGCGGCCAGCCCGACTCGGTTCGACACGCCGAGCTTGCGGTAAGCAGCCGACAGGTGGTGTTCGACCGTGCGGGGACTGAGGCAGAGCTGCTCGGCGATGGCGCGAGTGTCGGCACCGTCGGCAGCCGCCAGGACGACATCGCGTTCCCTGGCCGTCAACTCGCCAAGGTCTCCGGCGGCCACGATTTCAGGATGTCATAACACCCTGATCTTGCGTGGTTTCACCCACGTCGCGTCTGGCGCGAATAGGTAGCCGCCCCGATGTCAGGACCGGCGCCGATCTCCACACTAGGTCGTGCGGCCGGAACCTTCTGGCAGTGAAGGAGAGAACCACCTACGGCCACGGCCCCTGTGCGGTACCGCGAAGACCAAGGAAGTTCCCGGATTCGATCGGATTACCAGATCCCTAGCGTTCAGAGCGGAAGCCAGTCGGTAACCCAACCCAATCTCGCCCGGGTCACTATCCGGCCCGGCGCTCACCAGGAAGGAAAAACGACAATGGGCCTAGCCTGGCAGCAAGGACCGCTTGCCCCGGCGGCGATCGGCCACTTCCTCGTCCCAGACCCGCTCCCGGAGCGGCTGTTGTTCGCCGAGCCGCTGCGCCGGCGGATGCGCGTCCGGTTCGGCGGGGAATGGATCGCGGACAGTGAAGATGTCGTGCTGCTGCACGAGCCCGGCCACTACCCGGTGGCCTACTTCCCGCTCGGCGCCGTCACCGAGGGCGTACTCGAGCCCACTGAGCGCACCACCCGCCACCGTGATCTTGGCCCGACATCGTGGTACACCGTGCGGGCGGGGACCAGCAGCACACCGCGGGCCGCCTGGCAGCACACCGAGGTGCCCGGCTACGCCGGAGACCTGAAGGCCCGGGTCGCGTTCGCGTGGCGGGCCATGGACGCCTTCTACGAAGAAGACGAGCGGATCGTGGGCCACGCCGCGGACCCCTATCACCGCATCGACATCCGGCAGACCAGCCGGCACCTGGTCGTCCGCTACCAGGACCGGGTCATCGCCAACAGCGGCGGCCCACTGGCCCTGTATGAATCCGGATTCGCGCCGCGCTGGTATGTTCCGCGCGCCGATGTGGACGAGTCGGCGCTGACTCCGGCAGAGGGTCAGACGTTCTGCCCGTACAAGGGCACGTGCAGCTACTACAACATCGCCGACGCGAAAGGCGCTGGGTGGTCGTATAAGGACGCCTGGCCCGAGGTAGGGAGGATCCGCGGCATGGTCTCCTTCGAGCCGGACAAGGTCGAGGTGTGCCTGGACAACACCCGAATGCGGCTAGAACCCGGCCAGACCGTGATCGCGCACGGCGTCGACCGCAACCTCAGCACCGACGAAGTAGGCTCCGGCAGGCATCCGTGACCCGACCCGGTACGGACGCGGCCACGAGTCCGGTCACGGAAGACGTTCACCGGATGCCGCTGCTGGTGTCGGTGAACGTGGGCATGCCGAAGAACGTGCCCTGGCAGGGCAAGACCGTCTACACGGGGGTATGGAAGCACCCGGTGCAAGGCCCGGCGATGGTGCGCCGGCTCAACATCGACGGGGACGGCCAGGGCGACCTGGCCGGGCACGGCGGTGAGCAGCGGGCCGTGCTGGTCTACCAGATCGAGTCATACCGGTACTGGCAGCGATATCTTGGCCGGGATGACCTCGGTTACGGCCAGTTCGGGGAGAACCTCACCGTCGACGGTCTCCCGGATGACGAGGTATGCATTGGCGACCGGTACCGCATAGGCCAGGCCGAGTTCGAGGTCACCCAGCCGCGGGTCACCTGCTACCGGGTGGGCCTGCGGCTCGGCGAGCCCGAACTGCCAGCGCTGCTGGTCGGCCACCACCGGCCCGGGTTCTACATGCGGGTCATCACCGAGGGGCACATCCAGGCCGGCGATGCGATCATCAATACCAGGATCGGCCCGCACGCGCTGAGCGTGGCCGACACCGACGCACTGCTCTACCTGCCCGGCCGCGACCAGGACAAGCTGCGCGTTGCTGTGCAGATCCCCGCCCTGAGCCCCGGCTGGCAAGGCTCGTTCCGCGACCTGCTGGCCGCTGGCCAGGGTGACGGCACCGCCGGTACCCCGCCCCCGGGCGCCGGGCCGGCCTGGCCTGCTTTCCGGGAACTGCGTGTGGCCAAGGTCGTGCGGGAAGACGCGACAGTGTCCTCGGTCTACCTCGCCGCGGCCGACGGCACGGCGCTCCCGGCCGCGCGGGCCGGGCAGTACCTGACGCTCCGCATCACCGGCGCGGGGCAGCCGGCCCCGGTACGCAGCTACTCGCTGTCCTCGGCGCCTGACGCCGGGACCTACCGGATCAGCGTCAAGCAAGAGCCGCACGGCATCGCCAGCAACTACTTGAACTACCACCTGGCACCCGGAGCGGTCCTGGACGTGGCTGCGCCCCGCGGTGACTTCGTGCTGGACGACGGCACCGGACCGGTCCTGCTCATCTCCGCCGGCATCGGCGTCACACCAGTCCTGTCCATGCTGCACCAGCTCGCGGAATCCCATAGCGAGCGGGACATCTGGTGGCTGCACGGGGCACGCGGACCGCACGAACATCCCTTCGCCGCCGAGGCATACGACCTGCTCGCCTCCCTCCCGCACGCCCGCGAGCACGTGTTCTACAGCAACGCCACAGCCCCCGAACGCCACCGCGCCCACGCCACCGCCGGGCGCCTGACCAAAGAGGTGCTGGCCGGGCTGGGCATACCGGCCGGCGCGAGCGCCTACATCTGCGGGCCGGCCTCGTTCATGACCGACATGCGGGACGCCCTGACCGCGATCGGCGCCGACCCCGCGCACATCCACACCGAGCTGTTCGGGGCACTAGCCTCGATCAACCCTGGCCTGACCGGCCAAACCCGGCGGCCTCCGCATCAGCCGCCTGGCCCGCAGGGTACCGGGCCGCTGGTCACCTTCGCGCGCAGCGGCATCACCGCGCCGTTCGGCAACGACTGGCGCAGCGTGCTCGACCTCGCCGACGCCTGCGACGTCCCCACCCGGTGGAGCTGCCGCACCGGCGTCTGCCACACCTGCATCACGCCCCTGCTGTCCGGCGACATCACCTACTCCCCGGACCCGCTGGAACCCCCAGCCGGCGGGCAGGTCCTCATCTGCTGCGCCCAGCCCACCACCGAAATCGTCCTGGACATGTAGGCGGCAACCGCCATGACGACACCACCTGAATCCTCACCGGACGAGTACGCCGTCAGCCCGGCCATCGGCCCGGTCCCGGTCATCTACGTGCACCTGTCACCAGAGCACACCAACACCCAGCCTCAGCACGTTCCGATCGGAGGAACCATGCCCGACATCCCTGCCGACCTGCGATACAGCACCGATCACCTGTGGGTCCGGCCCGGTGCCGACGGGCTGGTTCGCGTGGGAGTGACCAACTTCGCCCAGCAGTCCCTCGGCGACGTGGTCGACGTGTCCCCGCCCAAACCCGGCGACACGGTCACGGCCGGTGAGGCCTGCGGCGACATCGAATCGGTCAAGAGCCTCAGCGACCTGATCGCGCCCGTTACCGGCACGGTCCGCGCCCGCAACGACAACCTCGCCGACGCTCCTGAACTGGTCAACACCGACCCATACGGCCAGGGCTGGCTGTTCGAGATCCAATCCGACCCCGCCAGCTTGGGCCAGCAGTTCGCGGCTCTGATGGACGCCGACGCCTACCACGGACTGGTCGGTGCCTGATGGATTACCAGGTCCAGGTCATCACTCTGTCCGTCAGCGACGTCGACAAGACAACGGCGTTCTACACCCAGCAGGCCGGGTTCACCCTCGACGTCGACTACCACCCTGTTGCTGGCTTCTGGGTCGTCCAGCTCACTCCGCCCGGCTCGGCCTGCTCAATCCAGTTCGGTGCCGGCCTCACCGACGCTCCGCCAGGATCGGCCCGGGCCACCTACCTGGCCGTCACCGACATCGAAGCCGCGCACCGCGAACTCACCGGCCGCGGCGTCACCATCAGCGACATCAGGCACAAGTCACCGGTCGACGACTGGAAAGGCGGCTGGCAGCCCGGCGCCGACCCGCATCGCCGCGACTACGCCAGCCTCGCCGACTTCGCCGACCCCGATGGCAACACCTGGGTCATCCAGGAGATCGGCTACCGCCCGCCACAAGGCGCCTGACGCTCGCCGACGTCGTGGTGCCGTCAGATTCAGAAGGAGAAGACATGCCTGCCAACCACGTCAGCGTCGTGCTCGCGCATGGCGCGTGGGCCGATGGGTCGAGCTGGAGCAAGGTGATCGGCCCGCTGAAGGCGGCCGGCCTGGCGGTGGTGGCGGCGCCGTTGCCGCTCACGTCCCTGGCCGACGACATCGCGGCAGTCGGCCGGGTGCTGGAACGGCTCGATGGCCCGGTCGTGCTGGCCGGCCACGCCTACGCCGGCGCCGTGATCGCCGAGACACGGGACCCGAAGGTAGCGTCGCTGGTCTACATCGCGGGGCTCGCGCCGGAGGAAGGCGAGACCGTCAGCGATGTTTTCTACCGCGACCATCCGCACCCGAAGGCGCCGGAACTCAAGCCTGACCCGCACGGGCTGGTGTGGCTGCCCGAGGCGGCGTTCGCTGACGCCTTCGCGCAGAACGCGTCGCCGCAGGAGCAGGCGATCCTGGCCGCGGTGCAGCGCCCTATCGCCGTGGCCTGCATCGGCGTCCCGGTCGAGCGGCCGCTGTGGAAAGACGGCCCGAGCTGGGTCCTGGTCGCTGAACAGGACCGCATGATCAGCCCGGAAACCCAGCTCTTCCAAGCCGAGCGGATGGG
>Ga0126373_10001714_pt1 | contig 15768 bp, 16 predicted proteins | sample PanSoiMetPlot_11_FD_92545 | JGI IMG/M metagenome (GOLD analysis project Ga0126373, IMG submission 92545) | Tropical forest soil microbial communities from Panama - MetaG Plot_11 | ecosystem: Environmental > Terrestrial > Soil > Tropical forest > Bulk soil | place: Panama | collected 2016-02-17 | reverse complement strand
GTTGGAGTCGCACCTTCAGCCGAAGACTCGTATTCAATAACTCCGATCCTCCATATGCAGGCTCGCCGACGACCTCCTCCCTCTACGCGACACAGTCCGATGCCTGCACATCCGGCTGGAACGAGATCGCAAAGAGAGTGCCGGGATTGGAGCTGGCCACCGCGAGCTATTCCGGTGGCACATGCACGCTCTCATTGAATGGTACTGCGGTGACGACCCTTTCGGTTCTGCAGGACCCTCCGGGTGGCGGCCCCGCGGCGGTGGAGGCCTATCGCGACGATGGGCACGTGCTCAACTTCACCATAAACGGCTCAACGTTCACCGCCGAACCCGGGGTTGATGACCAGCTCGTGAGCACAGCGAGCGGTGGATATCAGCTCACGGATGGTCAGGACAATGTCGAAACCTATGACAGCACCGGCAAGCTGCTATCGGTGACTGATCGCACGGGCGATACCATGACACTGTCCTACGATCCGTCGATCGTTGGGCTTCTGTCCTCAGTAACCGACAGTTTCGGGCACACTCTGACGTTCACTTATAACGGCTATCATGTTCTGTCGAGTGTAGAGGCCCCCAACGGATCCTCTGTCCAATTCTCCTATGATAGCTCCGGTCGCCTCTCTAGCGTCACGAATCTCGACGGCAGTAGCCGGCAATACAATTACACGGATCCGAATTGGGCTACGGGTATCTCGAGCGTAGTGGAAGAGAATGGTCAGACGGAGTTCGGCCTGACCTACGATACCCAGGGCCGGGTGGTTACCTCCACCTTGGCCGGGGTCTCCACGTCCATGAGTTTCGCTTACAACAGCGATGGATCGACGGCGGAGACGGACCCGCTTGGGGCGGCGCGGACATTTCAATTCCAAGAGGTCGGCGACCATGAACTGAGTAGTGCCGTGACGGGTGCACCCTGCTTCAAATGCGGGTACGCAGCCGCAACGAGCTATGACAGCGGCGGCTACCCAGCGAGCGAGACGGATTTCAATGGCAACGTCACGACGTACGTCTACGACGATACCCGTGGCCTCGAGACTTCCCGCACGGAAGGGTCCGGCACGGCGACAGCACGGACGATCACGACCCAGTGGAGCGCGGCCTATCACCTGCCGACGCTGATCTCTGAGTATGCCGGGGGGACGGCTTCGGGCACACCGATCCGCACCACCTCCTTTAACTATGACAGTTCGGGAAATCTCCTCACCAAAACCACCACCGACCCAGCAACCGGAGCCACGCGGACCTGGACCTACACCTACGGCAGCTATGGCCAATTGCTTACGGCCACGGATCCCCGACAAAACGCCACCACTTACACGTATTACGCGTGTGCGAGCGGCTCACAGTGCGGTGAGCTTGACACGATGACCGATGCGCTCGGGCACATAACGACCTACAACACTTACGATGCCGATGGTCACCCACTCACGATCACGGATCCGAATGGCGTCGTCACCACCCTTACCTACGATTCCCGAGACCGGGTGACCTCGCGGAGCGTGGGCGGCCAGACCACGTCCTTTGCCTACTATCCCACGGGTCTCCTCGAAAGGGTCACGCTACCCGATGGCAGCAGCCTGTCTTACACGTACGACGCCGCCCATCGCCTGACACAAGTGAGCGACGGACTCGGGAACAAAATCGTCTACACCCTCGACGCAATGGGCAACCGCACCGCCGAGAATTCTTACGACACCTCAGGCACGCTGCACCGCACCCACACCCGGGTGATCAATGCGCTGAATGAGATCTACCAAGAGGTGAATGCCGCCGGCACCTCGGCGGTCACCACCACCTTCGGCTACGACAACGACGGAAATACCACCTCGGCCGACGCCCCGCTCTCCCGGAACACCGCTGAGAGCTATGACGCCTTGAACCGCGTGAGCACTATCACTGACCCCGGAAGCGGTGTGACCACCTTTGGGTACGATGCCGAGGACAACCTCACCTCCGTCCAGGACCCGAGGAACCTCGTCACTTCCTACGGCTACGATGGGTTCGGAGACCTCACCTCACAGGTGAGCCCCGATACCGGGCACACCACCAATACCTACGACTCGGGCGAAAATCTCGCCACCTCGACCGATGCGCGAGGGGCAATCGCGACCTATGCCTACGACGCCCTGAATCGGGTGACGTCGATCGCCTATTCCTTGAGCGGCACGACCGACCAGACGCTCTCGTTCACTTACGATCAGGGCACCAATGGGGTCGGGCACCTCACCGGGGCCTCGGACGCCAACCACTCCATGAGCTTCGGCTACGATCCCTTAGGTGAACTGACCGCCATGAGCCAGACGGTGGGCACAGTGACCCGCTCGGTCTCTTATGGCTACACCAATGGAGATCTCACCACGATCACTACCCCCTCCGGGCAGACCGTCACATACGGCTACAATAGCAATCACCAGGTCACGAGCATTGCGCTGAACGGGACCACAATCCTCTCAAACGCGAGCTACGAGCCCTTTGGGCCCGTGGACGGCTGGACCTGGGGAAATGGCGGCGCTGATACTCGTTCGTTCAACGGCGACGGCCTGATCACCGGGATCGGTAACCCCGGCAACCAGCAGAGCTTGACCTACGACAGCGCCTCGCGGATCACCGGTAATACCGATAGCTTCAATGGCTTGAGCTTTACCTACGGCTATGATCCGCTCGATCACATGACGAGCGCCAAGAGCAGTTCGGTCACGGAGGACTGGAAGTACGATGCGGATGGGAATCGGCTCACGGAGACCGGCAGCACCCCCTCGACCTACTCGATCTCGTCCACGAGCAATCAGATCACCGGGATCACCGGCACCCTCGCTCGGACCTACGCCTACGATGCTGCCGGCAATATGCTGGGTGATACTACTAACACAGCCACTTACAATGATGCGGGACGCCTGAAGACGCTGACTACCGGCCTGACCACCACTACATTCACCTACAACGCTCTGGGAGAGATGATCAGGGCAAAGGCCTCCGCTACCACCCTTTACGTCTATGATCAGGCCGGGCACCTACTGGGGGAATATAGCGGGACGGGCACTCTCATCCAGGAGACGGTGTGGCTGGGAGATATTCCGGTCGCGACGCTGCGGCCCAATGGCGCATCCGTCGCCGTTTTTTACGTCGAGACGGACCAGCTCAATACACCCCGAGCCGTCATCGTTCCGAGCAACAATGCCGTGCGCTGGACTTGGTACGTCCGTCCCTTCGGGAACCTCGCGCCAACTATAGACCCGCAGAACCTGGGGAATTTCACCTACGACCTGCGCTTCCCGGGACAGATCGCAGGCGCCTGGGGCAGCACCTTCCAGAACGACAACAGGGACCTTGATCCGGCTGTAGGTCGTTACGTCGAGTCCGATCCAATAGGGCTCGCGGGAGGGAGCTACTCAACTTATGCGTATGCTGGCGGAAATCCGGTTAGCAACTACGACCCCGATGGATTGTGCCCCCCTTCGGAACAAGAATGTGAGGAGCAGGCTAAGAAGGACGAGGCCGTGTGCCGAAGTCTGCCAAACAAGACACTTGAAGATAAAGAGGTTCGACGAAGATGTTGGGCCAGTGTTCAGGAGAGATTCGGCAATTGTTCCGCAAATAGGCCATTGGGACCGCTGATCACTTGGCGAGAGGCAACGCCTCTCGTGCCTCCCCCGCGCCTTGATATTCAACCGGCAAACTCGTACGCAGTACCAGGAGTCGCATTGATATTTCTGATCCCCTGGCCAGGTAATCCGATTTACGGCGGTCTGTGAACCATTACCTTCTAACCGTCTTATTCACGCGAAGATGCTAGATAGGCTGCGGAGACTCATTTTCCGTTCAGGAGTTACAAAGTGAAGCTAGCGAGTGTTGGCGTTGTCATAGCTCATCGGGACCTGGCCTTGACAGGAAAGGCCACCGTATCGGTTATCATAGGTAAGCCCGAGCCATTCCCAGATGGTAATGGCTGTTACTGTCCGTATCAAATCCTCGGATTGGGTGACCAGCAAGTGCGGTACGCCGGCGGAGAGGATACATTGCAAGCGCTGACACTAACGCTGCAGAAGATCGGCGCTGTTCTGTACACATCGAGCGAAGCAAAAGCCGGACTTTTGACTTGGAACGGAAACCGAGACCTTGGGTTTCCAACGCCGAACTCCATCCGAGATTTGTCTCCAACGTAGCGCTATCTCGGGCGGAGCACAAGGCTACTATGCGTGTTGAGAAGGAGTCGCGAACGGCGAATCAGCGTAGCAGGATCTCCAGCTGCCTCTTCCAGTCGTTGAGGAAGCGTTTGGCAACGGCGTAGTGCTCGGTCTGCTCGTAGGGAACTCGGCGCAACCCGTCGGTCGTGATCTCGTAGATGCAGGCGTTCGGATAGGCCATCAAGATCGGCGAGTGGGTTGCAATGATCAATTGCGAGCGGGCCTGGACCAGCTCGTGCATCCGGGAGATCATCGCAAGCTGCCGTGAAGGTGAGAGCGCGGCTTCCGGCTCGTCGAGGACATAGAAGCCCTGGCCACCGAATCGGTTCATCATGAGCGAGAAGAACGACTCGCCGTGGGACTGCTGGTGCAGGGAGCGGCCACCGTACGAGTCGATGATCGGTGGGCCACCTGGTGCGTCATCGAGACGCTCGATCTCCGTAGCCACGTTGAAAAAACTCTCCGCCCGAAGGAAGAATCCATCCCGGGGTCGGTGCACTCCCTTCACGAGCCTCAGGTACTCGTGGAGTACGGAGTGTGAGGCGCGCGTCTGGAAGCGGAAGTTCTTGGTGCCTCCCTCAGGATTAAATCCCCAGGCGACTGCCACAGCTTCCAGCAGAGTCGATTTGCCGCTGCCGTTCTCTCCGACAAGGAAGGTCACAGAGGGGTGAAGCTCGAGGCTCTCGAGGTCCCGGACCACTGGTAAGGAAAAGGGGTATTGATCGAATGAGATGACCTTGTCTCGTCGGAGCTTCACTTCGCGCACGTACTGACTGGTGGTGGAGGTATCCATGGCTGCTAGTTTAAGCCCTCAACCAGGGGTAACGGCATCGCTTGCGCCCTGGGTGTGTGACAAAAGCCGCCGCGAGGCTATCCTGCATGCATGGGTTCGAAAGCGACACGGACTGTCACACAGAGCGCAGGGAGGGCGGCGGACGTCTGCATCACTACGGCAGGTCTCCTCACGGAACATGGGTTGTGAAGGCTCCTGCCAGGTTCGCTCACCACTTGCCAGCATCGCGACGACATTTGGCAGGAGCTTCTGCATCCTGACGGCTCTGGAGGGTTTCATCAGTACTTTGCGGGGCTACCAAGCAAATGAGCACTTTCGATCGAGTTTCCGTGCGGGAAGAATCCTGGCGGAAAGTTGAAAATCAGGGCTTGCGGTCGAACCATAAGTTGCCGCTATTGGAATCGGATCTTGAGGTCCGCCAATCTGTAGAGGCTATTGGCACACGCCTTCTGTGTATGAGCGCGGCGGCCGCCCACGCGTTTGGATTTCCGCTTGCCGCCCGAGCCTGGATCAACCAGGAAGGACTCGGCAGCGATCTTTCCCGCGCAGAATTGCAATTTCTATCTGGTTCAGAAAGGAAATATTTGCTTGCGATGCAAATGCAAGTCCACAGCGTGTACACCCTTGCGTGGTGTGTATCACTGGTTAGTGAATTCTCTGTACACGGTCAGATGCCAGACGACCTGATCAGTCGCCTTCCGGATCTCAAAAGGGCAGAACCTTCCGGACCATTTCGGGCGAAGCTCGCGCTGAGGCCTACGCAGGAGATGTTGATTCAGCTTGATTTGGCTTACTGGGCGTGGCGGGACGCCCGATTGTCATTAAAGCGGATGGATGTGAACAAGGAGAATCTGGTGGAGCAGCGCCGTAAGGCGTTGGAATGGTTAATGACTGGCGGAACTTGGGACGATGTCTCTCTCGATACCTGAGGCCTCCAAGGCTTTTGTCTTGATGGCCGTAGTACAGCTGCATCAAATACGACCTACGTCTGCCAGGACAGATAGCAGCCGCCCGGCAAAGTGCCTATCACGAGAGCCTCTGTCGGCGCAGCGCGCTAAGATGCCGTTCGACAGTCCTCAGGCTTGGGCGCGGCGGACGCAGATTCTCCCATACCCAGCGCGCAGTCGGCCGCCCCTCGCCCACCCAACATGCCGCTACAAGGCTGACATCTCCGCGGCGAGATCGAGCCTCCTCGGCGCGACGCTCATTGATCGCTCGCAAACGGCGCAGCACGGCCGCGCCGATCTCCGCGTCACTCCGGGCCACGTGACACCTCCGGCGGTCGCCAATCGGACCGGCGCAATCGCCAGCGCAGCCGGTCCCGCTCGGCCTTCAATAAAAAAGCAGCGGTCCGGTGCTCCTCAATCAATCGCGACAGCTCGGTCAGCCGTTGGACGATCGCTTCCGGTTCGGCGGGCTCGGTCACGTGCGCCGCGCCCGGCTCACGAATCCATCGCAGGCAAAAGGCATGTGCGTCCAAGCGGCGCATCCGTACTTGCGACAGTAGTCAACCGCTGGGGTGTTGCCGTTGCGGTCGAAGTGATGGCAGATATCGCAGGTCGCCGCTCGGCCAGCCTCGATTGCCTGCTCCGCCGACGTCGGCGGCAGTGGTCGCACCGGCTCGCCCGGACGGCTGAAGGCGGCGCACTGTGTGTCGCCGTGCGGCTGCGCCTCCCATCCGAAACGACCGCATAGGCCCGGCCCATACGGGTCGGATCCGGGTTTGTAGTGCCGACACCGTCCGCACTCGTCGCGCGGGATGCCGGGCAGGTCGAGCTTGCTACTAGGTTTTGTCAGTTCCGTCGGTTCCGCTTCAGCGGGGCGGCCCAGCTCGCGATAAGCTGCAGCTTATGCTGGCGGATGTAGTCGCGCAGATAATCGGTGAGCCGGTTGCGGGGCTGGACGCGTAAGCGGTCACCGTCGGCCGTGACGGTGAGCCCGGCGGTTTGCAGCACAGCGAGGGCGGTAGGCATCAGAAGTCCTCCGGCCCGCAGTCGTCTAGGTCTGCAACATCCACAACAGCCGCCACAGCCGCGGAATTGCTGGGCTCTTCTGTTGCGGATACGGGAGGCACATCCGCAACGTCATCCGCAACATTTCCGTTCGGGCAAATGCCCATCGCTGCGCCTGTTGCGCTTGTTGCGCTTCCGGGCGGTTCAAGGGGAGGGACGTAGCGGGCCCACGCATCCCAGAGGTCCCCTTTGGTGTAGCCTCGGGGCGTTGAGGTCCCAACCCGCATCGTCTTCGGTTGCACGCCATAGGGCTTCAACAAGCCTGCGAGCCTGCGGGAGTCGAGGGGCTTGCCTCTGAGATCACCCCACGGCGCCTCCTCCAGGGCGCAGAGCGCCTGAAGAATTGCCTCAGTCGACATAGCGTCAGCCTCTCCGAAAACTTGGCGTAGGTCCGTGAGCAGCCGAACGCCGAGGCTCGGGGTGCTCTCCCTGGCTGCTGCCACAAGCGCAACAGCCGCAGCTCGGGCCCGGCTCGGCCAATCCCCGCCTGCCGCCTCCGCGACAGCGAGGAGCGCCTCGAAGACATCAGCAGCGCGATCTTCAATACCTTCCGGCATCGCCGGACGCGCGTTAACGAAGTCCTGCGATTGGACCCAAGCGGCCAAACGATCACGCAAACCGTGGCCTTCCGACGCGACCATGCGGCGGCGAAATGACTCGACCTTCTCCCCGGGCCCGCGGCGCCGCATTCTCACGACGACGGCGCGCGTGAGAATCGTATCGGGAAGACCGCCAAGACCGGCCAGTGCAACGGCGCAGTACGCCGGCAGCTCCTCGGTCTCGACCGTCTTCCCGCGCACCACACATCGTCCGGCTACCGCACCCCTGCGGTGTCCAGCATTCATGATGGCGCGGATCTCCTCGTTGTCCTTCGCCTTTGGGCCGAAAAGCGTATCAATCTCGTCGTAGAGGATGGTTGGAGAGCCGTCCGGGTCCGATATCTTTCGGAAAAGGTACGCCGGAGTTGCGTTGATGGCCTCGATCGGCCGAGGCACCAGCAGCTCCGACACTTCGAGCGCTCGCGTCTTCCCGGACCCGGGCTCGGGCGAGAGAAACGCGATACGCGGGGTACTCTCCCAGGCAGACATTGCATGCGTGTGAGCTATCCACAACGCATGTGCGATGCGTGCATGCTCGCTCGGATGCACGACAAAGCGTTTCACAAAAGCCTCGATTTCCGAGAGGATCGCAGCCCCTTCGCTAACTGCAGCGGCCTCCTCACCATTCTCCGGCTCGGTCAACTGCCCGCCCAACCGACGGCAGCGCGCCAGCATCTCGGATCGGGACTCGCCGCGAGCCTCACGATGGCTGTCGAGTCTCGCGAGAATGACATCTAGATTCCTCACCGTCGCGCCCTCCGGCCGGACGGCTTCCAAGCCCAATCCCCATGCACGGAAGCCGGCCGCCGATACGGTTTGCGTCCCATGAGCACGGCGAGGCCTCGCATGCCGAGCGGGCCGCCGATGCGGCCGCGGTTGCCAGCGCCGAAGCGCAGATGTACTTTGCGATTCGCCAAGTGTCTTCTCCCACCATCCGGCGCCCCCACGGCTCGCCCTCGAAAGTAGGCCGTGGGGTGCGCTCGGCAATGCGTTAGCTAGTTCCTCCGAGCGCCGCGAGCACGTCGGTGCGGCGGAACCGCCAGTGCTTCCCGACCTTCACGGCTGGGATGTCACCTCGCTTGGCGCGCTCGTATATGCAGGTCTTCGGGACGTTGACGGCGCGCGCAATCTCAGCGGCATTCATGAGGGGCTCATCGGACTCAGTCGTGCGCGCGCCCACCGATGCGGCCGGCGGAAAGAGCTTTGCTCCCTCTTCGAGGCCATCGCGATAGACCTCAACATGGAGCACCAGCGTGCCGATCCCCGGCAGCGGAATCACCACTCGATCGCTCACTGCAGCTCGCCCCTGCCCAGCATCCACTGCTCGAAGCGCTCCGGATTGATGCGTAGGCCGATCGGCGTCTCGACCACCGCGCCGGACTCGACCAGCCCGTTGGCGCGCCTCCTCGTCAGGTGATAACGCAGCGCAGCAAGCGAGCGGAACTGCTCGGGGCACCGCCGCTGGAATGCGCTCGGACGCATCAGGTTCGGAAACATCGTCTAGCCTTCGATAGGTCCCGCCAGAAGTTGCGTGAATCGTAGAGTCGGTGTACCTTCACGTTCCACCACTTTTTATTGGAAAAAATAGTTGACAGTCGGACGGCCATCCGAATTTGAGGGGATTCAGCCCGAGCCATTGAGCCCGAAGGAGTTCATGAACAGGGCGATCCGCTTCGCTAACCGCCCTAGCGCCGGGAACTGGCACGGCCTTTTCGGCGAGAAGGTGGTGTACGAAGCCCCAGCGCCCCGGGTTTCGAACGCCGAGTTCGTTCGTGGGATCGCCCAACGCTTTCAGGCCGCTCTCTCCGCGATCGCGCACAGCCGACAGACTGCCGCGCAGGTAGAAGGCTGGCAGCGGCAGGCGAAGGGTATGGAGGCCGTCCCCGACTACTTCGTCGAGGGCCGGCATGCGCGCATGGTGATCCGTTGGCGGGTGCCGCTGGAGGGAGTCGAGTTCCCGAGCATCAGTCCGGGCTCGGACTGGCTATTCGTCACCCAGAATCGCGAGTCTTTGCTCGCGACCGTGCTTCTGTGGCTCGTCGATCGCGGCCAGCCTTTCACGGGTCTGCGTGAGTGCGGGCGGGGCCGTGACTGCGATCGGGAACGTTTCCACTTTCGGAAACGCAAGTACTGTTGCTCAGAGCATAGGCTACAGGAGAATAGATCAGACAGCCGCCAGCGATCGATAGACCACTATGAGCGGAAGAAGGCGATTAGGCGGCTCAGTAAACAGTTTCCATCGAGCGCGGAGAAGCTTGTGAAGGCGGTGAGGAAACGCGGGGAGCACGCGAGCGCCGAGGAACTCGTGCGGCGAGCGAGCGAATACCACGAGAAACACAAGTGACGGAGATTGACTCATGGCCTGTGTAAGAAAGCGTCGCGGCAAGTGGGTGGCGGATTTTCGCGACCCCGCGGGCAAGCGCTGTTGGCAGACCTACGACACCCGCAAGGAGGCCGAGGTGGCGCTGGCTGCCGCGACGGTGGCGATCCGAAGCGGCCGGTATATTTCCGCCAACGATGCGCGCACCGTGTGCAGCGCCTACGAGTCGTGGCACAAGCTCTGCGTCGAGGGGTCTGATAATCGCTCGGGCAAGCCGCTACGGGCGACGACGCAGGCGTTTTATTCGCTCGTCTGGCGAGTACACCTTGCTCCCCGCTGGGGTGCGATGAAGCTCCGTCAGGTCGATGCCGAGGCCATCGCCCTCTGGAAGCAAGAGCGGCTCGATGCGGGCGTCGGAGCGAGAACGATGCGCTGTGCGCTACAGATCCTAGGTGCGGTGTTCAAGCATGCGAGGCGATTCGTCTGGACCTCGGCAAATCCACTCGAACACGTACACCGCCCGAGGCATAGGTATTCGGTCCGGGCCTTCACACCCGCTGAGATCGCAACACTCTTGGAGGTCGCAGACCCCGAGACCGCACTCATGGTGCGCATGCTCGCCTCGACGGGTCTGCGGTTCGGAGAACTCGCGGGACTTCGGTGGTCGGCAGTGGATCTCGAACGCGGCCTCATCCACGTCCACGAGCAGTTCACGCACGGCGCCTGGAGTGAGCCGAAAACCGAGAACGCGAAGCGCACCATCCCGCTGCCTGCCGTGGTGCACGAGCAGTTGAGGACTCGCTATGCCGCGCTCAATGGCAACGTGGTGCCGCTGCGCGCCCACATGGACGCGCGCACGGTGTTCACCGCTCCCGATGGTGCGGGGCCGATTGATTTACTCCAACTGGCGGATCAGGCGCTGGGTCCCGCTCCTTCAGGCGACCGCCCCGGATGAGAAGCACCCAAAACGCGAGCCGGTCACGGGCACCCCGCACATGCTGCGGCATGCCTACGCGACGGCGCTGATTCAATCGAGCGAGAACGCCAAGACGGTGCAGACGCTGATGGGCCACCACTCGGTGGCCTTCACCATGGATCAGTATGCGGATGCTTGGCCCGAAGCGATTTCGAATGCCGGCGAGAAGGCCGCCAGCCTCCTTTTCGGGGCAAGTGGTAGCAAAGCGGTAGCAGTGGGTGGAAACGAAGAGAAGAATGAGGTGCAAGTACCTGATTTTATGGCGCCCCGGGCCGGAGTTGAACCGACGACCTACCGCTTAGGAGGCGGTCGCTCTATCCACTGAGCTACCGGGGCGCCGCGGCGGCAGTTTACAGGAGTATGCTGGCTGAGGCAGTGGGTACCGGGAGTTCTTGATGGACACATCCCTGAGCCTCGGGAAGCGTCGCTTCCTCCATGTCGAAGTGCGCAGCGTTCCGGCGCTGCAGTCGATCGTGTGGCTGCGCCGTGGGTGGGAAGACCTCCGCCAGATGGAGCGTGCCAGCCTGGCGCACGGCGTCATCATCTCCATCATCGGGGCGGTGCTGCTCATGCTCGGCAGTACCCATCCCTATCTCATCGCGGCCGCGGTAACCGGCTATCTGTTGGTGGGTCCGATCATGACGACCGGCGTCTGCGAGCTCTCCAGGAGACGGGCTGCGCGCGAGGCGCGCGGCTTCGACGAGTCGTTGGAGGCGGTCACCCGCAACCCTGACGCGCTGCTGCATTTCGGCGGCATTCTGGCCGTGATCGCGATCGTCTGGTTCATCGCCTCCACGGTGCTGTTGGAGTCGGTATTCGGCATCCGCATGCCGAGCCTGTCGGTTGCGCTCTGGGGCGGCGCGGGCGACTTCGCCAGCACGCGGGAAGTGGTCGCGTACTTCTCGTCTGGCGCCGTCTTCGCCGTCACCGTCTTCGTCCTGTCGGTGGTTGCCGTGCCGCTGATCATCGACCGGCATGCGACGGCGGGCGAGGCTATGTGGGCGAGCGTCAAGGCGAGCCTGCACAACATCCCGGCCATGATCGTATGGGCGGCGCTCATAGTGGGCCTGACGGCGCTCGGCTTCGTGACGCTCCTCCTCGGCATGATCGTGATCGCCCCGCTCCTCGGGCACGCGACCTGGCACGCCTATCGCGATCTCGTCGGCTGAAAATTCGCCGGACGCGGAAACCGATCCCCTTCTCCGGGGATACCTACCTGCATGTACTTGAAGGGTATCGGCACCGCGGCTCCGCCGTCGCGCTACACCAAGGTCGATTGCTGGGAGGCCTTTCGGCGCTCGGAATGGTTCGAGCGCCTGAGCGGGCGCACGCGGGCACTTGCCAGGGCCATCCTGCTCAGTGAGAACGGCATGGAGGCGCGGCGGCTCGCGGTCGGCTCGCTTGCCGAGGCCTTCCGGATCGACCCGGATACGCTGTACCGGCGCTTCCTCGAGACGGCCCCTGAGCTGGCGAGCCGCGCAGGGGCGGCGGCTCTCGACAACGCCGGCGTGAACACCGGCGACATCGACGCCATCGTCGTGAGCACTTGCACGGGTTATCTCTGCCCGGGGCTCACGGGGTACGTCAGCGAGCGCCTGGGTCTGCGCCCCAACATCCCGGCGTTCGATCTCGTCGGGCAAGGTTGCGCCGCGGCGGTGCCCAACATGCGACTGGGGCAGGCGCTCATCGCTTCTCAGGACCGCGCCAACGTTCTCTCGATCTGCGTCGAGGTGTCGAGCGCAGCCATGTATCTCGACGATGATCCGGGCGTCCTCGTGAGCGCGTGTCTCTTCGGTGATGGTGCGGGCGCAGCGGTCCTGTCGAATGAGCCATGCCCGGGTCGGCGCCGCATCTTCTGGCTGGACAGCGAGTCCCTGCTCGATCCGGGCCAGCGCGCGGCGCTGCAGTTCGAGCAGCGCCGCGGGATGCTGCGCAACGTACTGACTCGTCCGGTGCCGCAACTCGCGGCGGAATACGTCGACCGGGTGCTCGCCACGCTCTTGCGGCGCGCGCGCCTCGACATCCACGAGATCACTGCCTGGATCATGCATGCCGGCGGCCGCGACGTGCTGCAGGCGCTGCAGGAACGCTCGGGGATTCCGCCGCAGGATCTGCGGTACAGCGCCGCGGTGTTGCGGGAGTATGGCAATCTCTCGAGCGCGTTCGTGTACTTCGTGCTGCAGGCTGCCCTGGCGGGCGGCGCGGCGGGAGGATGGTGGTGGCTGGGAACGTTTGGCGCCGGCTTCAGCTGTCACGGGGCGCTGCTGAGAGTCGACTGACCGTCCGCGAGCGGACGGTCCGCCCGGAGATCCTCGATGAGCTGCCGCCGGCGGACGCGCGCGCGATCCGGTCCCGGCGCGATCTGCAGCGCGTCAATCGCGTGCTGGCAAGTTGCAGCATTCTGAGTCGGGCTGTGCACCATGCCCTGGCATCGGCTCCGCAGCATGCTCCGCTGCGCATTCTCGAGCTCGGAGCTGGCGATGGCAGCTTGGCGTTACGCATCGCGAAACGGCTTGCACCGCGCTGGCCTGGGGTCGAGCTGACGCTGCTCGACCGGCAAGCATTGATCGGCCAGGCAACGGGTACCGCTTTTGCTCACCTCGGCTGGACCCTGCGCCCGCTCACCGTGGATGTACTCGAATGGGCTCGAGCCCCGACTCAACAGCAGCTCTCCGGACGCTGGGATGTGGTCCTGGCCAACCTCTTCCTGCATCACTTCGTGGAGGACGGGCTGCAGGAGTTGCTCGCCGCCGTCGCGGACCGATGCGACGCGTTCGTCGCCTGCGAGCCGCGGCGCAGCCTGCCGGCGCTCATGGGCAGCCGGCTGTTGCCCGCGCTGGGAGTGAGCACCGATACCCTTCACGATGCAATCGTCAGCGTGCTCGCCGGGTTCCGCGGCAACGAGCTGTCGCGACTGTGGCCCGCGAGCGCGCAGCGTTGGACGCTGGAGGAGCGTCGCGCCGGCCCGTTCAGTCATCTCTTCGTCGCCGCGCGCGGCGCTACGACCTGATGGAGACCTCGTACGATGCGATCGTCGTCGGGGCGGGCCCAGCCGGGTCGAGCGCTGCCATTCTGCTCGCGCGCGCGGGCTGGTCGGTGGCGCTGATCGAGGCGAGTCCGTTTCCGCGCCGCAAGGTTTGTGGGGAATGCATCGCGGCAAGCAATCTGCCCCTGCTCGAAACCTTGGGTATCGGCCCAGCGCTGCGGCAGCGCGCAGGTCCCGAGCTGCGTCGGGTCGCCCTATGGTGCGGCGAGGAAAGTATCACGGCCGCGCTGCCCGCCAGTGCCGATGGCTATCCACCCTGGGGCCTCGCCCTCGGACGGGAACATCTCGATCTGCTGCTGCTCGAGCAGGCGCGAGCCACAGGAGCCACCGTGCTGCAGCCCTGCACGGTAGCTGCCATCCACGGCGAGACGCATGGTGCGGGTTACGCGGTCGCTGCCGCGACCGGCGGCGGCGCGAGGCTGCTGCTGCGCGCGCCCGTAGTCATTCGAGCGCACGGCTCCTGGCAGCCGCCACCCGTGGACGGGACCGCGCTGAGCCGCGAGCGCCGGCCCGCAGACCTGTTGGGATTCAAAGCGACCTTCCGCAACGCCGCCTTGGAATGCGGCCTCCTGCCCGTGTTAGCACTTCCCGGCGGCTACGGCGGCATGGTTGTCGCGAGCGATGGCCTGGCTACCCTGGCCTGCTGCATTCGGCGCGACAGACTCGCCGCCTGCCGCCGCGATGGCGCCCGTCCGGCCGCCCGAGCAGGTGAAGCTGTCGAGGCGCTTCTGCGCCGCGAGTGCGGCCTGGTGCGGGAAGCGCTGGCGGGCGCCGCCAGAGTTGGACCGTGGCTCGCCGCCGGACCCATCCGGCCCGGCGTACGCGTCGCCAGCCGCGACGGCACCTTTCTCGTCGGCAACGCGGCCGGCGAGGTTCATCCGATCATCGGCGAAGGGATCAGCATGGCGCTGCAATCGGCGTGGCTCCTCTGTGAGGAGCTGGCCGGCTCCGCGGACGCATTTCGCCGGGATGAGCGGGGCGAGATATGGAGGCGTCAGATCCAACAGCGCTATGCGTCACGCTGGCGTTCACATTTTTCGCGGCGCATGCGCCTGGCGGCGTGCTTCGCCCACACTGCAATGCGTCCCGGTGTCGCTGCTCCCCTCCTCCCGTTGCTGCGGGTGGTTCCCGCCCTGCTCGGCATCGCCGCCCGCGCGAGCGGCAAGACGCGCGCTGCCGTGACGCTTCCTGCCGCGGCCCTTCCCGGAGTCATCCAGGGGTCTCCACCATGACGACGATCGAACGACTGTCGCGAATCCTCGTACAGCGCTACAAGCTGGACCCGGCCCGACTCACGCCCGATCAGCCGCTCGGCGAGCTCGGCATCGACTCACTCGGCATGGTCGAGATCCTCTTCTTCATCGAGGAGGAGTTCAGCGTGCACCTGCCCTCTGAGGGTATCGCCTTCGGAACCCTGGGGGAGGCGGCAAAGTATATCGATGACCTGATTGCCAAACAGAAGGGGAAGCAGCCGAAGTCTTCCGAGCAGACCACGCGCCCACGTCCTACTTCCACGGATCGGAGAGGATGAGGCGCGTCGCAGTCACCGGGATCGGCCTGATCTCACCGCTCGGCGACAGCTGCGCGGAGGCGCTCGACAACGCCACCGCGGGGCGCTCCGCCATCCGCCGCATGGAGACGCCCTGGTCGGGCCGCCTGGCCGCACCGCTCGCGGCCACCTGTGTGCGCTTCCAGGGGGAAGAGCACTTTCCGGCGCCGCGGATTCGGATGTTGGATCGCGTCAGTCAGCTCGCCCTGGTGGCGGCACGACAGGCCATCGGCGCGGCGCGGCTCGACCTGGCCGCCGCCGATCGCGAGCGTGCCGGAGTATTCGT
>Ga0126373_10001713_pt1 | contig 15773 bp, 13 predicted proteins | sample PanSoiMetPlot_11_FD_92545 | JGI IMG/M metagenome (GOLD analysis project Ga0126373, IMG submission 92545) | Tropical forest soil microbial communities from Panama - MetaG Plot_11 | ecosystem: Environmental > Terrestrial > Soil > Tropical forest > Bulk soil | place: Panama | collected 2016-02-17 | reverse complement strand
GCCAGCCGCACCGCGGTCTCCAGCTCGCTGATCCCCATGAGCGCGCCGCCATCGCCGAGCGCCGCGACTGTCAGCCGGTCAGGCCGGGCAATGGCGGAGCCGATGGCCGACGCCAGGCCGAGGCCGACGGACTGGTAAGCCTGGGTAAAGCAGAAGCCGTCCTGGTCGGGCACTGACAGGAACATGCTCGGGTAGCCCATGAAATTTCCCGAGTCCACGGCCACGATGCGCTCGGCCGGCAGCAGGTCATCGAGCGCAATAGTCAGGGAACGGGGATCGATTCGGTCGCCGTCGCCCGCCGGGTCGATCGGGACATCGCGCCATCGGACCCCCGTCGCCAGCCGGTCGCGCAGCGTGGCCGAGCGGTAGCCGGTGCCGGGCAGATCGTCCGGATTCACCTGCCCGGCCGGCAGCGGCTCGCGGGGCTCACGCTCCAGCAGGCCGGCCACGGCGTCGGCGGTCAGCGCCACGTCGCCGACCACGCCGAGCTGCACCGGCAGGTGCCGGCCAATGGCCTCGGGCTCGCGGTCAACCTGGACCACCGTCGTGTCCGCGCCGACGAGGGTGCCATGGCGCGTTGTCCACATATTGAGCGAGCAGCCCCAGCCGACCAGCACATCGGCTGCCGAGATGAGCTCAGCCGCGAGCGGAGAGGCGAAACCGCCGCTCACATCCAGGTCCCACGCAGACCCGCGAAACAGGCCCTTGGCCGCGGCCGAGGTAGCCAGTAGCGCACCGCAGCTGTCGGCTAGCCGCTCAAGGGCAGCTCGCGCGGGGGCGCTGCGAGCGCCGCGGCCGGCCAGGAAGACCGGCCTCGCGGCGCCAGCGAGCAGAGCTGCGAGCTGACCGGCAGCGCCAGCCGCCGGCCCGAGCGGCGTCGCCGGATGCTCGTCCCGCAGGCCAGGCCAGGTGCACTCACCCGCCTGGACGTCCAGCGGCAGCGCCAGCACGACGGTGCGCCGCTCGTCGCGTGCCAGCCGGTAGGCGCGTACGGCGTCATCAACGGCAAATCCCGCCGAGTGCAGCCGGGCGGGGGTGGCCCCGGTCGCGGCCGTGATAGCCGCCACGTCGATCCTGAAATTAGATGTCACCGCGCTCGCGCTGACGTCCGCGGCGAGCACGAGGAGCGGCGTCCGGCTCTTGGCTGCCTCGGTGATACCGGTCAGCGCGTTCGTGATGCCCGGCCCCTGATGCAGGGTGAGCAGTCCCGGCCGGCCTGCCAGCCGCGCCCACGCGTCGGCCATGCTGGCCGCCCCGCCTTCATGCCGGGCCGCGATGAAGCGCGAGCCGTGGGCGATCATCGCGTTGGTCACGTGAAAGTTGCCGCTGCCGACGACACCGAAGACCGTGTCGGCGCCCAGGTCGGTCAGCGCCCTGGCTACGGCTTCTGTGACGCGCATCACTATCGCTCGACAAGTGCCAGCACCCGGGCGGGGCTGCCGGATCCGCCGGCGATGGGCAGCGGGCCGGCGATCACAACCGACCCGGTCGGCGGCAGCGCGGCCAGATTCTGCAGCTGGGTCAGGCCGTACTTGCCTGCGCCGAGAAGCGCGGAGTGGCAGGGGAACGGCGGGTCGAACGAGTGCGCGGCACCGGCGTCGGTGCCGACGGTCTCGACGCCGATGCCGATGACGGGCGCTTCCTCCGCAATCCACCGGGCGCAGTTGACCGAGACACCGGGCGTGTGCGGGCCGGTCTCGTTGGCGTTCAGGAAGGCCTGCTGGCTGTCTGAACGCGCATCCCAGCCGGTCCGGTACAGCAGCCAGCCGCCCGCGGGCAGCAGGCCGTGCTGCGACTCCCACCGCTTGATGTGAGCCGGCTCGAGCAGGAAATCAGGATCAGCCGCGGCTTCCTTGCTGAAGTCGAGAACCGCGGCGGGCGCGATGAGGCTGGTGACGGGAACCTCCGACACGTCGGCGCCGTCCCTGCCGGTGATCCAGTGCACGGGCGCGTCGAAGTGAGTGCCGGTGTGCTCACCAGTCGTGATGTCGTTCCAGTACCAGGCAGGCCCGCGATCGTCGTAGCGGCTGACCTCGTGAAGCGAGAAGGACACGGTGTTGGCGAACGGCTCAGGCAGCTGGATCACCGGGGTAGTGGCGTCGAGCCGGGCGGTCAGATCGACGACCTCGATGGCCGAGGACCTGATGGCGGACACGAGCTGATCGAGCACTGGCATGATCTCTCCTGGTGGCCGGGGGACGTGGACCAGCCTGCCGCAGGCCGGCTGGCCAGGAAGGGTTGTTGGTCAGAGCGGTTTGCTCGTCCCGCAGAATGGTGGGCATGACCAAGCCCGCTGCCAAGGCTCAGATCCTGGTAACCGACGACGGAGTTCCGATCGAGGCCGTGCATCTGGACGGCGATCGCAGCCTGGCATTCGTGGTCGCGCACGGCTTCACGCTGCACTGGCGCTCACCTCACGTCTGGCGGGTTGCCAGCCGGCTGAGCCGGCACGGCGGGGTCGCGGTGTTCGATTTCCGCGGCCACGGGCGATCTGGCGGCCACAGCACGCTCGGCGACCTCGAGATTAAGGACCTGGAAGTCGTCGTGCGGTACCTGCGCGAGCTCGGCTACGAGCAGATCGTTACGGTGGGTTTCTCGATGGGCGCCTCCATCGTGCTACGACACGCGGGCCTCGTCGGCGGGGTGGACGGCGTGATCTCGGTCAGCGGTCCCGGTCGGTGGTATTACAAGGGCACTCCGTCGATGCGCCGGGTCCACTGGGCCATCGAGCACAAGACCGGCCGGCTGGTAACGAGGATGTTCCTGCGGACCCGGATCAAGGCGGGCAGGTGGGACCCGATACCACTGCCTCCTGCCGACGCGGCCGCCCTCATATCCCCGACGCCGCTGCTTGTCGTGCACGGTGACCGTGACCTGTACTTCCCGTCGGACCACGCCGACCAGCTGTTCGACGCGGCTCGCGAGCCCAAGGAGCTATGGATCGAGAACGGCCTCGGGCACGCCGAGTCAGCCGTCAGCGGTGAGCTGCTCGACCGGATGGCGAAGTGGGCGCTCGCGGCCACGACGGTGACCGCGAATCCGAACGTCGTCGCCTAGCAGGGCGGTTACCAGCTGGTGGGCAGCGGCATTCCCTCGGTATAGCCGGCGGCACCCTGGATGCCCACGATGGCGCGCTCGTGCAGGCTTTCCAGGCTGTCGGCACCCGCGTAGGTGCACGCGCTCCGCAGCCCGGCGGTGATGCTGTCCAATAGGTCTTCCACTCCAGGCCGCGCCTGATCGAGGTACATCCGGGAGGAGGAGATGCCCTCCTCGAACAGTTCCTTCCTGGCCCGCTCGAACGGCGAGTCGGCTGCCGCGCGCAGCCGGACCGCGCGGGCCGACGCCATTCCGAAGCTCTCCTTGAACTGGCGGCCGTCGGCGTCACGGAACACGTCGCCCGGTGACTCGCAGGTGCCCACAAACCAGGAGCCGATCATGACACTGGCGGCGCCGGCGGCGAGCGCCAGCGCGACGTCGCGCGGGTGGCGGACGCCGCCGTCAGCCCAGATGTGCCGGCCGAGCCGCCGCGCTTCCGCGGCGCACTCCAGCACGGCGCTGAACTGCGGCCGTCCGACGGCGGTCATCATGCGGGTAGTGCACATCGCGCCGGGACCCACACCGACCTTAACGATGTCTGCCCCGGCTTCCACCAAGTCCGCCACTCCGGCCGCGGTGACCACGTTGCCCGCCGCCACCGGCACGGACGGCGTCACGTCGCGCACCGCGCGGAGCGCCTGCAGCATCTTGTCCTGATGGCCGTGAGCGGTATCGACGACGAGCAGGTCGGCGCCGGCGTCCAGCAGCAGCTTCGCCTTGCCCGCCACGTCGCCATTGATGCCGAGCGCGGCGGCCACCTGAAGCCGGCCGCGGCTGTCCACGGCGGGCTGATACAGAGTCGAGCGCAGCGCTCCCGTGCGCGTGAGAATGCCAACGCACCGGCCGCCTGGGTCCACGACCGGAGCAACCCGGTGGCGGCCGTCGTGCAGCAGCCCGAAGGCGCGCTCGGGATCGGTGCCGGCGGGCAAGGTCAGGAGTTCCTTCGACATCACCTGGTCAAGCTGGGTGAAGCGGTCGACGCCGGTACAGTCCGCCTCGGTCACGATGCCGATCGGCCGGTGGCTGCCATCGAGCACGACGACTGCGCCGTGCGCGCGCTTGGGCAGCAGACTCAGCGCGTGTCCGGTGGTCGCCGCTGGCCCGAGCGTCAGCGGTGTGTCGTAGACGAGATCGCGTGACTTGACCCAGGAAATCACCTCGGCCACAACATTGACGGGTATGTCCTGCGGCAAGACTGCGATAGCGCCACGCCGGGCGACGGTCTCCGCCATCCGGCGCCCGGCCACGGCCGTCATGTTCGCCACCACGACCGGGATCGTCGCTCCGCTGCCGTCCTGGGTCGTCAGATCTACGTCCAGGCGGGATGGGACGTCGGACCGGCTCGGGACGAGAAACACGTCGCTATAGGCCAGGTCATGTGGTGGCTCGGTGAGGAATCGCACCCCTCAATTCTCCCCCACAGGTCAAAACAAAACGGGCGCTGGTCAGTCGCCCAGCACCTGACTCAGGTAGTCGTTACCGAACCGGCGGTCCGGGTCGACGACGTCGCGCAGGGCCAGGAAGTCCCGCATCCGCGGATAGCTCGCCGCCAGGTAGTGAGCGTCACGCGTATGCATCTTGCCCCAGTGCGGCCGGCCACCGACCGATGTCATGACGGCCTCGACGTCCGTGAAGTACTGCTCGTGCGGCGCCGTGTGAAAGACATGGATCGCGACGTATGCGCTGTCCCGGTCGTAGGCAGTCGACAGCCAGACGTCGTCGGGCGGAGAAACCCGCACCTCGATCGGGAAGCTGATCCGCCAGTCGCGACGCTGGAACAGTGCGCGAACCTCGCCGAGGACGTCCGACAGCGCCGCGCGCGGTATCGCGTACTCCTGCTCCTTGAACCGCACCCGCCGGGGGCTGGTGAACACCCGGTAGGCGGCATCGGTGTAGGTACGGCTGCCGAGGGCTCTCGCGGCGACCGAGTTCACCGACGGGATCAGCGCGGGGAATGCCCTGCCGAGCCGGCAGGTCGCACCGAACACGGAGTTGGACAGGAATTCGTCATCGAGCAGGTAACGCCATCGAGGCAGCGGCCTGGCGGGCCCTTCGGCCCTGTTGTTGCGCTTGGTCAGGCAGCCCTCGCTGTGCGGGAACCAGTAGAACTCGAAGTGCTCGTTATCGGTGGTCAGCTCGTCGAGGTGGCTGATCACGTGGGACCAGCTCATCGGCTCCTCGCGCGCTTCCAAGAGGAAGGCGGGGACGACCCGGAACGTAATCGCCGTCACAATGCCGAGCGCGCCGAGGCCGACCCTGGCGGCGTCGAACAGGTTGACCGGGCTGCCGTCCCGGCCGGTGACACCTCCGCCGGGCGAGTCCGCAGAGCAGCGAACGATCCGGCCGTCGGCGAGAGCCAGCTCGAGGCCCGCGATCTGCGCAGCGATCCCGCCGACAGCACGGCCAGTGCCATGGGTGCCCGTCTGGGTTGCACCGGCTACGGTCTGGACCTGGATGTCGCCCATGTTGGCGAGGGACAGGCCGCGGCCGAGCAAGTGGGCATTCAGCACGTGCAACGGGCAGCCAGCCTCGACCGTGACCGTCCCGGCAGCGAGGTCCACCGACCTGATCGAGGTCAGCCGGCCGGGCCGGAGCAGCACGCCACCCGTCGCCGCGGCGGGGGTGAACGAGTGACCTGTGCCCGTCATCCGGACCGCTAGTCCATCGGCAGCAGCTCTGCCGATCTCTGCGGCTACCTCGTCAGCAGAGCCGGGTGAGGCCCATCGCCTGGGCTCGGCCGTGACGTTCCCCGCCCAGTTGTGCCACGCACCAGCTGCCCGATCGGCGCTCCTCCGCATTGACCCATTCTGCAGGCGCGGCAACACAGTGACAGCCAATCTCACCAGCCACACCACGCGCGCGAGGCCCGCGGTATCCAGACCGGCGGACGCCCTGACCCGGATCGATCACGTATCTGCCGGACAGGTACGATGCGCGAATTGTTGGCCGAGCGTTCGCCATCCGGACTTCATTCGCTCCGGGGGCCGCGGCTAATGTAAGGCCGTTATGCGTTTCTTCCCGCGCCGCGGCGGGGCGCCCGACGAAGCGTCCGGCAGGCCGGCCCGCAAGGGCCGCGTCATGTTGGCTGCCGCCGGGGCGGTCGTGGCGCTCGGGGCAATCGCGGTCGATGTGTTCGCGCTCAGCGCGACGCACGACCCTGCCCGCGCCACTGGCAGGGCTGCGCACGGCGGCACAGCTGGTCCGGTGCCGACCGCGGCGAGGACGCAGCCGACTCAGGCGGCAAGCCTCGGGGCTGGCGGCCAGCCAGCGGCGGCGAGCGCGCTCCGGCAGATCATCCTGCCCGATCTGCTCTTCGTGGCGCCCAGCGGACTTTCCGCCGGGCAGATCGCCCGGCTTCGCGCTCTGGCCGGCGTCCGCAACATGATCAGCTTCGACGGAGCGCGGATCAAGGCCGGTGGCGTGCCCGTCACCGCGATCGGCGTCAATCCCGCGACATTCCGGTCCTGGGTACCGCTTCCGACCGCGTCTGACGACTCCTTCTGGACAGATCTGGCCCAAGGGGAGTTCGTGGCGGAGGACACGTCGGCGGAATCGCTCGGGCTGATGGAAGGCGGCTCCTACAAGCTGGCCGGCGGTTCCGCGCAGGTCGTCAGGTTCGGCACGTCCGCTTCCCTGGGGCTGACCGGCGTGGACGTGCTCGTGAACCAGGCGCTGTCGGCCCGGCTCGGCCTGGTGCACCAGGTGGCCGGCCTGATCAGCGCGCCGGGCGCGAGCATCACGACGCTGCAGGCCGGTGTTCGCGAGATCCTGGGGACGAGCGGCCAGATCGAGCTGCTGCGCGCCCCGCCGCCGGCCGCCGCCAGCCCCAGCGCTCCGGCTGGCACGCGGCCGGCCACCTACATCGACTTGTTCAAGGCCTCGTCCGCGCAGTACTGCCCGGGACTGTCCTGGACAGTGCTCGCCGCTATCGGCCAGATCGAGAGTAACGACGGCCAGAACATGGGACCGTCGAGCGCCGGTGCGCTCGGGCCTATGCAGTTCCTGCCATCGACCTGGCAGAAATGGGGCATCGTCGCCTTCGGCCAGACAGGCCCGCCGGACATCATGAACCCCTACGACGCGGTCGCGTCGGCCGCAAGGATGCTGTGCGCGGACGGTGCGGCCCGGGGCGGCAGTGCGCTCTACAACGCGGTGTACGACTACAACCACGCGGACTGGTACGTCCGTGAGGTACTCGCGCTCGCGGCCAAGTACGCGGCCGACTACGCCTAGGCAGGGGCTGAGCCACAGCCACGGTAGCGTCTGCTGCGTGGCAAGCTACGACGCGTTCCTGCTCGTCTCTTTCGGGGGGCCGGAGCACCCTGCGGATGTCATGCCGTTCCTGCAGAACGTTACGGCGGGACGGGGCATCCCGCCCGAGCGACTGGAGCGCGTCGCCGAGCACTACTATCAGCTCGGTGGGGTCAGCCCGATCAACCAGCAGTGCCGTCATCTGATCGCTGCCATCGAGCCGGAATTCGCGGCGCGAGCTGTGCCCCTCCCGGTGTACTGGGGGAACCGCAACTGGGATCCGTACCTGCGCGACACCCTGGCGGCGATGGCAGCGGCCGGCGTCGGCCGCGCGCTGGCGTTTGTCACTTCGGCTTATAGCTCGTACTCCAGCTGCCGGCAGTACCTCGGCGATATCGAGGCGGCTCGCCGGCATGTCGGTACCGGCGCGCCGGAGGTCGACAAGATCCGGCCGTATTTCAACCACCCCGGGTACGTCGGCTCGTTCACGGCTGCCGCGAAGGCCGCCGCCGCGTCGCTGCCCGACGAGACCGCGGGCGAGTTCGACCTGATCTTCACTGCGCACAGCATCCCCGCCGACATGGCCGCGGCCGCCGGCCCGGCCGGCGGTGCCTATCAGGCGCAGCTGGCCGAGACAGCACGGCTGGTCGCGCAGCAGGCCGGATTCGACCGGCCGTGGTGGCTGGCATATTCGAGCCGCAGCGGCCCGCCGACGCAGCAATGGCTGGAGCCGGACGTCAATGAACTGCTGGCCGCGCGGGCCGCGGCCGGATCGCGTGCGGTCGTCGTGGTGCCGATCGGTTTCATCAGCGACCATATGGAGGTCAAGTTCGATCTGGACATCGAGGCCGCGGGCACGGCGCGGAAGCTCGGGCTCGCCTACGCGAGAGCGGCGACACCAGGCACCGATCCGGGCTTCGTATCGATGATCGCTGACCTCGTGGCGGAGCGGCTGGATGAGACGCAGCCGGCCGCACTCGGCGTGCTGGGCGCCTGGCCCGGCTCGTGCCCGGCCGGCTGCTGCGGCACCGGCCGGCGGTGACGCGTGACCTCCGCGGGATCACCGATGCCGAGTGCGGCTCTGCCAGCTGAGCTGGCGGCCCTGGCCAGTTCTGTTGCCCAGGAGGCAGCCGAGCTGCTGCTGTCCCGCCGTGGCAGGGTCGGAGTCGTCCGGACGAAATCCAGCCCGACCGATGTCGTGACGGAGATGGACCGGGCGGCGGAAGACCTCATCAGGGACAGGCTGCTCGCCGCTCGCCCTGGCGATGCCGTACTGGGCGAGGAACGGGGCCAGACCGGCTCCGGCAGCGTGCGGTGGGTGGTCGATCCGATCGACGGCACCGTCAACTACCTGTACGGGCTGCCGGACTGGGGAGTCAGCATCGCTGCTGAGGTGGCCGGTGAGGTCGTCGCCGGAGCCGTCTGCGTCCCCCTGCGGCGCGCCCTGTTCACGGGCGTCAGCGGCGGGGGTGCGTGGCTAGAGTCGTCCTGGCAGCCTGGTCGTCAGCGGCTCAGCTGCAACGTCGGAGTCCCGCTCGGTGCGGCTCTGGTCGCCACGGGCTTTGCCTACGGGGCGGCTGAGCGGTCTGGTCAGGGACGCGTCGTCGCCGCGCTCTTGCCCAAGGTGCGCGACATCCGGCGATCAGGCTCGGCGGCTTCTGACCTGTGCTCCGTTGCAGCCGGCCAGGTCGACGCCTTCTACGAGAAGGGCTTGAAGTACTGGGATATGGCTGCGGGCGGCCTGATTGCGCGTGAGGCGGGAGCGATGACAGGCGGTCTGCGGGGCGAGGCGGCGGGCACGGCCATGACGATCGCGGCCAGTCCTGATCTGTTCGCCGAGCTGCATGACCTGCTGGCGAGCCTGGACGATAGCCACCCGAACGCCGGCTGACAGTGCCGGCGTGATCCTGCCGCTACTGGCGGTTCAGCGTGCCAGAGGCGGCGGCAGCCTGAGTGCCCGCCTTGAACGTCACCGAGTTGGGCCCGCTGACGGCGATCGTGACCGTGCCGTTGCCGCAGCCCTTATGGCCCTGGAGGATGCCGATCTTCATCACCATCCTGGTCGCTGACGCGGACGTCGGCGTGAGGATTCCGGAGCAAGTAGCACCGGCGCCGCTGTAGCTGATCCCGCCGGACGTATGGCCGCCAATCAGCGTCATCGTGACGTTGTAGGTGTCCGACGGCGGCTGGGAGACCAGGCCCGACCAGGTGCCGTTGAACGCCGCGGGTATCAGGGGGCCGTGGCTCGCCGTGGACTGCGGGCCGGACGACCCGGCGCCAGGCTGGCCCGTATTCGCCGACAGGTTCGCGGCCGGATTTCCGCCCTGGGCCAGGTGCACGACCAGGATGATGATCACGACTACGACGACGGCAGCAGCGCTGCCGATCAGCCAGGGGAAGGCCCGGCGGCGGCCGGACGGTCGGGCCCCGGCAGGCCGCCGCTGACCGGCTCGCGGCGAAGCCGCCGCGGCCGCCGCGCCGGTGGAACCTGTATGCCGCGCGCCGGCCGGGACATGCGCGGCCCTCGCGGGATGCGAGGCCCCGCCGGGGTACCGGCCTCCGGCCTCTGGCCGCGGCCGGGCGCCTGAGGGAGCCGGAAACCGGCCGCTGGGCGGGCGGGTGCCAGGCTCCCTGGGCGCCGCTGGCGCAGCCTGGAAGCCGGCCCAGCCTGTCCCGCGGGCAGCTCGGCGGGAACCCTCGGCCAGCACGCCAGCCGGCAAGGCCCGGTCACCGAGCAGGAACTGGACGACGGCCCGCGCGGCTGGTCTGTCCGGCGGGTCGAGCTCGAGGCACTGCTGGACGGGGTCGCGGATGCTCTCGGGCAATACGCCGAGGTCAACCGCCTCACCGGGTGGCCGGCCCGTTGCCGCGAAAACAACGGTCTGTGCCCAGGCGAGCATGTCGGCGGACGGCGTGGCGGATCCGTAGGGCGGCGTTATGCCGAACTCCACCACGTGGGGTGGTCCGTGCTCCGACAGGATGACGTACTGAGGCCCGAAGCTGCCATGCACGAGGCCGGCCTGATGGACGCAGGCGAGCCCGGTCGCCATGCCGATGGCCAGGGCCTCGAGCTGCGGGCCGGTGGCGACGCCGTACTCGGCCACGAGTTCAAGCAGCGACTGGCCCGGCACGTACTCGCTGACCAGATAGGCGTCGGATCCGTCGAGGCCGGCGTCCAGCACCCGGGCGGCGCAGAACGGAGGTACCCGCTTGGCGACGGCGGCCTCGGCAGCGAAGCGGTCCAGGGCCGCCGCGTCCCAGTAGCCTCCCAGGACGCTGACGCAGACTTCGGCGCCGTCGGCGCCGACGGCGGTGAAGATCGGATCGTCGGATGGGATGCCGTCCAGCCGGCCCGTGAGCCGGTAGCGCCCGACCCGCCTCGGGTCGCCCGCCTGTAGCGGTACTTGGTGAGGCAATTAACCCGGCTCCGCCTGGACCTGCCGCTTGTGACCTGTGATCCGGTTCGTACCATACGCACTTTTGCGCAGGTCAGTCAGACAAACCCGCGAAGTTACTGCGAAGTAAATCGGCGGTCATGCGCTTCCCAGGTCCCGTTAACGGGGAAGATTGCCCCGCTACGCGAGCGTTCCGTCACCGCCGGTCGCGACACGCCGGCGAGAACGTGACCCGGTCGCTGTGGCGCACGACAAGGCATGGCAGAATTCCCCGCCGGATTCGGGCACAACAGAGCGGTCCTGAGCGTTACAACCGCGCGGAACGAGTTAGTAAAGATGGAGGGGTAAGGGCCGAGATGGCTACTGACTACGACAGCCCGCGGAAGACGGACGACGACGTCACCGAGGACAGCCTGCAGGAACTGCAGGCGCGACGGATGGACAAGTCCTCGACGGCCATTGACATCGACCCCGATGACATTGCCGAGTCGCTTGAGCTTCCGGGGGCCGACCTTTCGAACGAGGAGCTCTCATTCCGGGTGATCCCGCGACAGGCGGACGAATTCACCTGCTCGAGTTGCTTCCTTGTGCATCACCGCAGCCAGCTTGCGGACAGCCGGGGTGGCCGGCTGGTATGCCGGGAGTGCGCGGCGTGATCACCGGGGTTAATGCGCCAGCCGGATGGGGTCTCCGGCTGGCGAGGGCGTATGCCCAGGCCGGGGGTGAAATCACCGCACCAGGCCGGGGGTGAAATCACCGCATCCTCGCTACAAGCGGGCGATGCACTCGGGGGCGCCGCAGGTCCGGCCAGAGCCGCGGCAGACCTTCCCGCAGGAGCAGCGGGCGGCCCGGCTGGCAAGCCAGGCCTGGTAGTCTCCCAGCGCGACCGTGCCGTCACCCTGATCAATGCTGTAGACCCGGCGGATTGCACCCCCCGGCAGGGCGACATACTCGCGCTGGATCGAGTCCATCTTTCTATTCTGACCGATGAGCAGAGCTGCCCGGTCGGACATCGCGCCCGGCTTTTTCAGGGCGCCGGCCAGCTGCGGCGCTCGTCGCCGCGCGGGTCATACGCCAGCCGGGCCGGGCCGGGGACAGCTCCGAACGTCATGACCGGATAGCTGGCATCGAATTCTTGCCACCCCGGATCGCCGGTTGCGGCGAACCGGATCCAGGCGGCATGCATCTCCGCGGCCAGGTCCGCCGGCGGGCTGGCTCCGGTCGCGAGCTGGGCTTCCGGCTCGGTCAGGTTGTCGAAAACGAACGGGATCTCGACGACGTGCCCGGCACCGAGGTCCTGGACCGGGCTCCGCCAGCCGAACTCGTAGAGATAGGTCGGCGCCGGACCGCTCGCCTCGAGCCGCGCTTCCGCCGCGGCGAACATGGGGTTGCGAAAGAACCAGTCCGTCACCAGGGCGCAGACGACGTCGCCAGCACTGGCGCCCGGCCGGTTGGCCTGGTAGGCGGCTGCCGTTTCCTGGCTGATCCCGAGTCCGCCCAGGATGAACGGCATCGCCTCCTCAGTCAGCGCCGCCGCCATCCCCGTCGGCACGAAGAAGAACCGGAACTCGTCGGTGTTGGTCCCGATCAGCAGGGTCACGTCCGCTCCCTGGCCGGTGGCGAGCGCGGCCTGCGGGACGACCGGCAGGATCTCGCCGTCCACGACCGGCGGGAATGCCATCGAGGTCCTGACGACGCTGGCTCCGAACCGTACCGGGTCCGGCGCGACTGCCATGGCGTCGCGCACGGCAGCCTGGGCCGCATTCAGCTTGTCGAGCGGGATTCCGGCCAGGCTCGCCGCGGTGGCGTCAAAGCCAAGCACCTTGCTGACCTCTCCGGTCACCAGCTGCGCATCCGCGGGGTCCGCTCCCACCTGGGCGGCGCCGCTCTGGGCGACAGCCCGGCGGAACAGGCCACGAGCCCGCGGCAAGCTGAGCAGCGTCATGACGCTCATCGCACCGGCAGACTCGCCGAAGATCGTCACGTTGTCCGGATCACCGCCGAACGCGGCGATGTTGTCGCGCACCCACTCCAGCGCCGCGACCTGGTCGAGCAGGCCGCGGTTGGGCGGCGCGTCCGGCAGCAGCGCGAAGCCATCGATCCCGAGCCGGTAGTTGATGCTGACCAGGACGACACCATCGCGGGCAAAAGCCTGCCCGTCATACATCCGGACGGCCGAGTTGCCGTTGGCGAACGCCCCGCCGTGGATCCACACCATGACCGGTGCGCGGCCCGCTACATCCGGCGTCCATACGTTCAGATTGAGCCAGTCGTCGCCGGGGATGTTCTGCTCAGGCAGCAATGCATCGAACGGCGGCACATAGTCGGGCTTGGGCGGGGTCGCGCCAAACATCACGCATTCCCTGATGCCCGGCCAGGCGGCTGGTGGCTGCGGCGCGGCGAACCGGAGCGGTCCGGTCGGGCTCGCGGCGTACGGAATGCCGAGAAACCTGTGCACGCCGTCGCCCGCGAGTGCGCCGCTAACCCTGCCGTACTGGGTGTTAACCGTCGTCATGCGGGCACTGTGCCACACAGGCACCGAGCGCGACAACAGCGGCGGCGGGCCGAGTAGGCTCCTCGGCGTGGCAGATGAGAACGCCGTGACCGGCGAGGGCACCGTAACTGACGCTAACGACTGGCGGCTGACGGTACGGCTGCGCGACAGCGGCCAGGCTGGCCGCGCGGCCGAGCACCTGAGCGCCCATCAGGTCGAGGGCGAGGTACAGCGTCGCCTTGGCGGCCGGGTAGTGGTCGGGACCAGCGGCGGTGACGAGCTGTTCCTGTACACCCACAGCCAGGACGCGGCGGCCATGGCCCAGCAGTCGGTGAGCACCGTGCTTTCTGGCCACGCCATGGCGGCCGACTACAGCGTCGACCGCTGGCACCCGGTCGCCGAGGAGTGGGAGCCGGCTGACGTTGCGCTGCCTGCGACCTCCGCGGAACTCGAGGCCGAACGGCAGCAACTGGACGCCGAGGAGACGAGCGAGTCACTGGCGAGCGGCATAGCGATGTTCGAGGTCCGGGTGCAGCTCCCATCGCACCGCGATTCCGTGGCCCTGGCCAACCGGCTTCGCGCGGCCGGATACTCGGTCGTGCGCCGATGGCGGTTCCTCGTGGTCGGCGCCAACAATGCCGATCAGGCCGAGGAATACGCGGCGGAAATCCGGCTGCAGGCACCCGCTGGCGCCATCGTCAGCACCGAGGAGGTCGGGCCCGCACGGCCTTACACGGCATTCGAGATCGCGGCCGGCTCGGGAATCTGACCGCCGGAAACGGGACGGCGGAGCTGATGCAGGGTCCAGCCGCGTCCGGTCCGGTCAAGCGGTCGGGTGTACTCGGCGAAGATCTCCGCCGCGCGCCGGTAAGACATCCGGCCGCGGCCGGTCAGCGGGCAGATGTCGGCGGCCGGGGTCCCGGCGGGCGCCCGCCGGTCGGTGCGGAACAGCGGCCCCACGCGGCGCCCCGCCAGCAGCCAGGCGAGCAGCTCTCCGGTCCCGGCTCGCCACTCGATTGGCGCGCGTCCGGTGCATGGCCGGGCTCGGCGGCCTCGGACGTCGATAGCGTCAGCGTCAAGGTCGAGTACGGCCTCGGCTGAGGCGCCGCTGTCGGCGAGCAAGTGCCAGAAGGCTTGTTCGCGCAGCCCCGCGGGCAGAGCGAACAGAACTTCCCGCTGCGCCTCGGTCAGCGGCGCTGCGACCGCAGGCGAGGCCTCCACGTGCCGCAGCGTTGCAGTCGGGTCAGCGGTGATCCACTGGCGCTGCTGCCACCAGCCCACGGCGCTGCGCAGCGCCGACACCTCGCGGTTCACCGTCCTCGGCTCCGCATGCAGCCTCCGGTGCGCGACCGCGTCGGCCAGTCGCATCTCCGTGCCCGCTTCATCCAGGACTGCCAGCGGCACGACCGGCGGGCACGCACTGCGCCTGCCGCGGCCAGCCGGCGGCAGTTTACCGACCAGCGGCCATGCCCAGCTCGCCAGCGAGATCCGGTACACGCGCTGGGATCCGGGCCGAAGGCTGGCCTCGGCGAGGTACCGGTCTACGGCGACCGCATACTCCACCGGTACGGCACAGGCCGGGGGCGTCATCTGACTGCTCCTTCTGACATTCGTGTCGTTCATATTCCAGCGTGCGGCGGAAAATGTCAACGCCGCCGAATTTACTGCGGTTGCACGTCGCTGGGCTGGTAATTCGCTCGGTCTTCGTCCCGTAGTTATTGCCATGTACGAGGAAATTCTGGCAGCCTGAATTGCATGCGAGTCCGCAATTCTAGTTCGATTCTTAATCGCAGTAAATCAATTCGCAAATCAGGTAACGGGCCGAATTCAGGACGCGGCCCTTCCGGCGTCGCGGCCCACCGAGCAAGTCGGCTCGGTCCGCTGGCCGACCGCAACTTCCGGGTCTTTTATGCGGGCTACAGCACCTCCCTGCTCGGGTCCGCAATGTCGCCGATCGCGATCAATTTCGCGCTGCTCGATCGCGGCGTGACGGCCAGCGGGCTCGGTGTCGTGCTGGCCGCTGGTGTAGTGCCGCAGGTGCTGCTCATGATCGGGGCTGGCGTGATCGCCGACCGGCTCGGCCGCCGTCCGGTCATGGTCGCCGCCGATGCCGGCCGGATGGGGGCGATGGCCACCGTTGCCGTGCTGCTGTTCACGGCGACGCCGGCGATCTGGGTGTTCGCAGTGCTCGCCGCGCTGCGCGCCACCGGCGACGCCTTGTTCACGCCGGCGTTCGGCGGGCTGCGCGCGGAGATTTCCGCGCCGGACCGGCTGCCGGACGCTAACGCGCTGCTGCAGGTCGCCCAGTCGGCCGCCATGGTGCTCGGCCCGGCTCTAGCCGGGGTCCTGATCGCGGTGATCAGCTCGGCGGCCGTGGTCGCCATCGACGCGGCGACGTATGGCGTGAGCGTGATCGCGCTCCTCCTGCTCCGCGTGCAGTCGCCGCCGCGACCTGCCAGTACGCCGCTGCGCGACCTGGCCGCGGGCTGGACGGAGTTCCGCGCGCACACGTGGCTCTGGCTGACGACGGCACAGTG
>Ga0126373_10001712_pt1 | contig 15776 bp, 12 predicted proteins | sample PanSoiMetPlot_11_FD_92545 | JGI IMG/M metagenome (GOLD analysis project Ga0126373, IMG submission 92545) | Tropical forest soil microbial communities from Panama - MetaG Plot_11 | ecosystem: Environmental > Terrestrial > Soil > Tropical forest > Bulk soil | place: Panama | collected 2016-02-17 | reverse complement strand
GCTAATTTTAGCCGCCTGAGAGCCCCTCGGCTCAGCCAAGTGCGGTTTCCTCTCATGGTCTTTCCAAAGCTTCTGGGCCTCTCTGGCATGGGGCTGGGAGGCTATGAACTGTCGGCGGGTGGCATCTTCATCACGGGGTAGGGGAGGCAGACCAACCGTCGGGCCTGAACTTTTAATTTTTAAGTTATTGAATTTATTGATTTTTTATTTATTTACGTATGAATAAACATAGCGTTCCAAATCTGTGTATCAGTTACTTTACATAACATAAAGCTTGTGCTAGATTATGTTTAACCGGCATGGAGATGGGTCATGTCAAACCTCACGGAAGCACAGCATCTCGAGTTCCTGCAGGGCGCCTGGGGCGCCGTGTTGCAGAACCATCAGGAACCGTTCCAGAAGTCCCTGCTCACGGATTACGTGAGCACCGCGGTCATGAACCGTCTGCCGGAATACACCACCCTGGAACACGTGGTGCTCGAGTGTCACAGCCACGAGGCGATCCAGGAGAGCTACATCAAATCCTTCATGGCCCTGCCCCGGGTTTGGACCCAGCTCACCCCGGAGTCGCGCCACCGCATTGTCGAGAACATCCGGCAACTCGGTTTGGTGAAGGCCTGCGGAAAACGCTTCCAGATGCTGGAGGACGACGAAGCCGCCCTTACCGTCCGCTGGGATACGGCAAACAGGCTTTACCAAGCCCTCCTGGAAGGCACTTCCAAGGGCTGTGCCGCCCATGGCCTGGAATTGCAGCAGCCCCGGCGCATCCCCAGCGGGGACGATTATGGCGCGATGCTGCATGAGGGCGAACGGGCCCTGCTCGGCCTGCTGCGCGAGCGCATCGAGATAGACAAGACCGCGGTCACCATGGCCGTGGGTTATGTGACCCCCGTGGCCAAGACCCGGATCCTGCACAACCTGCACGCGGCCTATCAGGAGTGTCTGGAGAACTTCCGCGCCGCCCTGCTCCACTGGGCGGAGTTCAATCCCCATGCGCTGATTCCCATCCTGCACCTGGAAGACGGCCAGCTCAGCCCCGGCCAGTTGGAAAACCTGCGTCGCCGGGTCGAGGATTCATTGGGCCGCTTCAAGAAGGAATTCGAGCAATTGCGCGCCGGCGTGGAACAGATGTCTTCGGAACCCACGATCTCGCCCAGGCTGCGTCGCTTTTTTGAGACCAAGACACCGACGATGCATTGAGGGGGTACGAAAGAGAAGCAAGAAGGCCGCGGGAGCCGGCAAGAATGACGTTGCTGGAGGCCATATAGCCAAGGGGCGGACCGTGTATACCCGGCCCGATAGCGAGATTAGCCCGCCTTCTGGCGGGCTTTTTTTGCGCTAAAGTTCGAATCTCTTCGGGCGAGCTAAATAAAAAGGCCCGCCATATCGGTGGGCCTTTTCCAGCATGGCGCGCCCGGGTCCGGCGCATGCGCCGGACGGGTTTGCCAGGATGGCAAACCCTGGGGTACTTGGCGAGGCATGGAAGCCGAGCCTAGTACCGAATCGAACCCGTCAGGGTTCGAATCTCTCCGGGCACAAATTAAAACCCGCCGTAAGGCGGGTTTCGATATCAAATTGGCGCGCCCGGAGAGATTCGAACTCCCGACCACCTGGTTCGTAGCCAGGTACTCTATCCAGCTGAGCTACGGGCGCGTATTCGTAATCTTAAATCAGTCTTCTAACCATCCCTGGCGTGCCTTCCAGCCCGGACATCCTGTCCGGTCGCTCGCCGAGGCGAAGCTGTGCTTCGCCTCCCGGCTCGCCCAGCTGAGCTACGGGCGCTAAACGAGATTTGGAAGGGCCGGAATTATCCCGGACGGGGCGCGTTGGGTCAAGGAAAAACAGCTAAAACCCCCTAAAAACAGGGGCTTAAGGCAGCATCACTGCGGCAGGCAACCCACCTGGCCGATTTGCTGGGTAAGGCTCAGGAAGTCCGCCCGGGTGCAGAGGGGCTTCAGGCTCGGCCAAACGCTGGCGAAGGGGACCAGGGTGCTAGTGCTGCGCTGCTTGATGGCGGCCGCCAGCACCGCGTACGCCTCGTCCGGCTTACCGAGGTGCATATCCGCATCCGCCAGGAATACCGCGGTGTATTTTCCGGCGGGTTTCGCCCCCAAATACGCCGCGTACCAGTTGAAATACTCCACCAGCGAACCGCGGCTCTTGGCGCTCACGCGCGCCACGTCCGCCGGCGGCGCCTGCAAGGCCCGCATTTCAACCGCCGCCTGCTGGGAGGCATCCGCGTACTTGCCCGCCCCCAGCAGGCTCAAGGTGAGGATGTGCTGGGCGAATACGTCCTGCGGGTTGAGCCCCGCATTGATGCGTGCGTTGCCCGCCGCCTTGTCGTACTGCGCGGCGATGTAGGTCACCAGCGCCTGGTCGTTGGTGACGCTCACGGAGGCGGGATCTAGGGCACGCGCCGTCTCCATGGCGTTCTGCATGCCGCTGTTCTGGCCCATGGCTGCCAGGTATTCCGCGTAGCTTTGCCAGGCGGAGGCGTCACCGGGATTGAGCCGCAGGGATTCCTTCAGTTCGCGGCCGGCGGCGTTCAGGTCCCAGCCATAGAACAAGTCGAGCTCGCCCTTGAGCAGGTGCGCCTCGGCCGAACCGGGGTCGAGATCCAGGGCGCGCCCCAGCAGCTTGCCGGCCTCCGCCGCCTGGGCCTTGCTCATCTCCGGCGCCAGCAGCAGCGCACGCGCGCTGCAGGCGTAGGCCGCCGCGAATTCCGGATCCAGGCTCGCCGCCTTGAGGCAGGACGCGTAAGCCTTGTCCAGCTCGCCCTGGTTGATGAGGTAGCCTCCGGTCTGGAAGGCGATGGCGGCGTCACGGTTGTTGGTGAACGCGAGCGGCTTCACGGTAGCGTCGGGCGCCAGCAGGGTCGCCACCTGGGTGGCGATGCGGATCACCAGTTGCCGGAAAGAAGCGCCCGAGTAGTTCGCATCCAGGTCGTATTCATCGCCCCAGACGTAGCTCTGATCGGCGGCCCGGATCAGCCGCGCCGAGACGTGGAAGGTCTGTGCCTGCTGGGTCACCGAGCCTTCCAGCACGTAGTTCGCGCCGAGTTCCTGGCCGATCTCACGGATAGTCTCGTTGCCCTTCACGTAACGCGCCGTGGAGGTGTTGGCGATGACCCCCATGCGCGCGGGGGCGATGGGCCCCAGCAGGTTGATCACCTCGTTGGCGATGGACGCACCCAGCACCCCCGGATCGGGGCTCTGGGAGAGGTTATTGAATGGCAGGACCGCCACCACGATGGGTGGGCCGCCGGCAGTGGGCTGGAACAGGCCGGCGGGGCGTTTCCAGGTCAAGAACAAGGCGATCGCCACGGCCGCCGCCACCGCCAGGAACACCGCGGCGTGGTGACTGCGGCGCTGCCGGCCGGGGATAGCGGCCGGTATCACAGGCGGCGCCGCGGGCACGGCCACGGGGGCGGTGGCCGGCCGCGGCGCCGCGGTCGCTGTGTCAGCGTCAGCGACACTCACCGGGAAGACGAACTTGTAACCGCGACGCGAGATGGTCTGGATGTAGCGTGTGCCGGCGGCGCCGTCGTTCAGGGCAATGCGCAGCTGCCGCACGCAGGCGCTGATGCCCTCCTCGAATTCGACGACGATGTTGTCGCCCCAAAGGTGGTGCTTGATCTCTTCGCGGGAAACGGTGTTGTTGGCGTTGCGCAGCAACAGATCCAGGAGCTTCGCCACCTGGGGCCGGAGTTGCGCGGTCTTCTGGCCGTCGTGCAGCTCGCCGCTACGCGGGTCGAAGAGGTATTGGCCGAACGCGTATCGCACCCTGCTTGGCTCCGGCATCGGGTTCATGCTTTGGCTCCCCGATCCGGAGTGCGGGGCGGGGCCGTAAACGGTGCCCGGCGGCGGGAACCGCGTTTCCGGGCGCTCCGGCGCCCGTGCCCCATCATATCCAGCCTCGCGCACCCGGGCTATTCTTTCCAAGGACGTCGGGTTCATCGCATTTCCCCCGTGTAGCCGTGCCTCGCGGACTCATCGCTGTCTTACGCTTGGCGGCAGCGGGTCAAGGAGTACACCCGCTGCCGCCTGCGACCCGCGCCGCCCGACCTACTGCCGCGTATAAGCGTCGGTCGCGACGTAGAGCGAGCGGCTGAGTACCTCGGCGGAGCGCATCTGCTCCTCAGTCATGCCGTCGGTGATCACGGACTTGGCCTCGGCCACGTCCACCCCGCCGCGCTGCGCCAGCAAGAGCCAGGCATAGGCCTTCACGTCGTCCTGGGTCACGCCCTCGGCGTTGTGGTACATCACCGCGAGGTTGTATTGGGCGGCCGGCAAGCCCTGTGCCGCGGCCTTGGAATACCAGCGCAATTCGGCGGCGGGGTCCACGTCCACGCCCTTGCCGTTGCCGTACATCATGCCCAGCTGGAATTCCGCGTAGGGGTCGTTGCGCTTGGCCGCCTGCTCGAACCACTGCTGGGCCTTGGCGTAATCCTGCGGGAAGCCCTGGCCGTTGTAATACAGCGTGCCCAGGTTGTATGCCGCCGTGGCGATGCCGAAGTCCGCGGCGCGCCGGTACCAGAGCGCCGCCTCTGCGTATTTGCTCCGGGTGGTCAGCATCACCCCCAGGTTGGCCTCAGCCTCGGCGTCGCCCAGTTTGGCGAGTTCCGTGGCGGCGTCGATGTCCGCGTCACTGTAGGTGGTGTTTCCCGGGACCTTGTCCACATAGGCCGGCGGGCGGATATAGATGACCTTGATGCCGGGCGGCAGATGGTCTTGGGCGGAGGCCAGGGGCGCCGCCATGTAGAGAGCAAGGCCCATGATTCCCCACAGCGCGGGGCGGAACGCAGTCGGTTTTTGAGTGTCGCGGGTCATGATGCAATCCTCCGGGTACGGTGTTCCACGCTTACGACCTGAGATATAGCCGAGGATCGGGCGGGCAGACCGATAATCTTCTGAAATAAGGCTGAATTATTTATGTCGCCCGCGACCCCCCGCTCCCGGCGGGCGCCGGGGCGGCAGGGGGTTCAAGCGTGCTGCAGGTCGGAAAGGTCCGCCACGATGTTGGCGCCCTCGCGCAGCGCCACGTCCTGGGCCGCGACCACCGTGTCCTCCTGCGGGGCGTCGCCCTGGACCGCGCCGGTGATGCGCTTCCAGGCCACGTCGTTGCTGGCGCGCCAGACCTGTTCCTTCTGCTCGTCCTTCTTGCGCGCGTCCAGGAGCAGCGACAGGCGGGTGACCGTGTCTTCGGTCTTCAGATGCTCGATGTCCGAAACGTAAAGCTGATACAGCGGATCGTTCTTCGTGCGCTCGTCGTGGCGTTTGCGCAATTCCGGCAGCAGCGCGGCGAGGCCGGCGTCGAGCGGCTTATACGGCACGGCCGAGATGGTGTCCCAGGGCAACGGGTGGTCTTCGGTTTCCTCGCCGAACTGCTTGGGATCGATCTGCGCCGGCAGCACGATATCCGGAGAGACGCCGCGTTTCTCGGTGCTGGCCCCGGTCACCCGGTAGAACTTGTTCGAGACGAACATCAGGCTGCCGGCGTTGGGCTGGTCGTCCAGGAGCTTGGAGAGGTCGGCGATCTCGGTCGCCACCCCTTTGCCGTAGGTGCCGTTGCCGACGATGACGCCACGGTGGTAGTCCTGGATGGCGGCGGCGAAGATCTCCGAGGCCGAGGCGCTCAAGCGGTCCACCAGCACCGCCAAAGGCCCAGTGTAGACCGGCGGGTTTTCGGAGCGCACCACCGTGACGCGGCCGTCCGAGTCGCGCAGCTGCACCATCGGGCCCTTGGGGATAAACAGGCCCGCCAGGTCCGCGGCCTCCTGCAGGGAGCCGCCCCCGTTGTTGCGGATGTCAATGACCACGCCGTCCACATGCCTGGCTTCCAGATCCAGGAGCAGCTTTTGCACGTCATGGCTGACGCTGTTGTAGTCCGTATTGCCGGCGTCCCGGCCGTCGAAATCGCTGTAGAACTCAGGAATGCGGATGACGCCGATGTGCGCCTCCCCCTGCTTGCGCGGCACGGTCATCACGTCGGCCCGGGCCGCCTGCTCTTCGAGCTTAATGGCGTCGCGCACCAGACGGATGGATTTCGCCGGCGAGCCGGGATGCGCGTCCGCCGCCAGGATCTGCAGGCGCAGCACCGTGCCCTTGGGTCCGCGGGTCAGTTTCACCACGTCGTCCAGGCGCCAGCCCGCCACATCCACGAAGTCGCCGCCCTCCCCCTGCCCCACCGCTGCGATGCGGTCGCCGGAGTGCAGCAGGCCGCTGCGTGCGGCCGGGCTGCCCGGCAGCACGCGCACGATCTTCACGTAATCGTCGTCTTCCTGCAGTTCCACGCCGATGCCCTCGAGCTTCAGGCTCATCTGCGTCTTGAACTGGTCGTAGTCCTCCGGCACGAAATACTCGCTGTGCGGGTCCAGCGCCCGGGCATAGGCGTTCATGAAGCTCGCGAATACGTCGTCGCTCTGCAGCTTGTCCACGCCGTCGCGCAGGTTGGCGTAACGGTGCCGCAGGCTCTCCGTCGCCTGCGGCCAGGTCTTGCCGTCCAGCATCTCCTCGATCACGTCGTTCTTGACCCGCCTGCGCCACAGATCGTCCGCCTCCGCCGGAGAGGCCGCCCAGCTCCGTGGGTTGACGTCCACCGCCAGGGACTCGTCTTTGGAGAAGTCGGGTTGCTTGTCCAAGAGCGCCAGCGCGTAGGCGAGGCGCGCATCGAAGCGCTGGCGGAAGACCGCATAGATTGCGAACGCGGGCTTGAGATCGCCCTGCTTGATGCTGGCCGCGAGGCTGGTGCGGTACGCGGCGAAGGAATCGATGTCCGATTGCAGGAAATAGCTGTGGCTGCCGTCCAGCGCCTTGAGGTATTCGTCGAAGATCGCCCCGCCCAGTTCCGCATCCAACGGTGCATGGCTGTAGTGATAGTGGGTGAGCAGGTAGGCGACGGTCTTGTCCACCGCCACCTGCTGCGCATCGGGTGAGAGCGCCGCGGGTGCCGCCTGTGTTTCGGCGGCGGTCGTACCGGCGCCCAGGACGAACAGCCCGCCGAGGCAGGACAGGAGCAGGACCGAGAGTTTGGCATTCATGCGGGGCGTTACCGGATTCAAGGCGGAAATAGAAATGGGCCGGTTGCTTATTGTGGCGCCAAGCGACCGTTCTGCCAACAAACGTCAAAGACATAGGACAAAGGCGGCATATTGCGCGAGTACGGTCCCATCCGCTTGGGGGCTGGACATGGCTCGCCGCACGCGGCGAGCGCCAGGGATGGATACAGGTCACACTCAGCATGGACACAAAAATGGAAACGGGACCGATGGCCCCGTTTTATGCATAACTGGCGGAGAGAGAGGGATTCGAACCCTCGATACAGGTTTTGCCCGTATACGCCCTTAGCAGGGGCGCGCCTTCGACCACTCGGCCATCTCTCCGAAATCTTCAGTTTTTCAAATAGCTCGGCACAGACCCGTCCCTGGTGCAATGTCCGCCCGCTCGCCGCAGTGCGGCTCGCCCTGCCCGGTCGCTCGGGCCTATCGGCCCTCACCCACTGGGCCATCTGCTGGATATACGTGTGGGGCAAGCCCCTGCCAAGGGGCGGCAATAATACCGGCAGGGGGAAGGCTGGTCAAAAACCGGCCCGGCAGCCCCCTGGACGATCGTGTTTATTCGGCGGTGAAGCTCAGCTGTTGCCCGGTTCCGGCGGTTCGCCACCGCCCCCGCCTTCCTGCTCGCGCTTGATGCGTTCGTAGATTTCCTCGCGGTGCACCGCCACAGTGCGCGGCGCATTCACGCCGAGCCTGACCTGGTTGCCTTTGACACCAAGCACGGTCACCGTGACTTCATCGCCAATCATGAGCGTTTCGCCCACGCGGCGCGTAAGGATCAGCATTTCATATGCTCCTTGGAGTAGCCTTGTATCCCAATCACCTCAAAAAAGTCCTTTTAAATCATCTTTATATAGCCGCCCTCTGCGGGGCGGTAGGTATTGTGCGCCGATGCCGGGCCGGTCTCAACCCGCCGCGCCCCGGTGCAGGAAATCTTCTTGGGGATCCGCCGCGAGGCCGAAGGCCTGGTGCAGAGCCCTGACCCCCTGTTCCAGGTGCTGTTCCTCCACCACCACGGAGACCTTGATCTCGGAGGTGGCCACCATGCGCAGGGCGATGCCTTTCTCGGCCAGGGCCCGGAACAGGGTGCTGGCCACGCCGGCGTGGGATCTCATTCCCACGCCTACCACGGAGATTTTCACCACCCGGTCGTTGCCTTGCAAGCGCTCGGCACCGATTTTGGCCAAATTCGCACGCAAAATTTCCATGACCTGGGGGAAATCGTTGCGGTGGATGGTGAAGGCGAAGTCCAGGCGCCCGTCCCGTGCGACATTTTGGACGATCATGTCCACTTCCACGTTGGCATCCGCCACCGGGCCCAGGATGCGGTAGGCGATGCCGGGCTCGTGTGGCACGCCCACCAGGGCCACTTCCGCCTCGTCGCGGTTGAAGGCGATGCCGGAGACCAGGGCGGCTTCCACGTCTTGATCCTCGTAGGTGATGAGTGTGCCCTCGCCTTCCTTGAAGGTGGACAGCACCCTGAGGGGCACATTGTATTTGCCGGCGAATTCCACCGCACGGATCTGCAGTACCTTGGAGCCCTGGCTGGCGAGTTCCAGCATCTCCTCGAAGGTGATGCGGGTGAGGCGGCGGGCGTCCGGCACGAGCCGTGGGTCGGCGGTGTAGACCCCTTCCACGTCGGTGTAGACCTGGCACTCGTCGGCCTTTAGGGCGGCTGCCAGGCCCACGGCGGTGGTATCGCCCCCGCCGCGGCCGAGGGTGGTGATGTCGCCGTTCGGGTCCATCCCCTGGAAGCCCGCCACCACCGGTACGCAACCGTCGGCCAGGCACTGGCGCAGCGCCTGGGTATCGATCTCCTGGATGCGCGCCTTGGTGTGGGCGCTGTCCGTACGGATGCAGACCTGTCCCGCGGTGAAGGAGCGGGCCTTGAGGCCGCGCTTCTCCAGGGCGATGCAGAGCAGCGCGATGGAGACCTGCTCGCCGGAAGCGAGCAGAACGTCCAACTCCCGTTGGTTCGGGCGCGGCATGAGCCGGTGGGCGAGACCCAGCAGCCGGTCGGTCTCCCCCGCCATGGCCGAGACCGCCACCACGACTGAATGGCCCTGCTCCCGGGTGGCGACGATCTTCCCTGCCACATGCTCGATGCGGGCGCAGTCGGCGACGGAGGTACCGCCGTACTTCTGGACGATCAGGGCCAAGGGGAAAATCCGGTGCGCGGGAAACCCCGCGGAATCAACCTATTTTAACGCGTACCCAGTCCGGGACCGACTTCAGGGCCGCGTCCAGCTTGGAGGGGTCGCTGCCGCCCGCCTGGGCCATGTCCGGGCGCCCGCCGCCCTTCCCGCCCACCTGCTGAGCCACCATGTTCACGAGCTCCCCGGCCTTCACCTTGGCCGTGAGGTCCGGGGTCACACCGGCGATGAGGCTCACCTTGCCGTCCTTGGCCGCGCCCAAGACCACCACCGCCGAGCCCAGCTTGTTCTTGAGCTGGTCCAGCAGATCCCGCAGCGCCGCCGCGTCCACCCCATCCACCGCCGCCGCCAGCACCTTGGCGGAGCCGATGGCCTGGGCCTGGGAGGTCAGTTCCTCGCCGCGGTTGGCGGCGAGCTTGCCGGAGAGCTGGGCGAGCTGCTTCTCCAACTGCTTGTTGCGCTCCAGGAGCGCCTCGGTCTTGGCCACCACGTCATCCTGCCCGGCCCGGAGGATGTCTTCCGTTTGCTTGAGCACCGACTGCACCTGGCGCACCCAGGCCAAGGCGCCCGCGCCGGTGACCGCCTCGATGCGGCGCACGCCGGCGGCCACGCCGCCCTCGCTCAGGATCTTGAAGAGCCCGATGTCGCCGGTGCGGTGCACGTGGGTGCCGCCGCAGAGCTCCGTGGAGAAATCCCCGAACTTCATCACCCGCACCACGTTGCCGTATTTCTCGCCGAAGAGAGCCATGGCGCCAAACTTGATGGCCTCGTCGTAGCCCATCTGGCGCACGTCCGCCGCCTCGTTGCGGCGCACTTCGTCGTTCACCAGGTCCTCGATGCGCGTGAGTTCCTCGTGAGTCACCGGCTGGTAGTGGGAGAAGTCGAAGCGCAGCCGGTCCGGCGCCACCAGCGAGCCCTTCTGGGTCACGTGGGTGCCCAAGACCTTGCGCAGGGCCGCGTGCAGGAGATGGGTAGCCGAATGGTTCAGCACCGTCGCGGCGCGCAGAGCCCCATCCACTTCCGCTTCCACCGTGTCGCCGACTTTCAGTCCGCCCTTGGTGACCTGCCCTAAGTGAGCATGGGCACCGCCGCCCCGCTTCTGGGTATCGGCCACTTTGAATTCATTCGCGCCGGCCAAGAGCCGTCCTTGGTCGCCCACCTGGCCGCCGGACTCCGCGTAGAACGGCGTCTCGTCCAGGATCACCATGCCCTGCTCGCCGGTCTTGAGCACTTTTACGGCGTCCTTGCCTTTGAACAGCGCCGTGACCTTGCCCCGGTGCTTCAGATGCTCGTAGCCCTTGAAGGCCGTCTCACCTTCCACCGCCACGTCCTGGCCATACTCGGCGCCGAAGTTGCTGGCGGCGCGGGCGCGCTCCCGCTGGGCTTCCATCTCCCGTTCGAAGCCTGCGCTGTCCAGCGTGACGCCGCGCTCACGAGCAATATCGTTGGTTAAATCTATTGGGAATCCATACGTGTCATAGAGAGTGAACGCCGTTGCGCCATCTAATTCCACTTCTTTAGGTAAGAGCTCTCGAGTAAGTACCCTTACTTGAACCTTAGGGTCCAGATGATTAGCACGCTCAGCCTCAGCCTTAATTGCATTCACATCCGCATCATGCGAAGGAATTATTACCACCAAGCCATCGATTGGAGTATTACTCGGAGGGAGATCGTTAAGCGCTTTAACATACGAATGCACTTGCTTTACTGCCGAAAGAACAATTTCAGGACTACTGGCTCTTTTCACTTCAACGATACAAGTGCGCTGCTTTTCTTGAATAATTGCATCTGGGCGACCGGATCCCAGTTTAGGTTCCTTAATGAGCTTTCCTGGATACAACTTGAGCGCATAGGCTAGACCTTGCTGCTCCGCGAGTTTGCTTTCCAGCAAATTCATGCCTTGGTGCAAGGTTTCGGCGAAGCGTTCCTCTTCCTGCAGCAGCACCTTCTCTACATGCTTCGTGGCCTTGTGCAGTTCCGGATAGGCCGCACCCATTTCGTGGTCCAGGGCGGCGACCAGCTTGTGGAAGAAGGGCTTCTCCATGCCAAGCTTGTAGCCGTGGCGGATGGCGCGGCGGATGATGCGGCGCAGCACGTAGCCCCGGCCTTCGTTGGAAGGCAGCACCCCGTCGGTGATCAGGAAGGCGCAGGCGCGGATGTGATCCGCGATGACCCGCAGCGAAGGGCTGGTCTTGTCCTTCGCATTCGTGACCTTGGCGGCCGCGTCGACGAGCTTCTTGAAGAGGTCGATCTCATAATTGGAATGCACGTGCTGCAGCACAGCGGTGACGCGCTCCAAGCCCATGCCCGTGTCCACGCAGGGCTTGGGCAGGGGCGTCAGCACGCCGTCCGCGGAGCGGTCGAACTGCATGAACACCAGATTCCAGATCTCGATGTAGCGGTCGCCCTCGGAACCCTTGGAACCCGGCGGACCGCCGGCCACGTCCGGGCCGTGGTCGTAGAAGATTTCCGAGCAGGGGCCGCAGGGGCCCGTGTCCGCCATCTGCCAGAAGTTGTCGCTCTCGAATTTCCGGCCGCCCGGCTTGTCGCCGATGCGCACCACCCGCTCCTTGGGCACACCCACGTCCTTGACCCAGTGGTGGTAGGCCTCATCGTCGGTCTCATAGACCGTGACCCAGAGCCGCTCCGGCGGCAGCTTCCAGACCTTGGTCAGGAGCTCCCAAGAGTAGAGGACGGCATTTTTCTTGAAGTAGTCGCCGAAGCTGAAGTTGCCCAGCATCTCGAAAAAGGTGTGGTGGCGGGCCGTGTAGCCCACGTTCTCCAGGTCGTTGTGCTTGCCGCCGGCGCGCACGCAGCGCTGCGAGGAAGCCGCGCGCTTGTAGTCGCGCTTGTCGCGCCCCAGGAACACGTCCTTGAACTGCACCATGCCGGCGTTAGTGAAAAGCAGGGTGGGGTCGTTGGCCGGGACCAGCGGGCTCGAAGGCACCACCGTATGGCCCTTGGACTTGAAGAACTCCAGGAAACTCTTGCGGATGTCGTTGCTGGTCATCATGGGCGATATTATGAGGCCTTCGCCCGCGCCGCCCAAGCCAAACCCCCTGTTTTCCGCCGGGAAATCTAATCTTCCAGATCGCCCTTCAGGGCCTTGCGGATGTCTTCCATGGAGAAGCCGCGCTGCTGCAGGAAGCGCGCTTGCCGGGCGCGCTCCTTCATCTCCTTGGGGTACGCCGCGCCGAAGCGCTTGCGCCGGGCCGCCGCAGCGCCCTCCGCCGAGCCCGCCTTCAGGCCAGCCAGCGCCTCCTCCACGAGTTCCCCCGCCACGCCGCGGCCGCGCAGTTCCTCCTTGATCTTCAGGGGACCCGAACCGCGCCGCACCCGTGCGGCCACGAATTCCTGCACGAAGCGCTCGTCCGAGAGGAGCTTCTGCCCTGCCAGAGACGAGAGCACCGCCAGGACGGAGGTGCTCTCATAGCCTCGTTCCAGGAGCTTGGCCTGCAGTTCCCGGGCGGAATGCTCGCGCCGCGCCAGGAGGGCGAGGGCCTTGGCCCGGACCTTCACGGGGTCCCGGGCCGCCTCCTCGTCAGGCCTCTTCGGCTTCTTCAGGCTCACTGTCCTCGACCGCGGCCGGCGCTCCGGCCGCCGCCTTCTTCGGCACCAGCTTCTCGCGGATGCCCGCCTCGATCTCGGCGGCCACCTCCGGGTTCTGCTTCAGGTAGTCGCGGGCGCCTTCCTTGCCCTGGGCGATCTTCTTGCCCTTGTAGCTGTACCAGGCACCGGACTTCTCCACCAGGTTGTTGGTCACGCCGAGCTCGATGATCTCGCCGGCGCGGGAGATGCCCTCGCCGTAAAGGATCTCGAACTCCGCCACCTTGAAGGGCGGCGCCACCTTGTTCTTCACCACCTTGACGCGGGTCTCGCTGCCGATGACCTCCTCGCCGTTCTTGATGGCGCCGGTGCGGCGGATGTCGAGGCGCACCGAGGCGTAGAACTTGAGGGCGTTGCCGCCGGTGGTGGTCTCCGGGTTGCCGAACATCACGCCGATCTTCATGCGGATCTGGTTGATGAAGATGACCAGGGTGTTGGAACGCTTGATGTTGGCGGTGAGCTTGCGCAGCGCCTGGGACATGAGTCGCGCCTGCAGACCCATGTGCTGGTCGCCCATCTCGCCCTCGATCTCGGCCTTGGGCGTCAAGGCCGCCACCGAGTCCACCACCACCACGTCCACCGCGGCGGAGCGCACCAGCATGTCGGCGATCTCGAGCGCCTGTTCGCCGGTGTCCGGCTGGGAGATCAACAGGTCCTCCACCTTCACGCCCAGCTTGCCGGCGTACACCGGGTCCAGGGCGTGCTCCGCGTCGATGAAGGCGGCGGTGCCGCCCTTCTTCTGGATCTCGGCGATCACCTGCAGGGTGAGGGTGGTCTTGCCGGAGGATTCCGGCCCGTAGATCTCCACCACCCGGCCGCGCGGCAGGCCGCCCACGCCGAGCGCGATGTCGAGCGTCAGGGAGCCGGTGGACACGGTGTCCACCTCGCGGGTGGCGGCGTGGTCGCCCAGGCGCATCACCGAACCCTTGCCGAACTGCTTCTCGATCTGCCCGAGCGCCGCGGCCAGGGCCCGCTTGCGGTTATCGTCCATCGGAACCACCTTCAGATTCGCGTTCATGAGAGTCGCCCTCGCATTATTTCACAAGTTGTAAGGCCTAAATGAGCACGCCCTGCCGCCCGAGCGACCAATGCTCGAGCGGCGTGTAATCGACGCCGCCGGCGCGCGTCACCGAGCGCACCAGCGTGAATTCCTGCACGTCCCAGCGGATCCTTTCCGCGGGCCCGAAGTTGCCGAGCTTGCGCACCCAGCGCGCCAGCGTCACGTGCGGCACGAACTTGTCCGGATCGAACTTGAGACCCTTGGCCGTGAGCCGGCGGCGGAGTTCCAGGGTCAGCTCCCGGAGCTTGCTGGGGGTCCCGGAGCAGCCGTACCAGAGCACCTGGGAGCTGGCCCAGTAGCCGATCTCGTCCAGGTCGAAGGAGAAAGTGGGCGCCTGCACCTCGGCGGCGGCGTTCAAGGCCTGCCGGGCCGCGGCATCGCCCACGTAGCCCAGGAAGGCGAGCGTGATGTGGAAGTTCGGCGCCGGCACGGACCACCCGTCCGAGAGCTGCACCGCGGCGCGGCTCGCCTTGTGGAGGGCCTCGCGGGTGGCCGCATCGGGCGTGAGCGCGAAGAAGAGCCGGGACTGCTCTTGGCGCTCGCCGAGATTGTGGTGGGGGACCGGCTGCGGCATGGGTCGAAGTCCGCACCGGCAGTGGTACGACGGTACCGAGGATTTTGCCGGTACCTGTATTTATATACAGTATTCTGGAAAAGTCAAGATAATGCGGATGAAAAGCCCAAAACTCAGCCCGGAAGACCCTCTACCAGCCCCTCCAGGGCCGCCAGGACGGCCTGGAAACGCACCGAATCCCTATCCCCCTTGAAGAGAAAGTGCCGCGCCGCGACCCTCCCGTCGGCCCAGCGCCAAGCTATCCACACCGTGCCCACGGGCTTGTCCTCCGTGCCGCCGTCGGGCCCGGCGATGCCGGAGACCGCCACCGCCACCTGGGCTCGGCTCCAATGGGCGGCACCCTCCGCCATCTCCCGTACCACGGCATCCGAGACCGCGCCGTTCTGCTCCAGGGTCGCGGCCCTCACCCCCAGCATGGCCGCCTTGGACTCGTTGCTGTAGGTGACGAAGCCCCGCTCGAACCATTCGGAGCTGCCGGCGATGTCGGTCACCGCCTTGCCGATCCAGCCGCCGGTGCAGGACTCGGCGGTGGTGAGCTTCAAGCCCGCCGCCTTGAGCCGGCGTCCCAGGTCGGTGGAGAGCGCGTGCAGCGCCACGTCATCGGTCTTCATGGCCCAGAGGTTAACATTCTTGCTAGCATCGCCCCTCCATGAGAGAGCCCCTGGACAACAGCTTCGCCGAGCACACGCCGGTCATGCGCCAGTACCTGCGCGTGAAGTCCGAGCATCCGGACGTGCTCGTGTTCTACCGCATGGGCGACTTCTACGAGCTCTTCTACGACGACGCCCGCAAGGCCGCGCGCCTGATGGACATCACCCTGACGCAGCGCGGCCAATCCGGCGGCGCTGCCATCCCCATGGCGGGCGTGCCTTACCACCAGCTCGATAACTACCTCGCCAAGCTGGTGAAGCTCGGGGAATCCGTGGCGATCTGCGAGCAGATCGGCGACCCAGCCACGGCCAAGGGCCCGGTGGAGCGCAAGGTGGTGCGCATCGTCACCCCCGGCACCGTCACGGACGAAGCCTTATTGGAAGAGCGCCGCGACAACCTGCTGGCGGCCGTCCACGTCGGAAAAGAAACCTACGGTCTCGCAGCCCTGGATTTGGGCTCCGGCCGCTTCACCGTGTTGGAGCTCACGGGCGAGGAAGCCTTGCTGGGAGAACTGGAACGGCTGCGTCCCGCCGAACTCCTCTACGCCGAAGATGCCTTCCTGCCCAAAGCCGCGTCGAACCGCCCCGGTGGGCGCCCTCGCCCGCCCTGGCATTTCGACAGCGATACGGCCACGCGTCTGCTCACCGGCCAGTTCCGCACTCGCGATCTTGCCGGCTT
>Ga0126373_10001711_pt1 | contig 15777 bp, 13 predicted proteins | sample PanSoiMetPlot_11_FD_92545 | JGI IMG/M metagenome (GOLD analysis project Ga0126373, IMG submission 92545) | Tropical forest soil microbial communities from Panama - MetaG Plot_11 | ecosystem: Environmental > Terrestrial > Soil > Tropical forest > Bulk soil | place: Panama | collected 2016-02-17 | reverse complement strand
GGTGGTCGGCCTCGGCAAGGACGTCGAGGGCCGGACAGTCATAGCGAACCTCGCCAAGATGCCTCATATGCTCATAGCCGGAGCAACGGGCGCCGGCAAGTCGACGTGCATCAATGGGTTGATTTCCTCCATCCTGCTGCGGGCGACGCCGGACGAGGTGCGGATGGTTCTGGTGGACCCGAAGCGGGTGGAACTGGCCGCCTACGCCGGGATCCCGCATCTCATCACGCAGATCATCACGAGCCCCAAGAAGGCGTCGGAGGCTCTGCAGTGGGTTGTCGGCGAGATGGATCGGCGCTACGACGACCTCGCGGCCACCGGATTCCGCCACATGGACGACTTCAACAAGGCGGTGCGGGCCGGGCGCGTGTCCGCGCCGGCCGGCTCCGAGCGCACGTACGCGCCGTATCCATACCTGCTGGTGATCGTCGACGAGCTCGCTGATCTCATGATGGTGGCGCCCAGGGATGTCGAGGACGCGGTTGTCCGGATAACGCAGCTGGCCCGGGCTGCCGGTATTCACCTGGTGCTCGCGACCCAGCGGCCGAGTGTGGACGTCGTGACGGGTCTGATCAAGGCAAATGTGCCGTCGCGGCTCGCGTTCGCGACCTCGAGCCTGACCGACAGCCGTGTCATCCTCGATCAGCCTGGCGCCGAGAAGCTGGTGGGCCAGGGCGACGCGCTGTTCCTGCCCATGGGCACCAGCAAGCCGATCAGGCTGCAGAACGCGTTTGTCACCGAGAAGGAGATCCGCGAGGTCGTCGCGCACTGCAAGAAGCAGGCGGCGCCCGTGTACCGCGACGACGTCATTTCTGCCGAGAGCAGGCAGCGCGAGATCGACGCCGACATCGGGGATGACCTCGACCTGCTTGTGCAGGCCGCAGAGCTGATCGTCACCACTCAGTTCGGTTCCACGTCCATGCTGCAGCGGAAACTGCGTGTTGGCTTTGCCAAGGCCGGCCGGCTCATGGACCTGCTCGAAAGCCGCGGGGTTGTAGGCCCGAGCGAGGGATCCAAGGCGCGCGATGTGCTGATCCGACCGGACGATCTGGCCGACCTGCTGGCGTCGCTCCGCGGCGAAGACTGAGGCAGGCAGCGGGACCCGGCAGCGGCCGGATCTTGCCCCAAATCTCGGCCCGGCGACTCTGCTGAGTTACCTGATGTCTACACTGAGTGACCGTCTCAGCCAATGGAAGCGGGGAAGCCACTAACGGGCGAACGGGGCCGCAAAGCTCCGGCCCGGAGGGCAGGGCGCAAGCATGACTGACGGGGGCACCAACCTGAGCGTTGGTGAGGCGCTAGCGGCCGCGCGCCGCCAGGCCGGACTCACCATTACTCAGGTCAGCCAGCGGACATGCATCAGGGAGACCATCGTCCGCGGCATCGAGCGGGGAGACTACTCAGCCTGCGGCGGCGACTTCTATGCCCGTGGGCACGTTCGCAGTATCGCCAGGGCGGTCGGGCTGGACCCTGATCAGGTCGTCCAGCAATACGACATGACGCAGAAGCCGTCCGCGCCGATTACGGCGGCGGACGTGTTCCAGCCGTTCACGCCGGTCAAGCTCAAGGAGCGGCGCCGGCCGAACTGGACCATCGTGCTGCTGGCGGGCATCGTCGTTGTCGCTGGCATTGTCGGGTTCCGCTACTTCGCGCACAGCAACCCGCCGCGGCCGAGCGCATCGTCTCATCATTCGCATCACCATGCCGCTGCGCCGGCGGCGTCACCGTCGGCAGCCCCGGTGGCCGCGCAGTCGACTGCGACGCACGTGCAGGTCACGATCATCGCCCATCCGGGGAACGTGACGTGGGCGCAGCTGACCGCTGATAACGGCAAGGTGCTGTTCTCTGGCGACATCGGCACCGGCTCGGGGCTGACGCAGCAGACAGAGACGACCACGGTCGGGATGAGGATCGAGCTCGGCAATCCTCTCGGCGCTGACCTCTACGTCAACGGCAAGAAGGTGCCCACCGGTCAGACGCACCCGATCTCGGTGTTTTGCAACAAGACGACCTGCGTCTAGTTCGGCGTGCGACTCGCCGCGCTGAGGCGGGCGGAGCAGGGGCGCTGGCATCGGCGCGGTTACCGTAGTCTGCCGGTGTGCCCTCCAGTCAGCCGAGCCCACCATCCGTCACCCGTCGCGTCAGGATGGTTACTCTCGGCTGCGCCCGGAACGAGGTGGATTCCGAGGAACTCGCCGGCCGCCTCGCCGATGGCGGCTGGCAGCTGGCCGACGAGACCGAGGAGGCCGCGGTCGTGCTGGTCAATACGTGCGGCTTCATCCAGGCGGCCAAGCAGGAGTCCATCGATGTGCTGCTCGACGCCGCGGCGGGTGGCGCCACAGTAGTAGCCGCGGGCTGCATGGCCGAGCGCTACGGGTCAGGGCTCGCTGAGGCCATGCCCGAGGCGCAGGTTCTCGGCTTCGATGACTATGAGGACATCGCGGCCAGGCTGGACGCGGTCGCGGCAGGCGAGCGCTGGGAGGCCCACGAGCCACGGGACCGGCGCACCCTGCTGCCGCTGGCTCCCGCCGACCGGCCCGGCAGGACCGCTCACCTGCCCGGCCATGGTCTGGCTGCGCCCGAGGGCAGCGACGGGCAGGTGCCTGACCGGCCCGCCAGCGACCCCGTTCCCGATCTGCCACCGGGAATCGCGCCCGCCTCCGGCCCGCGGGTGGTGCGCCGTCGCCTGGGCGGCGGGCCGGTGGCACCCCTCAAGATCGCATCTGGCTGCGACCGGCGGTGCACGTTCTGCGCGATCCCGGCGTTCCGCGGCGCCTTCGTGTCCAGGCGGCCAGCCGACCTGGTGGCCGAGGCGGGCTGGCTGGCCAAGCACGGCGCCCGCGAGCTGCTGCTCGTGAGCGAGAACTCCACGTCGTACGGCAAGGATCTCGGCGACCTCAGGCTGCTCGAGTCGCTGCTGCCGCAGCTCGCCACCGTTCCTGGCATCAGCCGGGTCCGGGTGAGCTACCTGCAGCCCGCCGAGGTGCGGCCTGGGCTCGTTGAGGTGCTGGCGGGCACGCCGGGCGTGGCCAGGTACTTTGACCTGTCGTTCCAGCACGCGAGTGGCAGTGTGCTCCGGTCGATGCGCAGGTTCGGCGATGCCGAGCGGTTTCTCGCTCTGATCGAGCAGATCCGGGCTCTGGCGCCGGATGCGGGGATCCGGTCCAATTTCATCGTCGGCTTCCCGGGGGAGACCGAGGCGGATGTGGCGATCCTTCAGGACTTCCTGGCTGACGCGCGGCTGGACGCGATCGGCGTTTTCGGCTATTCGGACGAGGACGGCACGGAGGCCGCAGGCCTTGGCGGCAAGCTGACGGAGCAGGAGATCGCCGCGCGCGTGGAGGAGCTTGCCGACCTGGCGGACGACCTGATGGCCGAGCGCGCGGCTGGCCGTGTCGGCAAGTCCGTAGACGTACTGATCGACGAGTTGCTGGGCGATGGCGGGTATCTGGGCCGGGCCGAGCACCAGGCGCCGGAGGTCGACGGGGCGACCGAGGTCCGCAGCGATCGCCCGCTGGCGGTCGGCGACCTGGTGCAGGCCGTGGTGACCGGCAGCGATGGCGTCGATCTGTACGCCGCTGTGGCGGTGGGCGCGGGCGAGCGGTGAGCGGGGGGGCAGCGGGCAGGGACAGCGACGGCGCAGCGCCGGCGCCCGCGGCCGGGGCTGGCCGGGGCACGGCGGGCACTGCTGGCACCGCGACTACGGCAGGCGCAGCTGGCGTGCCGGCCACGGCTAGTCCGGCATCGGCGAGCCCCGCTCCACCTGGCCTGGTCAACGTCGCGAACGCGCTAACCGTCGGGCGGCTGGCGCTCGTGCCGGTGTTCGTCTACTTCCTGGTGGCGGGCGGCACCAGTGACCGCGCAGTGGCCTTTGTGGCGTTCGCGGTGGCGTCGGTTACCGACCTCCTCGACGGCGAGCTGGCCAGGCGGCGCGGGCTCATCACCGACTTCGGCAAGATCGCCGACCCCATCGCCGACAAGGCGCTGACCGGCTCGGCCCTGATCACGCTCTCGATCCTCGGCGAGCTGGCCTGGTGGGTGACGTGCATCATCGTGGTCAGGGAGCTGGCCGTTACCGGTCTCAGGTTCTGGGTCATCCGGCATGGCGTCATAGCCGCCAGCCGGGGCGGCAAGCTCAAGACGATGCTGCAGATCGTCGCCATCAGCCTGTACGTGCTGCCCTGGCACGTCCCTCTCCTCCGGGAGATCGTCATGGGTGCAGCGCTGGTCGTGACGGTGGTCACCGGAGCGGACTACACGGCTCGGGCCATCCGGCTGCGCCGGGCCGTCCAGTGACGGCGGCTGGCAGCTGGCGGCCCGACCCCGATTCTGTCGAGCCGTCCGATACCGGCTATCTCGCCCGCACGGCCATCGAGCTGCTGACCTCGAGCGGGCGTACCGTCGCCGTTGCCGAGTCGCTGACGGGCGGCCTGGTGACGGGGGCGCTGACGAGCATTGCCGGGGCATCGGTCGTGGTGCGCGGCGGCATCGTCGCCTACGCAACCGATCTGAAGGCGGTGCTGCTCGGCGTTCCGGCCGACCTGCTGGCGAGGCAGGGCCCGGTCGACCCGGACGTGGCGATGGCCATGGCAGAGGGAGTCCGGCGGCTGCTTGGTGCCACCTACGGAGTGGCGACGACGGGCGTGGCCGGGCCAGGGCCGGCCGACGGGAAACCGCAGGGGACCGTGTTCGTGGCAACGGCTGGTCTGACGGAAACTTCCTGTGACGAGTTCGCAGGGATGGCGGGCGATCGGCAGCAAGTCCGCGAAGCAACGGTTCGCTCGGCTTTGTCCTTGCTGATCAGGGCGCTGCGGGAAGACGCCAGCTGATTACAGTGTTACTTGCGTGTGAACACGCAGCTGTGCCCTCTCCCGTCCAGTCCGCTAGGGCAGGTACGGTAGAAGGGTCAGCGATTCGACCTCGGGGAGGGAGCGCGACGATGGTCCTGCTTCGTCACTTGCTCGGTGACGCGCTACGGCGACTGCGCCTTCGCCAGGGTCGAACCCTACGCGAGGTCTCGGCGACTGCGCGGGTTTCCCTCGGATACCTGTCCGAGGTGGAGCGCGGCCGGAAGGAAGCGTCCTCGGAGCTGCTCGCTTCGATCTGCGACGCGCTCGGCGCCCCGCTCTCGCAGGTCCTGCGCGAGGTGTCCGATGGCTTCGCCTTTGCCGAGCTGCAGAGCGAGCCGTCTTTCGGAGTGCCGTTCGAGCCCGCGCTGGTCGGCGCGCCTGGCGAGGACGCCGCGGATGCCGGCGAGCCGCCGGTACCTGCCCGTCCAGCTGTGGAGCAGCGTGCCGCGGTGCGCGTCCCGCAGTCCGCGGGACCCCAGCGGCTGGTCATGCCGCAGCGCGCGATGAAGGTCGGCGCCGATCAGCGGCTAGCGCAGGCCGAGCCGCTGCTTGAGCCCGTCAAGCTGCCTGGCCGGGAGCCGAAGTTCGACAAGCTTGCTCGCGAGATCACCGACATGGTGCCGGTCTAGCGCCTGCGCACCTGAGAGCTGCCGCTAGCCGCGGCCCGCGTCGTCCGGACGGCGCGGGCCGTTTCAGGTTCAGTTGGCCCACTGGGATGTCCAGGCCTTCGGGTCCTCGGCGAGCTTGCGGACGCTGGGCGGCAGACTGCCGGTGACGATGTGCTCGAGCGTGACTTCCTCGAGAATTGCCCGCTCGTTGGCCCGCAACGCGATCCAGACCGACTGCAGCGGCTCGGCGGCGCCGGTGTAGCCTAGGTTCTCCGGGCGCTCACCGCGCACGCCGAGGAGCGGCCCGTCGATGGCCCTGATGACGTCGGCGAGGGAGATGTCGCCGGCCGGTCTGGCCAGCCAGAACCCGCCTTCCGGCCCTCGCTGGCTGCGGACCAACCCGGCGCGGCGGAGCTGGGTCAGGATGGCCTCGAGGAATTTACCTGGGATGGCCTGCGTCCGGGCGAGCTGATCCGCCGTCACATGCCCAGGCCCGGCGGCCGCCAGCTCGATGACGGCACGGAGCGCGTAATCGGAGCGCGCGGACAGACGCATATGCAGCATTATGCAGGTAACGAGGCCGGCCTGGCGTTACCCACGCTTGCTGATTCGCCGTGCCAGGGTGCGGCCCTTCCATGTGATGAGGCAGTGAGCGCCCAGGGACCAAAGGCCTTTCCTGCAGGTCGTGTGTCGTCTGTCACCGACAGCACCAGATCCGCACAGTGGGACAACGGGGGATCGCCGGCGGGAGGCCGCGTGACGGCTGCCGACCAGCGGAAACCGCCGCGGCCACGACAAGGGGGAAGCCGATATGTCTGGATACACGAACGGGCGGTCTGGGGTGACCGGAACGCTGCCGAACCTAACCGGCCAGCTACTGAAGCCCGATCACCACGACTATGACCAGGCGCGACAGGCCTGGAACCTCGCCGTCGACCAGCGCCCGGCCGCCGTGGCCCTGCCGGAATCACCAGCTGACATAGCAGCCGTTGTGCGGTATGCCGCCGAGCAAGGCCTGCGAGTCGCTGCCCAGGGGACCGGGCACAACGCCTGGCCACTCGGATCGCTGGCCGACACCGTCTTGGTGCGAACAGAGCGGATGAACGGAGTCCGGATTGATCCAGTCGCGCAAGTCGCCCGTGTCGAGGCCGGTGCCCTGTGGCTCGACGTCGTCGAGGCCGCAGCAGAGCACGGACTCGCGACGCTGGCAGGGTCCTCGCCGGACGTCGGTGTGGTGGGATTCGCCCTCGGCGGCGGGCTCAGCTTCCTCGGCCGGAAGTACGGGCTCACCGCGAACAGCGTGCAGGCGCTCGAAGTCGTGACCGCGGACGGACAGATCGTTCGTGCCGATCAGGACAACGAGCCCGACCTGTTCTGGGCACTGCGCGGCGGCGGCGGCAGCTTCGGAATCGTCAGTGCGCTAGAGCTCCGGCTGTTCCCGCTCAGCGAGGCGTACGCCGGGGTGCTGTGGTACCCGATCGAGCGCGGATCCGAGGTGCTGCACAGGTGGAGTGAGCTCACTCGTGGCGGGACGCCGGACGAACTCACGACCGTCGGCCGGTTCCTGAACCTGCCACCACTGCCGGAGATTCCGGAGCCGGTCAGGGGGAAGTCGTTCGTGATCGTGGAGGCTTATCACACCGGGGACCCGGACCAGGCCGACGAGTGGCTCGGCCCCCTTCGGGAGCTGGGCCCGGTCAACGACACCGTCGCGACGGTGCCCGTTCCGGCCCTGAGCCATATGCATATGGACCCCGAGTACCCGGTCCCCGCGGCCGGCGACGGCATGCTGCTCGATCAGTTGCCCGGTGAGGCAATCGAAGCCCTCGTGCGCACCGCTGGTGCTGACGCCACGTTCCCGCTGCTCTCCACAGAGCTGCGCGGTCTCGGCGGCGAGCTGAGCCGTGAGCGGCCGGGCAATGGCGCGCTGGCCAGGCTCGACGCGGACTACTTGCTGTTTGCGGTCGGCATGACTCCGGCTCCGGAGCTCGTGGGTCCGGTCCAGACACAGGTCAGGGCCATCAAGGACGCGCTGAAGCCGTGGGCAGCCGGACAGATGTACCTGAACTTTGCCGAGGACAGGTCGTCCGCAGCGCCGTTCTGGACCGACCAGGCGTCCGATCGGCTGCAGCGGATCAAGGCCAGCGTCGATCCGCACGACGTGATCCGGGCCAACCACCCCGTCCCCGCCGCGGCCGCGTAGCCGGCACGCCAGCCCGACGGTAAGGAAGGCAACTCAGCGGGCGGTCAGGCCCAGCACCTCGGCCGCCGCGCGCGAGTTACTGCGAGCTGCTCCGTAGCTTGCGAGGTAGCGCCCGGCTGCGGGTCGCCAGACCGGCAGGCCCATCTCCAGGACGATGGTGTCCGGGCGGGCGGCGACCAGGCGGCTGACTGCCTCGCTCGCTACGGGATGGCGGTGAGCGTCCCGCGCGACGACGACCAGGGAGCGGCCGTCGGCCTCGGCCAGCAGCCGATTCACGAGCTCGGGCAGCTCGGCGGATGCTGTCCCGGTGCTGATCTCGCGGTAGCTGTCGTCGGTGAGCCACGGGCGGAGGCCCCAGGGCACGGCCCCGACGGCGAGGTTCGACGGGGGCACCAGCTGGATGACGAGGGGCCGGTGCAGTGCCGGGAGGCTGCCGTCGGCGCTGATCGCGCGGCGGGCTGCGGCAAGCCCGATGGCAGCCGCATCGGCGCCCCGTGCCTCGTCGCTCGCACGATCCGTGGGGGCGTGCGCCGCCGTCCACGCGCGCAGCTCGGCGACCCTGGCCGCCGCCTCCTCGAGTCGCTGGCCCGGCAGCCGCCCGGACCGGACCGCCTCGACGATCGCCGAGCGAACCGCGAGGAAGCTCAGGTGGTCCTGATCGCGACCGAGACACAGCAGGTCCGTGCCCGCGATGACCGCCTGCACGGCGGCCTCGGGGATCCCGTACTGGTCGCTGACTGCCCGCATCTCCAGGCCGTCGGAGACAATCACGCCCGTGAACCCGAGCTCCCCGCGCAGCAGGTCGGTCTGGGCCTGGCGGGAGAGTGACGCAGGCAGGTCGCCGGTGAGCTCGGGAATGCGCAGGTGGCTCGGCATGATGGCGCGCACCCCCGCGGCGATCGCGGCTTCGAACGGCGGCAGGTCCCTGGCCCGCAGGACGCGCAGCGGGGCGTCCACGGTGGCGAGCTCCAGGTGCGAGTCCGCCGACGTGCTGCCGTGACCGGGGAAATGCTTGGCGCACGCCGCGACCCCGGCCGACTGCAGCCCGGCAACGGCGGCGGCCGCGTGGCGAGCGACCAGGGCCGGGTCGGAGCCGAATGCCCGGGTCCCGATGACCGGGTTGTCCGCGGCGGTGTTGACATCGACCGCCGGAGCGAGATCCAGGTTGATCCCGAGGGCCGCCAGCTCGTCGCCGAGTGCGGCGTACACGGCGGCCGTCAGCGTGACATCGTCCACGGCGCCCAGGGCTGCGTTACCCGGGTAGTCGCTGCCGGTCTGATGGGCGAGCCGGGTAACGTCCCCGCCCTCTTCGTCGATGGCGATGACCGGCTCGGCGGCGGCACCGCGCAGGCTAGCCACGAGGCGGCCAAGCTGCGTGCGGTCCTGCACGTTAGGGCCGAACAAGGTGACACCAGCCAGGCCCTCGCCGAGGGCGTCGCGGATCCATTCGGGGGCAACGGCATCGGGAAACGGCGGGATCAGGACTGCGTCGGCCAGCCGGCCCAACGTGGGGTCGGCTGTGAGCTCCTCCGTCATCCCTTCACCGCGCCTGCGGTCAGACCCCCGACGAGCCGGCGCCGGACAAAGAGGAAGAAGATCATCGCGGGAATCGTGTAGATCGTCGACGCGGCCATGATCGGTCCCCACGCCGCCCCGTGCTGCCCGAAGAAGTACGTCAGGAAGATCGGCAGCGTGTAGGCGGCGTGGCTCTGGCCAAGGAACGTCAGCGCCACGATGAACTCGTTATAGGCAGTGATGAACGCGAAGATGCTCGTGGCGACGAGACCCGGAGCGACGAGCGGGAGAAGGATCCGCCAGAAGATCTTCAGGCCGGTCGCGCCGTCAATCGCGGCGGCCTCTTCGAGTTCCTTGGGCACCGTGGCGACGAAGTTGCGCAGCATCCAGATCGTCACGGGCAGCGCCTGCGCCGAGTACACGAGGACGAGGCCGCTCAGACTGCCGAGCAGGTTGAGCTTCTTAAAGTCCAGGAACAACGCGATGATCAGCGCCTGCGCCGGAACCATCTGAACGATGAGCAGCATGATCAGGAATGTGGTGCGCAGCCGGAACCGGAACCGCGCCACCGCGACCGCCCCGAGCAGCGCGAGCAGCGACGCGATCAGCACGGTGACGAGTGCGACCCCGAAGCTGTTCCGGACAAACAGCCACACCGAGCCGATCCCGCCGGTCACCTGTCCACTGCTGACCTGACGGAAGTTGCTGAGCGTCGGGTGACTCGGCAGCAGGTGCGGGGTCAGCGAGTAGATCTCGTGCGCCGGCTTGAACGCCGTGCTGACCATGAGGAAGATCGGCAGCAGCGTCACGATCGCGATGAGCAGCCCGAGCCCGTTCAGGCTGACCGCCTTCACGCGTTTCGCCGTCCGGGCCCGCCCGGCGCCCAGCGCGCGGGAACGCGGCTGCGCGGCGACCGCGGGCGGGGGCAATCTGGTGGCGTCCAGGTTGATGAAGCTCACGTCAGGGCTCCCTGCCGGACGGACGATCGCACGTAGCCGACGGTGACCACCAGAAGGATCAAGGCGAAGATCAGCGCCAGCGCGCCGCCGAGGCCGTAGGTGGGCGGGAAGGTGAATGCCTTGTCATAGATGTACAGCGACAGGTTGTACTCGTTGGTGTTCGCCAGGCCTGCGATCGTGAAGCTCTGCGTGAAAATGTTGAAGTCCCAGATCACCGACAGCAGCAGCAGCACGAGGTAGATGGGCTTCATCAGCGGGAGGGTGACGCGCCAGAAGATCCGCCAGGGGCTGGCTCCGTCGACGCGCGCCGCCTCGGTCAGTTCGGCCGGGATCGTCTTCAGGCCGGCCAGCACGGTCACGGCGATGAACGGGAACGCCTGCCAGATCACCAGCAGGGCAATGAGCGTGTAGGCGGGCAGCGCTCCGGTGGTTGCCCAGTTGTAATTCGCCCAGTTCGTGCTGCCCACGAGCCAGTGGGGCATCTTGGAAAGGCCCCAGTCGACGACGCCCCCGTCCGGGCTGAACATCCAGAAGAACAGGACGGCGCCGGACACCGGCGGGGTCGCCCAGGCCAGCAGCGCGGCGGTGCTGATGAAGAGCGACATCTTCTTGCCGAGCCGGTTCAGCAGCAGTCCCACGACGCTTCCCACGACCAGCGAGAGCGGCACGACGACAACCGCGAAGAACACGCTGTTGCGCAGGGATAGCCAGAACACCGGGTCGTGGAAGGTGGTGGTGAAATTCGCGAACCCGACCCACTGCGTCGCCAGCGCACCGGTGACCTGCGGCAGGCCATAGTTCTGGAACGAGAAGATCACCATCTGCACGAGCGGCCACAGCACCACCAGCGCGATGCCGATCAGCGCCGGCAGGAGCAGCAAGTAGGGCGCTAGCTTGTGGCGGCGAATGAAGGTGCTGATGCGAGCTCGCGTCGGACCGGGTCGGCCACGCTGCCGGTGGCGCAGCACCGCGGGCTGGTGCTCGATTGTCTCGGCCACCTGTGTCCTCCTCCCCTCGGCCGGCCGCGAACGCGGTCTTTGGCGCGCTGGCCGGCCCGCCCCCGGCGGGCCGGCCAGCGATTCTCAGGGCCGAATCAGCCGGTCTGGTTACTCGCTACCGGTGTTCAGCACGGTCTGCAGTTGAGTATTGGCCTGGCTGACCGTCGACTGGAAGTTCGCGCCGGACTCCAGCGCCTTCATCATGGCCGGGATGATGTTGTACTTCCCGGTGTCGGCGGTGCCCCAGTTCTTCGAGTTCAGCGGCGAGATCTGGGTGTACCCAGCCGCCTTGGCGAAGCCTGCGAGGATCGGGCTGTTGGAGTACGCCGGGCTCGACAGGGCCGAGGTGAACTCGGGGAAGAAGCCCTGCGAGTTCGCGAAGGTGGTCGCGTTCGAGGTGCTGTCCATGAACGAGAGCAGGCTCCAGGCGGCCGTCTTGTACTTACTGTTCACCCAGACGCCGAGGTCAGAGCCGCCCGCGAAAGCCGGAGCCGGGTTCGGCCCGTTCTGGCTCGGGATCGGGAACGACGCCCACTGCGCCTGGTTCTTGCTGTTCACCTGAGCGAGCTGAGCCTTGGCCCATGGCCCGTCGATGTACATGTCGAGCTTGCCGAGGGCGAAGTCCTCTTCCGCGCCGCCGGGGCCGGCCGTGCCCGGGGCGCCGATCTCGGTCTCACCGATGTACTTGGAGGACGAGACCTTGTCGGTCAGGAGGAGGTTGGCGTACGCCTGGATGCCGGCCTCGGACTGCGGCGAGGTCAGCTGGGCCACCCACTTGCCGCCCTGCTGCACCGCGACCTGGCCGCCCGCGCCCCAGATGAAGCTGACGATCGCGTTCGTGTCATCGGTGGGCGCCCCGATCCCGAATGTGCCGGGGTTCTTCTGCATCAGTGTCTTGGCGTCGCTGATCAGTTCGGCCCACGTGGTTGGCGTGGAGGTGATGCCGGCAGCGGCGAACTGGTTCTTGTTGTACCAGACACCACGGACGCCGCCGAACCACGGCACGGCGAAGATGTTGCCGTTCACCGTGTCGTTGGCGAGGTTGCCCGCGATGATCTGAGACCCGTTCGACCACGAGTGGACGCTGCTCGAGATGTTGGCGAGCGCGCCCTGGGCGGCGATGCCTGGGGTGTCGGTGTTACCGAGCTCGGTGATGTCCGGGCCGCCCTTGCCGCTGGTGAGGGCGTTCGTCCAGTCGGTGCCCCTGTTCGTCCATGGAATCCAGTCCACGACGACCTTGGTGTTCTTGTACTGCGGGTTCGCCTTCTTCCATTCGGACACGACGCCATTCATCCACGTAGTCTGCGATGCGACGGCGGCGCCCATGCGCCAGACGACGAGCTTGGTGGGGGCTGTGGACCCCGATCCTGAGTTGCCGCTGGAGCCGCACCCTGCCACGGCTGCGCCAGCGATCACGGCGGCTGCACCCAGCGCAGCCGCTGACTTACTGAAAGTCACTGACCGATCTCCCTTCCCGGCGGTCTTAGACGGATGCAGGAGCCCTCCGGGCGGACGCCTGCGGCCGGGCCGTGGCCTTCAGGCCGGCACCCAACGTTAGGTGTCGACGTTGGGTATTTCGACACGTTTGGTCTGGTTGCCTGCCGGGGACCGTGCCCTGACGGGTTTTCTTGGGGACGAAACTAACAGGAAACTTTCCTATAAGATAGCCTCCGTTGCCAGATTGAGACGTTGCCGGGCTGAGACCGGCGCACCGGCCGTGGGTCATGCCACGTCACAAGACCGGGTCGCGCCGTACAGTCAGGTTTGTCACTGTCAGTGAGAGGTGGGGCATGCAGCGACGGCCGGGGACGCCGAGCTTGTTGCGGGAGCTGAACGACCGGTCGGCCCTCGAGCTTCTGCTCACCGGCGGGCCTATGACCAGGGCACAGCTCGGTGTGCACACCGGCTTGTCGAAGGTCACCGCATCCCAGCTGCTGTCGCGGCTGGAGGAGCGCGGCATCGTCGCCGTGGCTGGCGAGCTGGCCGGGGGCAGGGGGCCGAATGCGGCGCTGTATGCGGTCGTGCCGTCGACCGCCTACGTGGCCGGGTTGCATGTCGAGCAGGACGAGATCAGTGCCGGCGTCGCTGACATTACGGGGAACGTGGTCACCCGGATCGCGGTCAATCCGTCGGCCGCGGCCGATCCGGTCGCCGCGGTCCGCGGCGCTGTCCAGGCCGCGTGTCACCAGGCTGGCGTCCCGCCCGAATCACTGCGGGCATTTGTCATCGGCACGCCGGGGGTCCTCGACCCCCGCACCGGTGACCCTCGACTCGCGGTCAACCTGCCGGCCTGGCACGAAGGCGTGCTCGACGCGCTGCGAACCGACCTTGGCAGGCCGGTGACACTGGAAAACGACGTGAACCTGGCCGCGATGGCTGAGCGGGCCGTCGGTGCCGCGTCGGGAGTGGCTGACTTCGTGCTCGTCTGGCTCGGAATCGGGCTCGGCCTTGCGACCGTGCTGGGCGGCAGGCTGCACCGCGGCGCGGGTGGCGCGGCCGGTGAGATCGGCTACCTGCCGGTGCCCGGCGTGCCGCTTCCGCAGGACGTTACCCACCCGGCAACCGGGGCCTTCCAGGGTCTCGTCGGCGCCCAGGCGGTGCTGCCGTTGGCGGCGCGGTACGGGTTCGGCGAGCCGACAGCCGCGCAAAGCGTGGCCGCGGCGGTGCGCGCCGCAGGCAATGGTCATGGACAGGCCGACGGCTTTCTCACCGAGCTCGCAGGGCGAGTGGCCACTGGCGTGGCCGCGGTCTCGGTCGTGCTGGACCCCGGCCTCGTGGTGCTCGGCGGCGCGGTCGGGCTCGCGGGCGGGACGGAGCTGGCCCGCCGGGTGGCCACCGAGGTCGGCCGGATCAGCCCGGCCCGGCCGGACGTCGTCCCGACCGCCGTCGACGGCGCGCCGGTCCTGCGCGGCGCCATCCTGGCGGCCGTCGACCAGGCCAGGACGGAACTGCTCGCCTCGATCGCCGACCCGGCCTTATCCCGCTGAGCGGCTCAGGGTCCGGTTACGGGCTCACCTCGGGCCGAGGCCGGTCTTGCCGTCGATCAGCTCGCGCGCGATGTCGAGGTGCCCGGCGTGCCGGGCCGTCTCCTCGATCAGGTGAAGGACGATGCCGCGCAGGTCGAAGACCTCCGTCTCGGTGCCAGGGTGGACGCGGCCGCGAGGAGGAGTGGACAGCGGAGTCGCGGCCAGCAGGTCGTTTGCCTGCTCGCACTGCTCGCGATAGAGGCCGAACACCGCCTCCTTCGAGTCCGTGGTCGTGAACGGCCCGTAGCCATCTTCGGCGCCCTCGTCGGTCTCCTCAGGCCTGGAGGACTCGTCTTGCGCTCCGGCGGCGATGATGTGGAACCAGTAGTACTCGGCGCCTGCCAGGTGCTCGATGAGGCCAAGCGGTGTCCAGCCGGATGGCACCACCGGCTTCCGCAGATCGTCGTCGCTGAGGCCTTCGACGATCGCGAGCACGCTCCGGCGCTGGGCGTCGAGGAAAGTGAGCAGTAGCCGGTCGGCTGGAGCGTGGATGTCGTCTGTCACGGTCAGTCCTCCCACATGAGTGTTACCTGCCCTCACGACGAACTCGTGCGGCCGAGATGGACGGGCTGCCCGCGGTCGAAGTCAGGCGGACTCCCGGCGCACCAGACTGGTGGGCATCACGACATGCTGCGGACCGGAGGTGCTGCCGGCGATCAGCTCGTTCAGGATCCGGACGGCCTCGACTGCCGACTGCTCGAACGACTGGTGGACGGTGGTGAGGGGCGGATCCGCCAGAACAGCTGCCGCAGAGTCATCGAAGCCCACGACGGCGACGTCAGCAGGGATGCGCCGGCCGGACTCGGTGAGGACCGCCATTGCTTCCACCGCCATGAGGTCAGAGGCCACGAAGAGCCCGTCCATCTCGGGATGGAGATCAAGCAGCCGGCGGGCTCCCAGCCGAGCGCTGGACGGGGACCAGTCACCGGGTACGACCAGGCTCGGTGGTGAATCCGGCCCTACCGCCTTGCGGTAGCCCGCTAGGCGGCGGCGGCCACTACTCGTGTTGAGCGGTCCGGTGATCGTCCCGATGCGGGAGCGCCCCCGGCTGAGCAGGTAGCCGGTTGCTTCAGAGGCGGCCGCCTCTTCATCGGCGGCTACCCAGGACAGCTCGTCCTCAAAGCCCAACGGCTGGCCCTGCACGACAAGCGGGAGTCCGCTGCGGGCCACGCGCGCCAGCAGCGTCTCGCCCTCGTGCGGCAAGGCGAAGAGCGCGCCATCCACGTGACCGGCAGTGAGGTAGTCGGCCAGGAATTCCTCCTCGCCGTAGTCCTGTGCCGTGGTCACCAGCAGATGCCGCCCGAGGGTGCGCAACTCGCGGGAGCAGATCCGGATCAGAACGCCGTAGTTGGGGTCCCCGAACAGATGCTCTTGCTCCTCGGAGAGGACGAAGGCAACCGAGCCCGTCCGGCCCGACGCAAGGTTGCGGGCGGCCTGATTCACCGTGTAACCGAGGGCGCCCATCGCGGTGTTGACGCGCGAGATTGCTTCTGCGCGCACGTGGAGACCGCCGTTGAGGACACGGGAGACCGTGCTCCGGGACACGCCCGCCGCGCGAGCGACATCCTCGATCGTGGGGCGCTTGGCGAGCAACTGCGATTGCCTCATGTAACGATCT
>Ga0126373_10001710_pt1 | contig 15778 bp, 12 predicted proteins | sample PanSoiMetPlot_11_FD_92545 | JGI IMG/M metagenome (GOLD analysis project Ga0126373, IMG submission 92545) | Tropical forest soil microbial communities from Panama - MetaG Plot_11 | ecosystem: Environmental > Terrestrial > Soil > Tropical forest > Bulk soil | place: Panama | collected 2016-02-17 | reverse complement strand
GGTGTGCGCCCCGGCATCCGCAGCCGTGAACGTGTAATCCCCCGGCACCGCCGCCCGCGCATCCGTGCTTGTGACGTGCACCGTGCCCAGGTAGTTTGTCACCGGGTTGTTCGCCAGATCCTCTGCAGTTATGGTGAAATTGATCGCCGCGCCTGCCGTCGCCGCCGGCGCCGCGGACAGCGCGAAGTGCGTGACCACGGCAGGGGTCACCGTGAGGGTCGCCGTCCCAGCGACTGTTGTGGCGGGATCGGTCGCCGTAATCGTGGCCGTGCCGACACCCGCCGCAGTCGCCGTGCTGCCGCTCATGGTTGCCACACCCATGTTGGACGAAGTCCAGGTCACCGAGTCCGTTACATCCGCTGTCCTTTGATCGGTATATGTGGCTGTAGCTGTAAATGTTTGTGTTACATCCACCGAAATCGAAGGCGTTACAGGCAATACCGAGATGCTCGCAATCAGATGCGCGCCCACCGTCAGCGTGGTCGAGGAAGTCACGCTGCCCATTGTTGCCGTAATCGTGGCCGTGCCGACACCCGAACTCGTTGCTAGTCCCTGCGACCCCGTCGTGTTGCTGATGACCGCCACGGTGATGTCCGATGTGCCCCAAGTAACGTTCGTGGTGATGTCCTGAATGGTTGAGTCGGTGTACGTGCCTTTTGCACTGAACTGCTGGTTCGTGCCCAGAGGGATGGTTGGCGTCATTGGCGAGAGGGCAATCGAGATCAACGCCGCCGGGTTGATTGTCAACGTCGCGACTCCCGAAATTGAACCGGACGTCGCACTGATAGTCGTCGAACCGACCTTGAGCGATTGCGCCAAGCCAGCGGTTGGGGGGGATACGCTGATGATCGCCACGGTCGGCTCAGACGACGTCCACTGTGCGGAGCTCGTTAGATCCTGCATTGTGCCGTCGGTGAAGATGCCGGTAGCGCTGTATTGCTGCGTCGTGCCAAGCGGAATCGTCGCAAACGACGGTGTAACGGAGACACTGGCGAGGACTGCATTCCCAACCGTCGCCGAACCTGTGCCCACCGCTGAGCCGTCCTGAGCCGAAATCGTCGCAGTTCCAACGCCAACAGCGGTCACCAAGCCTGATGCACTTACCACGGCAACGGTTCCATCCGAAGTGCTCCAGGTTGCGCTTGAGGTGACATCCGTTGTCGTCCGGTCGGAGAGAATCGCTGTGGCGGTCAGTTGCTCGGTCGTTCCCTTCGCTAACGAGAACGGTGACGGCGAGATGGTGACTGAGACGACGACCGCCGGGTTGACGGCGAGCGTCGTGCTGCCAGTAACCCCACTCTGAGTCGCACTGATCGTCGTCGTGCCTTCCGACAAGGTTGTTGCTAAACCGATGGTGCCGGGCGTGTCACTGATTGTCGCCACGGCACCATTCGAGGACGACCAGCTCGCCGTCTGCGTAACGTCGGCCGTGGAGTTGTCCGTCAATTGAGCGGTGGCAGTAAGCTGCAACGTCTCGCCTTTGGGTATTGCGGGTATCGCGGGGGTAACCACAATCTTTACAATGACGGCGGGCGTCACCGTCAAAGTGGTGGACCCGACTACCGAATTCAAAGTCGCCGTTATCTGAACCGAACCAGTAGCCAAGCTGGTCGCGAGCCCGGCACCGGCGCCTCCCGTGGTAATGCTCGCGGTGGCTGAATTCGCCGAGGCCCAGGTCACCTGGCTCGTCAGGTCGGAATTGCTGCCGTCGCTAAATACGCCGGTGGCCTTGAATTGCTCGCTGATTCCAACAGCGACGGACGGATTGGATGGCGTCACAACAATCGAGGAGAGCACCGGAGGACTAACCGTCAGGCTGGCGGTTCCTGTTACCGTGCCGACCGTTGCTGCAACGGTCGTCGTGCCAATAGCATTGCCCGTCGCTAGACCTTCGATGACTGTGGCAATTCCCATTGGGCTTGTGCTCCAGGTCGCATTGCGGGTCAGGTCCAGCATCGTGTTGTCTGTGTAAATGCCCGTGGCCGTAAACTGCTGCTGCGTTCCATTGGGAATGGTTGGGGTCACCGGAGTTACGACAATCGAAACTAACCGCGCTCCCGTCACCGTGAGTGTGGCGGATCCAGAGATTGTGCCACTCGTTGCAGAAATAGCTGTCGTTCCGACAGATACCGAACTAGCGAGTCCCGCTGCACTAATGGTCGCCACCGCGGGAGTGCCTGAGGCCCAGGTCACTGAATTATTATTGGTTATGTCGAGCGTGCTGCCGTCCGAGTAAGTTCCCGTGGCCTTGTATTGTTGCGTGGTGCCCAATGGTACAGAGGATTCTGCTGGCGTTACGGTGATGGCAGTTAGCGTTCGATTGGTCACGGTCAAACTAGCCGTTGCACTGTGTCCGCCGCTTATCGCGGCGGTGATTGTCGTTTGGCCTATGGCGACACCTGTGGCTAATCCGGTGCTGCCGATTTTCGCGACGGAGTTCTTGGAGGAGGTCCACGTTGCAGTCGCGGTGAGGTCCTTTGTGGATCCGTCGTTATAATACCCGGTCGCCATAAATTGCTGCTTTTGACCGACTGCAATGGTGGCGGTCGACGGCGCAACCGTGATCGATTGCAACACCGGGACACCCGTGCCAGAAAGATCCGCGGTCTGAGGGCTGTTGGACGCGTTGTCCTTAATCGCCAGCTGACCCGTACGCAGTCCAGCCGCCGTAGGCGAAAACACGACGTAAACAGTACATGTTGCTCCAGCGGCAAGCGTTGATGAGCAGGTGGTGCTTGATTCCGAGAAGTCTCCGCCGAGGACGCTGATCGAACTGAAGGACAAAGAGGTTGGCTGATTGTTCTGGACTTTGAACCCCTTTGCAGGACTGGTTTTGTATAAGTCGACGCTGCCAAAAGAGAAGGTGGTGGGAGTCAAGCTTACAGGCGGGGTTTTCGCCGCTGGACTGTTGCCGCGGTTAGCAAGAAAGGCCGAGAGCAAAATTGCGAGAGTGGCGAACAACGCGACGCGAGCGATCCTTGAAATCATCACGATCTCTTCTTCGGTCTAAGAGCACCGACAATTTACGTGGCTGCGTTGGACAATTTGGCTGTGACGCGGGCCGCGGGCTAAACAGCTTCTATAGAGTTAAAGCGGAATCCACGGAGGTTTTGGCTCACGGGAGTGAAGATGGAAAGTTGGTCTCTGCCCTCGAGTGGCTGCCGCTCGAAAGCCTTCTGCAGCGCTCTGGAGTGCGGGCCAGACTCGAATCTCTAGCCTGTTCTAACCTGCACCATATAGGTAATGTAACATATAGATACGGTTGACTTTAGCTAGCCTTTGAGTTAACCTTCACCTAAGTCCTCGCAATCCCAGGTACGGAGACCCCAGTGCAGCCCTCCTTCGAACCGGTTAGCGAATTACTGTCTAAGTGGGAAGGTGGGGATCGCGAGGCATTCGACGCTTTGGTGCAGCGCATCTACCGCGAGCTGCGCCGCCAGGCGCATCGGTACCTCCGCGACGAACGTGCGGGACACACCCTCCAGACCACCGCTCTTGTCCACGAAGCCTACCTTCGCCTGCACGACAAAGGTCCAACACACTTCGAAAACCGCGCTCACTTTTTTGCCATCTCCGCCCAGTTGATGCGCCAAATCCTGGTGGACCACGCTCGAGCCCGTAAAGCAGCGAAGCGCGACGGGGGTGCCAGGCTCGCACTCGAGGATGTCGCGCCATTACTTCCGAGCGAGGGTGTGGACCTAATTGAATTGGACGAAGCCTTGAAATCTCTGGCACGGCTCGACGCGCAGCAGAGTCTCATCGTCGACCTGCGGTTTTTCGGCGGGCTCTCCATTGAAGAAACCTCGCAGGTCTTGGGAATATCCCCGGCCACCGTAAAGCGAGAATGGACAACCGCTCGGACTTGGTTGCACCGCGAGATGAGTAGGACGGCGCAAGATGACACCCGAGCGTTGGCAACAAGTTAAAGGTGTACTGCAAGAGGCCCTGGAACTTGGCGCTGAGCAACGCCTGGCCTTTCTCGACCGCGAGTGCGGCGCCGACGCGGAACTGCGATGTGAAGTCGAATCTCTTCTTTCTTCTCATCGGCAGTTAGGGAGTGGCTTCCTTGGACAGCCTATCAACAGCCTTTCCGGGAATGCTGGGGCATCGTCAACTCCTGGCGACGAGCGACGGATGGGGGCTTATCAGCTCCTTGAAAAGATCGGGCATGGCGGAATGGGCGAAGTCTACCGTGCGGTCCGCGTCGATGGGCAATACCACAAGGAAGTGGCCATCAAGCTTATACGCAGCGGCCTCGAGTCCAGCTCGCTGGTCGAGCGGTTCTGCAACGAGCGGCAGATCCTCGCCTTGCTTGACCATCCCAATATCGCGCGATTGCTGGACGGCGGCGCGACTCGAGAAGGCGTTCCTTATTTGGTCATGGACCTGATTGAAAGCCTGTCCATCGACCGGTACTGCGATGATCACGAATTGTCGATCACGCAGCGGCTGCAATTGTTCCGGCAAGTGTGCGAGGCGGTGCAGTACGCGCACCAGCAACTGGTGATTCACCGCGACATCAAACCAAGCAATATTCTCGTATCTGATGTCGGTGCTCCCAAGTTGCTGGATTTTGGTATCGCGAAGCTGCTCGATGCGGCTGGTAGCACCGGGAGCACTTTGGCACGGCCGATGACCCCTGAGTATGCGAGCCCAGAGCAGATTCGTGGTGGGTCCATCACCGCGGCGACTGATGTGTATTCGCTCGGTGTGGTGCTCTACCAGCTTCTGGCCGGACGCTTGCCATACACGCGTGATACGAGCACCCCCCACGAACTGGCGCGAGCCATCTGCGAAGAAGATCCGCTAAGACCCAGCACCGTAATCTTAGGGGGCGAGGAAGACGAGCGCCGGGATCCATCCACGCCGGAGCGGATTACCAACGCGCGAGAGAACTCTCCCACAAAGCTTCATCGGCGACTGAGGGGCGACCTCGACAATATCGTTTTGACGGCCTTGCGAAAAGAGCCGTCCGACCGCTACCGATCGGTCGAGCGGTTCTCTGAAGACATTCGGCGCCATCTTGAACACATCCCCGTATTGGCGAGCAAGGGAACTCTCAGATACCGCGCATCGAAGCTTATTCGTCGGCATAGGACTCCTGTTGCGGCTTCGGCTGTGGTCTCCGTCCTGGTAATCGTTGGCGCCTTTCTTGGGTTCGACTTGGGCCAGTCACGGCATCGAGAACCGGCCAGTTCCGGCGCTCTGATGACGTTAACGCCTTTCATGAATATGGCGGGAGAGGTCAGCTACCCTGCGTTCGCGCCTGATGGCAAGCAACTGGCGTTCGCATGGGCCACCCCTCAAGTTCCGAACAACGCTATTTACCTTAAGGCCGTTGGGGGCGAGGCGCCGTTGCGCCTCACGTATAGCAAAGACGGGGAGGACTCCTCTCCAACTTGGTCGGCCGACGGCACACAGATTGCCTTCAGCCGTACATCGGCGAAGGAAGTCGGAATATTTGTGGTCCCGGTGCGAGGCGGACCGGCGCGAAAGCTGCTGGCTTTGCGCCCGGATCGCTACTACAACTTGAAGTGGTCGCCCGATGGGCAGTCGATCGCGTTCGCCGAGCGAGCCTCAGCCGATGAGCCGTATTGCATTTTCCTGCTTTCGCTAGAGAACGGGAAGAAACGGCAGATCACGTTTCCGCCGAAGAACAGCTTCGGCGAGGTGCGCTTTGACTTCTCGCCGGATCTGAAAATGCTCGCCTTTGTTCGCCGGTTCCAGCGGGAGATCGTCGTTGAAGTAATGCCCATTTCCGGCGGCTCAGAACCGCGACGCTTGGCTTCCTATACCGAATGGATCGGCGACTTGGCGTGGAGCAGCGACGGCCAAAGCCTGATTCTCACGGGAAACCGTCAGGGAGTGCGAAGGCTCTGGCGCGTGGATGTGAGTGATGGTCGCGAGGCCGCGATCCCCGAGGTTGGTGAGGATACTTTTTTCCCTGCGGTCTCCCGCAAGGGCAACTACCTTGCTTTTGTACGCCAGACTATGGATTCTGATTTGTGGCGAACGGAACTTTCTTCGCCGCACGGGCCAGGCAAGCCGCCCGTCCGCGTCATCAGCTCAACCCGGGTGGAGGGCGCACCCCGTTTTTCCCCTGATGGCAAAAGGATCGCCTTCCAATCGTATCGGACAGGCGCTCCGGAGATCTGGCTTAGCGATCCGGACGGCTCAAACGCGATACAGCTAACGAATGTGCGAGTCGGAAACCTGGAGATGCCGGCCTGGTCGCCGGACGGACGGACCATCGCTTTCGCGGGCGCCCCATTCCAGCTTATTAGCGCCAGCGGTGAACAACCTCGGCGGCTGCTGGACAGGCCGGAGCTCTTCCTCGGACCTTCGTGGTCCAGGGACGGCGAACGTATTTATTTTTGGAACATTAGCTTCGGTGAAGATACCCAGATTTGGGAGATTCCGTCGAAAGGCGGATCTCCGGTTCAGATCACAAAAAACGGCGGGCTCTCCTCGATGGAATCGCCTGACGGCAAGTTTCTCTATTTTACAAAAGCGAACGCGCCTGGAGTCTGGAAGATCCCGGTCGGGGGTGGCGACGAGACTCTTATGATGAATCGGCTGAGCCCGGAGTTTCCTGGCTACTGGTCTGTGTTTGGCGACGGCATCTACTACCTGGCAGGCAGCGCTAAACCTGAAGGGGAGATTGACTTCTACAGCTTTGCGACGCGGCAAAGCAGCCGAATTCTCGGACTCGCCGGCCAGCCGGACCCATGGTTCGGGGGCCTCACCGTATCACCGGACCGGCGCTGGATTGTGTTCTCCCAGCGGGAGTATTCAAGCTCTGAACTGATTCTCGTAGAAAATTTCCGTTGATAGCACTGTGACGTGGCCCCCTCCAGTTGTACCAGCGGATCTCGACCAACACCACAGCATCCCTAACTTTACAGCCAAGTCGCGGTTTACGGCTGCGCCCAAGGCCGTAATTCATTGAAGTGTTTGGGTATGGTGGACGTGGCGGGACTCGAACGCGCGGCCCCCTGCTGCAAGTCAATCGGGAATTCACTGTAAGTCCCCGCTCCGGCAGTCGAATGCTACGCTGGAAAGCTCAAAGTTTATCCGTTTCTCGTTTTTGGGCAAGCTGAGAGGGGCAGCGTCGCGGTTCTCTTGCTGACTCCCGTTTCGCGCCAAATCGATGCCCAAGGCCAAGCCAATACGATTCGCAAGGTTGACGTGTTGAAGACGGAACATGGCGAGAGTATAGTGGCAGGCAATTATCCGAACCCACAGTAATCCCCAAAATTCTGCTGAAAGGAGACAGCAATGAAGAGACGATATTGGCTTTTGTCGTTGTTGTTTTTGACGGCACCACTGGCAATGGCACAGAGCGCCTTCGACGGGACATGGAAATTCGATCTGAGCACGGCGAAATTCCCCCAGAAGCCAGATGAGTACCTTCTGAAAGACGGAATGTATCATTGCAAGACTTGCGCGCCTGCGATCGAAGTGAAGGCGGACGGGCAAGACCAGAAAATCACCGGGCACCCGTACTTCGACACGATGAGCATCAAGATCGTGGACGACCGGACGATCGAAGAGGTGGACAAGAAGAACGGGAAGACAGTGGCTACTTCAAAGACCTCGGTATCCCCGGACGGGAACACGCTGATGTTTGAATTCAGCGACAGCAGCGTGACAAATGCCGATCCGGTGACAGGCAAGGGCAGCGAGACCCGAGTGTCGAAGGGGCCGGAGGGTTCACACGCCATTTCCGGGTCGTGGCGAATGGCGAAGATGCAATCGCTATCGGAAAATGCGATGAGCATCACGTACAAGGTGACCGGCGACAGCTTGACAATGTCGAACCAGACTGGACAGAGCTATACTGCGAAGTTGGACGGGACGGAAGCGCCATACAAGGGCGATCCGGGAACGACAAGCGTTTCAGTGAAGAAAACTGGCGCTAACACGATAGAAGAGACTGACAAGCGCGACGGAAAAGTGATAAGCGCGGCGCGAATCACCGTGTCGGCTGATGGGAAAACGATGAAGGTCGTGGTTGACGACAAGTTGCACGGGACGCAGAGCGAGTTCATGGCAACAAAACAATAGGAAACTACGTGCGTGTCGAAAGGAAAGGAGAAAACGCCCGAGCACAGAGTCCCCTGAGCGGTGGGGGGATGGGTCGAACGCCGGTCCCTTAGCGTCCTGGGACTCCTGCTCAAATTTACGCTATGCGATTTGGGCTAGCGTAGAATCCTCGTCTCTGACGCGAGCACAACTCCTGCCCCTGGCGTATCAACACGACTGACCGTGAGAAGGTGGGCTTCGCGGCCCAGTCAAAGCTAACTCGAGTGAGTGGTCTCGAATCGATGTTCGTGTCCACAATGCGGGAAGCGTGGACACACTCGACCGATGAGCGTGGCGAAGAAGCAGCGGCACCGAACCATTAGGATGCACTGCTGGATGAGCCGGCCATTCTGGCGGCGCTGCTCGGTCTCGCTCTTGTCGGTGCCTCGCTGTTCGGCCTGAACGTCGGAGGGTTGCTACTCTGCACAGATGAGGTCTAATGCCCTCCAGCGAAGCTAATTAGAGAACTCTACCCGGGCATGGTGACAACCTTTACTCTGGTGACCTGGGTGCTGACGACTTTGGTCGAAGCCTTTGTGGCGTGTGTCTTCGTTATTCAAGGACTATCACGCAAGTTCCTTTTTCTCAATCTCTATTTCGTACTCTGCGTGATTTTCAGCGTCGGCCGATATGTTGTTATTTCTTATCGCGGATTAACTTCCCTTGAGTACGCTTCCTTCTACTACGCGACTGATGCCGTTTTGACGCTGGCATTGTTGATGAGCATCTTTCAGCTGGGTGTGCAAGTCATGGGAAACAAATGGAAAGTCAAACTGTGGAGCGCATGCGTAATTCTTGCGGCCGGCTGCTTTTGTTTCGCAGCTTTGTCCTCAGTGACAGGGCGCCGCGCGATCTTTCAACTATCGGAGTACGTTTTTTTTCTTTGTGGTTTCGCGATTGTCTGGATTTGGGTGCTGCAGCTGGTGAGCTATCAAGTGGACCGGATCACGGCTCGATTGGTGCGCGTGTTGTGCGTTTATTTTTTGTTGTATTTCGCCACCGTTGCGGCGAGAGAACTCCGTCCCCGCGCCGAGTTTACTGGTATGAACGTGCTGCTAGCGATGATGGGCGCCTGGCTGCCGCTCGGCTGTGGCTTTGCGCTGGTGTCTCAAGAGTAGCAGCGAAAAAAGCCAGGAGTCGTGACAACAGCGGCAAAGTCGGCCTCGACGCGGTCGCAAGTCGTTAGACAAATCGTCGGGGACGAGGGTATAGCGCAACCAGACAGCAGATCAGCAGTTGATGCTGCGGTGCCTTGAGCGTTACATGAAAGCGCACATTCGGGGGAATCCGAGCGGATGAAAGTTGGGAGCACTCCGACAGAACGTTCCCTCTCACACCTAGGTTCGATCACTTGCTCTGCTACGAAGCGAGCCTCGAACGCAACTTCGATCGCACGCTGGACCAACTCGACGTGTACAGCAGATGCGGCTCGGGCCAGCGGTTCTGCCCAAACTCGATGCTGGCGCTGGAGCTTTATCGCGAGGATAAGGTCTCCCTCGGACGCGCAGCTGAGATATGCCAGACGCCGTTGGCAGCCTTCATGGATTTTGCCCCAGTCACATTACATCGGGGAGAACGGCAAGCCATTCTACTAGCCGAAGGGCTCCGCGCGGACGTGCTTCTGATCGACGAACAAATTGGGCGGACTATAGCTCTGAGCCGGAATATCCCGCTCTCTGGAACGCTCGGCGTTCTCGAACGGGGCGACAGGATGGGGTTCGTGACCGACTTCCCGCAGGTTCTCCAACGCTTGAAGGCGAGCGGTTTCTTTATCACCGAGAGCCTGGAGCAGCGGCTATTGGATCGTCATCGTGGGCGGCGACATCACCCCTAAATAAACGGTTTCCCATTCCCTATGGGAACGCTCGTTCCTGCCAACGCTGTAGCACTGTAACGGAGCAGGAATAGGCTTTCCGCAAAGGTCGTGTCAGGCAGAGGCTAGTATGTCGCTAAGGTTCTGCCTCCGGGGCAACTCGGTAAGCGGGGAGGGAACAACCCGGTGCCGACACCAACCCGCCGGAGAATCAACAGGCCTGATTTTACAAAACGAACTCAGCGAGCCCGAGCAAGGTCGTTGGCGGTCAATGCATTAACCGTATGGATGCAAGCCTTTCCCAGCGCTAAGCCAGCCATCCTTCTTGACTTTGCTGTCGACTTAAAGTTGCCTTGCAGTTCACCTGCCGTGCATTGTCCTCTCTCGAAGAATCGGCGAGAGTGCCGGACATTACAGCGCACGATCAGGCGGACCGGAGACCAAGCTGGGTGATCTTGAGCGGCGCTGATATCGACGGATAGGAGGATGTCATGAAAAAGACCCTATGCAGGATATCAGGTGTGTTGGCGCTGGCGTTCCTGACAGCGACGCCGGCTCTGCGAGCGCAGGAGGCCCTGCTCGTGAATATTCCGTTTGCTTTCACGGCGGGCAAGATGACGCTCCCGGCTGGTGAGTATCGGATCCAGAAAGCGGCAGATACCTCTCCGGCTCTGCTCATCCAACGCACCGACGGCAGCGCGTCGGCGTTGGTTGTATCCATGGCCGTGGACACGAACCGAGGGCAAAACCAGCAGTCCAAAGCGGTCTTCCATAAGTATGGCGAGCGCTATTTCCTTAGCCAGGTCTGGACGGTCGGCCATTCCCGAGGAAGGCAGCTGCCGGAATCAGCGAAGGAGAAGGAGCAAGCTCTGACGGCGCATAACCAGAGGCCCGAAGAGATTACGATCGTTGCCCGCCTCATCGCACCCAAGCCCTAGTGCCTTCTGGCTCCATACAGGCGGCAATCGCGCGGGAATCCGCAGCACTCCTCGGATTCCCGCGGTCGCTTTGTTGAATGAATTGCTTCCCAATGGTTGAGTTCGTTGAGGCCAGGATCGTTGCGGCAAAAAGGATTGCGTATGTCCGCTGCTCATCCATTTGAGTCCTCCAGCGGAAACGAGGCCAGCAGAACAACTCGAATCGAATAAAATGCAGCGATCGAAAGCGCGACGGTGTATCACTTTTCCCCGCCCTATAAGCTACCCCGTCAACGCGTAGGGGGTATGCGTATATGGACATGAAAAACCATCCCCCCTGTCTCGACGCGCCAAGTTTGATAGACTTCCGCCAACAGCAGGGGCGGGCACCGATGGCCCTCGAAACGGATTCTTCCACAATTCTGCGCTTCGGAACTTTTGAGGTTGACCTGCGCGCGGGCGAGTTGCGCAAGCAGGGCAAGCGAATCAAGCTCCAGGACCAGCCCTTTCATGTCCTGACGGTGTTGCTGCAGCGCCCCGGTGAGTTGGTGACGCGAGACGAGTTGCGCAACCAGAACTGGCCGCCTGACACCTTCGTAGACTTTGACAACAGCCTGAACACCGCCATCAACAAGCTGCGCGAAGCCCTGGGCGATTCCGCGGACAGCCCCCGCTTCATCGAGACGCTACCGCGGCGGGGATAAAACCGGCCTCATGGGATTCCCTTCGGACTCTGCGTTCGGGTCAAAAAATCGAGGTAGTCGAAACCAGCCTGAAGAAACATGCCGGAACTCTCTCTACTGTCAGCGAGGACGCGATCCAACTGCGGGAGGGTTCCAATGAGGTTGGCATTAAGAAGGAGAACGTCGCGCGGGTAACTTTGCTGAACAAGAGCCAACGGCTACGAAATGCGTTGATCTTGGGTGGAGTTGGCGCCGGTGTGGGCGCTCGAATCGGAGCGGCCACTAGTGGGAACAGTTTTCTTGGCAGGGGCCCCGCCACTGCTGTTGGCGCCGTCATCGGCGCGGTCGGGGGAACTGGAATTGGTGCAGCCATTCCCAGCCATCCCACGATCTACCGGCAGAACAAGCTAAATCAGACGCGTCGCAGCATTAACCGGAAAGCCATAAGGATTAAGTCATTAGGCTAGCTCCACTAATGTCATCCCGAGTTATCGGTGAACGGTAAACTGTCCGGAGCTTAGAACATTACAGCTTCAGAGGCCGAAAACATAGAGGACGCGGTCTGCGGCGATGGCGATGAATTGGTGGCCGTCGATGTTGAAGGATACGGGATTGGCGCCAATGGCACCGCCGGTTTGGAAGTCCCACAACGGTTTACCGGTGCGCGCGTTGAGCGCGTAAAAGTTGCCTTCATTTGAACCGGAGAAGACTAAACCGCCCGCTGTCGAGAGCACTCCTGCCCAGGGAGGCGAGTGCAGCTTGAACTCCCAACGCAAATCCCCTGATTCAGCCTTGAGCGCTTTGATGGCGCCCCAAGCGTCATCCGGGGGCAATTCGTTTTCCCCTCCGCCGGGGAAAAACGTGCCGGGCCTGTATGAAGTATCACGCTTGAAATAACGAGCTCCAATTTCGCGCGTGGCCACGTAGACGAGACCGGTTTGCGGATCGTAAGAAGGACTGAACCACACGGTTGCGCCATTCAAGTTGGGCCAAATAAGCGTTCCTTCCTTGGACGGTTCGGCATCGTGTGCAGGAATGGGACGGCCGTTGGGATCGAGCCCCGTCGCCCAGGTTTGCTTGGCATAGGGTTTGCCGGCAACAAATTTGCCGGTGGCGCGATCAAGCACGTAGTAAAAAGCGTTGCGATTGGCCACGGCGAGTAGTTTGCGTTTTGCGCCGCCGATTTCCGCGTCCAAGAGCATGGGCACGTGGGTCGCGTCCCAATCGTGTGTGTCGTGCGGGGAGAATTGGAAATACCAGCGGAGTTTTCCGGTGCCGGCCTCAAGAGCGACCATGGAACAGGTGTACAGATTGTCCCCAGGCCGAGCATCGCCATTCCAGTCCGGCCCGGGATTCCCTACGCCCCAGTACACCAGCTTCAATTCGGGATCGTAAGCCCCGGTGACCCAGGTAGCACCGCCTCCTGTCTTCCATGCGTCTCCGGACCAGGTTTCGTGTCCGGGTTCACCGGGAGCAGGAATCGTCCAGAAACGCCAGGCTCGCTTGCCGGATTTAGCCTCGTAGGAGTCGATAAAACCACGAATGCCCGCTTCGCCGCCGCTGACGCCGACCACGATTTCTCCGTCGATGGCTAGGGGAGCCATTGTCATGCTGTAGCCAACTTTGTAATCGAGTACTTGAGAAGACCAGCGCTCCGCGCCGCTCTTCAAGTCGAGGGCCACAAGATAACCGTCGAGAGTGGCGACAAAAAGTTTGTCATCCAAAACAGCGGGGCCGCGATTGACGTGACCGAAGCCGATCGAATGATAGTCCGAGGGAAGAGGGCGCCTCCAGATCCAGAGAGGGCGGCCCGAGCGGCCATCGAGCGCGGCGGCGGCGTTGGGACCGGTAATGTAGAGAATGCCATCGATAACGATGGGAGAAGCTTCATTGGCCGGGTCGGGGAATTGAAAAGCCCACCTGACCTTGAGGCGGGAAACGCTTTCGGTGTTGATTTCCGCGAGCGGCGAGAAGCGGTGGCCTTGCAGATCGCGCGAATACGTGAGCCAGTTCCCGGGTTCCTTGTCCGCGCTGACGATGCGTTCGAAAGGAATCTGCGCGAAAACAGCAGAGCAAGAAAGGAGAAAAAGCGCGAGCAGTTTCATGGCTTGCCTCGTTGTGAAGCTAAAAAGCTAATCAGATCGTCGAGCTCCGCGGAAGAAAGAGCGGAACCGTAAGCGGGCATGGGAGATTCGCCACGGAGCTTTTTCACATCGCGGAGTTCGCTTTTGCGAAAGCTGTAAAAACGACCTTGCTGATCCCTGAGCTGAATCGAGAACGTGTCTTCGTTTAGACGAATGCCGCGAACGGTTTGCCCGGAGCTCGTGGTTATCGCTAACAGGAGAAAATTCTCGGGAATCGTTTTTGCAGGATTTTGCAGCGTTTCGCGAAGGCCAGCAGGGCTGCGGCGGGCTCCCACGTCGGTGAGTTCGGGGCCGTAACCAAAGCCTTCTCCATCCAAAATGTGGCAGGCGGAGCACCCACTGCGTTCGTAAATTGCTTTTCCGCGCGCAGGATCCCCAGGCAGAGTTTCGGGAGGAACATTTCCCAGGCCGCGAACGTAAGCGGCAAGGCCAGCGATTTCTTCTTTTGAAAGGAACCACGCTTCGGGCATCTCCGGCGGGATGCCATTTTCGATGAGGGATTTGAGGGCTTCGTCATCGGCAGCGCGAGCGAGCTTAGGCTGGCGAAGAGAAGGGCCACGACCACCACCGCCGTCAATTCCATGGCAGAGAGCACAGTGACTTTCGAAGATTAGCTTGGCTGCGGTGAGGTCAGGTGGTTTAGAAGCCGGCGACTGCAAAGGCGTTGATTGGGAAGACGAAGACTGCGGAAAAGGAGCACTGCGGACGGCAAGAGCGCACAAAATTACATAAACTATGGCTGCAACTGACGTGCCCATTAGAACCTCAGACCAGACCTTTCTGGGAGCGGACGTGATTGATGTGAGCAAAAGAGTAGCCGTGAGCGGTTGTGCTGTCAATTGCCGCGGGGCATTGTCGCCTCCGTTGACCCTTTTCGCGTTGTTGTCCGCGCCCCCCCGTGCCTTTGCCGACTCGACTCGTTCTGAGTTGAACGATTCGCCGTAAGCGCCGGCATGTTTGAAAGTAGGTCGTCGAGGATGACGGGTACTGATACCAACCTTACCGGTAAGAACTCATGCGCCCTTGGCGCACCACCGAGCATGAAAATCGTGGAAGTGACGTAAGTCTTTTAGCTTCAACAGCGGCTCCGCCTCTTTTCATAGCAGCTGACACATCAAACACTCGGTCCTGATTTTAATATTACCGGTAAAGTACTAACGTTAACCACCGGCGGACATCGGCGCGTCATTCCGAGTTCGTGGCTGCAACGATCTTCAGCGTCTATTCTTTATCGCCAGCTTTCATTCACATCGCAATGCTAGCATCGGATCGAGAGATGACGCGCGGTACGCAGGCACAATGCTGGCGGCAATGGTCACCAACGCCATTCCCGCCAGCGCGACGACCAAGGTCAGCGGATCGCCTGGTTGCAATCCGAAAAGAATTGCCCTGAGCAGACGAGCCCCGGCGAGTGCCGCGGGTAGGCCCAAGAGCGTACCCAGGGCACACACCACTAGGCTTTCACGGATGATCATCCAGAGCACCTGCTCTCTCTGAGCTCCCACGGCCATGCGGACCCCGATCTCCGCTGTACGACGCACGACTTTGTATGCGAGTGTGGCGTAGAGACCGGTCGCGACGAGCACAACCGCGAGCAGACCAAAGAACGTCGCGAGCCGCGCGAACAACCTGTCCTGCGCCAGCGACTCGGAGAACTGTTCCTCCTGAGTTTTCGGCTGCAGAAGGGCGAGATTGGGAGCGAACCGGTTCATCACGCGCCTCACCTCCGGCAGCAGCGCATTCGGATCGCCTGCGGTGCGCAATTCAACCTGCATCGATAGAATGCCAGGCACCTGTGTGTACGGGAAGTAAGCCATCGGACGCTTTTCCTCGCGCACTTCCGTGTATTTGCTGTCGGCCGCTACTCCGACGATGGTGTAACGCTTGGAGTCCGGCCTGTCATCGAACGAGACCAGGTGACCGATCGCCGTCGTATCCGGCAGATACCGCTTGCAGAACGTCTCGTTGACGATTACCACATTAGGCGAGGAGCTCGTATCAGCGTCGTTGAAGTCGCGGCCCAGGAGTATGGGAGTTCCAAGGACGTGCAGAAACTCAGGTCCGACCGCGTTCCAACGCATCGACGCCCAACCATTGACTTTTGGCCGTTGTCCATCGACGTACGCGTCGGTGTTG
>Ga0126373_10001709_pt1 | contig 15779 bp, 12 predicted proteins | sample PanSoiMetPlot_11_FD_92545 | JGI IMG/M metagenome (GOLD analysis project Ga0126373, IMG submission 92545) | Tropical forest soil microbial communities from Panama - MetaG Plot_11 | ecosystem: Environmental > Terrestrial > Soil > Tropical forest > Bulk soil | place: Panama | collected 2016-02-17 | reverse complement strand
TACAGCTCGGATGATCGCGTTGCCGTGACGTGCCAATAGAATCTTCTTACGACGGGAATTAGCAGGAGTACTGGAACAATCGCCGATGCAACCGTAAGTCCTGCCATCGACCAATCCATATTCGCCAAGCCGTCATCCACCATGGCGTACACGAACATGGCTAGCAGGGCGAAGTCTGTGAGTAGCGCCAGCCACCATCCCCAAAGCGTCTGCTTCCACAATCCGTACCACGAAGAAATTGCGAGGAGGGCAGGGACGGCCAGGGCTGCAGCGCCGATCTTTAGACCTGCCGAAGCATCAGGAACGGGGTTCCGTGCCAATACGAGCAGAAGAACCACAAGGCCCGTCAGAACCACTGCCCACAAGGCCTGCAAGACGATAGCTCCGGTGATCCAGCCAGAACGATTCATTGGCCAAAACTCATGGGGCCAAAACTCATGGGGCGAAAACTCATGGGTAAAACTCTATTCCAAATTGGGAGCGGGATTCCATAGCGGTTAACATCCGTTTACGCTCAATGGTGAACTCGTAGCAGACAACGGCCGTATAGCGCAATCAAAGGTTAACCTGAATCCATGCTCGGGTGAATTCCTTCCGCCTTTTGAGCGATGCTCTTCGCTGTCCTTAGGCTTACCCTCGGTGCTCGGGATGCTGGACGGGACTTGCCCCGTGACTTGATCATCAACGCCTCTGCAGGCCCCGCACCGGTGCGCTGCAGCAGACCTGGGAAACCGCGAAGTGCAGTTGAAATTCCTGGGACGGCAACACCGTTGGAGATGCTATTGCCTACCTGCCGCAAGAGAAGATCCTGGTCGCGGGTGATTTGGTGGACTCTCCGGTGCCTTATTTCGAAGGCGGTTTCCCCATCGAGCAAGTCGCCACGCTGAAGAGAGAGAATGATGGAACTGGACTTCGAGACTCTTGTTCCCGGCCATGGAAGCGTGCTCAAGGGCGAAGCTTTTGTCCAGCAGGAAGCCGGGCTTATCGAAGCGGTGGTTGAAGCCATGAACAAGGAGATCGCGCGCGTCAGCGCTGATCCGAAGACGAGATTCGACGAAATCAGGAGCGCCGTTGAACACAGTGTGTACGTTTCAGTTGGCCCGGACTGCTCGAAGCGGCTCATGCCGAGATGTGGCCGCGGTAATCCGCTCGCTGCTCGTGCAAACTTCTCCTAGGGCGGACTCGGGGCGGAGGTAGGGCTTGAGTCCTGGCGCGTGTCCGCGAGGCGAACCACGCCACCCCCAGGTGCTTTATCCGCCTCGCGGAGAGCAAAAAGCTGGCGGCCTTTTTGCGTACAGTCCCCGGTAACGCAATCGGCGGGCCGCCAGAGCGTGCGACTCGAAAATAATTTTATGCAACAAATAGATTGAGTCGTTGCTGCAGGGCAAAGAGGGAAATATTGGCCCACGAGCCACAAACGTGTAACTTGACCCCGGCGGACTCGTGCGTTAGGGTGTAAAGAGTTTCTCCCAGAAGGTGGCCCTGTTTCGTCTGTGGCCCTGCATGACGAGGAGGAATCCCATCGGCCAGCCTGCGGGCAAGCCGGTTCCCGTAACCTGAGAACCTTCCAATTGGATGCGACGTACCGTTCACATTTCCGGACAAATCGAACCCTTCTTTGGCACGCTGGATGAAAACGTGCGCTTGCTCGAAGATTCGCTGCACGTGCGCACGCATCTGCACGACACGCGCCTGACGATCGAAGGCGAGCAGGACAACGTGGACCGCGCCGTGACCATCGTCGAAGAGTACAACCACCTGACGCGGCACGGCCGCAAGCTGTCGGCGTCGGAAGTGAAGTCGCTGGTGCGAGTGGCGACCGAGGAGCCGCACGAATCGCCGCGCGGCATGTTTGAGCACACTCGCGCGCGATCGTTCGGCAAAAAGCAGGTCACGCCCAAAGGCGCGAACCAGCGGCACTACATGGAAGCGATTGAGAAGCACGACATGGTGTTTGCGACCGGGCCTGGCGGCACGGGCAAAACGTATCTCGCGGTGGCCATGGCCGTCAGCGCGCTCCTGACGAAACAGGTGAACCGTATCATTCTCGCGCGGCCGGCGGTGGAAGCGGGCGAGCGTCTGGGATTTTTGCCGGGAACGCTGCAGCAAAAAATCGATCCGTACATGCGTCCGCTCTACGACGCGCTGTACGACATGCTCGACGCGGACAAGCTGGAGCGGTTCCTGGAAAAGGGCATCATCGAGGTGGCGCCGCTCGCGTTCATGCGCGGGCGCACGCTGAACGATTCGTTTGTGATTTTGGACGAAGCGCAGAACACCACCAGCGAACAGATGAAAATGTTTCTGACGCGGCTGGGCTTCAATTCGAAAGCCGTCGTGACGGGCGACGTGACGCAGATTGACCTGCCGCAAGGGAAAAAGAGCGGGTTGATCGAGGCGCTGGAAGTTTGCGGGAAAATCGAGGGCATCGGCAACGTGCAGTTCGGGGAAAAGGATGTGGTGCGCCACAATTTGGTCCAGCAAATTATTCGCGCTTACGAAGACTATGAGACGACGCATCCGCAGCGCGGCGGCGCGAATGGAAAAGCGGCGGCTCCGGCAAGAGAGTCCGCGCCTAGGGAAGCAGTAAAAGATCCGAAGCAAGAAGTGCAGCAAGGATGATTCGCTTTGTCGGCATGCTGTCTTGAGGCGAGGCTGCCCAAAAGCTGTCTCACAAATAATGCTTGCGGGTCGGAGCTTTAGCTCCGACATGAAACGACAGCAAAGACTGGCCTTTAGCCCCTGAGGAAATGGTTCTATTCTGGTCACTCGCGGATGCCAAACAGAGCCAAGGATGATTCTGAACCAGCAGCATGAGGTGCGCGTGGCGCGGCAACCTCTGGAATCTTTCTTGCGCCGAGTGAACAGGGAGCTCGGATTGAACCAATCGGATGTGACGGTCTGCTTGGTTAGCGACAAAACGATGGCGCGGTTGAACCAGAACTTCCGAAAGAAAAAAGGGCCAACCGATGTGCTCTCCTTTCCGGCCATTGCGCGAAAAAAGCCCGAACGATTGCGGCGCAAATCAAACGCGACAAATCCTGCAAAGCGCGAATACCTTGGAGACGTTGCGATTTCTCCTGCGACCGCGCGGCGCTACGCCAAAACCAACGGCCGCCTGCTTGCGAACGAACTGCGCGTGCTGATTCTTCACGGCGTCTTGCATCTGCTGGGTTACGATCATGAGACCGACCGCGGCGAGATGGATGCAATTGAAAAGAGCCTGCGGAAGCGATTCGGATTGACGTGATGAACTTGAGCTGGCCCTTTGCGCTCTCGCTCTTGCAGGAAGGCATCCGGCTGCCTGTTACTTTCTCCTATTGGTTCTATGTTCTCAGCGTCCTCCTGGTCGGTTTTACCCTTCCGATTTTTTCCTACCTCACGCTGATCTATCGCGAATTGGGACGCATGACCACGGGGCGCGTTCACGAACATTTGGATATTTTCGAAGCGGAGATCGAACCCAAACTCAAAATCAACCGGCGCAGCGGGGGCCGCACCTTTCGAATCATCGGCCATTTCTGGCTGGCTTTTCTCGTCCTGGAGACGACGCGCGGCGTGGTGTATTTCGCGCAGGGCACCTGGGAATCTTTCATAGAATTCTGCGTCTTCGTCATCCTTGAAGTTGTCTTTGCGATGCATTTTATTCCGGACATGCTGCTGTACCGCACGACGGGGCGCTGGCTGGTTCCTCTTTTGCCGCTGATCCGCGGCGCCATGTGGCTGGTGTGGCCCGTGCGTGTGTTTCTGGAAGGTACAGAATCGCTCGCGCGAATCTCCGAACAGGAAGCGGAGAAAACCGAAGAGCAGCGCACGGAAGAGGGAATCGAAGCGCTGGTAGAAGCTGCGGAAGAAGAAGGGATCATCGAGCGGGAGCAAGCAGACCTGATCGAGCAAGTGGTGGAATTCAGCGACAAACGCGTGCGCGAAGTGATGACGCCGCGGCCGGACATCGTGGCAATTTCCGCTGACGCCACGCTCGAGGAGTTACATGCAAAAGTGGTGGAAACGAAATTCAGCAAGGTCCCGGTTTTTGAGAAGTCACTCGATGATATTTTTGGCGTGGTTTACGCGCAGGACCTTTTGCAAATTTCGGACCAGGATTTGCCGCAGCGCCGAGTCCGCGAACTTGTAAGACCGGTTTTGTTCATGCCAGAAACGAAGATTGGCTCCGATTTGTTACGCGAAATGCGGCAGAAGGGGCATTCGCTGGCAGTCGTTATTGACGAGCACGGAACCGTGGCGGGCATCGCGACGATCGAGGATCTTGTGGAAGAAATTGTCGGCGAAAGCGGCAACAATGGAAAGCCTCTGTCGCCCGACGTAGTGCGCGAGCAGGATGGCGGGCTAGTGATGCGCGGCAGCATGGCGATTGATGCGGTGGAGGAATTGTTGGGCGTACATTTTGGCGAGCAGGCGGATGAGACTGTGACCACGCTTGCGGGGCTTTTGAGCCATGCGAGCGGGAAAGTGCCGGGGCCGGGCGACAAGATTGATATGGAAGGGCACCGCTTCGAAGTGGTGGAAGCGAATCAGCGGAAAGTCTTGCGCGTGCGAATTCGAAGCCTTTTAAAAACGGTTCCGAGAAGCAAAATCGCCGAAACGTAGTAAGCTCAGGGCCAGCCAATCAATCCATTTCAAGTGGAGGACAAGAGATGTTTCGTGTGACATCGAGAGGTTTTTCTGTGACTGCGGCGCTCCTTGTTGGATTGGTGCTGGTAAGTGCGTCGCCGGTTTGCGCGCAACAGAAGACCGCGGCGGAAGAGCCTGGGGTGGATTTGCAGTGGGCGGTGAAGATTCCGATGCGCGATGGAGTGAAATTGAACGCCACGGTTTTCGCTGCGCACCGGCAAAAAGAGCCGGTGCCGGTGATTTTCACGTTCACTCCTTACATTGGAGATTCGTACACGGACCGCGCGGCGTATTTCGCGAAGCACGGTTATGTATATGCGCTGGTGGACGTGCGCGGGCGCGGCAATTCAGGCGGGGAGTTCTGGCCGTTTGAAAATGAAGGCCGTGACGGATACGACGTGGTGGAATGGCTGGCCAAGCAGCCGTACTGCAATGGCAAAGTAACGATGTGGGGCGGCTCGTACGCAGGGTTCGATCAGTGGACGGTGCTCAAGGAGTTTCCGCCGCACCTGGCAACAATTGTTCCGGCGGCCGCGGCGCATCCCGGCGTGGATTTTCCGTTTCAATACAACATTTTCGGGCCCTACGATATGCAATGGCTTACGTTCACCAGCGGCGTGACGAGCAACGCAAACCTTTTCGGCAGTGGCAGCTATTGGGGCGCGAAGGCGCGCGAGATGTATATGTCTCACGCAGCTTTCCAAGGTTACGACAAGCTAGTAGGAAATCCGTCGCCGGTTTTTCAGAAGTGGGTGGCGCATCCGGTGCCGGACCCGTATTACGACGCGATGGTGCCTTCGCCGGAACAGTACAAAAAAATAAGCGTGCCGATCCTGACTATCACAGGGCATTACGACGGGGATCAGCCCGGCGCGTTCACGTATTACAAGCGGCACATGCAGTACGGAACGGAGGAGGCCAAGGCGAAGCATTATCTGATTATCGGGCCATGGGATCACGCGGGAACGCGCACGCCGAAGGCCGAAGTCGGTGGATTGAAATTTGGCCCGGCGAGTGTTCTTGACCTCAACAAGCTGCACACGGAATGGTACGACTGGGCGATCAAGGGTGGGTCTAAGCCGCAATTTTTGAAGAAGCGCGTCGCGTACTACGTGGTTGGGGCGGAAGAGTGGAAGTACGCGGACAGTCTGGAAAGTATCTCGAACGGAAAAATGGGATTTCTTCTCTCTTCCTCCGGCAGCGCGGGGGACGTGTTCTACTCAGGTAGATTGGTTCAGTTTCAAACGGGCAACTGGCCTGAGAGTGATTCATGGATATACGATCCGCTCGACACGCGGCCGGGCGCTGCGGAGCCGGAGGACGATCCTAGTCCGTTCACCTCTCAACGCGGGGCGATGAATTTGTTCGGGGAAGGCGTGGTGTATCACAGCGATCCGTTTGCGGAGGCGACCGAGATAACGGGATTCGCGAAGCTGACCTTGTGGCTGAAGATGGATGTTCCAGACACGGATCTGGATGCGGACTTGTTTGAGATTTTGCCGGATGGCGGATCGGTGTCGCTTACGAGCGCAACGATGCGTGCGAGATACCGCGAGTCCCTTCGGGAAGCGAAGCCTGTGCCGGCGGGAGCGACTGAGAAATACGTCTTCGATAATTTCACATTCTTTTCGAGGCGCATTGCCAAAGGAAGCAGGCTGCGCCTGATCGTGGGCAGCATCAATTCGACGGGCACGGAAAAGAACTACAATGGCGGCGGAGTGGTGGCTGCGGAAACGGCGAAGGATGCGAGGACCGCGCACATCACGTTGGTGCACGATGTGGAGCATCCAAGCGCTCTAGAAGTGCCAATCGTCAAGCCTTGATGCGGGAAGCGTATCTCATAATTCGTCGCGGCCAGAATAAAATCATTTCCTGGAGAGGCTAAAGCCCAGTTTTTGCTGGTCTTTGATGTCGGAGCTCCCGACCAGGTTCGGACAAGTGCCGCTCCGACCCTCAACCAGCACTCAGGAAAGAGAGTTTCTAGGCAGCCTTTGCGTTGAAGTCAGGATTGCAGAGGATTATGGCGGAAAAAGAAAACTCAAGGAAGAAGCGGGGCTTTCGGTCCGGATTCGTGGCCGTTATTGGACGACCGAACGCGGGGAAGTCCACGCTCGTCAATCGCCTGGTTGGGCAGAAAATCGCTATCGTTACGTCGAAGCCGCAGACCACCAGAAATCGTATTCAGGGAATTGTGACCAAGCCCGAAGGGCAGGTCGTTTTCATTGACACGCCTGGTTTGCACGAGGCGGATTCCGCTCTGGGAAGGCAGATGATGCAGGAGGTGGCGGCGGCGCTGGAGGGAATTGACGTCCTCTTACTGATGGTAGACGCGAGCCACGCAGAAATACATCGAGATGATTTGTTACTGGAGAAAGCGCGCCGGTTTGGCGGCAAGGCCATTCTGGCACTGAACAAGATCGATCGTGTGCCGAAGCCGAAACTGCTGCCGCTGATCGATTCGTTCGCCAAGGCTTTTGATTTTGCCCACATCGTTCCCATTTCCGCGCTGAAGGGTTCCGGCTGCGACGAACTGCTCCAGGAGATCCTGAAGCAGTTGCCGGAAGGCCAGCCGTACTTTCCGGAAGATCAGGTGACGGATCAGCCGGAGCGTTTTTTGGCGGCGGAAATCATCCGCGAAAAAGCCATTCAGGTGATGTACCACGAAGTGCCTTACGCGCTCGCGGTGTTCGTTGAGAAATTTGAAGAGACGCCCAAGTTGTTGCGGATCGAGGCGCTGATGAACGTCGAGCGGGATTCTCAGAAAAAAATATTGATTGGCCACAAGGGCGAAACCATCAAAAAAATCGGAACGGAAGCGCGCAAGGAACTGGAAGCCATTCTGGGCACGAAGATCTATCTTGGCCTCTACGTGAAAGTGGCGCCGGACTGGCGCGAAAGCCCTCAGAAAGTGCGGGAGCTCGATTGGCGGCACCAGCTCGAACAGCTAGCGGCCCCAAAACGATGACGAAAGCCGGAACGAAGAATGACACCGGAGTTTATGTCCCCGCGAAACAACGACCGCAGCCGGGATTGAATCGCGTAAAGCTAATGCTCCGGTCGCATGCTCCCGGCCTCCCTCACTCGTATCTCAAAGCGACCATCGGGTCGACGCGGGTGGCACGCCGCGCCGGGATATAGCAGGCCACCAAGCCGACGAGCGCCAAAAGAATGATGACGCTCGCGAACGTTGCGGGGTCGGATGGAGTGACTTCAAAAAGCAGGCTGGCCATCAGACGAGTCAGCATGAGAGCAAAGCGACACCGACAACGATGCCGGCGAAAGCGAGCCTTATGCCATCCACAACGACCAGGCCGAGAACGTCGCGGCGCTGCGCGCCGACCGCCAGGCGCACGCCGATTTCATGCGTGCGCTGGCTTACGGCGTACGACATCAACCCGTAGATTCCCACAGCCGCGAGAACAAGCGCAAGCGCAGCGAAAAGGCCGAGGAGAAGCATGTTGAAGCGCTGCTGTGCGAGAGAGACAGCCATGAGGTCGTCCATGGGATGGATGTCGCTGACGGGGATGCGCCCATCCACATTCCAAACCTGTTTCTTTACCTCTTCGATGAAGCCGTTGGAGGCCGCGGGAGCGCGGATGGCGATCGTGGACCACCTGCGCCAGACTTCATTGGATTGCGAATAGGGTGAATAAACGGCGGGATCCACTGGCTGATTCAGTCCCCAGTATTTCACATCGCCGACGACACCGACGATGGTCATCCAATCATGCGGAGGTTTAGAACGCGCCCAATCGATGCGAGTCCCCAGAGGGTTTTCGTGCGGAAAGAATTTCTTGACGAAGGATTCGTTGACGACGGCAACAAGCGGTTGGGCTTCGCGATCCATTTCCGTGAAGGCGCGGCCAGTGCGAATTGGAATTTGCATGACGCTGAAGTAGTTGCCCATGACGGAAAGGGTTTGCACTTCCGGCTCGCTGCCTTCGGGCAAAGGCGGGCGGCCGTCGATGACAAATTTGTGGTCGAGATAATTGTCGCCAAACGGGATGTCCGTAATCATCCCGGCGTTGACGCCCGGGAGAGAGTTGAGCCGGGCGAGGACCTCGCGACGGAATTGTGTCTGCGGGGGAATCGCCGCGTAGCGAGATTCCGGCAAATTGAAGTGCATAGTGATAACGTTTTGCGGATTGAATCCCGGATGAACGGCATGCAGCCTCGAGAATCCTTTGATGAGCAGACCGGCGCCGGTAAGGAGCACGAGGGCAAGAGCGAATTCGCCAGCAACCAACAGCTTTCGCAGAGAGAAGCCGGACGGACCAGAGGTCGCGCCGCGCCCGCTCTCCTGGAGGGACTCCGCGAAATCCGTGGTCGCTGCAGACCAGGCTGGCACGATACCAAACACGACACCAGTAAAGAACGAAAGGCCAAACACAAAGAACAGAACGGGCGCGTCCATTTGGACGCCGGTGAAGCGTTCGAGCGTGGCAGGCTTCAGGGACACGAGCAGGCTTGTGCCCCATTTCGCAATTAGCAGGCCAAGGGACCCTCCGATGAGGCCCAGAAGAGTACTTTCCACGAGTGCCTGGCGGATCAGCCGCATTCTGCCTGCACCGAGGGAGGCACGAATCACCAGTTCCTGGCGGCGCGCGACATTGCGGGCCACGAGCAAGCCGCCGAAATTCGCGCAAGCAATCAGGAGTACGAATCCCACTGCGGCGAATAGCACGAGCAAGCTCGCGCGTACCTCGCCGACCTCATACTCATGCAACGGAACAAATGTAGTTTCGCGATCTCTCTCGGTATCGGGAAACTGCTCGGCAAGGCGGCGGTCGATTACGGCAATATCCGACTGCGCTTGCGCGAGGGTCACGCCGGGTTTCAGCCGCCAGTACGTGCGCATGAAGTGCACGCCACGATAGACAGCTGCATTTTGGTAAGCAACCCAGAGCGAGGCGTAGACGTCCGCGCGCTCGCGGGGCGGATTAAAGCCCGGCGGCATCACCCCAATAACGGTGTAGTCGTTGCCGCCTAGAGTGACCGTCTTTCCGAGTGCTTGGGGATCGCTGCCGAGGAAGTTCTGCCAGAAAAGAAAGCTCACGACGATGACGCGCGGGCCGCCCTTGACATCCTCTTCAGGAGTGATGAAACGGCCGAGCATGGGCGGGACGCCGAGGGTCTCGAGAAATCCGGCGTTGATGTAGCCTCCATGAATCTGCACAGGCTCGGACCCGCTGGTGTAATCCATGTCCTCGATATTGACCGCTCCGCCCTGCGAGAACACATGCGTCTGATGTTGAATGTCAAGCACATTCAAAAGTGATTCGTTCTGCTTCATCGCGACAAGCCGCTGCGGATCTTTGTACGGAAGTGGACTGAGGAGAACTCCATTAATGACGCTGAAGATGGCGGTGTTTGCGCCGATGCCTAATGCGAGTGTAACGATGGAAACGGCAGTGAACCCGGACGATTTGCGCAGTAGGCGCAAACCGTAGCGCAAATCCTGGACGAAATCCTGAATCCAGTTGACTCTGCGCGAGTCGCGGCATTTTTCTTTGGTTTGCTCGATACCACCCAAGTCGAGTCGCGCCCGGCGGTGGGCCTCTTCTTGCGCAATCCCTTGCGCGACATATTGTTCGGTGTTTCGTGCGAGGTGATCGCGCAGCTCATCGTCCAGTTCCAGGTCGGCCTGCGCCCGACGAAACAACGAGCGGAGCCGCAGTGGAATCGTGTATAGCCAATGTTCCGGTCGCATCTATCACCTCTGCCAGTGGAAACGAAGCCTCACCCCTTCAGGGGTGAGCTACAACCGTTTAAGCCTCTTTGAGCTTAATGACGCGCGAAATGGCGCTCGAAAGCCTGCCCCAGTTATCTGCTTCTTTTTCGAGCTGTCGGCGCCCGAGTCGCGTGAGCGAATAATATTTGGCGCGCCGGCCGTACTCGGATGTTTTCCACTCGGCAGTGATCCAGCCCTGATGCTCTAGCTTGTGTAATGCCGGATACAGCGAGCCGTCGCTGACCTGCAACACGTCGCCGGACACCTGCTTTAGCCGCTGACTGACGGCGAATCCGCTCATCGGCTCAAGCGCCAAATTTTCAGCAGCAGCATGTCCAAGGTACCCTGCACGAGATCGGAAGGCTTGCTCATGTTTATGTCCTCGGTAACCGAGACTAGCACGCTCTCCCCTCGGTAAACAAGGGGAGATGCAAGCGCCGAGCGTAGTGGGGGGGCAACTGGCTGGGAGAGGGCGGGGGGGAGGAAGATGCCGGGCCTCGCAGGAACCGGCACACAAAAACCACGAAAGCCCAAGGAGGATGCGAAGAAGGGCACAGCATGGCGTGCCCCTACAATGGAGAAATCAATAAGCGGGGGGAGCGCCGTTGCGGCCGTAGCCGCCGAAGGACCAGCGCACCGAGACGGTGGTGTAGAGGCCGTAGGGGCCGGTGGTGTGAAGATCGGCCGTGCCAAGGGAGTTTCCGTAGCGTCCCAGATAGTCCACTTGATGCTGGGTCACGCGCAGTTGGAGATTCTTCGGCAGCTCGAAGGCAGCGCCTATCGCGCGGTCATAGGCCATCGGCTCCATGGATGTCTGGTAGCTGAGCTGTGGGATGTTCCTTCCGAAGCTGAATCGGGGGTCGAAGAAAAGAAACAGGTGGCGAAAAGGCGTACGGGCCAGGGGCTGCACTTCCAAATATCCGCTAAAGACGTAGCGCGCGTAGGCCGTGCACTGCGAAGCGGTGCCGCCGGCGCTGGCGGGTTGAGGAAACATGCAGCGGCCAAGGTCGGGCTCGTTGTGTGACGGGGCGACGGCAAAATCGGTATAACCGCGGATCCAATTGTGTGGAAAAAAATACGACGACGGAGATACCTGCCCCGAGGAACTAGTGGAACTGGAGGACGGCGGCGGGTCATTTGTAGCGGTTTGCGACATAGCGGAAGGCGTCGCCACGACGGAGAGGGCAAAAAAAGTCAGAGTGATATGTTTCACTTGGGTCTCCTTAAACGTGCATCGTGTGTGGCCGTACGGACCCGGAACCCGTGTTGACAAGGCATGCCACCGTGAAGAAGGGACCGTCACCAAACCTTGGCGAAAGCGATTGCGGCTTCAGCTTCCAACCACAAGGTTGGCGCGATTCTATACGAGATGAAAAATTAAGAAAGGGAAAAGAACCGTGCTGAGGTGGATTGAGTTAACCGCTCCAGAGCTCAGTCTGGCGCGGCGATTCCGAGGGATTTCATTTTGCGGTAAAGGTGGCTGCGCTCAAGGCCGAGGGCGGTGGCGGTCTGCGTCATGTTCCAGCGGTTTTCCTGCAGCTTGCGAAGAATGAACTCGCGCTCGTAGGCGCTGCGCGCTTCATGAAGAGTCGAATAGGGATGATGCGGGCTTTCGGCCACGCCGCGAAAGAGTTCCGGAGGAAGGTGGTGCGGTTCAATGCGCGCTTGCGGACAAATGATGACCAGCCGCTCGACGAGATTGCGAAGTTCACGGACATTACCCGGCCAGGGATAACGGAGCAAAACTTCCATGGCGGAATCGCTGAGTTCGCGCGTTTTTTTGCCGTACGCGGAGCTGAACTCCCTCAGAAAATAGTTCGCCAACGTGGGAATGTCCTCCCGGCGGTCGCGCAGCGGAGGAACATAAAACGGGATCACATTCAGGCGGTAAAACAAATCCTGGCGAAAGGCGCCGCGTGCGATTTCCTGTTCGAGATTCTTGTTGGTCGCGGCGATCACGCGGACGTCTACGTTCGAGGCGACGTTTGAGCCAACGCGTTCGAAGCGTTGTTCCTCAAGGACGCGCAGCACTTTCGATTGCGTGCGCAGACTCATATCGCCGATTTCGTCGAGGAAGAGAGTGCCGCCGTCAGCCTTTTGGAATTTTCCGATTTTGTCTTCGGTGGCGCCGGTAAAGCTGCCTTTGATGTGGCCGAAGAGTTCGGACTCGATGAGTTCCTCTGGAATCGCCGCGCAATTCACTTCCACAAAGGGACCTTTGGCGCGCAAGCTGGCGGCGTGCAAAGCGTGAGCCACTAGCTCCTTGCCCGTTCCGCTCTCGCCATAAATCAGGACGCGGCCGTTCGTAGGAGCGGTGACCGTTATTTGCTGGCGCAGCGCTTTCATGGGGACGCTGTCGCCGATAACCTGGTAGCGATGTCCCAGCTCGCTACGCAAAAGCAGGTTTTCCTCTTCCAGGCGTCGCTGCTGGATGGCGTTGCGCACCAGCACGATGATCTTTTCCAGAGAGAGAGGCTTTTCGATGAAGTCGAATGCGCCAAGCTTTGTGGCGCGCACGGCCGTCTCAATAGTGCCGTGGCCGGAAATCATAATGACCGCTGGCGGGTGAGGCAGCGTCTGAAGGCGGCTTAAAGCTTCGAGTCCGTCAATCCCTGGAAGCCAGACATCAAGAAGAATAACTTCCAGGTCTCCAGCCGCGGAACGCTCCAGGGCTTCCTCGGCGGACCCGACGGCTTCGACTTGATAGCCCTCGTCCCGGAGAATCGAGGAAAGCGACTCTCGAATCCCCGCTTCGTCATCAACAATGAGGAGGTGCGGCCGCGGTGTCATAGAGCCGTACTGGACCCGCTGTGGCCGGCAACGCCGGTGGGCGCTAATTCGGCGACGGGCAGTTCGATAACAAAGCGCGCGCCTACGGGGAAGTTGTCTTCGACGTGGATGCTGCCTCCGTGCTCCGCGACAATCCGCGCCGCGATGGCCAGCCCAAGTCCCGTGCCACGGTCCTTAGTTGAGAAATGCGGCAGGAAGAGCTTGTCTTTGTCTTCCGGAGAGATGCCGTGTCCGGTATCGGCCACGAAGATCTGTACTGCTTCGGCGTCGGCGAGCGACTTCGTGGAAACAGTGATTTCGCGAAACGAGGAATTCTCCAAAGCCTCCGCTGCGTTGTCGATAAGATTCACAACCACGCTGCGGATCAGCCCCGCGTCCGCGCGAATCAACGGCAGGCTCTGGGTCAAATTCGCTTTTAACGAGATTCCGTCGAGCCTGCCAGCGAAAACTTCGATCGCTTCCTGGACAATCGTATTAGCGCTGGCCGACGTCAGTCTAGCCATCGGGAAACGGACAAATTGCGAGAACTCGTTGACCAGAGAAGCCAGCGTGGAAACCTCCCTTTCAATCAAGCGGGAGCATTCTTGAACGAGCTTCGCTAATTCCGGATCCGTGGAAGCTGCCGGCTGCGAGGCATCGCGCTTTTCCAGGAAACGCGAAAGCCGCTGAGCCGAAAGCTGAATCGGCGTCAAGGGATTCTTAATCTCGTGAGCGATGCGCCGCGCCACTTCCTGCCACGCTTCCGTCTTCTGGGAACGGAGTAGCTCCGATAAGTCATCGAACACAAGCACGTAGCCCGTGTTCGCCCGGCGCGGCCCGAGGGAGCTTACCGTAACCGCGAGATGCAGCACTCGCCCTGCCGCCACGGTTTCCATCTCCCGGGAGACTACCCCCATGCGCAGCGACCTGCGCATCAGATGCTGAACGGTGCGCGCACCGTCTTCGCCGAGCAATCCTTCCAGAGATTGCAGCCCCGGTCCAAGAACCCCAAACATGCGTGAAACGGAAGTGTTCATTCGCAGAATGGCTCCAGAGCTATCCAGCGAAATGACTCCCGTAGGAATGCTCTCGAGCACCGTTTCCATCAATTGCCGCCGCCGCTCCAGTTCCTGCACTGCCTGCTGGAGGCTGCGCGTAAACTCGTCGATCTGCGCACGGCTGTCGCGCAATTGCGTGGTCATCGTGTTGAACGAGCGCACCAGGACGCCAAGTTCGTCCTGGGCCTGCTCGGGAACCTGGTAATCGAAGTTGCCTGAAGAAACCTCGCGCGTTCCTTCGGCAAGCGCCTGAATGGGCACCGTAACTTGCTTGGCAAGGAACAGCGCCACCCAGATCACCGCGGACAGCAGCAGAACCGTAAAAAAGAGAAGGATCAGGAGCATTTGGTGCTTTAATGCGCGAAGGTCCTGCTTCGCCTGGTAGTACTCCAGCGTTTCAGACTGAATCGTGGAGAGACGCGTCAATATGTCAGGGCTCGTGCGCAAGGCGGCTACGATGAATCCGGCCAGCTTTCCATTTTCAAAATTCTGCACGCGCGCGCCGAAGTAGTTTCTTCCTCCCGCCTGCCAGACTTCCACGCCGCTCTGCAACGATCTCAGGTATTCGGCCGGCACAAGGGATTCCACACAGATTCTGCCCCGCCGGTCCTCCGGCGGATTGTCGCAAACAGTTCCACCCCGGATTACTTTGCCATTTGCATCGAGAATCCAAACGGCATCCGCGCCCTTTGCAAAAACACGTTGCAGGAAGCCATCCCCGGAATGTCGTGTTTCCGACTGCGCTTGTAAAGCCAGCCCGCGAAGCCGGGGCAACTGAGTGCGTCCAAGGTCGTTCAAGAGCTTTTGCGTTTCTTCCGATGCGATTTCGAGCTGTTTGGGAAACCACAGTAGGAGGCTTCGGTTGATGAGCGAATAGCTGACGATGAACATGAACACGATCGGCAGGAGGGACAAGGCCATCGCGCCGACAACCATCTTGGTTTTGAACCGGGCCCCAAGCTGCTCCCGCCGCTGTTCCACCCACAGCCGCAACGTCGTACGGCCCAAAATCAGCAGGAAGACCAGGAGCGCGGCGGTAATAAAACTCGATACTGCATACAGCGTCATTACTTCGCGCCAGCTTTTGGGATGAAAGGGAACGTCCAGCGAGCCAAACGTAAAAACGGCAGCGAGCAGGAGTGTGAGCAGAATTCCGCCGATACCCAGGACCCAGCGCTGTTTGGAATCGAGGTGGCTCATCGGCTATTTGCCTTCACATAGAATCCAAAAAAAGAGAGTTCGTCTCAGGCCACGCAATTCGCGTGCATTCCACATCATCGGTTGCGTTCCAACCGCGTCGTGGATCAGAAAAATCGGTTGCGGATGTAACCTTGGGCATCTCTCTGGCAAGATAGCATCCTGAGGAAGCAAGTCAAGATTTCCACCTGTCCCTGCATGGAAAAAACCTGCCCGTGCGGACAGTGTTAGCCATTTCAAAACGGTAACAGAAATTCTGACACCGCTCTTCACCAGCATTTGTTAAGGTTGGCGATGGGTGCAAGCCCCTCGAGGGAGTCTGCGGATGTCCGTCCGTCTTGGCGAAATACTGGTTAAAGAAAGCCTGATTACGCAGGACCAGCTCCAGAAGG
>Ga0126373_10001708_pt1 | contig 15779 bp, 10 predicted proteins | sample PanSoiMetPlot_11_FD_92545 | JGI IMG/M metagenome (GOLD analysis project Ga0126373, IMG submission 92545) | Tropical forest soil microbial communities from Panama - MetaG Plot_11 | ecosystem: Environmental > Terrestrial > Soil > Tropical forest > Bulk soil | place: Panama | collected 2016-02-17 | reverse complement strand
GCGCGCCGCCGGCTGAGTACGGAGGCAAGACCAGCCTCATCATCGACGTCACCACCCGATCTGGGCAGGGCATCAAGACGCCCACTGGAAGCTTCACAGCTTCTTACGGAACCTTCGGCACTTCCAATGGCGCTTTCGATCTAGCCTGGGGCGGCGAGAAGTGGGGCAATTTTATTTCTATCAACGGGCTAAACACAGGCCGGTTTCTCGATCCGCCGGAATTTACAGTCATGCACGCCAAGGGAAATCAGGAGAACGTGTTCGACCGCATCGACTATGTCTTTTCCTCGACTGATACACTTCATCTCAACCTGAACTTCACCCGCTCCTGGTTCCAGAACCCAAATACCTTCGATCAGCAATATCATCCGGGCGTTACAAATCCGATTACCGGCGACCCCCTCGGCGCGGCGGACCAGCGATCGCAAATCAAGACATGGAATATTGCCCCAACTTGGACTCATTTACTCAGCCCTGCCGCCGTGTTCACGTTTGGCGCCTTCTTTCGCCTGGATCAGTTCAATTACTACCCGAGCCGCGATCCATTTAACGACTTCTCTCCAGACCTGCAAAGTGAAACCGTGAGTCAGTCACGCAGGCTCCTCAACGTCGGAGCCCGCGCCAGTTTTTCTTACATCAAAGGCCATCACAATATCAAAGCGGGCATTCAGTACGGACACACTTTCCTCACCGAAGGCGACAGCATCGGTATTGTCGATCCAGGATTAGTATCCGGTCTGAATTGCCAGGACCAGAACAGAAACGCGTTGCCCGGGACACCGTGCGCTGTTTTACAACCCTACGACTTGACACAGGGCGGAAGCTACTTCCTCTTTCGCGGCCATACGGACGTGAAAGAGCTTACGCTGTATATCCAGGACCAAATCACGGCGGGCAATTGGATGTTCAATGTCGGGATTCGTGGAGACATTTACAACGGGATCGTGAAAACCACTCAGGCGGAGCCGCGACTTGGGATCGCCTACCATCTCAAGCCTACTGGCACGGTGTTCCACGTCTCGTATGCGCGAACACTGGAAACGCCCTTCAATGAAAACCTCGTGATCGCAAGCACTGGATGCTCCAATCCGTTCCTTGCCACACTGGTTCCTCCGCCAGGCGTCGATTGCACTCTGGGAGCAATCAATCCCGGGTGGCGCAACGATTTTCATGCCGGCATCCAACAGGCCTTCGGACACTTCCTGGTGGTCGACGCCCAATACATGTGGAAATACACTCACAACGCATTCGACTTCGGTATTGTCGGCGCTACCCCTATCACGTTCCCAATCGAATGGCAAAGTTCCAAGATCCCGGGCTGGGCAGTGCGCGCGAGCCTGCCGATTTCCATGGACTGACCGCGCAGGTGCTGATGTCTGGTGTAGCTGCCCGGTTCTTCTTGCCCCAGGTCGCCGGCGTACCTATCATTCCAATCGGCAATTCGGTTTTCCGCATTGACCACGACGAGATCTTCAGCGAGACGACCCATTTCCAATATCAGCCCTGGAAGCGACCCTGGTTTGCGTTTAATTGGAGATACGACAGCGGATTGGTTTCTGGCGCGATTCCATGTTCAGGCCCGACCGCGACCTGTTTCGCGTCAACTCCGGTCGCCGAAGGCGGTGGCGCAGCGATACCGAGCGGCCAAGTGGCGCTAGTAAACGCGATCACAGGCTTGCCTCTGACAGCCAATCAGGAGTTTCAGGCCGGACTCACCTGCGACGGTAGACCCGCGGCACCAAACCCCCTCGGCCCGGCCCTCGCGACCTGTGACGCCGCAGGCCTCAAGTCCACACTACTCAAGACCGGCGCCAGGTACCGAGAACGACGATCACAATCCGCAACGCATCCAACCACGCCACTTGTTTGATGTCGCTATCGGCCACGACAATCTTTTCAACGGCGACAAGTACCGGTGGAGCGCGCGATTAGAAGTGATCAACTTGACCAACAACTACGTCCTGTATAACTTTCTCTCAACCTTCAGCGGGACGCACTATGTTACGCCGCGCTCGATTACTGGAAGCATCGGCTTCCATTTCTGACCGGAAACGCCGGAGCGACTTCCGCCGATACCCCCGCGAGCGAACTTCTATGTGACCGTGTCGCGCATGGCCTGCGCTCTTGCCGGCACACTGGCGGGGCTGCTCGTTCTTCTCGTGACGGTCTCCAGACGTTCCATTACGCTAGATCTGACGCGCGTCATTCTGGTCTCTGTCCTCTGGGGCGTTATTGCGTGGGGGGGTTTCCGGTTGGCGGTTTGGATCGCTCAAGGGATCAAGAAAAGCTCCGACGAATAACATCTGGCCGTTGAGTTTCTTGCCCGCCAGTGATTTGTTCCAGCATCGTGCCTGCTGAGATTAACTCGCGATCTGTATTAGTTCCGGCTTCTGTTCTGCGCCCCGAGTGATCCCGGTGAGGCTAAGGCGTAACTCCCGCTCGTATTCTGCCAACCTTTTGTCGATCTGCCTTTCCGTGTGCAGTCGATTGATAATATCGTCCCGGTATCTACGCAGGAAGTAGTCAATGGTTTCGACGCGAATCTTAACCGATCCGGTGGGCTTGTTTTCGTCCAGGTCTTTAAAGCAGAAATACGGCGTCTGCGATTTTTCGATGATACCCTCGATCACGCCATAGATCGGTGCGTCATGGCCGCACTTGAAGTTCGAGATCTCCATCGCCACCAGATTGGGATGGCGGGCGGTGAACTTCGCCGCCCAGATCTTGTGGTTGGTGCTCGCGGAGTATCGTGTTTTCCAAACGTCGGCAATGTCGAGGGGGTGCTTGATTACACCGGCGCGAACTTCCTCACCGAACAACCGCTCGAGCAAATCTTCATCAAGCGGCAAGGTGCTCTGTGAAAAGATCGGATAGCCGAGCTTTTGGAATTCATCGAGAATCTCGTGATTGAGCCCAGGATCGTGATGATAGGGCCGGCCTAACATTACTATCCCGATACGGTCTTCGCGCTCAAGTTGATCGAGCACGTCGCGAGCTTTGCGCCGCATGCCGGTTTCGTACTCCTCCAGGGCCTTATAACCAACGTCGATGGCGCGTTCGTTCTCCTCCTGCGACAGTCCCAGGATTCCACCGAAAGCGGTGAACATCTGGAATGCGAGGAGCTTTCTGTCCTGAAAGTTGAGTACCGGGTTCAAGTACTTCACGCCGGTCTCCGAAAAGATATCGCTCTCCTTGGTATACGCTGCCTTCACGGTCTCTGGGCAAGCCGTCACTGTGGGACACGCGTTCGATCCCGTAAGGTTCACCAGAGGTGTGTGGAGCACGTCCACCATCGGAAAGAAGATAATGTCCAGCGGTTTCTTGACCGCTTTTATGGTGAGCAGATTGTGGACGTGCGCAATCCCAATCTTGGCTGGAAAGCAGGGGTCGATCGCGCCACGGCTTGCGCCAGCACGATAAAGCTCGGGGCTGGTGTAATCGGAATAAACCAAATTTTCAGATTTCAGTCCAAGACTTTCAAAGTACCCGTTGAACAGCGGCGCGTAAACGTAGGCATTCAGCACGCGCGGGATGCCGACGCGTAAGTTGGGCCGGTCCTGCATCCGCACGACGCGCTCCTTGGCCGATTTCGTCCAGGCGCGCGACGGAATCGGATCTGCGACCCGCGCAGTTTGGCGGGAACGGAAGGCTTCATGCGCCGCCAGGTCGACAAAATTGGGATAGTTCTTTTTCGCTGCATCCAAGCCCGCCTTGATGTCTTTCATTTCCTCCATGTCTTCCACGGTGCCTTTTTCACAAGTCGCGATGATCAGCCGTTGCTCGCCGGCCTGCAACGGCACTTTCGACTTGAAGACCTTCGCGATCGGAACAAAGTCCTTGGAAGGCTCGGCCGCGCCTCCGACGCTAACGTCAATGAACGTCCGCAGGCAATTGTTCTTACAGAAATAGCAGCGCGTGGCCTCGTTGCGCGTGGTGCGGTAAGAGATGTTGCGAACCGCGTCCAGTCCGACGAAACTGGTGCGCCGGCCGTTGCGATACAACCGCGAGGCCTCGACGGCTGCCCCGATCGCGCCCGACTCGCCGCAGTGCTCGTGAACGATGATCTCCGGTTTGCGATCGCCCGAGCGGAAGCTGGAGCGGATGAAATCTACCTCCGCCTTCACCACCGCCATATTGTTTTGCGTCCCGCCCTGAAGCACGAACCGCGATCCAAGCGCGGCAAGGTTGGGAATGCTGGCCACATACAGGAACACGTTCTTCGGCAGTACGGCGGCCAGCCCAGCCAGAATCTCTTCGGCGCGCCAACCCTGCCGTTGAAAATTTACGATGTCGGACTGCATGAAGACCGCGCAGCCGTAGCCGAACACGGGCATCGTCGTGGCCGAAAAAGCCAGGTCCGCGTACTGCTCGACCTTCAGACCGAAACCCTCGGCTGTCGACTGCAAGAAATAACCGTTACCGGCCGAGCATTGCGTGTTCAGTTTAAAATCTTTCACCCTACCGTTTTTCAGAACGATCAGCTTGATGTCCTGGCCGCCGACGTCTACGATCACATGTGGGTCATCGTAGAACTTCATCGCGGATTCCGTATGCGCCACAGTCTCCACAAGTGCGACGTCGGCATGCAAGACGTCCTTGAGGATGTCTTTGGCGTACCCGGTGGTTCCCACGCCGAGAACTTCGAGACCGGCCCCCTGAGATTCCACCTGCTCGCGCAGCTTCTCGAACATGTCGATGGTGTCCTGAATCGGGTTTCCGTTCGACAGTTGATAGGCCTTACAAAGGATGTCCCCCTCCTCGGAAAGCAGCACTGCTTTCGTGGAAGTCGATCCGCCGTCCACTCCCACGAAGCCGCCGACTGTGGTTCCGTACTGGAAGGTGGCAGGCACAAACTTCGTTCGCCGGTAGGCTGTTTTGAAGGTGTCGAGTGCCTCTTTCGATTCGACGAGACCACCGCTTCCCGACACGGCCTTCTCCTCGGTACGGCCGAAATCGATGTAGTGAACGAGCTTCGCGAATCCGCAATAGCGGCCCACTTCGTCGTCTTCGGTCTTGCCGAACTCGATCGCACCGAGAGCGGCGAAATACTGCGCGTTTTGCGGAACCTTAATCAGCTCTTGAGGAGTGGAGCCTTCTGGGGGCTCGACCTTCCGGTCTTTCCACATGCGGGGGATGTTCGCCTGCCACGCCTCGCGCATCCCGCGGATGAAGGTATTGGGACCTCCCAGTAAGAGCACATGAGGCCGCAGTGTATGTCCGCGGGTAAGCACGCTCAAGTTCTGAAGCACAATAGCTTCAAACAGCGAAGCCATAAGCTCATCGGGCGGCGTGCCTTCTTTTTGCAAGCTATTCACGTCGGTCTCCGCGAAGACGCCGCACTTACCGGCCACCTTGTGGAGCTTGATGCCGTCATAGCCTTGCAGGCCGAGCGCATCGGCGGGAATTTTCAGCTTTGCGTTGATTTTGTCGATCACCGCACCAGTCCCGCCGGCGCACTTGTCGTTCATCGACGGGATTTTCTTCTTGCGGCCGCTTTCGGGATCGTCTTTAAAGACGATAATCTTGGCGTCTTGTCCACCGAGTTCGATGACCGAGTACACCTCGGGATGCATCTTCTCGACGGCAAGAGAAACTGCCGTGACTTCCTGGACGAACTTCGCGCCAACGAGCTCAGCCAGCGGGCCTCCTCCCGATCCGGTTATGAAGGCACGCGTGTTTTCCGAGCCGAGCCCAACCTCGGTCTCCATGCGCTGGAGGAATTCGAGGACTTTTTCTGGTTGCTTCGTTTCGTGCCGCTGGTAGTCCTGCCAAACGACTCTCTCGGTCTTGTTTTCAGCGACAATAGCCTTGACCGTCGTCGAGCCCACGTCGAGCCCGACCAGATAGCGAGCTTCCATATCATGCCACCTGCGGGGTTGAAACGCCTGCGGTGGAACGCTTCCACTTGCTGGCGCGCGAATTCATCCGGTCGCTGACATGCAAAACGAATTGCGCCGCGGTTCCGGCGATGCCTTCCCGGTGAGGGACATGATAGAACGGCCGGCGCAGCTCACGATGATCGGCCACAAATGCGCGAATATCATCCAGGCTCTTGCCGGTGGACTGGAGAACTGTCTCGAACTCCGCTTTGGCTTTGGCCTTCGCTTCGCCGAGCGCCATCTGCACTCGGCTGTGAGCATTCACTTCGCCTTCGCCCGATGTCTCGATCGGCAGAAAAATCATGTCTTTAAACTTGTTGATTACGGCCGATTGAACACCGTCTGACTGCGAGGATGGCATGCATCCAAAGGGTTTCAGCGCCAGCACCATGTGACATTTGCGATGAATCGTGTAGTACACGTTCTTGCCCACCTCGAGGTGCCCTTCACCGCCCCGGGCAAAGCGATGATAAAAAGGCTCGGCCAATCTCGCCAGTTCCCTCTGATCCACCAGTTTGTGCGCCAAGCCGCCGAGCTTTTCGCCGACGCGATGATAGAAGTGCGCCCACATGAACTCGCCAATCGTGAAGCCGAGCAGCTTGCCTTCGTAGGCCAGCTCCCGTTTGACTTTGCGCTTGTAGGCGTACCACGGCAGTTGCTCATGATGAGCCTTGACTTCTTTGTTGTGGAGCTCCTTGGCTTTGGCCTGGCAGAGGAGATAGGCGACCCAGGTGGCGACCGGCTCGAGCATCACCTGTGCACCCTCGCGCTCGAGGAAACGGAACATGTTGAAGTTGCCGTCGCCTTCCGTGATCGAGGCCCAGAACTCGCCGGTGATTTTGACTAAGGGCTTCACCTTGGTCCGGTCGACCTCGACTTCGTCGATGCGGGCGCGGCAGGCCTCTAGAGCTTCGAGATACGGCTTGCCGTAGAGATTCTCATATACCTTGCCCCATGAGTTCCAAAAACGCATGAACTTGTCGTGTTTTTTGAGATAGCCTCGCATCCAGTTCGGAGCGCGCTGCATAATCTCAAACGGCGGGCGTTCGCGAAGCACGCCTGTCAGCGTATTGCCGGCTTCCTCAAAGGCGCGATCCGTGGCGCCTCGCTCCACCTCGAATGGCCGGATCTGATAAACGATGTCGTTTAACGTGTCGCCGATGTTCATGGCGTTGAGCATGCCCATGCCGAAGTCGACAGTGAATTTGAGACCGGCTTCGCCGGATGCGGCCCTTATCCCGTCGTCTTGCTGGAACAGAAGCACACGGAAGCCCTGGAATCCGGCATTTTCGAGCGCGAAGCGATACTCGGCCTCGTACATGCCGAAGCGGCACGGGCCGCAAGAACCGGCGGTGAAGAAGACGTAATTGTCAACAATCTCCTGACGCGCAATACCTTGCTTTTCCAGCCCCTGCAGATACTGGACAAGGCATCCGACTGTGAAGTAAGTGGGGTTGCACTGCCCGTTGTTGCCGAATTCTTTGCCGATTTGGAACGCAGGAACGTCTGGCACTGGCAGCGTCTCGCATTTGTACCCACAGCCTTCAAAGACCGCACGAAACATGTTGTCATGCTTCCAGGTCATGCCCCCGATCAGAATCGTGACGATGCCCCGCTCGGCCTTTGTAAATGGGCGCTCTACCGGACGCTTGAATTGTTGCTGGATGTTCACTAAACCGGCCGCAGCTCGCAAACGCGTCCTTTCCGCATCGATTCGCTGAGCGATCTCATCCGTCGCTGCAGTGCCGGTTCCGTTTACGGCAGTATCTTGATCCATGGCCTCCAACATTTTTTCCTCCCGTTTTTGCAGTTAATCGAAGTTAGTAGTCCCTTGGAATCTGTTGAGCGCCTGCAGGAACATCCACTTGATCACTCGCGCATCGTTATAGCAGTACGCCAAGATGTGATTGAGCGTGGAAAAGCAGTGCGGCTGACACGACTTCTTCATGTCTTTGAGCTGCTCGTTCTCAAACTTGTGGTTCTCGATCGCGCCCCAATCATAGGTCGCGTTATACATGGGGAAGCAGGGAGCGAGCGTACCATCCGTGCGTACGATCAACGAATTACATCCGGCACGGCAGTTCCACTCCTGCACCTTGCCGCGCATGAACAGTCGCATCTCATCCAGCCGGCTTGCGGAGTTGACCATCTTATAACCCTGCTTCTTTTTTTCGATCAGCCAATCCACTAGCTCATCCACTTTCGGCCAGTCCTCCGGAGTGATGAACGTGACGTTGTCGGCCATATGCTTGAAGTCGGGCTGATCCATCATGGGTGATTCATTGATGTGGTAATCGGTGGCGATGCCGTGATCATGCGCGATCTCGGTGAGTTGTCGCACATCATCCATGTTGTTGCGGCAAATATTGATATTGAAGAACACGCTGTAGCCGTATTGGTACTGCTTCTTGACCAGATAATTGAAGTAAGAGCGCACCGGCGCCAATGCTTTTGGCAAGCCGGGTTTCAGGTCCACGGCATCTACGGCGAAATTGAATGTGGCCACTCCGGCATCGGCCAGCCAGTCGGTTACTTGCGGGCGCAACAAGCGCGCGTTAGTGGGCACATAAATCCAAAACCCTTTTTTCGCGGCGTAGTAGCACACTTTGTGGGCGAACTGCGGTCGAAGCAGTGGTTCGCCGCCCATTAGAGCGAGCACTCCTGCGCCGGTGTCGCGCAACCAGTCAATGGATCGTTTGGCGATATCTTCTGTCATACCCGCCACGCGGTTATCGAAAGCCCAGCAGTAATGACAGTCGAGGTTACACTTCCATTCCGTAAACAAATAAGCAATGATCGGGTGAAAATCACCCGACAATACGCGCGATTTCAGCCACGGCACCGCCCAACCGCGCAACGCACGTGTTACATGCTCGGCCTTGTAGTGGCGTTTCGGGGGTGGGACCGGCGGGCCTAGACCATCGTCACCGATCAAGTTGGGATACTGCGGAAAAACAGGATCCGGTAATTTCTGTGGCTGCACACCGGGGGACACCGAAGTTCGGGACGCAGGTTGCGTTAACAGGTTGTGCAACGGAACATCTAAGCGATAGGAGGCCGCACTGGCATCTCGTTTAGTTTCGGTGGCTGCCATGGAGTCCTTTCTTCCTGAGCCGACACGGAGTTAGAGAAGGCAATTGCAGTCTTGAGCAGCGCGGCAGAAAGACAAACCTCCGCTCATCTCCTGACTTTCGCCAAGAGCAGTGGCTGTGTCTTAGATAAGACCGATCAATAAAGGTTTCAAGATGGCGCCGAAATCTTCTCCCGGCCAGCGAGGTTACTCTTCGACTCGGATTTTCAATTACCGAACAGTCGGCACGGTTTTAAAGATGAATCCATCCGACCACTATCCGCATCTTTATTGGTCGTATTTGCGATCGGAGGTTCGTATTTGCGATCGGACGTTCTTACGTCGTCCGCTGGCCCAACTTACATCGAAGTTTAAGTGCGGCTGCGAATGCATGCATCGCTCTGCCGGATCCTTTCACTAATTGCGCTAGCGCTGGCTACAAACACGACGAAGACTGCGTCAGAGCGAGGGAGGTCTCGTGTGATGAACAGAGCGCTGAGGAAACTAAACAGGATTCCCTTAGCGAAAATCTTCCTTTCGTTTTTTGCCGCCACCCGCTCGCACCTTCTGGTGATCGCGGCCGTTGTTTCGAGCTTCACTTCGTCCGCAAACGCTCATGCGATCGTCTTATCGGCAACACCTCCGTCCAATGGAGTCTTGAGCGGGCCTGATGTAGAGGTGAAGCTTCGGTTCAATTCCAGAATCGATCTGCACCGCTCCAGGCTGATCCTCGTACTGCCGGACGGCGAGCAGCGAACACTGACGATCGACGACAAATCTGCTCCAGATTCGCTACTGTCCAACGCCAAAGAGCTGAAGGCTGGAACCTACATCTTGCGCTGGCAGGTCCTTGCCGAGGACGGTCACATTACGCGGGGCGAAGTTCCGTTTCGCGTTCGTTGAATGACCCAACTGCTCGACATCTTCGGCTTTCTGTCCGTCCTGCTGCGGGGCTTTTCTCTTGCTTTCGAGGCACTGACGATTGGGGGCGTGATATTCATCTCGCTGAACGCCTACCCGTTGGCGGAGACTGGAGTTGTCAGAGCCGTGGTGCGTTGGGTGCGCTGTTCCGCATTGTTGCTGCTGGCAACGCAGACCTCCTTGGCAGCCGCAAATTCGGCGATTCTGCTCGGTTCTACGGACCTGAAATTAGTGGATGTGATTGGCGCCGGGTTCTGGCGCGCCGAACTCTCGATTGTTGCCGGATCCCTGGCCATCCTCGCCTTCGCTCGAACACGTTGGTGGAGGGCGTCGAGTCTCATCGCATGTGTGCTGATCCTGCTTGGATCGGTGCTGACCAGCCATTCTAGCGCCCGAATGGAACATCGCTGGTTTCTGATGGCAGCGACTTTGATCCATCATTTGGCGGGCGGCGCGTGGATCGGCGGACTCCCGTACGTCCTGATTGCGTTGCGGCAATCGGATGTCGCAGCGAACCGGATAGTGGCGCGCTTCTCAGCGGTGGCAATGTTGTCGGTCACGTTGCTCGTGGCAGCCGGTGCAGCGCTGGCAATTCTGTTCGTTCGATTCCCTCCCGCGACCTTCGAAACGACCTACGGTCTCATGCTGCTGGCGAAAGTAATCCTCACAGCGATTCTTTTGCTCTTGGGTGCGCTGAACTGGAGGATCGTTCGTGCGATCAGAAGGAAGGGCGACCCCGATATGCTGCCGCTGCGGCATTTCGCCGAAGCGGAGATCGGCATCGGATTCACCGTGCTGCTGGCGGCCGCTTCGCTCACATCTACGCCGCCGGCCGTCGATGTCGCTGCCGGCCGAGTTACACCGCACGAAATTGCGGAGCGGATGAAGCCTCGGTTCCCCCGGCTGAATACTCCGTCCTTTGCCGAACTCTCGCCGGCAACTTCGCTGAGTCTCAATGAACGATCGGCTCTGCCTGGATCGTTCGTCCCTGGGCAGCAGCAGCAGATCAACTTGCCCCCCGATATCGCATGGTCCGAATACAATCACCACTGGGCCGGTCTGGTACTGCTCACAATTGGACTCCTCGCGATTCTCGCTCGCACGTTCGCATGGCGATGGGCGCGCCATTGGCCGCTCGCTTTTCTCGGTTTGGCGGTATTCCTATTAATCCGCGCCGACTCTGAGAACTGGCCGCTCGGCCCGCGCGGCTTTTGGGAAAGCTTTCAAGTGGCGGAAGTAGCCCAACATCGGCTGTTCGTCTTGCTGGTTATCGCTTTCGCAGTATTTGAGTGGGCGGTCCAGACAAATCGCGTCGCGCGAGGACGTGCGGCCTTCGTATTTCCCTTGGTTTGCGCCGTTGGAGGCGCGCTACTGATGACACACTCGCACTCTCTCGGTAATGTGAAAGATGAATTTCTGGCCGAGTTGAGCCACCTGCCTTTGGCGCTGTGCGCGGTATTCGCCGGCTGGTCACGATGGCTCGAACTCCGCGGAAGTCAAACGCGAATCGCTAGCGCGATCTGGCCCGTGTGCTTTCTCTTCATTGGAATCATCCTCGTTTTGTACCGGGAGACTTAACCGCCGCAAAGCCGTTAAGGCATACCAACGCGGTAGAGCCAGCAAGCTGGTAACGATTCTAAGGATTACCGGAAAGAACACCTGGTCTTCTAAGGCGTTCACCTCCATCGTTTTTGTGGTGCACTGCCGATAAGTACTCATGGCCATAACGATCCGCGTTCGGGACGAAATGGCGCCTGGCTCACCTTCCCCGGAAAGATTGGTTAGGGTATCGCAAACCGCAACCACACCCAGGGAAATCATTCGTAGCCGGGTGCGTGAGGAAGTGGAGCGGCACAACCAATTCTTGCCGGAAGTATTTTGCGGTCTGGTACAACCGGAAGAATCGGAACGCATTCTGAACGGATTTCGAATGAAAGCAAAGCGGCCGCTCGATTGGCAAGCGCAGGTTGAGCGAGCTTGTTCGAGCTTTCAGCGAAACGGCTTTCTTTTGATTGTTAACGGCCGCCAAGCCATCGACCTGGATGAGCGAATCGACCTGCGAGAGGACTCCGAGGTGCAGTTTGTGAAGCTCGTGCCGCTGGTGGGCGGCTAGAAGGTTGGTTCATGGGAGATGCAATGAGCACGGGCGACGCTGTGAATTTCTGGAATGCTCTAAAGCCACAGATCGGTTTGGCCTCAGATGCCAGCTCTTACATGCGGGACGTCGTCGGCGCCCTGAACGCAGCGCGGCTTGTTTATAAAGAGCGCGACGCACTCAGGGTAGTCGAGCAACCGCTGGAGCGGCTAAAGTCGGCTACCGCGGACGAGCGAATGGCATTTGTCTTGGAGGCGCTCGCCGCGCTGGGCACACCGGCTATGATTTCGCTGCACTTGGCGCTGAAATGCGTGGTGGCTCATCTGTTGAAAGGCGGATTGCCGCTCAACAGCCTCAATGCGGTCCGCCTGGTGGAACTCGTCTCGAAAGCATCCTATCGATTCAACTATCCTTATAAACCGCTGCTTTCCGCGCTCGAAGGAATCCCCATGACGCCGGCGTTGAAAGAGGCTCTTCTGGAGCTGCGTTCTGCGGTCGGCAAGAGCCACGGGATGGATGAGATCCAGGAACGAATCGATGTGCTGGTCCACGGCGCCGAGGAAAAGCCAGTCGCGGCAGTTTGCGGTTGGACACGGCATGTGTTCCAGGAGGTTGATTGTTCGCCGAAGCAGCTCGCATGGCGCGCTGTGTTTCTGCATGCGCGGTCATTAACGCAGAGCAGCCCATCTCGTAAATGGCAGAGCCAAGCCATGGCCCAGGTCGAAATGATCGGCCGGGCCGAATTTTTGGAAGCTGCTCACCGCTGGCTGGTGCTCGGCCCGATGCCGGAAATGCCATCGAATGTCCAGATGCCGGAAGAAGAAGCGGACTATCAAAAAGGATTTATTTGGACATTGGGCATCTTGGGCGACGTGTCCCTTGCGCCGGACATTGCCAATTTCGCGTTCGTCTGCTTTCGCAAGATCCCTCAACTGGGGGCGGTCTCGCACCGAGTAGGCAATGCATGTGTGAATGCGCTGGCGGCAATGCCAGGATTGAGCGCGGTGACGCAAATCAGCCGCCTGGCGATGCGCGTGAAGTACGACGTCGCCCGGCGCTTGATTGAAAAAGCGCTGGCTGCGGCAGCCGAGCGCAACAACGTGGGTCGCGATGATCTGGAAGCCATGTCGGTTCCCTCCTACGGACTCAACGAGAACAGCGTACGAAGTGAAACCGCAGGAAACTGCGAAGCGCGACTGGCTATTGAAGAAGGCGCCGCCGTTCTCTCTTGGTCCAAGGACGGCAAGGTCTTGAAGTCGGTTCCGGCTGAGGTGAAGGAAAATCATCCGGAGATACTCTCGGATCTCAAAAAGGCGGCGAAAGAACTGCAGGCTGTTCTGTCTACGCAGCGGCTGCGTTTAGAGCGACAGCTGTTGTCGCCGAACGCGTGCCGATTCGATCGATGGAAGGCGTGGTACTTGGAACACCCCGTCACGTCGGTCTTCGCCAAGCGCCTCATCTGGGAAATCGACACGGATGGCCGGGCGACAAGCGCGATCTGGTGGCAAGGAGGACTCGTGGACTGGGCGGGAAACCGCGTTTCAGCTGCGGCAGACTCCGCGATACGCCTGTGGCATCCGATCCGCGCGCAAGTGCAGGAGGTCCTGAGCTGGCGGTGCTGGCTCGAAGATCACGGTGTCAGGCAGCCGTTCAAGCAGGCCCATCGCGAGGTCTACCTTTTGACAGATGCCGAGCGGCAAACCGAGACATTTTCCAACCGGTTTGCCGCGCACATCGTTCGCCAACATCAGTTCTCCGCCCTATGTCGCGAGCGTGGCTGGCAATTCAATTTGATGGGCGAATGGGATTCGCATAACAACCCGTTCCTCGAACTGCCGCAGTGTAACTTGCGCGTGGAATTTGACGTTGACTTTTCCGAGGGTGCAGAAGTATCTGGGCATGCAGTTTATAAGACCATCGGCACCGACCGAGTGCAGTTTTTCTCCATCGAGGCGAAACGCGGCCGCTTCGAAATCCGGCCGCCGCGTGTTCGCCGAAAGTTGGTCGAGATTCCGCCAGCGGTTTTCTCCGAAGTTATGCGTGACGTGGATCTATTGGTCGGTGTCACCAGCATCGGGGCAGATCCAACTTGGGGAAGGGATCGGGAAGACCCGCATGCAGAATACTGGAATCGCTTTGCCGACGGAGAACTCTCGACCGCTGCGGAGAATCGCAAGAGCGTTCTAGAGTCACTACTGCCTAAGCTTGCGATTCGCGACCGCTGCCGGTTGGAAGGACGCTATCTGATCGTTCGCGGAGAATCGAATGAATATCGGATTCACTTGGGAAGCGGCAACGTGATCATGGAGCCGGGCAGCCGTTATCTGTGCATTGTTCGCGGTCCGGGCGATACGATAGCCACGGTCCTTTTGCCCTTTGATGGAGACTCCATGCTCGGGATCATTCTCAGCAAGGCTTTTCTACTAGCGAACGACAAGGCGATCAAGGACGAGAGCATTTCGCGGCAGATCCGTCGCGCCTAGACCTAAAAGGGCGATCGCTTGCGAGGCCACCCTAGTGAGCCACTTAGCTATGCCGCAGACTGGGTTGGCGTGGCAAGCTGGTGTCCAATCCGCCATGCTGCGCCTCTCGCAACTTCTCCTTCAAGACTTCCGGGAATCGCGCATTGCGGAGGCCAACGGAAGCGGCCATACTAACGGAAGGCTGGAAATTCGTGTGCGAAATATGGCAGATCAGGAAAAAATCCTCAGCGACACCTTCAGCGGACGTATGGAAACACCCGAAGCACTCGTTGAGCGTGTGTACCAGGAGCTTAGACATCTCGCACGCGCCTACATGCGGCGGGAGCGCGCGGATCATACTCTCCAAGCTACGGCTTTGGTAAATGAAGCGTACCTGCGGCTGTTTCAGGACAAACCATTTCAATGGGAGAATCGGCAACACCTGTTTTGCACGCTGGCTAGGAGCATGCGACGGGTCTTGGTGGATCATGCGCGCTCTCACGGAGCAGAACGGCGTGGAGGCGGTGCCCAAAAGATCGGCTTAGACGATCACGATCTGGCGATTTACAACAATCCGACGCAACTACTTGTGTTCAACGAGCTATTGGATCGCCTCGCGCGCGTAAGTCCACGCCAAGCTCAGGTGGTAGAGTTGCATTCCTTGATCGGTCTGACCGAAGAGGAAGTCGCGGAAGTGCTGGATGTCTCCGTCAAAACGGTAAAAAACGACTGGCGTTTCGCGAAGGCCTGGCTGAAAATGGAAATGACTCAGGGCAATGCCAACGCCGCCGGCACGTGAGTTCCTTCGCCGCAGCGCAATAGCACACGTGGGTTAAAATAGTTCGCACGCTTGCCAGTACCCCCGGGAATCGAGAGCTGGCAGCCGTTCCGGACTGGATCATGACGCAGGCGCGCTGGGTACAAATCAACAACCTCTTCAATGCGGTTGTCGATCGAGATCCGGCCGAGCAAAAGCGCATTTTGGCGGGAGCCCGAGCGCATGACCCGGAGCTGGTAGACACCGTCGAAGCGCTGTTACAGCAGTCCTCTTCCGGTTTCACCCCCATGCCAACCGAAGAAAAACCCCCTGAGTTTCTGAGACCGCTGACTCAGGGATTGCTGCAGGATCGGTACCGGCTGGAGCGCCAGTTGGGTGAGGGTGGCTTCGGCGTGGTGTATCTCGCGCTTGACGAGAGACTGGATCAAAAACCCGTCGTCGTCAAATTCCTGACGAAAGCCGCACCCAGCGATGAATGGTTTCGGAAGAAATTTCGGGACGAGATCAAAGCGCTGGCCCGCATCGACCACCCAGGCGTGGTTGGCATTCTCGACGCCGGGCAGACGCCTTCTGG
>Ga0126373_10001707_pt1 | contig 15780 bp, 9 predicted proteins | sample PanSoiMetPlot_11_FD_92545 | JGI IMG/M metagenome (GOLD analysis project Ga0126373, IMG submission 92545) | Tropical forest soil microbial communities from Panama - MetaG Plot_11 | ecosystem: Environmental > Terrestrial > Soil > Tropical forest > Bulk soil | place: Panama | collected 2016-02-17 | reverse complement strand
GTTCCGCGGTGACAGCCTGCGGAGAGGATGGCGCTGACGTCAGTCCCCGGACTGCCGTGAAACCGGCCTCTGTGAAGCAGGAACCTGAACGTGAGGCATTTGCCTATGTTTAGGAGAACGGTTGGTTGGAGGTACTCCGTGATTGCCAAGCGCGACGCGGCTCGGCTCGCAAAGCTATCGACGTGGTGCTGGTCGTTCCATTGCTGGCGGGGAGGCGTCAAATCCGTCAGGTTGAGCAAAGACCGGCTGCTCGAGGGTCTTGACGAAGTGGCCAGCCCGCGCTCAGCTAGCTGAGCGGTCACCACCTTCTGGAGTGGCGCTCTAGCGACGGGGGGAATTGAAAAAAAGCACTGTGGCTGGTATGCCAACGAAAGGACCCAGCAATGACACAAGACCAGGCGACGAGCCGTTTCGCTGGCGTCACACTCGAGGATACACTCGCTATCCGTGCAGCGGTCGCGCGCGCCGATCGCGAGGGCCGTACCTACCGCCTGGATGCCCGCTCGCCAGATTGGATTGGCCTCATTGTCGCCGAGCATCTAAAGCTCGATCTTGACGATAAGAATTCGTACCGCGAACACGCGATCCAAATTGGCAAGCTCATGAACGTCTGGATCCGTACCGGTGTGCTCGTCATCGAGCAACGGCTCGATCCAACCACGCTACAATTGCCCAAGTTTGTTGTTGCCGGGAAAAATTGGAGATTGACTGAGCTTTTGACACGACAGAGGGCCTTGAATCGCGAGCTTAGGAAAATCAGGCGGATTTCGAGCGGTAGTCCCAGGAAGGGAAATGTTGACTGGCCTACAACGCCCCAAGAGCCGTTCACGTGGGGCGAGGCGGACGTGCGTTCCCATCACCCGGATGGCGCCTACTATTGGCGCATCAAGACCGCGTTGTCCGGAGGGGACGAGCTTCGTGTTCGTGCCGACGAGGCGCGAATCATGCCGAACGGCGACCTTGTCCTGATCAAACGCCTTGAAGGGGGCCGGGAGCGTGTCAATCTCGCCATGGCCCGCGGCAGATGGGTCACGGTCCACGAGCTTAACGCCGAGATCGGTGGCAAAGAGGAAATCTGATTCTTTCTTGAGCCTGCGCTGCGACTCCCCGGCGCCAGGCGATCGCGAGGTGGAGAGCCCGGCGGTGACGACCGGCGGGTTACGCGGTTGTTCCTCGTCGTCGCGTTGTTGCGGCGTCTGCAGTTCCGACACCAAGAGCGGCCCTACCAGCGAACATGATGATGTCATCGTGACTCGAACTGTCACGGGGCGCGTGACGATGAAACCTCCGGACAGCAACCTCGGAGTTTTCCCGTTTGTGAGGAACGGTTTCCCCACCTGGGTTGCAAGATCGCTGCTGTCCTCGAATGCATTGAGGTTCATCCCGAAGTGACGCCTGACTGGCGCGCTCGGTGGCGCGTCGATTGACCCGGTGGTCATGATACCTCTAGTCGTCTATGTGTTCGCTATCCGCCAGGAGCGTAATCCGGCTCCTCATCACGACTCCCGGTGGAACTTGGTTGCGAATCGGAGCGCTGACGATGAAGTATCGCATTTTCCTTGCGGGTGCAGCCGGCGCCATTGGCAATCGAATGATCCCGATCTTGCGTGATGCTGGCCACACGGTGGTCGGCACGACGCGATCGGCCGTGAAGGCGGAGACCTTGCGCTCGCTTGGCGTGGAACCTGTCCTGATCGATGTATTCGACGTGGAGCGCCTAGCACGCGCGATGGAAGCTGCGCGGCCGGATGTCGTGATCCACCAGCTTACCGATCTCCCGAAGAACCTCGATCCTCGGCTAATGGGAGAGGCGATCGCTCGCAATGCTCGCATCCGCGATGAAGGAACCCGAAATCTTGTCGCAGCTGCCAACGCATTGCGCATTCGCCGTTTGGTGGCCCAAAGCGTCGCTTGGGCTTATGCGCCAGGGCCCGAACCCCATGCGGAGAGCGATCCGCTCGACGCAGGGGCGCAGGGAGACCGCGGAACAACCGTACGCGGCGTTATCGCGCTTGAAGATTGGGTGTTGAAGTCACCCCCACTCGAGGGGCTCGTCCTGCGCTACGGGCAGCTCTACGGCCCGGGTACTCACGCGGACAAACCATCGAATTTTGTCCCTGTCCACGTTGATGCCGCGGCGTACGCGGCCGTGCTCGCCATCGATCGCGGCCAACCCGGTACATACAATATCGCGCAACCAAACGTGCATATTGCCACTGACAAGGCCCGAACAGACTTGGGCTGGAGTCCGGACCTTCGTATTTCTGACAAACCTGCACAGGAATAAGCCCGTGGCGGCAATTTAAGTGAACATCGGTGCGACCGAGCCGTGGATCGAGATCGACACCGAGAAGGGTGACAATCCGACATCCTATTTTCTCTATGGCGCTATTTTCTCTATGGCGGACCCGTGTTCCTCGCGTCTGGCGGCCGCCGCCTTTAGGCCCCGGGAAACACGTTTTTTGCGGTCGTTTACTGTGATCAGCATGGAACAGGCCGGTTGCAGACCCCCGCACGAAATCTGCGGGGATGCAGTAGGCAAGGCATTACACCGAGGTATACTCTTTCTGACGCGCAAGGCAGAAGCTGTATCCAGTCATGACATCAGCGCGGCAAGCTTGCGCACCCTACGCATAGGACCGAAGGAGGGCCCCCAATGTCAGCGCAACCCCGCAAAGTCGTGCATGCCGATATCAAACCCGACAACCCGCCGGAGCTTGCCTCGCACTATCTCGACGTGCCCAACATGCCCTGGGAGAAAACCAAGTTCGACGGCATCCAGATCAAGGTGCTCTATACCGACGACGGTGGCATCACGACAGCTCTGTTCAAGCTTGATCCTGGCGCCGTCGTACCGCTCCATGAGCACACCGCGCTGGAGCAGACTTTCGTGCTCGAGGGCACGCTCGAGGATCACGAAGGGGTATGCGGACCGGGTCAGTTTGTTTGGCGTCCAGCTGGCAACCAACATGAAGCGGTGGCGCCCAACGGAGCCGTCATTCTCGGCTTCTTCCTCAAGCCGAACCGCTTTGCCTACGGCGAGAAATTCTTCACGGAGGAACAGGCGAAGTAAATCTCTCGGCTGCATGTGGGATCGCTCTTTCGAAGCGGAGAGGTTTTCTCGGCACCTTGTGTACGACGTTGAATTGCGCGCCAGCGTTGACTGGGGGCGACGCGGGCTCGCGCCGTTACGTGGCCCTAATCGTCGCGAGGAATCTCTTAACTTCCTGCTTGAGGTGATTGCTCTCTTTTGACAGCGATTGCGCTGACACCAGTACCTGTGACGACGCCGAACCCGTCTTGTTGGCGCTGCAACTCACGTCAGTGATGTGGGAAGCCACCTGCATGGTGCCTGCCGCCGCTTGCTGCACGTTGCGCGAGATTTCCTGTGTCGCCGCGTCTTGCTCCTCGACGGCCGACGCGATGGTTGTGGCGATCTCGGAAATGCGATTAATGGTGTCGCCAATCTCCTTGATGGCGGCGACGGAGCCTTCGGTCGCCATCTGCATGGCGGCAATCTGCGCGGAAATTTCGTCGGTTGCCTTGGAGGTTTGGGCTGCGAGCAGCTTGACCTCCTGGGCGACCACGGCAAAGCCCTTGCCGGCGCTGCCGGCCCGCGCGGCTTCAATGGTGGCGTTGAGCGCCAAGAGGTTGGTCTGATCAGCGACTGAGGTAATGAGTTTGACGACGTCGCCGATCCGCGTCGCCGACTGGGATAGTTCTGTCATGCGAGCATTGGTGGTTTCCGCCTGCTTGACCGCCTCAGCTGCGATCCGCCGTGACTCCAGCACCTGTCGACCGATCTCGGCGACCGATCCGGAGAATTCCTCGGCGGCGGATGCCACCGACTTTACATTGGCTGATGCCTCCTCCGAGGAAGCTGCGACCGTGGTCGACAGCGATTGCGTCGTCTCGGCCGTACGGGTCAGAGTCACCGCAGCCGTTTCAAGCTCGTTGGATGCTGACGAGACCGTGTCCACGATATTGCCGACCTCCCGCTCGAATTCGCCTGCCAGACGGTGCATGTCGGCTTTGCGCTTCGCTTGGCCGCGCTTCTCGACTTCCATCTGCTCGGCTCGCAAGCGCTCCGCCTCGATTATGGTATCCTTGAACACCTGAACGGCGCCCGCGATCGCGCCGATTTCATCGCTGCGTTCGCCTCCCGGCACGAAGATCGTGGAGTTCCCCTTGGCGAGTTGGCGCATCGCCCCGACAATGCCGCTGATCGGCCTGGTGACGCTCCGCGTTACGGCCAGCGTGATACCGATGAGCAAAACGCCAATCAATCCCACGGCGATGATGATAGCTGTGCTCAGCCGAGTGCCGTGCGTGAGCTGCCGATCGATGACCATGGTCACTTCGAGAACGCCGCGCACATCGCCGATCTTCCAGTCCCGCTTCGGGGAGCCCGGCGTGGAATTGTGGCAATTGACGCAGGCCTGAGTAACCATCGTGTCCGCCACGGCGACACGCACGATGTTCTTGCCATCGCGCGTCTCGTTTTGCGACAAGGAGCCCTGTGGATTGTTCGAAAGGTAGTCCCAGGCTTTTTGCTGGAATGCGTCGAGCTGACGGTCCTTGCGGTTAGGAAATGGGTAGCTGCTGTAAAGGTTGACGGTTGTGTCCTGTTTCGAAAGCAGGGCGCTCAAATCATGAACCATCGTTGCCGGCAGCGGAATTGCTTTGGCGTCATCCTTATGATCGATCGATGGCTTGAAGGTTCCCTCTTTGTTGATCTTGTTGACGACATTTTCGGTGTAGTAGGTGCGAATTATCTTGAATTGCGTCGCAATCTGTTGAGCTGCGGTGACCGCCCCGTCGCTTGCAATGTCACTCACCACGCGGGGCACGACGAACCAAATGACTGCAATCCCGATAACCACCACCAAGGGAATCGGGAGGATCATCCTCCAAGCCAGGCTGCGACGAAACGCGATGCCGGTGCTGACCTCGGACGGCGGAGCCGGTACTGCACTGACGTCAAGCATGGTCTCGCCCCAGAATTACCAAGCGGCCGCTTATCTTCTTTGTAAGGATCAAGGTCGTCGGTGCGCAACGCACCCAGTAGCCTTCCAGCCTAATGCGCCCTCCCGGAGCGGATGCGGCGCAACAACTTCGAGCTTGGTTTCGGGGAGTCCCGGCACGTTGTTGTCGATCTCCTTGGTCGTACCTTACGCTGTTTCATAGGTGGCATTTTTTCGTTAATTGGGTGTAAACTGAGGTTGACGGCACGACGTTTGTCATTCCCCGGCGCGCGATCGCGCGTCATGTCTTTACGTGCGGTGCGTTGGGAAGGATGAGGTCCTCGAAGCGCCGCGAGGGCAAACCGAGGAGGGGCCGATGAAAATAGGGATCATTGGCGTCGGTGCGGTGGGGTCAGCGTGCCTGCTGTCTCTGGTTATGCGTGGCTGCGCCCGCAAAATTGTCGTTATCGACAAGGATCGCAAGCGCGCCCGGGGAGTAGTCAACGATGTCCAATATGGCGCCACACTTTCCCCGCGGGTCGAGATTTGCGACGGCGACTATCCAGATTTGGCTGGCGCCTCGCTCATCATGATTACCGCCGGCGTGAACGAAAAGGCGGGGGGCGCCACTGACCGCAATGATCCGTCCGGCAGACTAAGACTGCTCGATACCAACGCCGATGTTTACCTGGATATCATCCCCAAGCTCTTGCGTGCCGCGCCGGAGGCGCTGATCCTTGTCGTCACCGATCCACCAGATCCATTGGCCGATCTCGTTCGCATGCTGGGACACGACCGCGTTTTGAGCACCGGGACGTTCCTCGATAGTTTGCGCTTCCGCTTTCATCTGGCCCAGCGCCTCAACGTCAGCCCGCGCTCCGTGGACGCACAGATTGTCGGTGAACATGGGACATCCGAGGTGTTCTTGTGGTCATCAGCGCGTGTCGGCGGACGACCGGTCTTGGAGTTCTTGGCGCAATCCGCGCAGCAACGTGACGCGTTTCGGCGCGCCGTCGAACACGACGTGCGTTATGCCAACATCGCCATTATCGAGGGTAATCGCGCCAGCCAATTTGGGATCGGCATGGTGTCGGCGCGCATCACCGAGGCCGTGTTGCGCGACGAGCGGGTGGTGATGCCGATCGGTTCTTACCAAGGCGAATTCGATGTGACGCTCTCCGTGCCGAGCGTTCTCGGTCGCGACGGTGTGGCGCAGAGGCTCACGCCAGAAATGTCCGAGGAGGAACGCCAAGCGCTGCGTCGCAGTGCTGAGACGCTCAAAGCCGCAGTCGGGCGCATCAAGATTGAGAAAACCACTCCGGGTTCCTCGCCCTCAAGGTGACATTCTCGCCGCGAAATCGTGAGGAGATCATGCCGGGGCCGGTTGCCTGTGGGTGAGGCCGAATACGACGCCTTTCGCCTCGATACCCAAAAAGGTCATGACACAAATGGCGATCGCCATGGTGCCGGCGACGACAGCGAGAGCCAAGCCGTAGTCGTTGCCAAAATGCGCGGCCATCGCCGCCTGAATGGTGGCGTTCGCCGAGGCGAGCAAATTACCAAGTTGGTAGACGAACCCCGGAAACGTTCCTCGCGCTCCGTCCGGCGACAATTCGTTGAGATGCACGGGAATAACGCCCCAAGCGCCTTGCACCATGAACTGCATGAGGAAGGCTCCGAGCGCAAGGGTTGCCGCACCGCTGGAGAAGGCCCACAGCGGCAAGATCGGAAGGCAAAGTAACGACGCCACGATGATGGTTCGCCGTCGCCCGACTTGTTCGGATAGCGAGCCGCACACAATGCCACCGAGAATAGCACCGATGTTGTAGATCACCGCGATGGCGCCGACCGCGTGCGGCGAGAACGCGTGCTGGACTTGGAGGAAAGTCGGGTAGAGATCTTGCGTTCCGTGACTTAAGAAGTTGAAGGCAGTCATCAGCACCACGGCGTAAAGTCCGAGCCGCCAATGCGCCCTTAAAATCGAGACCGTGTTGCTTTGCGTGGTCCGGCTCCAAGTGGGTGATTCTGGTACGTTCCGTCGGATATAGAGCACCAACAGTGCCGGTAGCACCCCAACCATGAACATTCCCCGCCATCCGATAATAGAAAACAGCAGGCCGTAGACGATTGAGGCGAGCAAATATCCGGTCGGGTAGCCTGACTGGAGGAGCCCGGAAACGAAACCACGAGAGTGCGGTGGAATGGACTCCATTGTCAGCGACGCCCCGACCCCCCATTCGCCGCCCATCGCAATGCCATAGAGAGCGCGCAGAATCAGGAGCACGGTCAGGTTCGGAGAAAAGGCCGTTAAGAATTCAAGGATTGAAAAGAGCAGGATATCGACAATCAGCGTCGGGCGTCGGCCCCAGCGATCGGCGGCGCGCCCGAACAAGTACGCGCCCACGGGACGCATGGCGAGCGTCAACAGGATGGCAACCGTCACTTGCTCAATGTCCGTATCGAACTCTTGGGCGATATCTTTGAGCACGAAGACCAGGAGAAAAAAGTCGAACGCATCGAGTGTCCAACCTAGAAAGCTCGCGATAACCACACTGCGCTGTTGGTTGGTCCAGCCGCTCAACGCTGCAATTCTCATCATCCCTCTCCGAGTGCACGTCGCCCGCTTGGACCGAGAAATGGCATCCGCGGGGCAGACGTGAATTTCGACCTAGAACTCCCTTCGAGCGTTGTGACGGGCGCTACGGACCTAGACGTCATGGTCGCATGGTTACGGAAACAGCGCCCCAGACGATATGGCGGAATCGGTAGCCGGAGGCGCGAACTCATCCATCGCCTCTGTTTAACTCCCGACTTGCCACATTGTTGCTGACGATCAAGGCCGCACCGTTCTTGTAGCCTCTCCAGCGACCGACGGTTCGAACGCCAGCCACTACCCCTCTCCACACTGTGACAACCTCTCTGGGCTCACTGGCGATATCCCTGGTCAGGTTTCCCAACCTACTCGCAGCCATCTGGTTCGCGGTGTTTATCGATGGCCTGATCAGCATCAGGGATGGTCGTCGCGCACCCATGCGGACGCGCAAGGTCATTGAGAAAACGGCTAAACCGACACCCTATGACGCGGTGCAGCGCAGCGTACGCCCCATCATCCATACTGATGGTCAAACTTTTTTGCCACCGGATGAGCCCTCTACACGTATATACGTATAAGCCTTCCTGTCCAGCTATCATGCGGTCACCCGAAAGTCCCGCGACGCAGGAGCAGCCGTTGCGCCCCTCTCTTTCATCGTTCGACGCGGCTCGATCCCTGTTTTCCGGTCCGAGGTCGATCCTCCGATCGGGACGATTTGACAACGGCCTCGACCGGGGTCGAAGGCATCGGCGCGCTTCCGGTTCCATGGTGGCGATGCGAGCAGGCCGACGAACGTCGTCGACCAGTGGCACCGCCGGTGTCGGTCGCGAGCGCTCTGACTCGATGGTCGTGATTCGCCCAATAAGTGGTCGCACGCTCGAAATCCGCCTCCAAACATTCCCAAGTCGCACGGACCAGGTGCGTCTCGACCAGCGCCTTGGGCAAAAGCGGATCCGGACTCGGCGTATTCCTTGAGCTGGCGTCACCACTCGGTGGTGGGCCAAGCGAGGCCGCCAAAAACGCTGCGGCCCTGGCGTTTGTTGTTGGTGAGTGTTCTGGATCGCCGGCTTCAAAGGATTCAACATCATCCTTGATTGACCTTGCGTGAGCGTCGGCGGTGACCGAGTCGCCCGACCCGCATGTTCCGGTTAGGTCGAGCAAGCGCTTGCAAATCGCAGTCGAACGTGACAATTGCGGAAGCGGTCGGCGTGGACGCTAACGGTCGCTGAAGTCAGCAGATTACTTGTTCCCAGGGGGACCACTCGTGATCAATCTCGATCGCGCTCAATCGTTTGCATTACATCGCGCTGTGACCGAATCGGTTGTCGCGTATGGGTCTAGCGGGACCGGAAAGAGCTCTCTCGCTAACGCGATCGCCGTCCAGGCGGCTGGAGCGGGACTGACCTGTTTGTTGGTGGGCTCGAGCTCACGACTCGACAAGCCACTGATTCACACGGTGGCTGGCATTTGCCATCCAATTCTGGCTCGCCGCGCGCAGGTCAATAGCCGGCCGACCGGTCGTCGACAGCATATCGATCCCCTTATGGCCCGAGGGCGGCTCAATCCGTCCGGCCTGCAGGGAGCTATAAGCATTCTGCGACGGGCACGCGACATAATCGAACAGCACGACTTCAGTCCGGAAGAGGTGGAACAAAGTCTATTGGCAGTGCGCCCCGTCCCACCCGAGGCGTTGGATTTGATTGCGGTCATCTCACAGGACGCCATGCGTGTCGCTGACATGTTGTGGACAGGCAACAGACGAAACGGGCGTTCGTTGCACGATGTCGAGATGGTTGTTGTGGGCAGGCAGACAAACGTTCCCGCGGACGAAGAGCCGCTGGTCCTAATCCTTGCTGAAGAGAGTGATTTCGAGCGGAAGCTCGCTACAACTCTGGCGGCGGCAACGCGCACAAATGACGAGAAACAACTAAGCGCGGTGATGTCAACTCTGCGGGGTCGCGCTCCAACCGACAAGACGCTCAAGGAAGTTCATGAGAATGTTGTGTGGATGCGCCAGACGCTGCGCGATGCAATCGATCTGGTAAGCAAAAGTGGGAGTCCACAAGCAGCCCTGCAAGTCAAGGCAAGCACCCATGCGCTTAAAATCATCGAACATTTTGCACGGAAACGCCCCAAAGCTGACGCGGACGTCACAATCAAGTTGCTTAAGGATGCGTTGCGTCAATTTGAGAACGACGGCGCCGCGCTCGTTCCCTACCTTGACCGATACGGCTCACGAAGCATCGGCAGCATTGCTCCCGCAACCCAGGAGCGCCCGAATCCGTTGCCGAAGAGTTATCTGAGCACCCCCTCGTTTGTGCAGAAAGTCCGGGAGGCGCGCTACGCCGCGCGGGAGCTGCCGGGATTGGTCAGTCAATTGCGCGCCATTGTGCCCCCCACCACCGCCGACGAGATCATCTTTGCTCCCATCGAGGAAGCTGTTAGGCGCCTCGAGAGCCGAGTTCCCGATGGGCGCGTAAAAATGGCCAATGAACTGCGACAGCTAAGGGATCTCTTCGCGAGCACCGGGTTCGGAGATCTCTTCATGGCGCCCGCAGGTTTCCTGGATCCACACGAACCCGTCGCATCCGCCATGACGGACTTCGGGGTGGGCCACAGCCCCGAAATACTCGACCTCCTCATAGAGGCCACGGCGTCGGCACCGTCACGTCAATCCCTCAAGTTGATCGACTGGCCGAGATCTCACGTTCGTGCAAGAAGCCAGCTCGAACTCGCGGAAATTGCGACGCGCGGGGATCACTTTGACGTTCTTGTCGCCGACGATGTCGACGAGCTCGATGCAAGTTTGCTCGATCACTTTGCGACAACTGGCACCCACGTGCACCGAATCGGATTGACCGCTCGCAACGATGCAATTGCTCTCGAGATCCCCCACCGTCAAACCAACTGCGAGATTGCGGATCTGGTCTCCGAGCGGCCTGGCCGCTGGCTGAGTGGTCCGGGCGGGATGGGCGTTGTTGTCCGTGAGTTCGGGCACTTCGATCTAGATTTCCTGCGTGCTGCGGCGGGGCGCCTCGTCGCCACGCTCCAGGAGATCGGACGCGGGGCGTCACTGGCGCCGCTTCCGCGCGATACCATCACCAATGTATTGGTGGCGGTGGTCGATACGCTATCCAATTCCGCACTGCGATCCCTCGCCGCACAAGCGCGTGAAGGTGTTGTCATTTTTTGCCGAAGGGATCTGCGCAGGCCCGAGACGCCAATGAACCATACAGCCTCGGCGGACTGTATCACCGCCCAATCGCTGGGCTGGCGCATCGCTTATGCATGTGCGGAAGGAATGCTGCTCGAAAAGGATGGCCATTGTGTCGCGCTCGTCGAGGAGCCCGTGGCCTTTACGGGCGTAGACGAAGTCGTGACCGATATAGTCGATCGTCTGGCGGCTCTGGGTTGGCGGCCGATCGTTGCTTGGCGCGACACGCCACGCGATCGAACGGCGCTGAACGAGTTGTTGAACGCGCATTCGGTTCCCATTTCGCGTGATCAAACACTTCACACCCTCCTTGAGCGTTTCGCCCTTGAGCCTCCACTTGTGCCGTCAGCGGGCAACCGCGAAAACGGGCACGGCGGCGACCCACTGGGCGCCTCGGTGGAGGCCCCGTTAAGGATGGCCGTCAGTGACGAAGTCCTGAACGTACAATCATCTCCCTCAGGGCCTGCAGATCCAGTCGCACTGCGGCCGGCGGCAACCAGCGCAGAACCGAGTCAATTCCCAGCGCAGACGGCCGCGCCTCCCGAATTGAAACAAGCGGTACCGCTTCGAGAAGACCCTGAGTCACCGGAAGTCGCGCACCAGGCCTTTGAAATGCCGGTTGCGCAGCTCGTCGAATGGCCGCTCCAAAAGCCGTTCGAGCCGACGTTGGTCGACGCCGCCGTCGTCGCGCCCTCCACAGAAGCGGCGGCTTCTCAATGGGAAACGACCGTGGTCGCAACAGTTGGTGCGGGGCTTGAACGCAATGGCGCTCCAGAAGCGGTTCGGCTCGAGCCAGATCACAGCCGTGAAACTGCCAGCGATGGAGGGGCGACGTCAGGCGATACCGCCATGGAATGTGACGCTGAGCTGTTCGACGTTGCTACGCCGAGCGAGGGCCATGACGTGGAGGCCGCTGCTTAGCAGGCAAGCACCTGATTTTTCGCGGATGAAGCTAATAACGCCGGTCCGCTTCTGATCTGAGCTTCTCTGGGCGTACCCAATAGCGCCCAAGTCCATCATCACGCGATCGTCGAAGCATCGTCGCTGACTCCGCAAGTGGCGAGAGAGCGCCATCGCGGCCGCAGCCCGCTCGAGGGCAGAGCACCGTGGCAGGAACGCCGAACAGAAGACGGCGCTCTCTCAGGAGGCTTCGCGGGCGCGATCGAACCGGGCTGCCGACGTCGCGAGCGGGCGGACGCTTCGGCGCATCCAGGCTGCCTTCCAAATACCGACTTCTGCCGCGAAGCGGGCGATTTTCGCCGGCGTCGCCTTGTGCGAGCAGAGCGCCTCTCTCGGGTCTTGAGGTGGCATGACTGAGACCGACTGTCGAGCCGACCGACGACGCTGACGGTAAGCGTGGCAAAACGGGGCCGTAACGGTTTGATGGCCAAGTAAATCTCAAAATTATTGCGCGGGGCCGCTTCCGTGGTATGCAGCCGCACGAACTCTGTTGCCTAAAGGCTTTGTGCTGTGCTCAGCATTGAGAAATGAGGTTCTGAGATGGCGGGTGGCGCTGATGCGCTTCTATTTGATCTTGGTCGGGTCGTCATCGACATCGATTTCAACCGGGCCTTTGCGAAGTGGGCCGAATACGCTTGTTGTGATCAGGCGGTGATCGCACAGCGCTTTTCGTTCGATGATACTTACAAACGCCACGAACGAGGGGAGATTGATGCGGATGAGTATTTTATCGCTCTGCGCTTGGCTCTCGGCGTGGAGATTTCCAACGCGCAGCTACTGGACGGCTGGAACGCGATTTTTATCGGAGAAATGCCCGGCATATCGTCTCTGCTGGCGGACGTCGCGCGCCGCTTTCCGCTGTATGCTTTTTCGAACTCCAATCGCGAGCATGAACTGTGCTGGTCCAAGCGCTTTCCCAGCGTACTCCGCCATTTTCGTGAGATTTATGTTTCATCAACGATAGGGTTGAGAAAGCCCGAAGCCGAGGCCTATAACTATGTCGTCAAGGCAATTGGCACCTCGGCCGAACGTATCGTGTTTTTCGACGACACTTTAGAAAATGTTGCTGCTGCACGAGCCTGCGGGCTCCAAGCTTTTCAAGTCAAATCAGCCGTCGAAGTCGCAGACGCGGTCGCGAGGGTCGGTCGTTAACGGTCAGCCATTGAGGGGTGCCTCGCGATTCGGCCGTGATCCGACGCCGGCGTGGCGGGGTCTCTGGGAAAGGGCGTCGTGGAATCTCTCTCCACGCTAAATGGAGGTGGATCCGGGGGCGCTCTTCCGACGCTTTCGCAGAGGCTCTCGGTGGCGACCTGATCCCAGATTCTCGCACACCATCCGATCAGGCTTCGCCGAGCGATCACTTAGCCGCCCGCCCGCGCGCGTGCAGCTTGCCCATGGGTGTTCCAGACTTGGCCAACTCTCACTCGCATCAAGGCCGCCCGCGTTGATGGTTTATGTCGGCCGCAATGGCGAACAAAAGTGACGCATGCTTTCGAACCCGGACGGACAGGTCAGTGAACGATTTGGCGTTAAGACTGCAGCCCGGGCCGGGGTAGAGAAAGTCGGGTGCCCGACGTTCTCAACTCCCAGCCCAAAGTCCGCGGCCCTCGCGCGATTCGGTCGCAGTCCTCGAGGGCCGCGTGCGGGGCTGGTATGCTCACCGATCAGTGCCGCGACAGCCGCGCGCCTTAATTGAATGATCCGCGCGCGGCGCTTCGATACCGCTCGTCATTGGGAGGGGTCCTCGCGGATATGTTGAGGCTTTCCGGATTGCCGAGACCCGGTTCGTTTCGCACGTTATGGTTGTGACGAGTTGGATGGTCCCTGGGCGCCGACTGGGGCTGCGAGATCGTGGCACCTCAATTGCCCTTGCGGAAGAGCGGCTCAGTGCGGCAAGGTTGCGGCGACCTGGGTTTGCGCGAGCCGTGGCGCGACGCATTCGTGAGGAGATGTTCATGAGGACGACAAGTTGTATCGGCATGGGTGCGATCACCGTAGCGGCGCTGTTGTTGACCGCGGTTGCGTCCCGCGCTCAGCAGACCGATCCGGCGATTCAAATTGGTGACAGCGATCTTGGTGGTGTGGTCACTGGTCCCAACGGACCGGAAGCTGGAGTTTGGGTGATCGCAGAGACCACCGACCTCCCCACAAAATTTGCCAAAGTTGTGGCGACCGACGATCGTGGCCGCTACGTGATTCCAGAGCTTCCCAACGCCCGTTATCGCGTCTGGGTGCGCGGCTATGGGCTCGTCGATTCTCCCAAGGTCGAGAGTTCGCCTGGCAAGCTTTTGAACTTGACCGCGGTTGAGGCACCAAGCGCTGCCGCGGCGGCGGAATATTACCCCGGCGTCTATTGGTACTCGATGCTCAAAATTCCGGACGAGAGCCAGTTTCCCGGTACTGGCCAAAAGGGCAACGGCATTTCTGAAGCCATGAAGATGCAACACTACTGGATCGATACGATTAAGAACTCATGCCAATCCTGCCACGGGCTCGGCACGCACGGTGTGCGCACCGTTCCACAGCAGATCGCCAAGGAATCCAAGGACTCGGCCGAAGCTTGGGCGCGGCGCACCCAATCGGGCCAAGCGATGTCCAACATGGCGGTCTCACTCGGACGCCTCGGCCCCGACAAGGCGTATGAGTTGTTTGCCGACTGGACCGACCGGATTGCTGCCGGCGAACTGCCTTTCGCCAAGCCCGAGCGACCGCAAGGCGTTGAGCGCAATGTCGTCATCACAATGTGGGATTGGGGCAGCAACAAAACCTATCTGCATGACGCGATCTCCACTGACAATCGCAATCCCACGATCAATGCCAATGGTCCGATCTATGGGTCGCCCGAGGAAAGCACCGATTGGGTTCCGATTCTCGACCCGATTCACAACAAGGCCACGCAGATCAAGCATCCCTATCGCGATCCGACGACGCCGTCTTCGGCGGACTCGCCGAAGGGCACCTCGGCGTATTGGGGTGACGAGATCATTTGGGACGGCCATACGAGTATTCACAATCCGATGATAGACGAGAAGGGCAGGGTGTGGTTCACCGCACGTATACGCCCCGCCGCAGACCCTGACTATTGCAAGCAGGGCTCAGACCATCCTTCAGCGAAAGTCCAACCGCTCAAAGAGTCGACACGTCAACTCTCGATGTTCGATCCGCAGACGGGCAAATGGTCGCTAATCGATACCTGCTTCACAACCCATCACCTGAATTTCGCGCAGGATGCCAACAACACGCTTTGGACCAGCGCTGGCGGCCCACAAAGCGGTGTCGTGGGCTGGCTAAACACCAAAATGTACCTTGAGACCGGCGACGAAAAGAAGTCGCAGGGCTGGACCCCGCTCATTATTGATACCAACGGCAACGGCAAGCGCGATGCCTATGTCGAGGCCAGCCAGCCGGTCGATCCCGCGAAGGACAAGCGCGTCATAGCGGCCTTCTACGGAGTGAAGCCGAGCCCGATCGACGATTCAATTTGGGGCCAGTCGATGGACGTCGGTTTCTCGCGCATGGATCAGCCTGGATACATTATCCGGTTGACCCCGGGATCGAATCCCTCGGAGACTGCGCTGGCAGAGATCTATCAGCCACCGAGCGGTGGGTATGGGCCGCGCGGGATCGATGTTGATCAACATGGCGTTGTTTGGACCGCGCTCTCGAGTGGGCATCTTGCGAGTTTTGACCGTAGCAATTGCAAGGGACGTCTCAACGGGCCCGGCGCCGAGACCGGACAGCTGTGTCCGGAAGGTTGGACGTTGTATCGCTTCCCCGGACCGCAATTCAAAGGCGTCAGCGATAAGGGTAGCGCGGATCACGCCTATTATGTCTGGGTCGACCGAGACAACACACTGGGACTCGGAACAAACGTACCAATCGCCACGACCAATGGCGGGGAATCGCTTCTGGCGTTGGTCAATGGCAGGTTCGTGAACCTCCGAATACCGTATCCAATGGGCTTCTTTAGCAAGAACGTCGATGGCCGTATCGATGATATCAATGGCGGCTGGAAGGGACGGGGCCTATGGACGACCTCAGGCACCCGC
>Ga0126373_10001706_pt1 | contig 15781 bp, 15 predicted proteins | sample PanSoiMetPlot_11_FD_92545 | JGI IMG/M metagenome (GOLD analysis project Ga0126373, IMG submission 92545) | Tropical forest soil microbial communities from Panama - MetaG Plot_11 | ecosystem: Environmental > Terrestrial > Soil > Tropical forest > Bulk soil | place: Panama | collected 2016-02-17 | reverse complement strand
GTGGGGCAGGCGCCCCATGGAAACATTGCTAGTGGAAGGTAGACTCAAGAAGCGGCAGGGCGCCTACCGTCGACCACAAGAGTGTCGAGTATTTATCGCTGGCCACCACGCCGGCTACATGTTGGTATTGTCCGCAGAGGCAGATGGCCAATACGACTACGGGATTCAACTCGACCCCAATCACGGCCTGGTGGTCCTGCTTGGTGATGAAATCACATTGGGCGGGCTCTCCGGTGTCACTCTGCGGCGAGCGTTTTACCCGATCTTGCTTTTGCCTTTTCTCTCGGCACAGTATCGGCCACGTCCGTCACAATCGTGGATACAACCGCCTTCGTTCCCGGTGAGCCATACTATTTCGGCGCTACAGGTAATTTCATCCGCTTCATCAACTGGTCTCGTGGATTACCAGATCCAGACTAGGATCGAAGGCGTTCTTTCAGGAACTGTATGCGGTCCCGTGGCGGCCGCGCCTGAGCCGCGAGCCTGGCCGATTCTGATCGCACTTGCTGCTGTCTTGGTGCTCGGACGATCGGGTTACCGAGGCTGCACTGGGTGGCAGCTAACCTTCCAAGCTAACGTGGGGCTCTCATGACGGAGCGTGGAATTCAGGTCGAAATGAAATAAATCCATCTCGCCCATCACGAGCAGGGCGGAGATGGTGAGAGTCGTCCGCTCAGGACCCCAATTCAGCTTGGATAGTCGGCAATCAGCAAATAATCCACCGAACTTGTGGCCGCCGTCACCGGGCGATAAGTGGCCTACTCGAAAGTTGGCGCGCTTGCATTGGGAAAATTGGCGCTGGTTATCGCAAACTTGATATCGGACAATGACTGCGAGGGGCGTCACGTCACTCCACCAAAGAACGCGATGAAGGCCATCACGTACCGCGAATACGGCGGCGCTGAAGTGTTGCATCTGGAAGAGGGCGCAAAGCCCACACCAAAAGACTACCAGGTGCTGGTGCAAGTGCGGGCGACCGCGCTGAATCCTTACGACATGCACTGCCTGCACGGGACGCCTTACGTTATGCGCTTGATTTTCGGGCTGAGCAAGCCGAAGTTTACCGGCATCGGCGTGGACTTCTAAGGCGTGGTGGAGAGCGTGGGCAAGAACGTCAATGGGTTCAGGGTTGGCGACGCGGTCTTCGGCGGCGGCCAAGGCGCACTGGCCGAGAACCTGGTCATCGCCGAGCAGGGGCTAGCGAAGAAGCCGGACAGCGTCAGCTTCGAGCAGGCGGGCGCGGTGAACATGGCGGCAAAGACCGCGCTGCAGGCACTGCGCGATGCGGGTAAACTCCAGTCAGGCCAGAAGGTGCTGATCAACGGTGCATCGGGCGGCGTGGGTACATTTGCGGTGCAGATCGCCAAGCACCTCGGTGGGGAGATCATTGGTGTGAGCAGCGGCCGCAATACCGAACTGGTGTACTCACTGGGCGCCAACCACACCGTCGACTACGCCCAGCAGGATTACACCCAGGGTCTGAGGCAGTACGACCTGATCATCGATAACGTTGGGAGCCACTCGCTCTCGGCGAACCGGCGGGTTCTAAAGCCGAACGGCCGCTACGTGATGGTCGGCGCGCCGAAGGGCAAATGGATCAAGCCCATGGACTCCGTGATTGCGGCAATGATGTATTCGAAGTTCGTTCCTCAGGAGATGGGCATGATGATGGCGCGAGCCAGCAAAGACGACCTCGTCTCCTTAGCCGAGCTCATGGAGCAAGGCAAGGTGACGCCGGTGATAGACACGACGTACAAGCTGAGCGAAGCCGCCGATGCGATGCGTCACCTGGAAACTGGGAGGGCGCGGGGGAAGATTGTGATCCAGGTGAGATAGCGGGCGCTGCGCCAAAGGAGCCGGCAATGCGGAGAGAGGGTGATGCCATTGAAAAACACGCTCATGTTCTGAGGATGAAGGGCGATCCGGGAATTTATCCATCCACTTTGACGCGTTCCCGGCGCCGAAGGCACGAGTCCCACAAAGACTAGCGATTCTACGTCCAAGTGGTTCGCTTCCGGTGGCCGACACTCTCCGCGAACACTCTGCGCAGGACCGGGGTGTGTGTATTCGGAGCATTGCCGACACGAGAGACACTCTTCGCCTCTCCATCCCTCGGCTCCAGGATAGGTTGAGTCGAGGTTTCTTCGTTTATTAGCTACCGGCCGGCGGGCTCGAACAGTTCAATCGGATTACCGTCAGGATCTTCTACCTGAATTTGTTTGCCGCCTGGGCCAACTTCCATTTTGTTGCGGAAGCGCAGGCCCGAACTCTTGAGCGCCTCGATCCGGTCCGGGAGGTTCGTCACTTCCAGCATGATGCGATTCCATCCGCCGGGCTCCTGACTGCGCCCATCAGGCATCGGACGGGAGCCAGACGCGCCAGGTCCACTGAGAGCCACTTTCAGATTTCCGATCGACACCTGGGCGAATGCTGGTGAAGTCGGTTGATCCAGCTTGAAGCCGAGCCGACGTGTATAGAACGCGACTGCGCGCGCGACATCCTTGACCTGATATCGAACTCCCCAAAAACCCACCTTGAGAGTCGATGTTTCATTTTCGGACGACTGTGCTCCAGCCTGGTTCATACAAACTCCTGGTGCCAACATAAGAAATACGGGCCAAACATACCGATTCATAGTTCTTCCTCCTTAAATTCAACTTCATTTCGGCTGGACTGGCGAATATAACCTGGCAACAGCCTCACGCTCGAACTCTCGAAGCGGGTCAACCAGTGGGGCGCGAACGGGTCAGTGCCAGCCAACCGAGGGCCGTGCCGACCAGCCCTAACATAATGGCTATGACGCCCCCGCCTAGCCCATTTCCGGTGCCAAGCCCTCCTTTTGCAGTGGCCACTACCAGCCCACCAATGACCAAGCCGACCGGCCCTAGCACGAGGGCCTTAATGGCCTCGAATCGCCCGCTGACAGCGCCGTTGCGACCGGCGGCGCGGGCCAGAGCCCGCCCACCGATGACCGCGCCGATCAGCGCTACGACGACACCCATGCTGGCCCCGATTCGGCGAGGAGTCGGTGTGTAAGCACTTAGAGCAGACGGCCGGGCCGAGATGTGTGCGCCCGCGGGTGCGGCAAGTCCGATCCCCACTGCCAGTGCGGTGGCGGCAACCGGGCCAGTGGCTCGTGAAAACAACCATATGGCACGCGGACACGCGTCAATGGTATTGCTGGCGTCATAATCCCAGCGCTTGAAATTGTCGATCGCTCTTCGCACTAAACGTTTGATCATGTCGCTCCTTCTGCCTGTACGCATGAGACGGGATAGGATTTCGGAGTGTGACATGACTCGACTACATGGGAACGGCTGACCGCTTCGTTGAAACCATCAAGGGCATTAAGACCTGTGTCCCGGCGCGCGCACTGCGGAAATTCGAGTCAACATTCGCCTGCTCATGCGGAACCGTTCTCGTGCGGTGGCCTCGGCGCCGCTAAGTGCCGCAACTTATCCAAATTGCGCACCACGTACAGCGCTCGGATTACGCCGCCCTCGATCTCAAACGCCGTCGTCTGCACCGGTCCGGCAGGTGCGTCCACGATAGCACCGGGCATGCCATTGATGGTCGCAAAGCGCAGCCTGAAGTCCTCGCGCCACCACGCACCCGGGCGTTTGCGCGTGACCTCAACCAGGAACCGGGCCGCCCGATCGGCACCCTCAATGACGTCTAGAGCCGCCCGCACCTTGCCGCCGCCGTCCGTCACGATGCGCACGTCGCTCGCGAGCAGCTCGGTCAGCACATTGAGATCGCCTGACTCGGTTGCCGCCACGAATGCGGACATGAGTTGCGCATGCTTCGCATCGATTTCGCCGTGACGCGCCGGCGTGTTCACGCCCCGTGGTCGTAATTCGCGCACGTGGGCACGTGCACGGGTGGCAAGCTTCCGGCACGCGGCCTCGCTCCGCTCGAGTGTCGTGGCTACTTCGGCGAAAGAGAAATCGAACACGTCGTGCAACAGGAAGGCAGCCCGCTCGAGCGGCGACAGCCGGTCGAGTGTCAGAAGCAGCGCAATGGATAAATCTTCAGCCAGTTCCGTTCGTCTATCGGGCGCGAGGGCCGCCGTGTCAAAGACCGGCTCCGGCAGCCACGGACCCACGTACTTCTCGTGGCGTGCGCGCGCCGAGGTCAGAATGTCGAGACAAATCCGCGTCGTCGTGGTCATTAGAAATGCCCGTGAGTCCGACACGTTCTCGCGGTCGGCCGCATGCCAGCGCAAGTAGGTCTCCTGCACGGCGTCTTCGGCATCAGACATCGATCCAAGCATGCGGTATGCGAGGCCCAGCAGGCGGCCGCGGTACGGCTCGAAACTCTCGGCGGCACTCGACAGCGGGTTCGCGGAGCTCATTCCTTGCGCACCGCCACATCCGCCGACCCCCGCGCTCGGCTGTGATCGAACCGTACCGGCGCGGCGCACGCTAGTTTCCACTCCCGTGCGATGTCCGGCGGCATGGCGTCGGGATTGTTGGCGATCACCGCGCGCGGCCCCGCAGGACTGGCGCCCGCACGCTGCGGCATCGTGGCGACAGGTTTGCACACGCCAGGAATGCCTGTCGCGCGCAATGCCTTGGTTGGGAGGCCGCGCCTGAACTGTCGGGAGGCAGTAATGCGGGAACACAGCCATGCCGGCAGCGGACTTGTACTGATCATGTCTCGCATTTGGCTGGCATCATATCCTGTTCTAAATTGTCGGTTGCAACCATTTGATCATGTCGCACGTTCATCTCCCAGACGGAATAGCGCTTCGAAATGTGACATGAGACCCTCGTCGGGCTGATGTGGGCCGATTGCACCGTGGCGGGGAGTTCGAGTAAAGCCGGACGCTAGACCGTTATGAACGAGTAACCCGACCCGCGGGATGACTCCATGCGAGCTAGGGCTCGGTGAACGTGCTTACGACCTCCTGCGGCGTGCCTTCCTCGGCGCGCGCTTTGGTCTACAACGCGACCGTGGTCCCGGTCGGTTCGCTCGGTTATCTCACCTTGTGGCCGGATGGCCATTCACAGCCTTTGGTCTAAACGCTGAATGCACCCGACGGCGCGATAACGTCCAACATGGCGATCGTTCCCACCAACAACGGACTGATTGACGCATTCGCGTCGCCGTCGACGCATCTCATTCTCGATATTTCCGGCTCCTTCGCTCGCTAGAAAAGATTAGTGGGGCGGCGCTCTACTCGATGGAAAACTTTTCGCGGGTCTCGAAGGTTTGCTGGCCGATATGGTCTCGCACCGTCAGAACGATCGTATATTCGCCTTTGGCGATATCTTTGGGCATGTTGAGGCTCAGTTCGCCCGGCTGATACCGCTGCGGATAGAAGGGCGCTTCTTTCGAAACTGCGGCTTCGGGCTGCGCGTACGCGACGGAGCCGTCCTCGCGCAGCACCACCAATCCGTAACCGATGTCGAACATGTTCTTGTCCGCAATTTTGTAGCCCGTCATGTCGAAGCGCGCCCATAAAGAGTCACCGGGCCGGTAGGCCGCGATTGGGATCGGCTTTGCGTCGTTTTCGTCGCGAAAGAAGTGGAAGTTTCGCACTGCCAGGGAGTCACTCGGTGCGACGTCGTGGCCGTGCACCGTGAATTTCGCAAGGCTCTCGGCCGTGGCGTCGCCAAGTTCGTCCTTCACCTTGACGATGACGTGGTATTCACCCGATTCCGCGAGCGGCGGAACGACCACCGTGTAGCGCAGCTTAGGCATCCAGTTCTTGTCTTCGGGCGAAAGCGTCGTCGCGATTGATCCTTTCTCGGGCAGCTGTAGCGGGACATCATGCGAATCGGCTGCTTGAATTTCGTAACTGATTTTCACTTCGTTGCTTTCTGACCGCTTGTAGCCCTCCACTTGGCAACGGAAGAACAGCGTCTCACCGGGTAGAAACTGGTCGTCCGATGCCGAGGGTGGGCCATCGTCGCTATCGGCGAATGCTGTCGAGACAACGGCGAGTTTCTTTGCTGCGGGCGCCGCCGAGAGGATCAGCGGCGCGATCAAAACACCGATCCACAACAACTTCATAAGCCAATCCTTGTCTCCATTTTATCGTTGACTTCTGCCTGAGCTTTCGAGCACAGTGGGACACATGATCCTGATTCTGGCTTTGCTGCTGCTTTCGCCGGCGCTTCGCGCGCAGGGCGTACATCCAGTCACCGGACGGCAGATCGCGGGTGTAATGAGTGCGGCGGGCTCGAATTGGCTCGACCGGCCGGAGCGCGAAGAGGAGGAGGAGCCGGATAAGGCGCTCGAAGCGATCGGCATTCGCCGCGGCATGATCATCGCCGACGTCGGCTCCGGCAGCGGCTTCATGTCCTTCAAGATGGCCAAGCTCGTGGGCCCTTCAGGCAAGGTCTACGCCAACGATATTCAGCCTGAGATGCTCGCAATCGTCCAAGCGCGCGCACGGCAGAGCAAAATCACCAACGTTGAGACGGTCCTCGGCACGGATCGCGATCCTAAGCTGCCGGCCGGGACAATCGATCTAATTCTGCTCGTTGATGTGTACCATGAGTTTTCGCATCCGCAAGCCATGCTGGATCGCATGCGTGAGTCACTTAAGCCGGGCGGCCGTTTGGTGCTGCTCGAATATCGCAAAGAAGATCCGACCGTCCCCATCCGGCCCGAGCATAAAATGAGCGTCGCCGAAGTGAAGGCGGAATTGGAGCCGGAGGGCTTTCAGTTCGATCAGACGATCGAAGTTCTCCCGCGCCAGCACATCCTTATTTTCCGGCCTCGCCGGAATTGACCTAGCGTTGAGCCTCCTGGCCAGGACTCAAAATGGCAAAGCCGATGTTGATGTGAATCACATCTTCGACAGGATCGCCGTTGAGCCGCGCGGGCAAGAAAGTCCACTGGCGTACGGCATTGCTGGCAGCTTCAAACAGCATCGCGGGTCCGCTCTCGGGGACGACTTTTTCCACGGCGCCTTCCTTGTTAATAGTGGCCTTAAGTCGCACGGTACCCTGGATGCGCTGCGCCGTCGCCAGTTCGGGGTAAATCGGCTTCACTTTCTTCAGCACGCGAGAGGATTCGAATCCTTGCGTCAGGATTGGCTCGGGGTACTGCGGCGGACGATAGACGCCAGTTTCGGAGAGCGATGCAGGAGGCGCAGGAGCGGGTGAGATCGCGGGCGGGGCGGGGATTTCGGCCGCGCGCACGGACTCGGGAATCGAGGGTGCGGATTCCACCTCTCGCAGGGCCGCGTCTTTCGGCCTTGTCGTGACCGCAAGTTCCCGCGGTGGCTCGGCTGCCGCTACGTCGGGCGCCAGGTCCGGTTGGTTCGAGCCGTAAATCGCGCGCAGCATCGCGGACGGATGCACAACCGTCATGCGATTTACGGGCAAGAATTGGAACAGTAAGAGCACCAGACACGCAGCCAGCGCGGCCGCGGGAGCAAAGAATGCGAAGAGCTCCTGCGACTCCACCACTTTGCTCACGCGAGGTTCTTCTCGCGGAGCCGGGATCTCCAAGACACGCGCGCGCTGCGGGCGCTGCATCTTGGGAACCACCATCGACCAACAAGCGGCCTGTTTTACGGCGGGATAACGCCGGAGCGGGGCACTCTCGGTCTTCACCAGTGCGCGGCAGCGCGAGGTCTCAGGAAGCTTCGCGTAAAGTGCCGACCAGGTGACCTTGAATTGAAAAGCTACCGGCCGCAAAGCCGATGAATCACCGGATCTGCCCTGATGCTCTGCCATGCTTTGCGCGTCGGCTTCTCCGCCAGCGATTCAACTCGAACAATTAATAGCGTCTTCACCACGCTTTGTCAACGGGAACATTCGTCTACTCGAATGTTTGAACGGTTACAAAGCCATGAGACGCTTGATTGACCGGACCAGCAGCAGCAAGATCAATCCGAGCACGATGGTAATCGCGGCCACGATACTGAAGAGCGCTTGCGGGCTGTATTTTTCGTAGGCCGAGCCGAACAATCCCGCGATGTAATCACCAAGCGAGATCGACAAGAACCAGACGCCCATCATCAGCCCCGCGACTTTCTTCGGTGCAAGCTGGCTGATGACACTCAAGCCTACGGGACTGAGGCAAAGCTCGCCGCACACCTGGACAAAGTAGGTCGCAAACAGCCACCATGGACTGATTTTTATGCCGGCACTGGCGCGGACTGCTCCGATCGCGATTATCGCGAACCCGATGCCGACCAGCACCAGGCCGATAGCAAACTTCAAGGGCGTCGACGGATCGTACCTGCCGAGACGAATCCAGAGATAAGCAAACATCGGCGCGAACACGATCACATAGATCGCGTCCAGTGATTGATACCAGCTCGATGGAAACGGGATTCCGAAGAAACTGTTGTCGGTGCTGCGGTCGGCCAAGAGCGTCAGCGTGGAGCCGGCCTGCTCATATGCCGACCAGAACAGCATCGACGCGATGAACAACGCGATCACCGCGATCAACCGTTTTCGCTCTAGCGGCGTCCATTCTTTACTGGCGAGAAGCGAGCCAAAAACCGCGACGGTCACGGCTAAAAGCAAAACGCCGTTCGCACCGCCGATAAGGGCGGCCGTGATGTGAATAATTCCGGCGGCTTGGAGTATAAGCGGAGCGCCGATCAAGAGTACAGCTACCGCCATGCCCAATAAGGCTGTGCGTCGCACCTTTGCGCGCGCTTCCGGAGTCTCGGCCGGCACCGGGTGCAACCCCGCGGTCCCAAGATACTTGCGCCCAAGAACGTATTGGATCACGCCAATCGTCATGCCGAAGCCCGCCAGCATAAAGCCCAGATTCCAATTGATCCGCTGGCCGACGTAGCCGACCGCGAGCGGCGCGATGAAGGCGCCCAAATTGATCCCCATGTAAAAAATAGAGAAGCCCGCGTCGCGGCGGACGTCGCCCTGGGCGTAGAGTTGGCCGACGATGGTGCTGACATTCGACTTCAGCAGGCCGGTTCCTGCCACCAGGAGCCCGAGGCCAAGATAAAAGAACGGCAGCTTCGGAAGGCCCAGGCTCAATTGACCGAGAATGATCAGGATTCCGCCGTAAAGCACCGCGCGCCGTTGCCCGAAGATTCGGTCGGCCACCCATCCTCCGGGCACGCTGATCAGATAGACCATCGACGTGTAAAGCCCGTAAATCACGCCGGCTGTGGCCGCATCGAAGCCGAGACCGCCCCGGCTTACGGGCGCGGCCATAAAGAGAATGAGGATCGCCCGCATGCCGTAATAGCTGAAGCGCTCCCACATCTCCGTGAAGAATAGCGTGGCGAGTCCGCGGGGATGCCCGAAAAATCGAGTGTCGGAGACGGTTTCCCGCGCGGCCAAAGGTGGTGTGGCCATTTTCAGATGAGTATATCGCTTACTGGATTCAAGTCTTGTATCCGCAGAGGTCGTCGACCGCCGTGTTGCCACCGCACAGAATCAAGACGACGTGCGAACTGGGTGTGAAGTTTCCGCGCAACCGTTCGGCCGCCGCGAGCGTGCAAGAGGCAGCGGGCTCGGTCAGGACTTTCGCTCGCTCAAGCAGGAAGCGCAGGGCAATCACCGCTTCGCGATCGGATACCACCGTGACACTCTCTAGGTAGCGCTGGGCGAGCATGAGCGTACGCTCGGAGACTGCGGGCGCGCCGAGCGTGCGGGCGATCGAGGTAATCGCCGCGAGGTGTACCGGCCGCCCTGCGGCCAGTGCTTGTGCCATCGCGTCGGCGCCTTCTGTTTCGACACCCCAGATCCGAACATTGGGCTTCAGCGACTTGATCGCCGTCGCCACACCGCCCATGAATCCCCCTCCGCCGATGCTCACGACGACGTCAGTCACGCCCGCCATATCCTCCAGAATTTCGAGGCCCACCGTTCCCTGACCAGCCATCACCAACGGATCATCGAAGGGGTGAATGAAATTCCAGCCTTCGGCCTCGTATACCGGGATTTGTTCGAAAGCGACGGCAGAGCTTGCCACGAGCTTCACTTCGGCTCCGTAGCCGCGCGTGGCTTCCAGATAGTTGCCCGGCGTTGCCTCGGGCATCAGGATGACGCTGCGCACTCCGAGTTGGGACGCGACATAAGCCACGGCCTGAGCGTGATTGCCTCCGCTGACCGCAACGATCCCGCGCCGGCGCTGATCCTCGGGAATGCTGAGTGCCTTGTTGAAAGCGCCCCGCACCTTGAACGCGCCAGTTTTTTGGAACAGTTCGAGCTTGAGGTAGACTGAGGTGCCCAGCCGCGAAGACAGGGTTGCGCTCGATGCCAGCGGAGTCCGCGCCACACGTCCACGGATGCGCTCGCGGGCGCTTTGGATATCCTCGAGTGCGATCATTCTCCGAGGTCCGCCTGGATTTGCGCAGCAATGCGCTGGGCGAACTGATCGACGCGTTCGAGATCCGGCCCTTCCACCATCACGCGAGCCAGCGGCTCGGTGCCGGAGAAACGAACCAGCACCCGCCCAGAATCGCCGAAAGAAGACTCGGCGGCGCGGATTTCTGCGGCCACGCGCGGCAGCTGATCGAGCGGCCTCCGCTCGCGCACGCGCACGTTCACCAGCTTCTGCGGAAAAACCTGAAGCTCGCTGGTCAGTGCGTCCAGGTCCTGGCCCGATTCCAACATGACCTTGAAAACATGGAGCGCGGTCAGCATGCCATCGCCGGTAGTCGCGTAGCGATGGAAAATGATGTGGCCGGATTGCTCGCCTCCCAGGACCGCGCCGCGGCGGATCATCTCTTCGAGAACGTATTTGTCGCCAACGGGCGTACGCGCCATCGCGATGCCATGCGAGGCAAGAGCGATCTCAAGCCCCAGGTTCGACATTACGGTAGCCACAACGACGGGTTTGCCATTCTCGCCCGCCAGTTCACCGCTGCGCTTCATGTGCTTCGCCGCAAGCAACAGGACCGCATCGCCGTCCACCACCTTGCCGGAAGGCGCGATGAACAACGCACGGTCCGCGTCGCCATCGAAAGCGACGCCCACATCGGCGGATTGACTGCGCATCGCTACGCCGAGCGATTCCAGGTGCAAAGAACCTGCGTTCAAGTTGATGTTGCGGCCGTTTGGCGAGCAATGAATCGAACGCACACGCGCGCCCAGGCTTTCAAACAGCTCCGGCGCAAGGTATGAGGCCGCACCGTTGGCGCAATCGACCACCACCTCAAGACCGCCGAGGCCATGGGGCAGGGTCGACGCCAGATGCTTCATGTAACTGCGATCCAAATCGGGATCGACTTTGAGCGAGGCGGGCTGAGCCGACTGAGAATTGCGCGCTAGAATTTCCGCTTCGAGCAATTCCTCCTGCTCGTCGGGCAGCTTGTACCCATTGTGCCCAATAAGTTTGATGCCATTGTCGCGATAGGGATTGTGCGATGCTGAAATCATCACGCCCGCGGCGTAGGATCCGGTTTTGGCGAGATAGGCAACGCCTGGAGTCGTAGTAACACCGGCAAAGTCAACGGAAACTTTCTGCGAACAAAGCCCGCCTGCCACTTCCTCAGCAAGCCATGGTCCGGACTCCCGCGTATCCATGCCGATGACGACGCTCGGCGCAGCATGCGACTGACTGATCCAGCGCCCGAGCGCTGAGCCGGCCGCGCTTGCGGTCTGCCGATCGAGCGGATACACGCCCGCCACGCCGCGGATGCCATCCGTGCCGAAGAGAACACGTGCCATTTAGTGTTCCGCCTTCGCGGGTGCACCGTCGCGCGCCACGCTTATGGTAATCGCAACCGTGATGGGAGTCTCAGTGCGCACCTGCGGATCACCAAGGTTCACGTGGGTACGAAACGTTTTGGCGCCTACGACGCCCGTCAAATCGATCGGATCGGTTGGAACAGAATCCATAGCGCTTAGCCGCTCTTCAGGGCCGCGCACACGCACGCGCGACGGATCGAGCGCGACCTTGGTCAGGTGATAGCCCTGCTGAATTTTCTGATAAAGCGGCCGGATCGGGATGTCACGGCTGATCAGATGCTCGAAGTGCAAAGTGAGCTGCGATGGCACGGTGCGATCGAAGAAGACGCCGGCCGGGAGATTGAGGTTGCGATCGCGTATGGTGTAGGTGCGATCCCCCACGTGCGCGTCAGAAAGATCCAGTACGACGGCGATGTCGCTCAAATTTTCGCGCGAGAGCCGGCCGGACTGGCCGCGAACTTCGAGGCGTACGCGGTCTGGAACCGCGGTGCTGAAATCCAGATCGTTAGGCATGTTCTTGAATTCCACCGGCACGGAAAGAGAGGTGGCGAGCTGCGGTTCGCGCGCGACAACCACCCACAGCGCGATGGCGATCACCATTGACAGCGCTTTCCAGCCGAGATTGTGAAGCAGCAGTTGCCTCATGGACGATCGAAGCTCGATTCGTGAACCGGCGCTGGCTCGGGATGATGTTCAGTCGGCATCCGTAGGTCGTGGCGATGCAGCCGCTCACTGAGCAAATTTTCGACACGTTCAATGGAAACGTCGAGTTCTATCTCGCCGTAGGCCGCAATGGAGATTTTCCCGGTTTCCTCAGATACAATCACGGCCAGGCAGTCGGACTCCTCGGTGATCCCGAGTGCGGCGCGATGGCGCGTGCCGAGCTGAGTCATCCGCAAAGGATTGGTGGTGAGCGGCAAGAAACATGCCGCGGCCGCGATGCGGCTGCCCTGAATGATCACCGCGCCATCATGCAGCGCTCCACCTGGCTCGAAAATGGAGCACAGCAAATCGCGCGAAATCGATGCGTCGAGATTCACGCCGCTCTCGGCGAACGTGCGCAAGCCGATCTTGCGCTCCACCACGATCAGCGCACCGACACGCCGCTGCGCTAGATTGCTGATCGCCAACAGAATTTCCTGCGCTACTTCTCGGCGTTCCAGTTGGCTCACGCCGAGAAACGGCCGGCGTCCGAGGCGCGCCAGCAGCCGACGGATTTCGGATTGAAACATCACGATCAGAGCGATCGGAGTGTAGGGAACCAGCGTGGCCAGGATTGCGTGCAGCACTTTAAATTTGGCCCAGGTAGCGACGCCATACAATAGGGCCACGATCGCCAACCCGAACAGAACGTGCATCGCGCGGCGGCCGCGAATGAGCAGCAGGAACTGGTAAATGATTATGGCGACAACAAGAATGTCGACGATGTCAGTAAGGCTCGGCGCCGACAGCGAGGACAGCGGGTATGCAAGGAGGTCCCCCATGCATTTGCCTCGATTGTAGCAGGCGAATCGGCCGAGGTTAAGGTTTTCTCACGAAAAAAGCTTCGATCGGGCTAAGTGCCTTTGGTAAAAGAGCCTAAAGCGGCGCCGCCCACACCAAGCGCATCGCCGCTGCGCTCGTTGCAGACTACGCCGGATAGCCCGGATCTGCTTGCACTTCGAGGATCTGCGCGACGTGCCGGCGGTCATGCGCGGAAACGGTAATCGCCCACTGGTATCCGTCCATGGTGTGGAGCGCGCCATTGCTGATCAACTTCAGCGGCGGCGATTCCAGAACGTGGTCCCGCAGTTCAGGATTGGATTCCACGAATTCCACCAGCCGCTCGTAGTTGCGCAGCCAGCGATCCAGGGCCACACGCGGCGGCCATTGCCCTGTGGGCATCGTCCATTCAGGCGCATTCGCGAGCGTGGAACGATCGGGAAACTTCTCAAAAATCAGCTTTTCAATGAGTTGGTTATCCCGGCCCGCTTCGGGGGCCGGCGCAGCCGCCAGTCGCTCGCGAATTGGCCCGAACACCCGCTCCTGTACGATCACCATGTGCTCCAGGTTGTCGGCGATCGACCAACGGCCGGGCGCGGGCTTGAAATTCCATTGGGGGTCGGAAAGGCCGCTGGTGACCGCGATGATCCGGTTGCGGGTTTCCTCGAAGTATTGAAGCGCTTGCTCTATTTCAGTGGATTCCAGGGTGGTCATGTCGTTCTCCTTCGATTAGACGACGGATCACCCTGGCCGAAATCGACAGGCGCGGTAGATTTTTTTGTCTGAAGGGCAGCCTTACGGCAACCCAAGCTCTTTCTTGATGACCGCCACGTTGCGCGAAGCCTGGTCCTGGACGTTGCTCTTCATCGCCGCAGCCTGCTCGAAGTACTTCAAGCCCTCGCGCATCTGGCCTTTGTCGCCGATGGCCTTGCCCAGCGAATAATTCGCTAATCCAAGATTGAAAAGAGCATTCGCCTCGTAAGTTGGATCGCCTTTGAGCCCGGGCAAGGCGGCGCGAAGCGATTTGTTCGCAGGCCCCCAACGTTGTTGCATTGCGTTTCCGACGCCTATAAAGAAATTCGCTTGGCCCATTTTGCCACCCTCGTTGCCGCCATCCACTTTTGGCCGACTGTTGAGAGCTTCGAGTGCCCGGTTTCCGTTGCTGACCGCCGCGGCCGCGTTGTTTCCACGCCAGCCGCAATCGGCCTCGAAGATCATCGCTTCGGCGTTCTTGGAATCGGCCGTGGCTAATTTCGCGGCTTCCGCACAACCTTTACCGGAAAGAGCCGCCAAATAGCGCGGCGTCACCAACCACATGTATTGGCTCTTCGGATTGATCTTGTCAAGCGTCTCGCCGAGATCCACGATGGCCTTGGGATCGCGAGACTTCGAGGCTTGCGCATACAGTGAGTATTCGGCATAAGCGCCAACTTCCTTGGCGTGATCGGCGACACCTTTGTCGTCACCTTTGACCTTCTGCGTTGTCTCAACGGTGCGCGAGGCCCATTTCTTCACCTGCTCCACGTCGCCTTTTTGCTCGGCGGCCTTCACGGCGTTGTAGCAAAGGTCGACTTCGCCTGCCCCGCCGCTATAGCCCTTATCTGCCGCATCGAGCGCCTTGTCGAACTGCTTCTGCCCGATATAGCTCATCTCCAGTTGCTCGGCCACCCAAGGGGCGCCTTCATGCTTGGGGTATTTCGAAAGAAAGTCCTCCATCATCGTGACCTTCTTCGCGTCATCGGCTTCCTGACCGATGGCTTGCAACTGCTGGCCTTCCGGTGTACCCGTGTTAATGGTCAGGTTTGGAGGCTGCGCGAAGACAGGCACGGCGAGTAAAGCAAAAACTGCCACGCTGCGTTTCATCCTATTTCTCCTAAGGGAGAAATCTATCACAAATGACAGGGGCGCGACACTTCCGACTACGTTGAGCCGCATAATGTGGGGCCTCCGGCGGCTCAAGCTTCTAGCCTGTAGCGCGTCGCCGCCAACGCGTACAGTCTTCGCCAGACCAGGCGATTGAAGACCACGACCATAGTCGCCATCATCACGGTGCCGCCCAGCAGCATCGGAAAATCTCCCTTGTCCGTCGCCGCGCTAATCACTGCTCCCAAACCAACAGTGGAGATGGTATTGCCCTGAAACTTGACGTACTCCGCCACGATACTCGCATTCCACGCACCGCCGGATGCCGTCACGAAACCGGTTACTAAGTAGGGAAAGATCGCGGGGAGATAGAGTTGCCGCCAACGTTCCCAGTTCGCCAGGTGGAACACGTCGCAGACCTCTTTGAGATCGGACGGGATCGCCATGGCGCCCGCGATTACGTTGAAAAGAATGTACCACTGCGTGCCGAGCAGCAGTAAGAGAACAGAACCGATCCCAAGGCCGCCGCCGACGCGGATCAGGAACAGCAACACGATCGGGAACAGAGCCGTCGCCGGGACCGATGCGGCGATTTGCGCGATCGGCTGCGCGACCGCCGCTAAACGAGGATGCAGTCCCACCACGACGCCGACGGGAATGGTCCAGAGACCGGCCAGCACCAGCGTCAACTCCACTCGCAGGAAGGTGGCGCCGGCGCCTCGGAAAATTCCGTATGTGTCCGCTCGCGTGAGCCCCCCAAGCATTGCGATCATCTTCACCACCGCGACCGCCAGAGCAGCCAC
>Ga0126373_10001705_pt1 | contig 15786 bp, 11 predicted proteins | sample PanSoiMetPlot_11_FD_92545 | JGI IMG/M metagenome (GOLD analysis project Ga0126373, IMG submission 92545) | Tropical forest soil microbial communities from Panama - MetaG Plot_11 | ecosystem: Environmental > Terrestrial > Soil > Tropical forest > Bulk soil | place: Panama | collected 2016-02-17 | reverse complement strand
TAGCCAGTGCGCCTCGATGACTTCGAACCCCTTGTTCATCATCGTCGCGGAGTCGATGGTGATGCGATGGCCCATGCGCCAGTTGGGATGTGCCAGCGCTTGTTCGGGCGTGACGCTCGCCAGTTGCGCAAGTGGAGTCTTGCGGAACGGTCCGCCGGATGCGGTCAGAATGAGGCGGCGCACTTCGCCGTGAGTTCCGCCGCGCAAGCATTGATGCAGCGCGTTGTGTTCGCTGTCCACGGGGAGAAGTTCGCGCTGCGCTTTTTTGGCGGCGGCCATCACTAGTTCGCCGGCTGCAACGAGTACTTCTTTGTTGGAAAGCGCGACGGTCTTTCCCAGCTTGACCGCTTCGTAAGTGGATTCGAGGCCGACGACGCCGACGGCAGCAGACACTACAATTTCGGCTCTCGCGTGTGTGCCAGCCGCGACCATGCCTTCGCGACCGTGATGGATTTCAGGTTTGCGTGAGACAGTTTTGTCGCGAAGCAATTGCGCAAGCTGGTCGGCGCGTTGCGCATCCGCTACCGACACCACCTCCGGATGGTGGCGTTCAATCTGGCCGAGGAGCTCTTCGAGGTTGGCACCGGCGGCCAGCGCGACCACACCAAAACTGCCGGGCAATGCTTCCACCACCGAAAGACACTGCCGGCCGATCGAACCTGTCGAGCCCAGGATGGAAATCTGCTTCACGAAGTCTTGCTTCCCTTTTCGAGAACTTGGAGAGTCTGCCTGCGCCGATTTACGAGCGCGGCGAATAGATCAGAATCCAATAGTACCAGACAACCGGAATCGCCAGGATAAGCGCGTCGATTCGGTCGAGCAGGCCCCCATGGCCAGGCAGTAAGCTGCCAGAATCCTTGATTCCGGCGCTTCGCTTGTAGCCCGATTCCAGCAGGTCGCCTACCTGACCGGCGGTGTTTCCGACGGCGGCCATCGCCAGCAAATCGACGAGCGGCACGTTCACCCAAGGCATGAATGTGAAGGCAACCGCCAAGGAGGCCAGGAATCCAGCGGCGGCGCCCTCCCAGGTTTTGTTGGGACTCAGCTTTGGGGCAAACGGATGCTTGCCAACCGATCGGCCCGCAAAATACGCGGCTGTGTCGCTTACCCATACGATGACCATTGCGAATAGCAGCAGGGTTGGACCTTGTGCGCTTCCGTGGAGAGGAATGGCAAACGACAGTGGAAATGCGACCAGCATGAAGCCGCTGGCGCTGATCCCGGCGGCGGGAAGCACTTCGACCAAAGGGCGCCGGGTTGCCAACGTGAGCGCGGCGATGCCCAGAACAAATAAAAAGAAGACGGCGTCCAGCGGCAGGGCCCCTGCCGCCAGCCACGCACGGTGTTGGTGCGCGATGATTTCTCGCGACAGCTTGTACGCCGGCTCGGATACGGCTCGCCACTGGGCGTAAATCAAGAGCAGCGCGCAGGTTCCCGTCCAATAACGGTACGCGCGGTGGCCAATGGCTTCGCCCAGCGCGAAATACTCGAAGAGCGCGAGCAGAGTAATCAACGCAACGGCGATCGCGACAATCGCCGTGGAGCCCCACAATACAATGCCCACAGCAAGAGGAATCAGCACCGCGGCTGTCGCCACACGTTTCCAGGTCATGAAAGAGGAATCCCCTCGGAATGCCCAGGCTTAATCTCATCATAATGAATGGAAAAAATCACGTTGCGAGGGGAAGTTTTTGGTTTTAGCTCTTCGACAAAAAAGGAGGATCCGGCAAAAGGGGAGATGCTGTCCCTTTGAAAATGGGAATCGAGGCTATTCGCCGGCGACGCGGGCGGGCTTTTCGGTGTTGGGGTGGCCTTCGCGAATGCCGCCGTAGCGGCGCTCGCGCTTTTGAAATTCCACCAGCGCTTCGAGCAGGCGGGCGCGGTTGAAGTCCGGCCATAGGGTTTCGGTGACGAAAATCTCCGCATAGGCGATTTGCCAAAGCAGAAAATTGCTCACGCGCATTTCGCCGCTCGTTCGAATCAAAAGGTCCGGGTCCGGCAGACCTTCGGTATACAGGTGGCGCGAAATACGTTCCTCGCTGACTTGTGACGGCGCCGCGCTCCCATTTTGCTCCCGGAGAACCGCATTCAAGGCGTCGACAATTTCCGCGCGCCCGCCATAATTCAGCGCGACGCAAAGCACCATGCCCTTGTTCCCTGCCGTTTTCTCCATGGCTTCGCGGACGTCTTTCTGGACCGCCGCGGGCAGCTCATGAATCCGGCCCAGGAAGCGCATGCGAATTGCGTTTTTCTGGAGCAGCGGCATTTCTTTTTTCAGGTATTCGCGGAGGAGCTGCATGAGGAAGTCGATTTCGGTTTTTGGGCGGCGCCAGTTTTCCACGGAAAACGCGTACAGCGTCAGCGCTTCGATTTTGAGACGTGCGCACGTTTCAATCGTGGTGCGGGCCGATTGTGTGCCTTGGCGGTGGCCCGCGATTCGGGGCAAGTGCCTTTTCTGCGCCCAGCGCCCATTGCCGTCCATGATGACGGCAACGTGTCTCGGCAACCGCGTCAAATCCAACTTCTCGAGAAGCCGCGCCTCCTCGGAAGTGACGGGACCCAGAGACTCCAAGGCGGGGCCATCGAGCGTTTTATGGGCTATGGTTTGCGACACGAAGTTGTCTGCGGACGGTTTTTCTTGTGAATTCCTTTACGCCGCAAAGTTAACATACGGTGCAAAGACTATGCAACGGGATATCCGGCCCCGAACCCTACTGATGCATTTCGCGAAGCGAGGAATAGACAACCGCGATCGTTAGCAGAATCATGGCTACGGTGGAAATCCAGGCGACCCAATTGAATCCCCGGGAATTAACCTTGCTGCCCATCAGGTCCCGCCGGTTGACCAGGATCAAAAGGAAGATCAGCACAACGGGAAGCAGAAAACCGTTCAGCACCTGCGACCACAAAAGGATGGCTTTTGCGTGCGAGCCAAGGAACAGCACCAGCCCCGCCCCAAGCACGATCAGCGCGGTGTACAAGCCGTAGAATATCTTTGCCTCACGAAATTTGCGGTCGATCCCGGACTCGAAGCCCAACGCTTCGCAAATCACGTAGGACGTGGAGAGCGGCAGGATCGACGCGGCAAAGATGGAAGCGTTGAGCAGTCCGATGGCAAAAAGCCCGCTGGCCCAGCGCCCTGCCAAAGGCTGGAGAGCGAGCGCCGCGGTTCCCGCGTTGTCTACGTAATGAATCCCATGCACGTACAGGGTGGCTGCGGTGCAAACGATGATGAAGAATACGATCACCATGCAACTGATGCTTCCCACCAGCACGTCATTGCGAGTATGCGAGTACTGGCGCGGCCCGACGCGCTTCTCGACCACCGCGGCTTGCAGGTAAAAATGCTGCCAGGGAGCAATCGTCGTACCTACCAGGCCGGCCAAGATGATGGCGTAGTCCGCGTTGAATTTCGGCACTTGTACAAAAGGCCTGATCGAAGGTAGGTAGCGAACCAAGTGCGGCGGCAGAAGGTGCAAAAACGCGATGAGCCAGTCAGGTTTCGCCAGGACCGCGGAAATCACATAAGAGAAATAGACCATGCAAATGGTAAGGAAAATCCGCTCGACCCATTTTGCGGACCCGTGAACGACGAGGACCCACACGAGAAGCGCGGAGAGCGGCACGGAGATGTACTTGCTGATTCCAAAAACATCGGTGGCCCAGAATACACCGGTGAACTCGGCCATGACGTTGCCTAGATTCACCAGGAGCACGGCAGCCATCAGAAAGAAAGTGACCCGGAAGCCGAACTCCTCACGAATAAGATCCGACAGTCCTTTGCCCGTATAAGCGCCGAGCCGCGAACACATTTCGAGGGAAACGTAGAGCGCGATGGTCATGGGGATGAGAGACCAGAGCACCGTGTTTCCGAATTGCGCTCCCGATTGCGCGTAGGTGTAGATCCCACCCGCATCGTTGTCCACGTTGGAAACGATGAGGCCGGGCCCCACGATGGCGAAGAACAGCGCGATGCGCTTGCGAAATGAGCGGGTGGCGGATCGCACATGGTCAAATCGTCCGGCCCAGATCGCCAACCGGCCATTGAATGTCTCTCGAGTCAACATTCCCTTGCTTGCGGCGTCCTCTCTACTTCAGCAGATGAGAAACCACGTCGTCCACCGTAATTGCGCCAATCGGCCGATTTTCTTTGTCCACCACGGTCAACATGCGCAGGTTGTATTTGTCGAACAGCTCGAACACTTCCTTTTCGCGTGCGTCCGGTGGGAGGCTGACCTGCGGCTCCATTTTCAGCGCCCCCAGGCGCTCGTCGGGGGCGGCCAGCAGCATTCGGACGACGGGAACCGCGCCGGAATATTCGGCCTGGTCATCCAGCAGAACGACCGTGTCCAGTTGGTCGAAATTCTGGTCCTGCTTGCGAAGCCATTCCATCACTTCGTCCCTGGTGGCGGACTCACTTACGAACACAAAGTCCGTGTTCATCATCCCTCCCGCCGTGGCCGGGTCAAAATGGAGCAATTCCCGGACCTCGTTTGCTTCCCGGCCAGGCATCTCTTCCAGGAGTTCTTCGGAAGTCTCTCTGGGCAAGTCCGCCAGCACATCGGCGGCTGCGTCGGGAGCCATTTCCTCGAGGATGTCGGCGGCCTTTTCCGGATCCAGCTCTTCGACGATCTGGGTCGTCAGTCTCGCGTCCAATTCGCCCAGGACGGCCGCGGCGGTCTCCTCGTCTAGTGAAGCGATAATGCTCTGCCTCTCCGTGGCCGATAGGTCTTCCATGATGTCCGCCAAGTCGGCCGGATGCAGGTCTTCGAGTTTTTCGTGGGTAATGCGCAGCTTGACGCGCCGCAGCGGGTCCGGCTCAATCAAATTGACGAATTCCCAGCGGATGGTGCTCGGTGGAAGCTGGTTCTGTAGCTTGCGAACCACCCCCGACGGAACCACGCCTTGGAGAAGCCGCCGGACGGCCCCGGGAAGGCCAACGTCCACCTGCGTCAAGCGCAGCTCGACATTGCCGTTCGAACGCTGCTCGGCCAAGTCCAGGTCGTTCACGCGAACCACTTTTCGCCCGCGAGTGTCGATAATTTGCTGATCGAGAAGGTCTTTCTGCACCGCCAGCCACGATTCGTTGGGCTCATAGATCTCCAGCGCCTTTTCGCCCACGTTGAGCTGGATTTTTTTGTCGGACACCGACGCAATTTGAGTGTGCTTGGCCACCAGCGGCTGAAAGCTCCCACGCGATAGCAAAAAGTGCGAGATGCGATTGGGGGCCTCGGCTGGCTCGATGAAGAACTCGCGGACGCGGCCCACATAGTTCCCCTGCGCATCGTAGGTTTTCACGCCGAACAACTCCGTGGCGTATAGCTCCATTGCTGATCACCTCCTGCCCGTCACCCAAAACCCGGCAAATCAGCTCGCCCCGCCCCCGGTAGGGCCCGTCGGGGCAACAAAAAACCCGCTCACCGAAGAACCTCGGCGGCGGGCAAGTGCCTGACAAAAATGGACTTACCTTCAGCCGCCGGCGAACCCTCCCCACCCGACGCGTCGCGCCTTTGCCTGAACCTTGAGCGACTCCATCGGCATGCTCAGCCCATGAACGAGGTCAGGAGCACCATGCTCTCCGCAGCTTTTAGGGCCCGGGTCGAGTTCGTTGCTCGTGCTCATTGAGAGGATCCGTGCATCTTTGTGACCACTTATGGTCCCAAACGCATTGATAAGCTGCGTGTATCGCAATGTCAAGTATAGATTCACGTTCTCCAGCAGTTTTTTTCAGGGAAGTTACGGGGCGAGAGCCATCAAATGGAAAAAAGCATGTGCGTGGGCTGCTCGCCGCGCCGGCGGCATTCTTCGACGTAGAGGGTGAGGTAGTTCTTTAAAACGTAGTCGCGCTTGGAATAGCCCAGCTCCGCCGCGGCTCGATCGATCGCAGGGGCGGGTCCTTCGAGCTCAACAAAGGTGCCAATGGGCGTCTCGTCTAATTCGATGAGCAAGCCGCGCGCCCATCCTTTCGTCGCCGGAAGCCGAAAAGTGGTACGGAACTTCTCATAACGGAACCATCCGCTCATTCCCAGGCCTTCAAAGATGGTGGTCAGCGTCTCGCCATCCGTGACTTCCATCTCGATTTCTTCGCGCACTTTGTGAGAGCCAAAGTCTGGATGCTCCGCGTCCGACCCCGCCGGACGCGTGACCGGCCGCTTGAAAGTCAAAACGACTCGCGGTTTCGGCTTGGACTTTCTCGAGTGGCCACCTTCGGGAGTCTCGGTGCGGATTCTCAACAGTTGCCCATGCTTGGCCAAACCGCCTTGCGGCGTGTCGAAGATGACGTTTTCCTCGTGGACCCGACCGGAGCCATTGCTAACCGGCTGTGCGCCGAGCTTCTTCAAAAGACGCTGGAGGGCCTTCACATCTTCGATCTTCAGTTTGATTTCCGTTTCGCGCGCCACACCAATTCCTGACGTTTTGACGGTTACTTTCGCCGAAGTTCGGCTTCAGTTAGTATAACGAACGAAGGCATTCGCGCCATTTCTGTGCGCGACTCTCCACCCCGTAAGCAACACGTAAGGACCGCTACGGGGATCTTTGGGCACAAAAGAGACTTGTGAACCCTGATTCTGAAAAGCTGTCGCCAGCGGTTTCTGACGAAACCACACCTGATTCAACGCTTGCGCCGCCTCTCGCACGCCGGGAACCCGTGGAGCACGTTCTTCACGGCGACCGCCGCGTCGACCATTACGACTGGCTTCGCCACAAAGAATCCCCCGAAGTGCTCGCTTACCTCGAAGCGGAAAACGCATACACCGATGCGGTGCTTAAGCCGACCGAGGGTTTTCAGGAGAAGCTCTACCGGGAAATGCTCGGCCGCATTCAGCAAACAGATCTGTCGGTGCCTTATCGCCTGCGCGGCTATTTGTATTTCACTCGGACCGAGGAGGGCAAGCAGTACCCCTACTACTACCGCTTGCGAGATGAAGAAAGTGCAGCCGAAGAGCTGCTTTTGGACCTAAACAAGCTCGCCGAAAAGCACAGCTTTCTGGGGATCGACGCTTTCGAGGTCAGCGACGACAACCGGTTGCTCGCATATTCGACGGACATGACGGGATACCGGCAATACACGCTCCAGGTGAGAGACTTGCGCGACGGCGAATTGCTCTCGGAGCGGGTGGAGCGCGTCACCAGCGTTGCCTGGGCGTCCGATCACAAAACGCTCTTCTATACCATCGAAGAGGAAACGACCAAGCGTTCGTACCGTCTTTATCGGCATGTTCTGGGCTCAACGGACCCGGACCGTTTGCTGTACGAGGAAACCGACGAGCGCTTTCACGTGGAAATCGAACGCACGAGGAGCGGCGGATATTTATTGCTCACCTCGGCCAGCCATACGACCAGCGAGGTTCGTTTTCTGAGCGCGGATGATCCGTTTGGCCAGTTCCGATTGATGGCGCCGAGAGAGGACCATCACGAGTATTACGCGGAACACCATCCTGGGCCGCAGCCCGGCGCCGGCGAGGAAGTATTTTTTATTCGAACCAATTCCGGCGGGCGTACCTTTCGGCTTGTAACGGCGCCGGTCCGAACTCCTGGCCAGGAATCCTGGCGTGAAGTCGTTCCGAACCGTCCCGAAGTCATGCTTGCCGGCGTGGCCGCTTTCAAAAACCATCTCGTCTTTTTCGAGCGGGAAGGTGGGCTGCCTTATCTGCGCATCGTAGATTTGGCGAATACCGGAAGCTTTCTGGTGGCTTCGCATCGCATCGAATTCTCGGAACCTGCTTACAACGCGTCGCTCGGCGACAATCCCGAGTTCGACGCGGACCACGTCCGATTTCAATACGAATCCTTTGTTACTCCGCGCTCATTGTTCGACTACAACGTACACACGCGCGAGCGCATCCTTCGCAAACAGCAGCCTGTTCTTGGTGGCTATGACGCTTCCCAATACTCGAGCGAGCGGCTGCACGCCACCGCGTCTGACGGCACGCGCGTTCCGATTTCGATCGTCTACCGCCGCGACACTCCGCGCGATGGGACTTCTCCGCTGCTGCTTTACGGGTACGGCAGCTATGGCCTCTCGATGCCCATCAACTTCAATTCGAATCGCTTCAGCTTTATTGATCGAGGGGTGATCTTCGCCATTGCACATGTCCGCGGCGGGGGCGAACTGGGAAAGCCGTGGCACGATGCCGGGCGCATGAAGCAAAAACAAAACACTTTCAGCGATTTCGTCGCCTGCGCCGAGCATCTGATTGCGCAGGGCTACGCGTCACCGGAACAGCTAGCCATTCAGGGCGGTAGCGCGGGCGGGCTGCTGATGGGCGCGGTTGCCAATCAGCGTCCAGACCTTTTTCACGCGGTCATCAGTCAAGTGCCGTTTGTGGACGTCTTGAACACCATGCTTGACGCTTCTCTCCCGCTCACCGTTGGCGAATACGAAGAGTGGGGCAATCCACGAATTGCCGACGACTACTTCACGATAAAGAAATATTGTCCGTACACCAATCTCGAGCGGAAAGCTTATCCAGCAATGCTTTTGAAAACTGCTTTGAACGACAGCCAGGTGATGTACTGGGAACCCGCCAAATATGCGGCCAAGCTGCGTACGCTAAAAACCGATGCGAACGCGTTGCTGGTGAAAATCAACATGGGCGCGGGCCACGGGGGCGCCTCCGGCCGCTATGATTATCTTCGCGAAGTTGCCTTGGATTACGCATTTTTGCTGACACAGCTAGGTATTCGCTCTTGACCAAATTAGGAATTGGATCGGTTGCCTTCTGCGTTTGCTCTTGGCAAAATGCAACCTCGCCCCGCTCGGTTTCGTGTGGATTTTCAGCAAGAAACATTTCAACAGGCTATCGAAGAATTCGATTTGCGTTTTCTGAAACAAGCACTTAAAACTGAAAAGTAAGAACCTCCGAATGTCCGAGCCTGCCACACCCTTGATGCAGCAGTACCACACGATCAAAACGCGCTACCCGCACGCGCTGCTGCTTTTCCGCCTGGGTGATTTCTACGAACTTTTTTACGAAGACGCCATGATCGCGTCGCGCGAACTGCAAATCACACTCACCTCGCGCAATCGCGAAAAAGGCCAGCCGATTCCCATGTGCGGCGTTCCCTATCATGCTGCCGAGGGTTATCTCGCGCGATTGATCCGCGCGGGATTCAAAATCGCCATCTGCGATCAGATGGAGCAGCCCGGCCCGGGCAAGAAACTGGTTCGCCGCGAAGTTGTGCGTGTTATTACTCCCGGTACTGCCACGGATCTCAGTGTGCTGGACGTTCGCGAGAACAATTTTCTTGCTGCAGTCGCGCCACATCCGTCCGGCTCACCGATTGGCCTCGCGTTTGTTGATCTTTCGACCGGCGAATTTCAGGCGACCGAATTTTCCGGTCCGCGCGCGGAGGAGTCTCTTCGTGACGAGCTTCAGCTTCTGCGACCGCGCGAGACTTTGCTTCCCCGTCCGCAGCAGCTTTTCGAAACCGCCAAGACTTCGCTTCTGGAAGGAACCGGAGGCATCGAATCCCGACTCGAGGACTGGACCTTTCAGCGGGACTACGGCGAGCGCATCCTTCGCGAACAATTCGGAGTTGCTGAGCTTACTGGCTTTGGCCTGGATGACCATTCGCTGGCGCTTTCCGCCGCCGGCGCCATTATTCACTATTTGCGCGAAAACGCAGCGCGCGGCGATCGCTCCGGCGAGGCCCGGGAAAAGCCCGACGCCCCGAGCGTCGAAGCCCTAGGCCATCTCGATCGCGTCCGCTATTACGAGCATCACCACACGCTCGTCCTTGATCCCGTGTCGGTGCGCAATCTTGAGTTGCTCAATCCTATTTTTTCAGAGGAGGGCAGCCGCTCGTCAGGTCCCACAACCTTAGTCGCGGCGCTGGACGTTACCGTGACGGGTATGGGCGCGCGCCTGCTGCGCTCATGGCTGCTGCGGCCGCTGATTGACCGCGATGCCATCGAAGCGCGTCTCGCCGCAGTGACTCATTTGGTTCAACAGACCGTTGTGCGCGGTGAAATCCGCAAAGAGCTGCGCGGCATTCTCGATCTGGAACGTCTCACCAGCCGCATCACGCTGGGGCTTGCAACTCCGCGGGAACTTGTGGCTTTGCGCAAATCTTTAGGCCAACTCCCGGTTTTGAAGAATTTTGTCACGCCCCCGCCCGTCGGAGGCAGCGAGCTTCTTCGCCGCCTGCACGACGAAATCGATGAACTCGCCGATGTTCGTGATCGCCTCGAGCGCGCCATTTCCGATGATCCTCCCGCCCTCGCCACCGATCCGGGCATCATTCGGAGCGGCTATCACGGCGAACTTGACGAGTTGCGCACGTTGAGCAAGGACAGCAAGCAAATCATCGCCGCAATGGAAGAGCGCGAGCGCAAACGAACCGGGATCGGCTCGCTTAAAATTCGCTTCAACCAGATTTTTGGCTACTACATTGAAATCTCAAAGCCCAACCTGCATCTCGCGCCAGCCGATTACGAGCGGAAACAAACGCTGGTCAACGCCGAGCGCTTTACCTCGCCGGAGCTAAAAGAATACGAGCACAAGATTCTCGCGGCGGACGAACGCATTCTCGAAATCGAGCGCCAACTGTTCATTGATGTGCGCTCATCGGTTGCCGCCAAGGCAGCGCGCCTGCGGCGCACCGCTTCCGCCGTGGCTCAGCTTGATGTCCTCACCGCTTTTGGCAAGCTTGCGGCCGACCGCGGCTATATTTGCCCCGAATTCAATTCCACTGGCGAGATGCTTATCATTGGCGGACGCCATCCGGTCATCGAAGAGCTTCTTCGGCAGCGCGGCGAGCGCTTTGTCCCCAATGATCTATGCTTCGAACCGGGCCGCCAGCAATTGCTTCTCATCACCGGGCCGAACATGGGCGGCAAGTCCACCTATCTGCGGCAAGCCGCGCTGATTATTCTGATGGCGCAGATGGGCTCGTTCGTTCCCGCGCGCCAGGCCAAGCTTCCCATCACCGACCGCATCTTCACGCGCATCGGCGCCAGCGACAATCTCGCGCGCGGGCGCTCCACTTTTCTGGTGGAGATGAGCGAAGTCGCGGCGATCCTGAATTACGCAACACCTTCCAGCCTCGTCCTTCTCGACGAAGTCGGCCGCGGCACCGCTACCTTCGACGGCCTCTCCATTGCGTGGGCCGTCGTCGAACATCTCCAGAAGCACACTCGCGCCCGCACGCTTTTTGCTACGCACTATCATGAGCTCACTGAACTCGCGGACCTGCTCTCGGGAGTGAAAAACGTCCACGTCTCCGTCAAAGAAACGCCGAGTGAAATCATTTTTCTGCGCCGCGTTGAGCCCGGCAGCGCCGACAAAAGCTATGGCATCGAGGTTGCACGCCTCGCGGGTCTGCCGCGCAGCGTCATCGAGCGGGCTCGGGAAGTCCTCAAGCGCCACGAGCAAAGCGAGCACGAGCTGAGCGAAACTCTTTCTCCTGGCGCTTCCGGCGAAGGCCCGGGCGGCAACGGGCATCAGCAAATCCTTTTTACGCCGCTTGATCGCGCGGTCCTCGACAAACTCCGGGAAGCCGACCTCGACGACTTGAAGCCTCTCGACGCCCTCAATCTCCTCGCGGAGTTAAAGAAACAGATCTCGTGATTTCCCCGTGTCCTCTTCGGTCTCTGTGTTAAAACTCTTTCTGGGATGACTTCGAAGCCGCTCCTCGTCCTCGGCCTCATGTCCGGCACCTCTGCCGACGGCATTGACGTTGCCCTTGCTCGCATCTCGGGCTCGCCGCCTCATCTCAATGCAAAGTTGCTCGGCCACACTTCATTCAGCTTTCCTCCCGCGCTACGCAGGGAAATCCTTCGCGTCGCGGAGCAGCAGCCCATATCCGCCGGCGAACTGAGCCAACTGAACTTTCGCCTCGGACACATCTACGCCGATGCTGTCCTTGCCGCGTGCAAGAGATTCAAGGTCGCGCCTAAGCGTGTCGACCTCATCGGCAATCATGGCCAGACCATCTTTCACCAAGGACAGCCAGTCAAATACTTTGGCCGCCCCACGGCTTCCACCCTCCAAATCGGAGAAGGCTCGGTCATCGCCGCGCGCACCGGCATCACAACCGTATCCGATTTTCGGCCTGCCGACATGGCCCTTGGCGGCCAGGGCGCTCCGCTGGTTCCGTTCACGGATTACGCGCTCTATCGCCATCCGAAACTTGGCCGCATTTCGCTGAACATCGGCGGAATCGCGAACCTAACGGTCATCCCCGCAGGCGCTCGCCCCGACCAGGTATTGGCCTTCGATACCGGCCCGGGCAATATGCTTATCGATACATTTGTGCAGCACTTCACCCAAGGCCGCCAGCGCTTCGACAAGGACGCGCGCCTCGCTCTTTGCGGTCGCTCCGTTCCTGCACTTCTTAACGATTTGATGAAGGACCCGTACTTGAAACTCGCACCGCCCAAATCCACCGGCCGCGAATACTACGGCCGCGCATATGCCGAAAGGGTCCTGGCGCTAGGCCGCCGCCATCACGCGAAGCCCGCCGACCTCATCCGCGGCGCCACGATTTTCACGGCTCTTGCCGTCGTCGACGCGCTAAACCGTTTCGTTCTTCGCAAACACAAAATCCATCAACTCATTGTCTCCGGAGGAGGCGCGCGCAATCCGCTCCTCCTCGCGCAAATCTCGGCGGCCCTTCGAGGTATTGAGGTCCTGCCATCCGCAAACTTCGGCGTCCCCACAGACGCCAAGGAAGCCTTCGCTTTCGCCCTTCTTGCCTATGAAACGTTTCATCGCCGCCCGGCGAATCTTCCTTCCGCCACGGGCGCGCGCGGCCCCGCCATCCTTGGGAGCATCTCTTACGCCCCCAGCTAAAACCTCTGCGACCTTCCATTCCGACTAAACTTCCCGGACTCTCCGCGGGTGTTCGCCTAAAAAGGCATCTTCTATTGGTCCAGAGAAACGCCACTGTCCTACCGCGTCCATGGCCCCTTCGATCAGCAAATCGGGGCCGCTGAAGCCTTGGCGCACCCGACGCTGACGAGAGCGCGCGCATAGATTCCAAAACGGCACTCCATCTTTTCAGAACTCGAAAGGAAAGTTGCTGACGTATCTCGTCTCGGGAGCCGCTATTTCATTGCTTTCTCAATGTCGCCAACCGGAATCGCGCCTTCGCGCCCAATCTTCCAGGCGTCCCCATTCAGCTCCACGATTGTGGACGGCAGCGTCGCGCCCGTCTCTCCCGCGTCTAACACCAGCGGCACGCGCAGGCCAAGTTGCTTCATCACTTGCGCCGCGCTTGCGCAGGAAGAAAAGCCGGAAATATTTGCGCTCGTTCCTGTTACCGGCCCATCGAACTGCTCAATCAAGCCGCGCACCACTTCGCTACGCGGCCAGCGCAACGCTACGCGGCCCGTCCCCGCGGTCACTTTCAAGGGAATTTTGTGCGACGCGTTCACCACCAAGGTCAGCGCGCCGGGCCAAAACTTCTGCGCCAGCCGCATGAAACTGCCCGGCGTTCCTCGCGAAAGCGCCACGGCCTGGTCGATCGAATTCACCAGAATCGGTAGCGCCCGCTGGTCCGGCCGCCCTTTCACGCGGTAGATTTCTTCCACCGCAGCCAGATTGAACGGGTCCGCCGCCAGCCCGTAAAACGTGTCCGTGGGAATCGCGATCACACTTCCGCGAGAGAGAAAGTCCGCCGCATACCGCAGCGTTTCGGCTTCCGGGTTGATTGGATTGACGCGCAGCAGTTCAGCCGGCAATGGTTTGGCCTTTGGCGAAGACGTACTACCACCCTGCAGCGCTCCCCTGGCCCTGCCCACAGCAGGTGGGCCTCGAAGGGCTTGCCCTTAGCTCGCCTACCTCAGGTAGGTTTCGCAGGACTCGCGCCGCCCGCATTTGGGCGACGCTACCACACCCCTGCAACGCACGCAATACTCGCGGCGGCAATCGGACAGCGCCGCTCAATCCCTCAAGCGCCTTAAATCATTTATTCGCGCTTCGCTTCGCGCTCCAGAATCATGCGGTCGAAAGCCATTGGCAACGCTTCGCGCTTGGAATACGGTCCCGGCTCATAGGCCCGCGAACTTACGCCTTTCTGCGACCACTCCGAAATCTCCCAATCCTCCCGATTTGTGGCGTCCCAGAACTCCATCGCATCATCGGCTCTAAAATCCGGCTTTGCCATTTCCTGGGGATGAAAATACCACTCGCAGATGACTTGCGTGCGGTCCACCGCGTGCGGCCACAATCGGTGCGCCATCACATAATCCGGGTGCAAACTCAAGAAAAGATTCGGATAAACGGCATAATAAAGAACCAACTTCCGCTGCTCCTCATTGAGGCAAGGCAGATAGTCGCGGCGCCGCACGCCATCCACGCTCATCGTCTCAGCTCCTGCTCGGAATTCCATCGAGCCGCCGATGTAAGTGGGCTGCGGCGGATCATTGTTTCCGCTCATCGCATCGGACACGCGGCTGAGCATGGGATGCAAAATCGGACAGTGCAGGCATTCGTTGTAATTGGACACGATCAACTTCCAGTTCGCCTTCACATCGTAAACGCGTTGTTCGTACAAGCGCAGATCCTGAAGCCGCCATGGCGCAAACTTTTGGGGAAGGTCGGTCAATTGCCCGGCGAGTGGTTTTGGATTCGGAGAAAGATTCAGAAAGATAGAACCGTCCCAAACGTCGAGGTGAACTGCATGCAAGGAGTAGTCTTCCCGGCGGAAGGCAGACTCTTCCACGTGCGGCGCGCCAAGAAGCCTGCCATCCAGTCCGTAGGTCCAGCCATGGTACGGGCACTGGATCCGGCCGGCGAACTTTCCTTGCGCCTCGCGGCACATCCTTGTTCCGCGATGCCTGCAAACGTTGTAGAAGGCCTTCGCCTCGCCGGCGCTCTCCCGCGTTACGATGATGCTCTCGCCCGCAACCTCGCACAAATAGTAGTCGCCGGGGTTCGCAATCTGCTCGCTCCGGCCGCTGGAGATCCACATCTCCCGGAAGAACGTGTCCATTTCCTTTTGGAAAATCTCCGGATCGGTGTAGTAACGGCCGGGCAGAGTCTTCGTTTGCGCGCTCATGGTTGGCTCCGAAAATAAACCATCAAGCTTCCTCGTCGGAATAGACTCCAATACCACGCGGCCCCTGCAATTTGGGGCCAAGAAGGTCAAAGAGCCGGCTCAGGTCGGTTCGAAAGAAGACTTTGATGTTTATGCGCATTGGTTTCTGCATTTCTTCTGTGCGAGGATAAATGAACAGGACTCGATATGGACCTTTGCCTGTTCTAAGCAGGCGCATCTCGGCCTTTTCAATATCGGAGAGGTTAACTCTGCGAGCCCCAAAAAGCGTCCGGTAGGAAAGCTCTCCATTCGCAACTCTTAGGCGAATGGATCGCAGCCAAATCAAAACAAGGGCCAACATTCCCGCCGGGACATAAACAAAATTCCAGTCGTGAGCCGGAGTACGAATAGCGACATAAAGCCCAAAAAGTGTTAAAGCAAAGAAAATGCTGCCCAGCGCCAAGTAACCACTCCTATCGGCTCTCGCATCAAGTTCGGTCATTAGCGTGTCTGCAGAGTGTTTGGCACTTGCACGAGATTTTAGCGCCGCAAGCACGAAATTTGCTAACCTCCAAGCTATGGCTACGCCTAGTAAAGCCGCGCGCGATGCGCGCCCCGCTGGCGAATGCGCCCTCCTCACCAGCCGCGACAATCGCTGGCTCAAGGAGTTTCGCATGGCGCTCCGTGGCGGCTTGCCGAACGCAGGCGGCTTCGTTGGCGTCGAAGGCGTCCGTCTCGTCGAAGAAGCCTTGCGTTCCGGCTGCCCCATTCAGGCGGTGCTCTTCAGCGAATCCGGCCACC
>Ga0126373_10001704_pt1 | contig 15791 bp, 14 predicted proteins | sample PanSoiMetPlot_11_FD_92545 | JGI IMG/M metagenome (GOLD analysis project Ga0126373, IMG submission 92545) | Tropical forest soil microbial communities from Panama - MetaG Plot_11 | ecosystem: Environmental > Terrestrial > Soil > Tropical forest > Bulk soil | place: Panama | collected 2016-02-17 | reverse complement strand
CTCTTCTACAGGCCGATCTTTGCGCTCTTTGGTGTTCCGCTTCCAAAGGATCTTTACAGTTTTGCGTTCGTCTGCGGGTTTTCGTTCACCGTCGGCGTATTAGCGTTCATGGTTTTCCTCGCCCCGGAGAAAACCGCGCCTCTTCTCGCGGTGGGGATCGTCGGCAAAGGAATCTACGCGTTTTTTACCTTCTATTTCTGGTTTCAGGGGCAGCTGCATCCCTTTTACTTGGTCTTCGGCGTTTGGGATGCGATCTACACCGTGATTTTCTACCTGTATTTGATTCGCTTGCTCTCGCCGGACTTGTCCGAACTCAACCGGGGAACAGTATTGGATGGAATGGACCGTCCCCGTACCCACAAGGCGCTTCTCATCTACTTTTCGATGACGGGAAACGGCAGCCGCGCCATGGCGAGAGTGCGCGAGGGGCTGGAATCGCGCAGCTATACGGTAGACGAGAAACTCTGCGTGCCGGAAGAATCTCTCTTTCACTTTCCCTTTTCGCTCTTTGTCTTTATCCGAATAATGCTGCGCGCGATATTCCGGGTTCCGACTACCATCAAGCCGCTCGGTATCTCCGAAAATCACGCCTACGACCTCGTGGTTGTCGAATCGCAGACCTGGTTTGTTGGGATGAGCGCACCGGTCGAAGCGATATTCCAGGACCCCAGAAATCAGGGCATCTTTTCCGGGAGAGATGTCGCGGCGGTCAACGTATGCCGCGGCCTATGGCAGCGCCCGCAGGCGCAATTAGTGCGTTGGCTGCAGCAGGCGGGAGGCCATGTCGTTGGCGCTCGCGCTTATGAAAATCCCGGCCGCGAGCCAATCCGCTGCTTCTCTCTGTTTTTCTTTCTGGGAACCGGAGCGCCGGGCAAACCGGCATTCCTTAAAAATATTCTCACCCCGCAGCACATTTCACCGGAAGCCGAGCGCGAGCTCGTTTCCTTCGGACAGGGGTTGGCTGAGCGCAAGCGAATGGCGCTGCCCGGCATGGCAGCGCAACAGAGCATGAGTGCGTAAAGGAGAGACTATGAACATTCTGAATTCTTTTCTTCACAATGCCACTTGGGGGCCCTTCAAGGACTTCGTTGCTCTAATGGCCTTGCCTGCCGAGCGGCTTCGGGTATGGCTGATGTTTCTGGCCGCCTTCATGATCTTGTGCGAACTTACACGACTTGCGCTTGGGACGGCCCTCGCACATTCCAGACTGGCACATGTGGTGCGCTGCCTCCTGACCTTTCCGGTACAGGCAATCGCCTTGGCAGCCATATTGCTGTGGGCGGCGCATGTGCATCCCGAGCGCGCGTGGATCAATGTCGGATATGCCATGTTGTTCTACGCCATCTGGTACATTGCCGGCCAGATCGTATTGCTGGCGCGGCCGGATTCTGAGGGCGCGGATCTCGGCTTTATGACCGTTGGCGCCCTGATCACGTTTCCGGTCGGGATTCTTGCTGCTCTCATCTGACAGTGGCACCATCGAGGATCCTGTTTGAGCCAATTGTGGACTGGAGCCTTCCGGGCCTTGTCGCAGACTAAAATATGCTCTTAAGAGCATATTAATAGGTTTAACCTGCTCTTAAGAGCAAACTTAGACTTGAACGACAAGGCACCAATTTGATATGCTCTCAAGAGCATAGTAAGCCGTTTAACCTGCTCTTGAGAGCTCATCCATGGTCGCGAGGAACAACTTACTTTTGGCGGTTCCCTACCCGGTAGAAAGCGCTATTAATAAGGTCGGCGCAAATCTCCGAACAGCCCGTCTGCGCAGAAAACTGACCATTGAAGAAGTTGCGGAGAAGATTGGCACCGGTGCGCGCGCGGTCCGAGCAGCTGAGAACGGAAAGGCTTCCACTGGAGTCGCAGTCTATGCGGCACTTCTATGGGCCTACGGCCTGCTACCGCCTTTTGAGGAGTTGGCTGCTCCCGAGAGCGATACCGAAGGACTCGCTCTTACTGATATAGGCAAAGACGCCCGCGCCCGGAAGGCGAGGGGTCTCGACAATGACTTCTAATCCGGCGTCGGAGTGCTTCGTCTACATCACCTTGCCCGGCGGAACCTCCGCTGTCATTGCGGGCAAATTCATACTGAGCAGCAGTCGCAGCAGCGTACCGTTCGGAAGGTTCGTATACGGCCGTTCCTACCTCGGGAATGCGAAAGCATTGGCAATCGATCCGGTTGAGCTTTTCCTGTCGGACCGAACTTACGAAACCGTACGGTTGAACGGTATGTTCGGCGCCTTGCGCGACGCCGGCCCGGACTATTGGGGGCGGCGAGTCATCGAGAAGCATTCCGGCAAACCGAAGCTCGGCGAAATCGATTATCTGTTGGAATCGGCCGACGATCGCGCCGGTGCCCTTGGTTTTGGCTTGAATCAGATTCCACCTGCTCCTCGGCGCAAATTCAACCAAACACTCGAACTTGAAAAACTCCAGGACTTGGCCGAGGCACTCATCAAAGATGAAGTTCCGGACCACCCTGCGGCTCCACAGGTACAGGAAATGCTGCTACTCGGGACCTCCATGGGAGGTGCTCGTCCAAAGACAGTCGTCGAAGATAGCGATGCTCTTTGGATTGCGAAATTCAATCGGCCCGATGATCGTTGGAACACTACGAGAGTGGAGCACGCGATGTTGCGCCTGGCGCGCGATTGTGGAATGAGCGTTGCGGAGAGCCGGATTGAGGCGGTAGGTGGAAAGGATGTTCTGTTGGTCAAGCGTTTCGATCGGAAGAAAGATGAGAATGGGTATCAGCGCGCGCGGATGGTGAGCGGTCTGACCGTACTGCGCGCAGAAGAGGCCGCGGAACTGCGGGCGCGCTGGTCCTACGTGCTCCTCGCCGAAGAACTGCGTCGTATCGTCTCCGAACCCAAGAAGGACGCGCGCGAGCTATTTCGGCGTATGTGCTTCAATGCGATGATTTCGAATTTTGACGACCACCCCCGTAACCATGCGGTTATCGCGTGGGATCAGCACTGGAAATTGTCGCCTGCCTACGATCTGACACCCTCGCCGGCAGTCGGGCACGATCGGCGCGACCTCGCGATGGAGGCTGGAGACCTAGGCCGTTATGCCAATGGCAAAAACCTGCTCTCGCAGTCTGCTCGCTTTCTTCTCGAAAAAGAGGAAGCGGAAAAGATCGTACAGGATATGACGGAGAAGGTCGGTCAATGGTACGACTTTGTTCGTGCTTGCGGCGTCTCGGAAAACGATGCCGAAACGATTCGAGGAGCATTTTTGTATCCCGGTCTTTTCTACTAATCGATGACTTATTATTGCGCTTGGGCGCTTGCTCCACAAAGGGGAATGCAATTGCCCGCAGAATTTCCATTGTCCGGTGGGATTCTGGGCCTGTTATCATGCAATCTCTCGCATGATCGTGGCTTCAATTGCAGCTTGCTTCCCTTCTTGGCCGATTAGCAACGCTGAGCTTTTGGACCAGTTTGCTGCGGCAAATCAACACCTGTGTTCAAGTGAACTGGCTGCGTGCCAGCAACGAATCCAGAAATATCTCTGCGAAGCGGGTGCGGAAGTCCGCTTCTACCGTAATCGCACGGCACGGGAGCGAGCATATCCGCTTTTGCGAAATGCAGTCGATGAGGCGCTATTGCAGGCCGAGACTAAGGCGGCTGACATCGATGTTCTCGTTTATTGCGGGGTCGGGCGAGGATTTCTTGAACCGGCGACAGCGTATTTCGTTGCGAACGACCTGGGCGTTTCTTGCGAGTGTTTCGACATTCTTGATGCCTGTATGAGCTGGGTACGCGCACTCTACGTAGTGCATTGTCTTTTTGCAAGCAATCGGTGTTCGACCGCTCTCGTCGTTAACGCCGAGTTCAACATATATGAGTGTGGCTATCCTGGCATTATGAAGGTTGAGTCATTCCAGCAACTCGCACCAACGCTGCCGGCGTACACCATCGGCGAAGCCGCGACTGCGACGGTATTGAAAAAGTCTTCGGCTGAGTGGGTGTTTCACTTCCACACAGACACGGGGGGATTGCCACTTTGCGCGGTACCGCTGCCGAATCACACCGAGTACTTGCCTCGTCTCGACTGGAACTTGGCGCCCAATGGGCAGAACACCTTTATGTGCTATGGCGAAGAACTCACCAGTCGCGCAGGACGACAAATGTTGCGCTTTGTCCGCAACACGTATCGAAAGCCGAATGCATTTAAGATGTGGTTCCCCCACCTGGCAACTGGCAGACCCTATGTTCGCGCTGGTCAAATTTTGGGTCTGCATGGAAGAATGTACACAAAAACTTTTGGCCTCTACGGTAATGTCGTTTCGGCATCAATCCCGGCCGCAATGGCCGTTGCCATCAAAGAAGGAGAACTGAATCGGGGAGATCACATTGTCCTGTGTCCCATAAGTGCCGGGATGTCCATGGCATTGGTGGACTTCATCTATTGACTAGGCTTCACCGCTATTGCGGCGCTCTGATCAGCTTTATTTCCTTCCACATCTACAACGAGAACGTGTACCGTTATGGCCTGTTCTGAAGAGACTTTCGGCACGGCAACGGTCTTTTGGATCCACCCGGTGGACTCGACTCTCTCTGATGGGTCGATTGCGTCACCTCCAAATCCCACTCCGTAGGTATAGGGCGGTTTGCCACCTGAAACATATGTCTGAAGAGATAACTGACCACCCGGAATTGTTGCTTGAAGGTTCAAATGAATGGGCGCAAGCTGTAAAGTCGTACCCGTTGCTCCTGCCTTCTGGGCAATTTCCGAGCCAAAGTAGAAACCAACGATGGTGCCAAAAACTCCCAGCAATAGGGACAGAATTTCCTTGCCGCGTTGGAATCGCTTCTCATGAGCGTCGCTTTCAGTACCAGTTAATGCCGAGACGACCAGAACGACGGCGGTTCCGATTGTGACAACTGCAAATAGATATGTAATTAAGCCCCGTGCGAACCCAATGTTGGACATGCCGCTAAGCACGCCTTTGTCGTAGCCAACTATGGCTGCACCGATCAAGACAAAGATGGATATCAGGATCATGGTGGCGATCATCACGACCGGATTCAGAAACGTTCTGAGGCCGTTAGAGTCCTCGGTTCCGTTATTAAACGCCTTGATCCCGGCATCGGGAACTGTGTCACCGTTTGGCATAGATAGCCTCCTTTTTCAAGTACGTCACGTTCACTTGTGAGACCTGAAATATGGAATAGAGAATACTTCGGCGGTAAAAGATACGCTGTACACACCTAGGAAGCAAGCCTATTTTAAGTTCCTCATCAATATCAGATTCGTACCTGAAGTGCCCCATTCGGTGTACCAGTCTCAGTGCGATCCCTACCAATCCAACCGGAGAACCGCTTATAATCCGGCAATCGTTCAGCCGCACGGACGCGGAGCAGGAGGACCGCAATGTTCGTCATCGATTTACTTCTGGAGGATCTGGCCAAGGAGATCAGGGACGCCCCAGGCTGGCTGACTCTGATCATAGTGTGCAACTGGCTGCTAGGTCGGCACGTAGTTCTGAAGTTCGTTGAACGCGGGGGCTTTCACATCGGAGATGAGAAAGGACTTATCGCGACGCTGGTGGCAATCGTTTTGTTCCTCTTAGGCGATATCGTTGACATCCTTGTTTTTCCTCGTCGAAAAGATGCGGAGAGGTGGGAAAAAGTGTTGCGGGACATCATGCTCGCCGTTCTAATCTCTGGGGTGTTCTACGTCGTCGGGAAGGAATGGGCTCGGTTGTGGGTTGTCGGCGTATTCGTGCTCCTGTGGATGATCCATTCTCTGCGATCAACTTCTCGAAAGAACCGAGAGGAACGGGAACAGAAAGAACGGAAGCGAGAAGAACAGCAAGCGAGCCAGGATGCGGAGGAGAAGCAGGGCTGGCTGAAGCGTTTCGAAAGCGGGTTGCTAGTGGAGGAACGTAGGCGTGCCGGAGCGAGTCTAAAACTCAAAGCAGATGAATACGCGGTATCAAAATCTTTGGCGCAGCTAAAGGGAGAATATAACTGGAGATGCGTTTACCTTCAGAACGAAGCAGCCAAGTTCCTCCGAAGTCTGGTGTTGCCGGCGCTGCTGGTGGGAGTGGCTTTGTTCTCTCGACAACAATGGGTCCACGGCGCGTTTGCCACAGCAGGGGCGGTGGCTTTCCTGGCCAGCTACTTCTGGCTGAAGCAACTGCACATGATCTCGCTCTACCAGGGAGTGCAAAAGACTTCGCAAAATCAGCAAAATTACTTTGCCGCGACTCTGAACAATGGTCGCCGCGTGTTTTTCTGGAATCGCCAACTTGCCGGTTCCGGCAAAGCTGCCAACCTCACTGAATGGGCTGTACTGTAAAGACTCGTCTCAGGCTGGAAATCGGACCGTCCAAATCGCGAACATAATCTGAAGATGCTGGAAAAACTGATCGAGCGGTCGCTGGAAGAGCTGGACCAATCGCACCTAACGAGCAGTGAATGTCCCCCTGCTGGAGCAGACTGCGGCCGCCGCTAATAGCCCCTACCCATCGGAAGAATTATCGAAATCCGCATCTCGTCATCCACGTGTCGGACCATCAGCCAAGATCTTCTGTTTCCAACACCGCTCAAAAATACCCACAAACGTCTCGACCAGCTTCGCATCGCGTGTGTGAAAGGCTAATCCGTGCTCCTCAGCTCCGATATCTTCGAACAGGAATACCGCCTCTTGTCTGTCCTGCATAAAAAAGAAAAGCCAGAGTTTTTCTGAAAGCGTGCTGAATTTGACACCTTTGTCGAGAAGAATTGTCTTGTAGCCCTTACATTTATCGCGCAAGATGTCCAAAAAATCAGCATGAGTAAAACCGACATTTGAATCACGCGGCCTTAGCCCGGGCCAGTGTTCACAGTAAGCTCGGTACCTTTGTGACTTTTGCGTGTCTTGAAAGTCAGCTTCTCTAAACTGGTTCTGGAGCGTTGTTTCCGCGAGTTTGTCATCATAGATGATCCACCTCACCGAGATCCCATTTTCACGAGCATACAAGAGTTCATCCAGAAGGCGACGAAACGCCTTCGGGTTGGAGTAGCTGCCATAGTCAGGGAAGTCGGAAATGATTAAAAGTTCCTCTTCAGCTGCCTTCACGACGTCGATGATGTCATCCATGTCTCTTGGGAACATCCCAATGTAGCGGGTCGACATCGATTTTGCGATCTGCTCCATTTCAACACTCTGCTGGCGCGCATCCGCAAACTGGATACATGCAAAGGCGATGGCTATTATCGCCAGTATAAAAATTGCCGCTTGGACCGCGACGCTGGCAACGAATTTTTCGAGGACGTGCAGATGCACGATAACCACAAAGGCGACTACAACAGCACCTAATACAGATACAATGATAAACAGTTGAGGAGGTACGCGGGGCAGCCACCGTTTTTTCGGTTCTATTGCCATTTGTCGTGGCTCTTACTCAGCGGCAGGGTGCCATCTTCATGCACATGTTCGTCAGCCACGTGACAAAACACTGGACCAAGAGAACTCCTGACTTCGCAAGTTGATCAGCCTCATCCGAAAGCACCGACAGAGTCGATCACCACGGGACCGTTACTGAATCCGTTGGCGTTCCAGTCGGAGTCCCCGGAAAAAACGGGACGACGAAGTACTCAATCGTTAGATTTTTCTTGTTGCCATCGATGATTATCCGAAGGAACCCGGGCTGTTTATCGTTGTGTGACATCAGTTTTAAGTCCTGATGCGTAGTTTGGAAGCCGTCGGGTAGTGGTTTTCCCTTCGCATCAGTTTCAATCTTGTGTAAGAGCTTCTCTGTGTTTGCATAGCCTCCGGCACCGGCAACAACGTAGGGTACCTTTTTGTCGCCTAGAGTTCGCTCGAACCGCTGATAGGAATGCACATGGCCGGACAAGACAGCCGTTGGAATCCGACCAGAAACCTGAATGACGCGGTCGACGGCTATCTCAATATCGGGATAGCCTCCGTGCGTTGTGTCGAGCGAATAAGGAGGATGATGTACTGCGATCAGAAGAGCTTTGTCCTTCGGGGCAGCTGCCACCTGGTTTTGGAACCACTGCTGCTGCTCACTCGTCCCTCTGGCGTCCAGGGTGCCGTCAACATTCGAATAGAGGCCAACTATAGTGGCAAAAGGTGATTCCAGCGTCCAATAAACATAGGGTTGAGTCATCGTCGGCCGGTAAGGACTGTTGTGACGGCTGGCCGAATCGCAGAAGTTGCGCATGAAGCCGAATAACGAAGGCTCTGTGTCAACGGGATCACCCGGCTGGGTGGAAGTGTCACCATCGTGATTGCCAGCTATCGCGAATATGGTGGCGTGGTAATTCTGGTAGGGTTCATAGAATTGGCTGTTGTAGAGATTACTCTCTCCGTTGAAGTAAACGACATCCCCGAGGTTGTAATAAAACGCAGGAGCAGGGCTCCCCTTGCCGGCAACCGAGATCTGTTTGTCCATTGCGTCTGAAATTGCTTTTTCGACGTCGTCGCCGTGAATGCCGCCAGTATCCCCCACGGAATGAAAGACCAGCACACCAGCTTTTTGTGCGGCCGCTGCTTCGTCAGGAAGAATGACATCAAGGGCCAAGGATAGGTTGTTTAGATTAGTTGCAGGAGGTGGGATGAATTGCGGATATGGTTTGGGCGGCGATGACGGATCACCCGGAGGTCGGGGCCCTTTTCCGATTGGTTTGTGCGGTCGCGCCGTCGCTGGTGCAGAATGCGGAGGGATGGGGGTGGTTCTCAGAAATTTATCATATTTATGTGCGGCCATCTGTTCTCCTTCTGTGCTGGCACATGTTCTTGCTGACGACTCTCAGCCAACATAGGCGTTGGAACTGCCGATAGTCTCTGCAACTACTGGTAATTCTGAAACATTCCGGCTTCGCGGCGATAACTCCTAACTCACCTTAATAACCGCTCGAAGCGCCTACATGCCGCTCCGTCTTCCTGAAAACACCAACGGCACTCCTCCCGAATAATGAACGGCGGCAGCCCAGGCCCCTCCGATTCCGGATAAGGGCAGAAAAGAAAAACACGAGTGGGAAAGCGCGAGCGTCTACGATCAGGTCATTCCGTCATGATGGCAAGCGCGACCTACTAGCCCATATGGCTATTCATTGGCCAGTATGGCTAGGACGAACCTGCCGTGTCTCCGACGGCGTTTCACCGAAAAACCGCTTGTAGTCCCGGACAAAGTGACTTATATCAGTGAAACCGGATTTGCCCATGACTTCTTTAACGGTGAGAAATGATTGAAGCATTAACCTGCGGGCGTGCTGCAATCGTACTACCTTGACGTAATGCAAAGGAGAAATGCCTGCTTTAATGGTAAAGAGGTGGCGCAAACGTGATGCCGAGAGGTTAACCGCACGGGCGATTTGCATAAAGTCTACATTGCCGCTCACGGCGGAATGATTGAGCATTTCAGTAGCTGTCACCACACGTTTGTCAAAGGCCGCCGACAGTAAACGCGGAATGCGCATCGGGCTCGACATGAATATTTGGTCAGCGAATACAAGGCGAGCTTCTTCCTGCGGGGCAGGCCACGACGTGCTCCCCTTTACACGCTGCACGTGAATTTTGCCACAAGCCAGCCATTGCCAAATAATTATTCGCATTTTGTTACGAAATCAGAACAAAACATCGTCCACAGCACGGCAAGGATCTGTAGCCTATCGCAAGAAGGGACGTAATTTCTTGAATTCGACATGGTTCTTGGCGAAGTGGACCATAAGTGAAGCTGCCATGCGATTGCGATGGTAACGCATGACTCCCTACCGAAAGCTGGCGAAGTATGAGATTTCACCCGAGCGTGACTCTTGAAGTGGAGATATAACCCTCTTGACATTTGTAACTGATAGCTAGAATACGATTCGGAGTTGACATACTCGAGCTAAAGGTGTAGGTTGATCGCGATTCGGTAAGGGGCAGCAGGGTGAAGTCTCCCGGACTTCACGCGTTGGGGGTCTCCCGCTACCGACTTCCAGGGAAAACTGAATATTTCTGGCACGTTGCGTGGCTATGCAGCGCATTAGGGCCATTTGGGTGGCGGTGTACGAACGTGCGGGGGTGCCTGCGCGTGAGGATTACGGAATACGACCACTCAAAGTGCTCTTAAAGCTCTGATTTCAATTCTGAGGCCCGCAACATTCGGCTTGGCGCGTCAAATGATGGCTCGACAAGAGCTCCTATTTGAAACGATTCGAGCCCATGGAGCACTATCCATTTGGTGGGGCAGCGTCGGGCGATTCATGGCGTGACTTCGCGATACGATGAACAAAATGGCGTACCCATGAGCAACCAAACCAACAATTCGGCAGAAGCACCGAGATCAGAAGGCGGAGAGGCACCGTCGGTAGAGGACCAACTCCGAAAACTGCGAAGTGACTTGGAAAGTTTGAAGGCTAAGAGCAGGAGTTGGGTAAAGACGTGGGGAGTGTACCTGGGAATGCTCGGTGCACTCGTCGCGCTGCCGAAGGGAGCTCTCGACCTAGTCACACAGCTGTGGCAAAGGCCGGATACTTCGGTGACGATCAAAAATCTCACGATCACTCACGGCCCGGGGTTATCGTCCGAGATCGTAGAATTCCCGCTGGTCGTGATGAACCTGGGCAATCGCGATGATGTGTTGCTGAGCAGAGGTGCGACCCTCACCGTGGCGGGGACGTCTGTGGATCTGTCAGAGGATGAGTTTGGATTGTTCGATAATGGCACGAAGATAGAAACGCCGTTGCTTGTGCCGAAGGATGCGTTGCGGGCATATGATGTGTCGGTCACATTCAATCCGAAGACGCGAGGAATGGCGGCCACGCCGGGCCTGCACAAACTGGAATTGCGATTCCCAGGCGTCAACCAATCATACGCTGCGAGCTTCTGTTTTTCACTGCAAGAAAGCGACGTAGAGAACCTGTTCAAATCGAACCAGCTCGAGACTAGGATTTTTAGTACGAACTGTCCCGTGGGTAGGTGAGTCATGAACTACGTGACGCAGATCGCGATATTAGCATCCCTTGTGGGATCTTTTTCTTTCCCGATCCGAGGAATGTATTTTCAAGCATACAAGCCTCCGATCGAAGCGAAAACTGGATACGTCGCTACCGGAACGGTCGTGCATGAAGATACGCAGACACTCATACTGAACACGACACCCTGCGATGACCGGGAAAAACAGCTCGTGATCTTCCGTACGCCGTTTGGGAAGAAAAACGCAGATCCTATCTTGTGTCCGAGTGGGAAGACCTTACAGCAAACCACTGCGAATAAGGGATAAGTCACCTTAGACACATAGGCTCAAGCGCGATGTCCGGCGCTCAAATGAGGGAAAAACTCAGAGTTCGTTGGGCTTTTCTGGCCCAGCGTTTAGGAGGTTCATATGAAATCAGCCACTCAAACTGGAATGTACGTTAGACCGATGCGCGTCTTTGTGGGTCACAAAACCAAGGCCGAACAAGGATTTCGTGCCCGGGTTTCGATGCCTGAGCCGGCGGCTATTGCACCCGGTGTGCCTCCCACCCCCCAGCACAACCTCGTCTTCAACGGGGGCAAAACGATTGCAGACCTGGTTTTCACCAACTTCTACGTCGGCGGTTCAACCGCTTGGCAAGCGAGTGACATGGATTCGATTGACAAGGCGCTCGCCGCTGCGATGTCCGACCGCAATCTGAACAATGTGATGGTTCAATATTATCCGTCTGGACAGATCACCTCGACCTTCCGCGGTTCGCAGATCCTTGCTGGCCCGCCCCCTCTGACTGTTTCGCAGGGAGACATTGAAAACCTGGTTCGCACTTTGTTTCAGAGTGGGGCGCTCGATGCCTTTGACCCGGCGTCCGCGGTGTTCAATTTCATGCTGCCCAGCGGAACAATTTTGAACACCAATGAGGCTCCGACGAGCAGTTCGATTTCAGCTCGCGTCGAATCCGCTCGTGCGCCTCAACCTGTACAAGTGGCAGTTCCTCATGAAGAGGAGGAAGGCTCTACCCAGGGCCTTGGAGGGTATCACGGCTCCATCCACGTAGGCTCCGCGCCGAACCAGCAGACTGTCTATTACGCGGTCGGCGTATTCTCGGAGCAGCGCCCAGACGGTACGACCAACGGCATTCCCGTGTTCGATCAGTCCTGGAAAAATGTAGTGGCAACCTTTTATCACGAACTGAACGAGGCCAGAACGGATCCTGATGTCGAAGATGCGATCCGCGCCGGGAACGACCCTAATGCTGCCCGTTTTCTTGGCTGGACGTCGTCGGAAGGCGAAGAGTGTGGTGATTTTCCCGTTTTTGAGGCTAACCCGTTAAGCCAAGTGTTTCAGGAAGTCCAGCTAACCGACGGCAGCGGTAGTGTTCCGGTGCAGTTTCAGTATTCCGACGCCGATCAAGGCCCGGGGCTTCCCAGAACGACACCGGCACCTTTTGCCGGACAATCGCAGCAGCCAATGAAGTCAGTGGGATGACGAGCGTACCTGGGAGTTTATTTTTCACACGTTCGGGCGGGTATGAAGCCAAAAGTTATTTTTCAACGACGATCCGAGGGAAAGTGAGTCTTCTGGCGTGAAGGCGAGGCTCGCTTTTCAGATACCTCGCTTCTCCAGCGGAGACGATGAATGGGCCGCACCACAAGTATCGTGGTGAGCTGGGCACCTGCAAGCTGTGAGCCCTTGCTGGCGCTGCTTCGCGCTAGAGGACTGTACCCCGTTGTGACAGGCGACGTCGAGCAAGCCGCCCTGGCCACCGACCCCGGAAATGCGTTGACTATCTTGCACGGTTCACAGCAGTTTTGTGAATCCTTCTTTCAAGTGGTTCGCGAGAGTTCCTCGCACAGAAACTTTTGCCCCATAATAGTAGTCGCGTGCGGCAGTTCTGAAGCCTTCGCCATCTCTGCGTTGCGCATGGGCGTGAAAGATTACCTGGGTGAGCCTCTGGATCTTACTGCTTTGAGTGAATCCATCTCCCGAGTTATTCCTCACTCTCCCCTGACTTTGCCTGAAATCCCGCTGACCGGTGGTGACGTGCTGGTTGGCGCCAGCCCTGCGATGCAGGCACTACGAGCTAACATCCGTAGAGTTGCGGCGACTGAATGCAATGTTCTAATCACTGGCGAGACGGGTACTGGGAAGGAGTTGGTGGCCCAGCTGATTCATCAAAACAGCAAGCGAAGCCATCATCCGCTCATTTGCATCAATTGCGCCGCCATTCCCGATTCGCTTTTGGAGAGTGAGTTGTTTGGATACGAACGTGGATCGTTCACTGGGGCCAACACCGCCAGCCCAGGAAAGCTGATGACCGCGAACAAGGGCACAGTCTTCTTCGATGAGATCGGTGACATGAGCCCGTCCGGGCAGGCAAAGATACTGCGGGCAATTGAGGTCAAGGAAATCCAGCGCCTGGGTGCTACGCGCAAGTACGAAACGGACGTGCGCATCCTGGCCGCAACGCACCACAATCTGGACGCGCTGGCAAACGCCCAAACCTTCCGGCGGGATCTGTATTTCCGCTTGAATGTGGGCCGGATTCATCTACCTCCGCTGCGTGAGCGCAAGAGCGACATCTTGGGGCTGGTCGAGCGCATGGTCACCGAGTTGAACTACAAGATGGGGCGGCAGGTGGAATCCGTCAACGAAAAGGGTCTACAGGTCTTGACGCAATATGACTGGCCCGGGAACGTGCGGGAATTGAAAAATGTGATCGAACGCATCTTCATCAATCGTGAGAGCGGCCGGATCGCCGCGGACGACCTGGACAGCGTCCTCCAAACAAACTACGGAATCGATGCGCGCCAGCCCGCAGCGGACGAGCAGACCGTGCGCGATGCGCTGGCCACTTGCAAAGGAAACAAAAGCAAGGCGGCAGAGAGACTCAACTGCTCCCGGATGACGCTGTATCGAAAGCTGGCGAAGTACGGGATGGGAAAGCCCTTCCGTATGGCCGTCGGACGCTCAGACGAAGTCGAAACATCGAAGAAGCTGGCTTGAGAACTCAACGGTGAACGCCAACCCGGTGCGGGTGTGCGGACGCCGGCGTTCTTTTGCAACACTCTTATTCCGTCACCCAAATACCTCAGATTTTCTGCCCCGGTCCGGTAGAACCAAGTGTAGAGCGATTAATTGCCCTTACTGCGGCTCGGTTGGGAGCCGGAACCCCGGAACAGTGGTTTTGCCAGGCACGGTCGGCCCGTATTTTCTCTGGTGTGCCCGCCAGGCTTTGTTGGTCGTGATGTCGTACCAGTGCCCCGTTTGCGAGTCGTAAAAGTCAGCTCCGTATTCAAGGTTCACTGTGACGTAGACGTGCTCGAGCGTCTCGTCCTCGAACACTGCCCGCTTGGCCAGCCGGTCGATGTGAGATCCGCGGTACGCGTCATATAGACTACTCCGCTTGGATCTACCTCCGCTCCTTTCCGCGTCCTTTAGCGCCAGCCGCTCGGCCTCGGTGAACATGCTGGGATCGAATTCAGCGACGGCCCTACGAACGTGTGCGAGCAGCTTCTGGCCAGTCACATCGGTCTTAGACGGTGTGCCCGGACCGAGGTCGATTGGAGGACCCTCAGCCGACGGGACATATTCGATTACGCGCGAGCCGAGAACCTCTGCTGGCTCGCCGTACAGACGCTCTAGCATGCCGCTCGACAAACTCAACTGCGCGCGCGCGACTTCTCGCTCGAGGGTGGTAATACGCATCGAGGCGTCAGCCTCGCGGCCTTCGTTCAGTTCCTTTCGGATTACATCCAATTTGTCGGCCATCTCCCACGAGTCGGGATGTTTCTTAAGCATCTCGATCCGCTGGGCTAGCGCCTGGCTGGCGCGGTCGAGTTCTGCACGGGTCCTGACTCTCGGCGCGGCGACCCTGGCTCCCCCCTTCGCAGGCCGCTCGACATCCTCGGGCTTTGCGGCGATTTCGCCCTTTGGAGCTGCGCCGGGCTTGAGGGTGCCGGCCGCGGTCGCGAACCCCGAAGGCTCGCGCAGCGCGTAGAACTCGTCCAGGTCGCGGATCATCCACTGGTACTCCGAGCTGTTTGGATCAACGAAGGTCGTCCGTTCGGCGTAGTGGCTCGCATATGCCCCGACACTGTCGAACGTGCGCTCTACTCGGGTACCGTCTGCCCGCTCGTACTTGATTGTGACGCGCCCCCTCGCCTCTACGGTGTACGACACAAGTCCGCGGCGTCCGTCCGGTAGGGGGTAGTCGATAAACTCCGTGACCGGCCGCTCGGCGCGGAGCGCGCTCCACGCGCTGTTGAAGACGTCCTGCGGCGCCGGCATCCGCCGTGTCAGCACGTTCTCGGGGTTCGGATGCCTATGAAGCACGGATTCCCACTTGCCGCGAATCGGCGCGCTCACGCTGTGCTCATCGCCCACACGCACCACGTACTCGGTCGTTTTCGCATCCAGGTTTCGGAAAATGCCGACTTCACGGCCGCCGGCTCGCGCCAGCGCCTCGTCGTACGCCGCGAACGCGGCCTCTGGCGATGGGAAGGACATCTCGCCCCCCACGCTCTGGTAAGTGCCGAGGCCAACCGCCGGACCTGCCGGCGCCCCGGGGCCGGGCCGCGGCGCGAGGCCCGTTTCCATCAAGCTCCTAGCCCACTCTTCGTGCACGGCGCGAGGCGATCCCTCCCGCGGTGCCGCGGGCGGTTCCTGGCCGGGCGGCGGACCCGTGGGCTTTCCTCCACCTATCCCTACAGCGGTCGATGGGGCTTGTCCCGTTTCGGCCGAGCTTGGCCCCAAGTCACCTTGAATGCCCTCAAATACCGGATCGACCGTGGTCCGCGCGCGCGCCTCGGCCTCCGCGGCTCTGCTTTCCACGTGCGTGACCACGACCAGTGCGCCATTCGCGACTGCTTCCATG
>Ga0126373_10001702_pt1 | contig 15807 bp, 31 predicted proteins | sample PanSoiMetPlot_11_FD_92545 | JGI IMG/M metagenome (GOLD analysis project Ga0126373, IMG submission 92545) | Tropical forest soil microbial communities from Panama - MetaG Plot_11 | ecosystem: Environmental > Terrestrial > Soil > Tropical forest > Bulk soil | place: Panama | collected 2016-02-17 | reverse complement strand
CCCTGGGTGCCACGTCCCCCTCGGGCCCTGCCGGAGGGCACAGCGGCCACCGCCTGACGTTGCACCTGGGGGGTCCGCCGCCCCACCCTCCGGCCTCTGCTCACCCCTCCGCCATCTCCTCCTCCATGCGGGCCGTCAACTGGGCCCCGGCATAGCTGACGGGCCCGAGGCTCACCTTGGCCTCCGGCGGAGCCCCGGCCAGCCGGAATCGGCGCACCACGGCTGCCAGATGCTCCAGGCTCCCGTCCCATTGCACGGGCCCCCACGTCGTCCGCTTCTCAATCACTGAGCTCCTCCTCTGGCCCAGCTGGGCCCACTCACGTCCAGCTGCCCCCACGGCCCCGGTACGATGGCCGGGGGGCGTCCAAGGGCCACCAGCGGTGGCGCACCATCAGGGCTCACCCGCCAGGGCGAGCTCCGCCCCCCCTCACCTCCTCCAGGGGCCGGCCCACGAGCACCCCCAGCAGGGCCGGGTGCTGTGAGGCGATGAGAGGCCCGTGGCGGCCGACAGGAGCCCCCGGCGGGCCCAGACACTCCGTCACCCCGTCCAGGGCCCGTACGGCGGCCCACAGCGGCTCACACACCCCGTCCTGGTAGACCCAACGGAGCGGCCGCGCCGCATCGCACCGCCACACCCTCTCCGAGACGAGTACGGCCCCGGTCCAGGGGGCCTGGGTCATGGTCACGAAGCTGGGCCACACCTCGCCCTGGTAGGTCCAGGGTGCCACCCGCTCCGCCCTCTGGGGGACGCCTGACACCACCCGCCTCTCCGCCGCCTCGATGGTCTCCGGGCCCATGGCCGCCACCTGGTGGAGCACATCCTTGAGCCGCACCCGGAGCGGCCAGACGGCGGGCTCCAGGTACTCACACGCGGCCTCCGCCACCTGGGAGGTGAACTCCAGGTCAGCCGCCGGCGGCTCCGGCTCCAGGGCGAGCTCCGCCAGCCGCCAGGGTGCGACCAGGACGCCATCGGTGGCGATCGCGGCCACGGCCTCCGGCCCGATCTCGTCCACGAGGCGCCCGACCACCACCCGGACCCACGACTGGATCCACGCGAGGATGGCCGGGAACGAGTCGTCCGCCTCCTGGTCCTGGAGCTCGATGGTGCGGCCCCACCCCCAGTCCACGATCGTGAGCCCACACTGGCGACTCTGGTCGTAGCCCCGCTCCAGCCGGAGCTCCTCAGTGGGCCCGTCCCCTCTCTGGACCGTGCCGGTAATACGCATGGCGGAGCGGCCCCACACCGTCTTTGAGGCCCCCTTCAGCAGCTGGCGGAGCATGGGCCCCACCTCCTCCACGGCCCCGTCCAGCACCTGGGACACCCACCCGGCCCAGCTGGCCGCCCAGTGGCTCAGGCGGTAGGTGTAGCCGGCCCCGATGCTGAGGAGCTCCCCCCGCTCACGGGCCCAGGCGAGCTCGGGGCCGCATAGGGTCGTCTCAAACTCCCCGACCGGGTAGAGCACCCCGGCGGACGTCCGCAGCGGGTACCGGGGCGACACACACCTGACGCGGGCCCGTGCGATGACGCCCACCCCGGCCCCGCCTATGTATGCGGACTTGAGGGGGAGGCTCTCGAACCTGGGCCCCCTGGAGCAGGGCAGGGCCCTGGCGGCGGCCACGGAGAGGTGGGCGTGCTCCAGGTCCAGGTCCGCGTACTCCGCTTCCGGCCACTTCCCCCAGCGGAGGAGCTCCCGCCGGCCGCCGAAGATGGCCGAACGCTCGAACGCCCTCCCGTCCGGGTCCGGGTCCACCCAGATGGCCCCGGTCGTGAGGCGGTGGCGGAGGCTGTTCCACCCGCACCCCGGCCCGGTGTCCGTCCAGCGGCCCAGCTGGAGACGCTCCCAGTTGGCCATGCACTCCAGGAGGGCCCGGAGAACCACCTCCACATCGCGCCAGCAGTAGGCGAACCACTCCTCGAGCTCGGCCTCCGGCCCCGGCATCTCCAGCTTGGGGAGCTCCAGCAGCTGGCCCAGGCGGTCAACTGAGCACCCGAACAGGCTCACGGAGTCACAGAGGTGCACTGACTGGCGGCCCTTCACGAGCAGGGCCCACATGGACGTATTGGCCAGGCCGTGCCGGCTCAGCCGCCAGCCCCGTCGGAGGAGGGCCTCCAGCAGCTGGGAGGACTGTACGTCTACCGCCACGTGGTGGCCGTAGAGCCATAGCGGCGTGCCGGGTTCCGCCGCCGCCTCCACCCAGTCCACCAGGTCCTCCGGCCTGGCGGACTGGAGGGTGTCCACCTGGCGGCGCCGGCTTCGGCCGTGCCGCCTGGCCACCCCGGCACAGACGCAACGGAACCCGACTGCCGGGTCTCCGGGCTCCGGCGGGCCCGTCTCAAACTCACAGTCGAACACGCCGACCAGATGCGGCGTCCATGTCTTGTCATTCCTCCTGATCGGGTGGAGGTGGTGGCGTCTCACTGATAACCCTCTCCCATGGCTATGGGTGTACGCGTTCGATGCTGAGGAGCCCGGTGGCCTCGGCCCCCTGGAGATCCGTGTCCCCGACGGAGGCGTCCATCTGGGCCTGTACGTCCGCCAGGACACCGCCCACGGTGTGGAGCTCGGACTGGTGGTACAAGTGGCTGAACACTCCGGTGACGGGCCCCAGGGGCGTCTCACGTGTGTACTCGACCTTGACCAGGAGCCAGGGCGAGGGCCCGGCGGCGGTCACACTGGGCCCATAGGGAGGCGTCCAGACCATGCGCGAGTCAATGCCACTGTCGATCCCCGTACGGCCCAGCTGGGCCTGGGCGTCAGCGAGCACCTCCCGCGAGCTCCGGCCCCTCACGTAGTCTCCGTAGAGCCTGCTCAGGCCGGTGTAGTCGGCAAAGCTGAGCGTGATACCGGCGGCCTTGGCGGCCTCCGAGATCACCTGGGACATGGCGGCGGCCCCGTAGCGGGCCTGAGCCGCACCGTTCACCAGGCCGGAGAACTGGCGGACGGCATCCGGGTAGTCAGACCAGGGCACAGCACCTCCTCAGTGGGTGATACGGCCGTCCCAGCCCCTGAGGGCCCACACTTGGAACTCCTCCGGGCCCAGACGTACCAGGGCGTAGCGGTGCTGCGGAGAGAGGGGCCACGGCGGCCCCTCTCCCACTCTCTGAGCCAGCCTTGGCCGGGGGACGCCCCCCAGCCGGGCGGACTGGCCATATGACCATGCGTGGAGCTCAGCCGCCGTCAGCGGCGGCCGGGGCCCCCTCTGCCGGCGGCGGCGGGGCCTGGCCCTGGGCCTCCGCCGCCTGGCTCCCCCGGCGGCGGGGGGGCCTCGGCGTCACCACCTCTGGCTCAGCCGGCGGTGGCGGTCCCGCCTCCAGCACGGCGGCCCTGATGTGCGGCCACGCCTCTGTGTCCACGAACTCCAGCAGCTTGGCGACGGACCACCCGATGATGTCTCCGCCGCAGATGAACGCCTGCTCTCCCGTCTCGGCGTCCCCGATGATGAACTTGGCCACCTCAACGTGGCAGATGTCGCAGATGGGCTGACTCACCCCGGCACCGCCTGGCCGTTGGGGGCCGGTTCGTTCACCCACTCATGGGCGGTCACGATCATGAGCTCCAGCTGGCCCTGGAGGCGCCGGCTGGTCATTGGGATGACGCCCAGCACCTGACACTCACGTGAGACGTGGAGGGCTCCGCCCGAGGCCGGCACCACGATGGCCTCCACCTTCCACCGCCCCGGCGTGAGCACGTGAGGGCCCGTCACCGGAGGGGCTCCACGAACGGCCCCGCCCACTCAGGGGTCAGGGCCTCGTGGATGCCAGTGCGACCCAGCACACACTCACGACAGAGGAGCTCCGCCGGGTAGCCAGGTCGCACCCGAAAGCGGTACTCGGCCGGCCTCGCCTCCTGGAGGTGCGTGGAGTCACAGAGGGGGACCTTGCGGGCCTGGGGGGCCACCTCAGTCCTCCTCGGGAGTCTCGATGATCCGCTCCACCTTCGCTATCCACATCATGTGGAGGGGCACCCGGCCGGCCTTGGTCTTGCCCCGCTTGGGCCCCACGATGCGGCCCTGCCAGGGCAGGCGGCCCAGCACCTGGGCCGGCACGAGGGCGGTCATGAGGTTGAAAGAGCCCGTAGTGACTACGGTGTCCTCTTTGGTCTCCAGGTCTGTCACCTTGCAGACCAGATACCAGGGCGTCCAGCTGTCCTCGTAGTCGGAGGGCTGGAGGTGGCACGAGTGCCAGATGTATTCCTTGCCCACCACGTCCTTGGAGCTCGTGGACTCCCAGACGGCATTCTGGGCCTGCATGTTGGGGGCGTCCAGGATGGCCTGGGCGATGGCCTCGATAACATCCCCCGGCTGAGGGGGGAGCATCTCCATCAGGCCCAGGATGTACTGGCTGGCCGGCATGTCCGGGGCCTGGGCCGGCAGGGCCGGCAGGGGCCGCCACACCGCGAGCTCGGTCGACTCCTCCTCTGTGTCTTCTGCCTGGGTCTTGTCAGTGGTCATTCCGTCTCGTCCTCCACGTTCACTGTCTGGGCGTTGACGCCCACTACCAGGAATCCAGAGTCAGCCAGCACCCGGAGAGAGACCCAGGGGCCATCCTCTCCCGGCAATTGCTGGACACTGGTTACCCTTCCGATCTGCCCGGGGCCACGCTGGCCCCAGGACACCCTCAGCCCCTGCCAGCGCAGAACGTACTCCGGCACCCGAGGGTTGCGTTGGTCCTGGCCCTCTCCCATGGCTCCTCAGTCCCTGGGCTTGAAGTACTCGGCCCCGGCCACCAGGGCCACGATCACGAGCACGATGATCGTGCCGACGATGAACGCCTCTGCCATCAGGGTTCGAGCCCCGGCAGCAGGGCCACCCGGCTCCCCTTCTCCCGGCTGAGCTCCCGGGCGATGGCCTCGCCCAGGGCCTCCACGTCCAGGCGGTCCAGCCAGGCGAGCTCGACCACGGCCCCGAAGTAGGCCGTCCGGGCCAGCACCCAGCGCTTGGGGAGAGCTCCGCCGGCCTTGGGCAGGGTGGCCCTCACCAGGCGGACGCGTACCGGGTCCTGGCCGGGGAAGAGATGGATCACCTCCCCCTCTCGCATGAGGTGGCTCTTACCCGTCTCTGCCACGTTCCTCCTCCTCCAGCTGGTCCAGCTGCGCGAAGTACGCCAGGGCGGCCCCCCACTGGGCCGGGGTGAACGCGTGGACCGTGCCCACCTTCGTGGAGCCGATACGCCCCCTGGCGATGTGCCGGCGTACCGTCTCCGTGCCCCTACCCGTTTCGGTGGCCAGCTGGCGTAGGGTCCTCAGCTGGCCTCGTTCCGTTGGCGGAGAGTGCGACTGCATGCCTGTATGCTACATGACGTAGCGGCGGCCCCTGCAAATGGAGGAGAACGGATGCACGAACCTGCGTACAACTACGTGGCCCGGTGGGCCGACCCCGGCCCCTGCCGGGTCCTGGAGGTGGGGAGCCGGGAGGTTAACGGGTCCGTCCGGGGCCTGTTCCCCGGAGCCCGCTACCTGGGCGTAGACAAGCTGGACGGCCCCGGCGTGGACCTGGTGGCGGACGCCACGGAGCCCCTGGAGGGGGTGGGCCTGTTCGACTACGCCATCTCCACGGAAGTGTTCGAGCACGAGGAGTTCTGGCGGTCGGTGCTGACGTTCATGGTGAACGCCCTGGACACTGCCGGCCGGGTCATCGTCACCGCCGCCGGGATCTGCCGGCGGCCCCACTCGGCGGTGGACGGCGGGCCCTGGCTCCGGCCGGGAGAGTGGTACTCGCCGATCTTCCCCCAGGAGCTCTCCCTGACACTGAGCATGCTCCCGCTCTACGGGATCTCCGTGGAGACCGACGTGGACGGGGTGTACGGAACCGGGGTGAGGCTCTGATGACCCACGCGGCCATCGTCCTGCTCGCGTACGGAGCGTTCGTCTGGGCGGTGCTGTGGTGGCTGGCTGGGGTCTGCTGCGCCGTCCTGTGGTTCGTGGAGAGGGGGAGATGACGGAGCCAACCGTGGTCATGGTCTACGTGGAGGACGGCCTGGAGCAGGCCGCCTGGGAGGAGCTCCAACGCCAGTGGGTTCACGCCCAGCTGAGGCTCACCACCCGCCGAGACCGCTACGCCTACGCGGACACGATCAGGATGCTGTGGCCGGCCCCTGGGGAACTCGTGGTCGTGGAGCAGGATGTGATCCCGCCGGCCGGGTCCATCTGGGCCCTGCTGAACTGCACCGCGAGGTGGTGCACACATCGGGCCTGGACTGGCCACCGCTTCCACGACGACACCCTCCAGCTGGCCCGGTTCTCACCGGCCCTCCGCCAGGATCTCCCCTGGCTGGCAGATGCGGCCCTGGCCCGAGATCAGCCCATGGACTGGGTGCGCCGGGGCCTGACCAACCTGGACCCGAACTCCAACGAGGCCACGCTCCGCCGCTACGGCCGTCGGGCCTGTCTCCGGCCAGACGCCTCGGGCGGTGTGCTCCTGACGGAGGGCGGCCGCCGGCCCTCCGGCGTCGATTGGGTCACCGTGGACTCCCACCTCTCGGCGGAGCTCCGCAAGGCGGGGGAGCGGCCCCACGTGCACGAGCCGCCGCCCCAGCACCTCCACGACTACCAGGCCCGGCCGGTCAACCGGGTGGAGGAGTGAGAGCCGCCATGGCTGTCAAGGAACCATTGACGCCAAAACCGCCGAGGGAGGCCAGTGAGGTGGCCGATGCCGTGAGCCGCATGATGCGGGCCCTCGCCCGTCGTGCGAGCTCAGGCGACCTACAGGCCCTGGTGGAGATGGCCGCCCTCCAGGGCGAGCTCAGGGCCCAGATGAGGCGGGCCGCCACGGAGCTCCGGCTCCACCACGGTTACAGCTGGGCCGATCTGGGCCTGGCGCTCGGGATCAGCCGGCAGGCGGCCGAGCAACGCTGGGGGTCGTAGCAGGCGGCGGCGGGGGGGCTCCGGGAGAGGGTGGAGCACCCCCCACGGCCGCCGGCTGCTGGTAGAGCTCGGCAGCGGCCGCCCTGATGGCCACGTGCACCGCCGACTGGCGCTGGGCCGCCGCCAGCAGGGCGGCCCCGAGAGCTCCGGCCTTGATGGGGGTGGAGGGGGTCTGTGCCACGGGCCCGATCCTACGCCCTGGGTGGCGCCGCCACCCGGCCGCCGTGGGTCCTGATCCCGAACAGGATCCGGGCCTCCCGCTCCGTCCAGCCCAGGGCCAGGAGCAGCTGGAGGGCCTCGGCCTCGTCCACGACCCCCCAGTACCACGCGTCCACGATCTCCGCACGGGTGAGCTCGGGGACGTTGGCGGTCCGCTCCAGGGCCCATAGCGTGAGCAGCTGCTGCTTACCCTGGGCCGGCACCTCCAGGCCGTCCAGGAACGTGGACGCCTGTTGCTCGGTCAGCTTGTGGGCCACATAGAGCGAGTGGATCCGGGCTATGGCCGTGCGGACCTTGGTCTGCTGGGTCTCGAAGTCCCACACGTCCTCCAGCCAGGCCGCATCCTGGGCGGTGTACGTGAGGAGCTCCAGCAGCTGGGTGGCCAGGTCTCGGGGAATGATCCCGTCCTGGTACAGGCTCTTCACGATGCCGACTGTCAGGTCTCGCTGAGGCTGGGTCTTCTGGTGGTGGGCGGAGCTCACGTAGGCGGCGGCCAGGTCTTCCCTGATCCCCTGCTCACGCAGCAGCTGGAGTCCAACCTGGTCCGTGAGGGAGCCCTCGCGGATCATGGCCACGATCGTGCGCGGCGGGGGGAGGGCCTCGCTGAGAGCGTTGAGGAGCTCCCACCACTTGTTCTTGGTGGCCCCCTCAAAGATCCCCTGCTGTACTGATGTCACCTCGGGCCCCGTGCCGTCCCTGGGGATGAGGCCCCGCCGGTACAGCACGTTGAGCTCCGTGGGACTGGGAGGGTTGCCCCGGGTGTTCACCAGGATCTGGAAGTCCTCGGCCGAGATCCCGGACAGGAACGCGATGGAGGCCCCCGCCTCGTGGCTGATCTGGGACTCGACCACTGCGTCCACTGCGTCAGCCGGGCCGATGGGGACCACGCCCAGGCGCTCCAGGACGGGCCGCCACTTGTTGTAGACACGGCTCTCAGCTATCCCCTGCTCGAAGCTGACGCTATCGGGCCCGGTGCCGCCGTGGGGGATGATCTGCCGGCGGAGAGCCTCCAGCAGCTGCTGGGGGGAGAGCGGCTCCCCGGCTGACTGGGTGAGGCGCAAGAAGTCAGAGGGGGCCACGCCCGACTGCTTCGCGTACGCCTCGGCGTCCCCCCGCTCCACGATGTTACGGACCACCATGTCGGCCAGCTGCTCCGGGCTGAGCGGCGTGGTCTGGCTGATGCTGTTGACGGTTCTGGTGATCTCCTGGGTGAGCGGGACCATGAGGGCCCCCAGGATCTGGGCGAACACTTGCCACGTGAGCAGCTGCTCAGCTGTGGCCCTGGTCTTGTCCCCGAACAGATCAGAGAGGGCCACTAGACCCCCACCTGGGCCCGCACGTCCTGGGCGGTTGAGGCCACGAGCGGCCCGAACAGTCCGGACACCTCACGGGCGGCGCCCTGGGGGTCCCGGACACCCTGGACGGCAAGCTGCAGGAGGAGCTCTACGGTCGCCAGCTGCTGGAGCTCCTGGACGGCCTGGCCCAGCTGGCCCAGGGGCTGACAGACCTGCTGGCAGGGCGAGTCCTCGATGGCCTGTATGGCCAGGGCGTTGGCGTTGGCCCTGGCGGCCGCGAACGCGGCCACGATGGCGGCCAGCTGCTGGGCGTAGCCGGCGGCGGCCACGTCCCCGGCGTCGATCAGTCCACGGAGGAGGGCGTCCTCCTGGCGGAGCTCACCCTCCAGGGCCTGGCCCACCTGCTGGGTGTAGGCGATGGCGGCGGCCCCCACTGACTCAGTGAACGCCACCCCGGCGGCATCTGCCGCCTGGCGTGCCGCCGCCTCGGCCCCCAGGCCCTGCTGGAGCTCCCCCAGGAGGGCCTGGGCCACGGCCTGGGTGTAGGCCACCGCCTGGCCGAAGCGGAGCTCCACAGTGGCCCCGAGAGCCGCCAGGGCCTGGGTGGTGAACTGATAGAGCCCCTGGACCCAGTTGTAAGCGGTCCAGAAGAGAGCATTGTCCCCGGCCAGCCTGGCGGCCGCTTCCTGGCCCACCTGACTGAACGCGTACGCCTCACTGAGGGCCGCGTAGTACGGGATCGTGACCACCCGGAGCACCCGGAGCGCCGCCGCCGTGTCCCCGAGAGCGGCGGAGATTGTCCCGATGTTGATACGGGGATTGATGAAGATCCCGGCCCACGCCTGGGCCAGGTTGTGGGCCGCCGCCTCCGACCACCCGACCAGGGCGAATATGGTTCCCACCACGGCGTCATAGGTGGCCTCCGCCGCCAGGTAGAGGGGCCAGGGCAGGCGCTTGAACAGGTCCCGCGTGAACCCGGCGAGGGCCGCCGCCGCACCCACCATGAGGAGCCCGGCCAGGTTCTCCAGGAACTCAGCCGCTATAAGGACGAGTACGCCGGCCATCTCTCAGTAGGGGGCCGCCTGAATGGCCGCCCTGGCCGTCCAGATAGCGTTGAAGCCCTCCACGTCCCCGGTGTTCACCCACCAGGCAAGGCCCGTCCACACATCGTTGAAGGGGCCCGGTATGCCGGAGGAGGAGCCGCCGCCCTGAGAGCCGCCGCCCTGGCCGGGGCCCTTGCCTGGCTGGACTCCCGGCGGCAGGATGAACCCGCACACATCGAAGGCGGAGGAGTGTCGGGAGTCGTACACGTCGAACCCGACGTAGTTCATCTCGTACACCTGGAACGATCCGTCCGGGTACACCTGGGTGACGATCCCGCAGTGGCCGAACTCACTGTAGCCGTCCCCCGGACAGTAGGACACCGCCGCCGAGATGGTGGGGATGTCCGTCACCTGGAGGCCGAGGGCCGGGGCGTTGCGGGCCCAGTCCCCACCGTTCCCCAGGTCATCAGGAATCCACCCGGCGTCAATGCACGCTCCGTACGTGCACTGCCCGAAGTAGTACGAGTCACATCGGGCCATCAGCCGGTGAACGCCTTGACGGCCTCCAGTGCGGCCGCGTGCTGGGCCACCGCCGCCTGGGCGTCCCTGGCGTAGTTGGGGCCCGCCGGCACGAACACGGCCCCCAGCTGGCCGGAGGCGGTCCGGAACTGGACGTCATAGCCGGGAACCGGCTTCCCCTGGGGGTCCGCCCCGAACGTCCTGGTCTGGCCCGTCACCTCCACCTGTACGGCGGGCCTGTTGGGATCGGTCGGGGGAACGTCCCCCCGCCGGGCCGGGTAGTTCTGTGCCATCTGTCCTCCTCAGTCCGCCGGCTTACCCTGGGCCGGCGTGGTCTCGGTGGCCGTTGCCATTGCGAGCTCGTGGTACTTGCTCCTCATGTCCGCCAGGCCCTCGTTCGTAGGTTCGCCCATTCGGAGCACCGCGAAAAAAGCCCCGTTGGCGAACGCCCCCAGGACGATGGAGCCGTCAAAGCCGATCAGCCAGGCCGGCACGTCTCGGCCCTCCAGGGCCAGGCCCACGGACCCCCCGATCAGGATGATGGCCAGCAGGGCCGTGGTGATGGTGGCCACAGCGTGGAGCAGGCGGTCTCCGATCATGGCCCTACGCGACCCCCACGCCGAGGTGGTGACTGAGGGCGTCGAGCTCCGCCTTGAGGGCCCCTGTCGGGTCTGAGGCGGTCCCGGCCTGAACCAGGGCGGTCAGGGCCGCCAGGCTGGCCGCCACGTCCCCCACGTCTGCGTGGACGTAGGAGCCGGAGCCGACCGGGGCGAGCTCCTCCATCCGGTCCAGGACGAACTGATCGATGGTCACCCTGGGCCCCGTGAACGGCACGTAGATCGCCTCTGTGCCCTCGTCCGGCACCCACCGCTTGGGCCCGAACACTGGGTCCGCCACCAGGTACACCGCCCCGTTGCCACGGGGGTCCTGGGCCGTCAGGCTGCCGATGCCAAGTAGAGCCATCCTCTCCTCCCCGAATGAATCGTCCAGCCAGCAGCTATCCACGCTGAGGCCGAACTCCTGATGTGTTCCCTGGGATTGCCAGCCCAGGGGCCCCGGCGGACGGGTCCAGCCGGGCGGCCAGTCCCCGACGGGAGCTCCGCCAGGGTAGAGGGCCGCAATGTGGAACGGCGCCCGTACGGCCTCGTGGACGGCCTGGCCGCCGTACACCCCGGCCCCGGACGCGTCCAGCCAGCCCTGGGTCCAGGGGCCGAGGCCCCGGATGGCGTCCTCCACGTCCAGACAGGCCCTCACCCGCCAGCTGGCCGCCAGGGCTTTAACGGCCACGGGATCGTCCAGGCCGGAGCAGAACCCGAGAGGGTCTGAGCCCAGGAGCCTCACCACCTCGAAGCTGGCGCGGTCCCATGGACTCTCGAGGTTGACGTTCGGCAGGGTCGCCAGGTAGCCGCCCCACACCCTGATCCCGGCGGCCCTGAGCTGCGGGATCTGGGTGGCGGTCGGCCGGTCGATGCTGGAGTCTCGAAACGGGATCATGCAGTGCCTCTCCTCACCCGCTCAGGGTACACATGGCCCTCAGAGGGGCTGGGAGCCTCCAGGAGGCCCGGGAAAGCCAGTGGCGCCCTGCTCTACCGGTGGAGGGCCCGGCGGCCCTCCTGGGGCCGTCAGGGGCGGCGGAGGGGGCAGCGGAGGCGGGGGAGCCGTTGGCGGTGGCGGAGTGGGAGCCGCCGGCGGGGGGATCGGCCCTCCCGTCTGGGCCTGGGTCAGGGGCTGAGGGCTCGGCGTGGTCCCGGCCTGGGAGCCGATCGGATCGGTCTCCATCCTGACGTACAGGGTGTGCGAGAACTTGCCCGTGTTATAGACGTGGAGCTCCCACTGGCCACTGTCCGGGTATGCCTCCGTGTCCCAGCTGAGCTCCTGATCGTCATCCACGATGAAGTTGCCCACCTGGGAGGGGATCACCGGGGCCCCGTTCACCCCGATGAAGAATCCCACCTCCCCCCTGGGCCCTGGAGGAACCCGGACCACCACCTTGCGGACCGTGCGAACGGCATTCAGGAGGTTCGACACCTGGGGGCTGGCCTTCGCCGTCCCCGTGGGGACCGTCACATCGAACGTGAACACCTGTCGGGCCACCTGTGAGCTCCTCTCTCAGCCTATCGAGTACCCGACGGTGAACCGGACCGTGCCGCCGGAGCCCAGGAGCGGGACGTTGGCCCTGAGCCCGGCCCCCGTCGTGAGGGGCTTACCGCCCTCGTAGCCAGTCGTAGCACTGTTGCCAGCGGACGAGGCGGCCGCCAGTCTCTGGGCCACCGTGCCGGCTGCGGACGAATCGTCCTCGATCCAACCGATGGTCGGGCCCCCGGCCTGGTCGATCTCGATGCCCCACCCGAACACCCTGATGACCTGATTGGCCACCCCGATCCGGAGGGCCGTGGAGCTCACGCTTGAGATCTGGACGGAGGCGTACGCGGCCGGGGCCTGCCAGAGGGCCGGGGTCTGATTGTTCACCCCGACCACGTTGTCCACCACCACGTGGCCGAGGGACCGGGCGGCCCGGTCTGACACATCGACCGTGCCCAGCAGCTGGGCCACCGCCACCACCTGGGCGTCATAGTAGGAAACGTCCACGGTGTCATTGCCCAGGCCCACGGTGTGGGTGACGGAGATCAGCACCTGGGTGTCCAGGGCGTCCCCCAGGAACGCGGCGTACGACTCAGCGATCGGCGGCAGGGCCGACAGATACAGGATGTTGGACTGGACGCCAGTGACGGTGATGGCGGTGATGTGGCCGGCAGGAGCCGACAGGTAGACGGCGGCGGCCCCGGTCGGGATGGTGGAGGTTGCCGACCCCCCGCTATTGGCCGAGAGGGCGGTTACTGTCTGGTCGGGGGTCCTGACGTGGAGGGCCCAGTCCGCCGTATCGTTCGCCACGGCGGCGCCTCAGAACCTGGCGTAGATGACGCCCTGGACGGATCCGGCGGTCACGTTGAGGAACACACCGCCCTGGCAGAGTACGCCCTCATCTGACGCCTGGTCAGTCACCGCCCCGTTGGCGGCCAGCGAGACGAACCCGGCAAACGATCCCTTGGCGTCCTGGCCGTTGAGCACCTGGGCCCTGGCGGCGGCCCCGGCCGTCTCCTGGAACGACCACCCGACCAGCAGACAGGCAACGGCCACCACCTGGAGTGTGGTGGTGGTCGTGACCACGTGGACGGGGCGGACGGGACGGGCGAGCAGCCTATCCCGTGCCGCCGCAACGTCGTCCACTGCCATCAGCCGGAAAAGCCCTTCCGCATCTGAACCGCGTTGAGGACCACCTTCGCCGTGCCAGAGGTGGCCGTGGTCAGCACAGACACGTTCGTGTTCCCGAAGTTGAGGGCGGAGATGACGGGGATGTGAGGGGTTCCCATTCGCTGGGATTCCTTCACGAACCACGCCGAGGTGTCCTCGGCCGAGGTGGGGCCCGGTCCGCCGATGCGGACGTTGCCGGTCTCTGAGCCCTTGATGGCCACCGCCGCCAGGGCGGTGTCCGTGGTCCAGCCGAGGATGGCGTACGCGTAGTCGGCCTTCTGCTGGCCGTCTGTCGCGTTCATCAGGGTGTCTGACCACACCCCGGCGGTGCCGCCGATGGTGCAGTCCACCTCGATGGGCTTGACGTGCTCGTAGGCCCCCCGGATCTCGTCCCACGAGTAGAGCCTGGCGTCCAGGCCCTTCACGTCCTCGTAGTAGATCTCCAGGAACCCCACCTCGGTCTCCGCCGTGCCGCCCGTCTGCTGGATCGTGAGGGTGTCCCCAGATCCGAGAGGCTGGCCGGTGAAGTCGGGGAGGAGGTGAACGGCGGGCGTCTCGGCGGTCACCACTGTGATCCCCTTAACGTTGTCGTGGAGGAGTGGGCTCAGGATGCGCGTGGAGCCGGCGGTGGCCCCCTGCCGGCCCAGATGCTCCAGGACCGTCCGGGAGCCCTCCCGGTAGATCCGCACCGTGGCCGAGTCCCCGGTGGCCATGGTTACGGCCGTGAACGTGGCCCCAGGGTTCGCCGTGTGGAACCCGAGGATTTCGATGGCCAGGCCCATGTCAGGCCGAGAACTGGCCCTGCTGGGCGTGCATCTTCTGCATGAACGAGGTTGCCCGAGCCACGTTGGCCTCGAAGTTGCCCCTCGGCGGCAGAGACGAGACGGCGGACTGGATGGCCGGCAGCAGCTTCACACCCACCTGCTGCATCCGGTTCTGGGCGGCGGACGCACCCGCCGAGATGCGGGGGACGCCCTTGTCAGACGCCAGGCGCTGCCAGTCCTGCAGGGTGACGTTCTGGACGTTGCGGGCCCAGCGATCCTGGGAGGCGTTCACCCCGGCCACGTAGGCGGCCTTCTGGCGGGCGGCCAGCTGGCCCGGCGCCACCGTGACTCCGGCGATCCCCTCCTGGATCTTGGTGGTGGCTCCCTGGAGTCCTGAGACCCAGCGGGCCGCGAACTGATCGGGGGTGACCATAGGCGGAGCTCCTCCTGGAGTGGTGAGGGCCCGGCCTCAGGGCCCGATGGCTGAGAGGGTAGCAGGAACTTACGAAACGTGCGTAACCGGCGTTCGTGGATAGCAGGGCACTGCTACCCTGGCGAGCATGGGAGGCCGTTACTGGCGGACGTTCGAGTGTGAAGACTGCGGGGTCCCGGTCACCCGGCGGTGGCAGACGGGCCGGGCCAAGGTCTGCGGCCAGTGCGGCGGCACCCGGACCAGGGTGGCGGTGGAGGCGGCCCACCTTGCGGTGGAGGCCCACAAGCGGGCCTGCCGGCTGGAGCTCCAGGTACGCCGGGCCCTGGAGGCGGCGGGCCGGCCGGCCTCGGCGGTGTGGCCGCCGGCCCTGACGGGGGGAGGGGGAGCGGCGGCCCCCCCTCCAGCTGGTTAGCGGTCCTGGCCTGGCAGGAGGTTGTCTATGCGGACCACGAGGCCGGCGGCCAGCAGGGCCGCCACCACCTCGGCGGCGGTCCGGGTGCTCACCTCGGCCATGTGGTCAGTGGTCATGACCGAGGCGTCGAACAGGCCGGAGGCCACGCCCACCCGGTAGCGGCGGAGCATGCCGGATGCCTCCAACATCCGGCGGTAGTTGGCGGCGATGCGGTCGGAGTCCAGCTGGGTCATTGCACCTCATCCTGTACAGCCAGCACGGCCGTTACCAGTCGGACGAAATCACGGGCGTCTGTCTCGGGCCACCCCAGCCCCCGGAGGGCGTGGCGGAGGTCGCCAGGCAGGCGGCGGCCACGAGCGACCAGGAGCAGGGGGACGAGCTCCTGGTAGGTGAGGGGCCATTCGGTGTCGAGCGAGTCTGCCGGCAGGGCCCTGATCCTGGGCGGCAGGAGGTTGCGGACGAGCTCCGGTCTCATCGGGGCCTGCCCTCCTCATCCGCCTTGAGGAGCCGCCGCACCCGGCGGCGGTCCTCCGGCCTGGCCCACTCCAGCGGGATCGGGACCCACGACCCATCCGGCCGGGTTGTGAGGGTGAGGAGCTCCCACAGGTCCAGGAGCTCCCCCAGGGTGTAGGGCCGCACGAGACGCCTCACGCCTCCGTCCCCCGCCTGGCGGCCGCCACCAGATCCATGGTGCGGCGGCGGCTCAGGCCCACCATGGCGGCCAGCTGGCGCTCCGAGAGGGGGCCCTCCAGCAGCTGGCCGAGGAGCTCGCCACGGGCCTGGACGGCGGCCTCGTAGGCCACCCGGCACCTCTCCGCCCTGGCGGTGGCCTGGGCGTAGCGGCGGAGCAGCTGGCCACGAGATGGCCGGCGGGCCGGCGGCGATGCGACGGACGGTTGAGTCGGGGCAGTGGACTGCATGACAGTAGGATAGCACGTCTGGCCGCACCCGTGCGGCCAAAGATCGGCGGGCCGATCCTCAGGGCCGCCGGCAGCTGGCGGGACCCT
>Ga0126373_10001701_pt1 | contig 15817 bp, 16 predicted proteins | sample PanSoiMetPlot_11_FD_92545 | JGI IMG/M metagenome (GOLD analysis project Ga0126373, IMG submission 92545) | Tropical forest soil microbial communities from Panama - MetaG Plot_11 | ecosystem: Environmental > Terrestrial > Soil > Tropical forest > Bulk soil | place: Panama | collected 2016-02-17 | reverse complement strand
CGGAATCCGCAGCCGCGCCGGACTCGCAGAGACTCTCGAGGCCCGCTAGTAGATCTGGCTCTGAGAGGCATTCGCAGCCGCCGTGAGAATCTGGTCGATACTTCGGCGATGATGGGGCGATGGATCTTCCCGTGATGCCCCCGGTCGCCCCGATGCTCGCCAAGTCCGTCAAGGAAATCCCGAGTGGCGCCATGAGCTATGAGCCGAAATGGGACGGCTTCCGATCGATCGTCTTCCGTGACGGCGCTGAGGTCGAGATCGGAAGCCGGAACGAGCGACCGATGACCAGGTACTTTCCCGAGGTCGTGGACGCCTTGCTGGCGAACCTGCCGGAGCGTTGCGTGATCGACGGGGAGATCGTCATCCCTGACGCCGAGGATCGCAGACTCGATTTTGAGGCGCTGCTCCAGCGGATTCACCCCGCCGACAGCCGGGTCCGGCTGCTGGCCAAGCAGACGCCGGCGTCGTTCGTCGCCTTTGACTTGCTAGCGCTCGGCGAAGAAGACTACACGAAAGTCCCGTTCGAGCGTCGTCGCGACATCCTGGAAGCCGCCCTGGCGAACGCGGCGGCGCCTATTTACACAACCCCGGCTACGCGAGACCGGGACACTGCCGTTCGGTGGTTCAGCCAGTTCGAGGGGGCCGGACTGGACGGGGTCGTCGCCAAGCCGCTCAGCGGCACCTATCAACCGGACAAGCGCGTAATGTTCAAGATCAAGCACGATCGGACCGCGGACTGCGTGGTAGCCGGCTATCGCGTGCACAAGAGCGGTCCGGACGCGATCGGCTCGCTGCTCCTCGGCCTCTACGACGACGCCGGCCGGCTGGCCAGCGTCGGTGTCGTCGGCGCGTTCCCGATGGCGATGCGTCGCCAGCTGTTCAAGGAGGTGCAACCGCTCGTGACCACCTTCGATGGGCATCCGTGGAATTGGGCGGGCGAGTTCGCGGGTGTCCGGAATCCGCGCGAAGCCGAGGGCAGCAGGTGGAATGCCGGCAAGGACTTGTCCTTCGTGCCGTTGCGGCCTGAGCGCGTCGCCGAGGTCCGCTACGAGCACATGGAGGGCACGCGCTTCCGGCACACAGCACAGTGGGTCCGGTGGCGCGACGACCGCGACCCCGCGTCGTGCGGCTTCGACCAGCTCGAAGAGCCGGTGAAGTTCAACCTCTCCCAGATCCTGCCGCCCGGTCAGTAGACCACGCAGCTGGCCCGAGCCTGCGCCGCCAGCATGCGCTGCGCGATGATCGGCAGTTGGCCTAGCGATGACGTCTGCGGGAACGCCTCGGCGAGGGCGCTGGCGATAATCGCGGACCGCTGCACGTACCCGGCCGATGTGTAGTGGATGCCATCGGGGATGAACCAGGCCGGCTTAGCGAGGGCAGCCCAGTTCAGCACGCGCATGTTCGGGTACCGGCGGCACGCCTGGAGCAAGGCGGCGTCCCAAGCTTGCATGTTCCGCTCTGCGTACGGGCCGGCGTGCAGTTCGGAGCGCACGTTGACCCACAAGGCTGGCTGACCCTTGATCACGGACATCATCCGCTGGATTCGGGTTGCCAGACCCACGTTCGAGCCAACGGCCAGGTCAGCACTGTCGTTCGTGCCTAGTGCCAGCACCCAGCAGCCGTGATAGCGAGCGCGCGCGAGCTGCTGAGCGAGCGTGTACGCGTTTGGCTCATTCCGGATCGTTTCGACGATGGAAGTACCGCCGTAGATTTCAAACCGCGTGCTCCTCACGCCAACGCCCGCATACTGGGCCAGGATGCGCTGAGCCGGATCTGGCAGGTACGCGGCCGACACTAGTCCGTCGGACGTCGAGTCACCGAAATGCACGACTGAGTTGCACGCGGTCTTCAGGGTGAAAGGCCGGCTGGCAACTGGCAGCTTCGCTGGCGCGTTGCCGCCCCCCGGCTTACCCGCGGGCTCGCTCGTACGGGCTGAGGCGCTGCCGACAGCAAACGCCGGTCCTGCCGACGCCGTCGGCATAACCAGCGCGATGACGGCCAGCACTGTTGCCCCGGCGGCGATTCCAGGTGCGACCCACCCGCGCCGTCCCGCCGGATACCAGGCGCCCGACCGAAACTTTCCGATCCAGCGTCCAATCGCTCCGTGCCTGATCGGCTCCTCGACGAATCTCCAGGACAGCGCGGCGGCCCCGATGCTAGCGGCAACCTGGAGCGACGCTCTGATGAACGTCTCCTGACCATCGGCGGGCGTCGTCAGCACGATGATCGGGTAGTGCCAGAGGTAGATCCCGTAAGACCGGACTCCGATCCACCGCAGCGGGGTCCAGCCGAGCGTCAGCCCCAGCCGGCCGGCCGGAGCAACCGCGGCGAGCACGACGGCACCGGTAGCCAGTGCGAGCAGCACCAGGCCGCCACGGTACATGAACGCTGAGTACTGCCCGGTGCGCCAGATCAGCACGGCGATCACGATCAGGCCGAGGACCCCCACGCGGTCGAGCAGCTGGCGGCCGGTGCGATTCGGCTGCGGCGGCATCAGGCGACTCGGCCGGGCAAAGGCAAGCGCCGCGCCGATCAGCAGCGCGAACGCGCGGGTGTCGGTGCCGTCGTAAACGCGCGTCGGGTCATATCCAGGGTGATACAGCACCTCCATCGCGATCGCCGACACGGCGGCCAGCACGAGGGATCCACGGCAGAACCAACGCCTGCGGGCCGGGTCGTCCAGTCCGCGGGTCAGCATGAGGCCCGCGAGGATCAGCCACGGCCAGATCAGATAGAACTGCTCTTCCACCGCGAGTGACCACAGATGTCCGAGCGGTGATGGCGGTCCAAACCTGGCGAAGTACGACGCGTTGTGCGCGATAAGCCACCAGTTGCTCACGTACCCGGCGGCCGCTGCGACCGCACCGCGCAGGGAAGGCAGTTGGCTGCGCTGGAGCACGGCAACCCAGCAGACGACCACCACGAGCATCACGAACAGAGCGGGGAGCAGCCGGCGCGCCCGGCGCTGCCAGAACTTCAGCAGAGCCAGGTGTCCCGTCGTCGCCTGCTGGGCCATCAGCAGGTCGGTGATGAGGTAGCCGCTCAGGGTGAAGAAGATGCCGACGCCGAGTAACCCGCCTTGAGCCCAGCCAAGGCCGACGTGATACGCGATGACAGCCAGGACAGCAATGGCGCGCAGCCCGTCGAGGCCCGGCACGTAGCGCTGGCCGGTCTCGGCTGGCTCTGGCATGGCCCCCCTTGGGCAGTTGCGGACTCTTGCCTCGGGTCGGGGCAAAACACTACTCGGGGATGTGCCCATCAGCGGAGGATCGGCCGGACTTGCACCTTCAGGAGGCGCCAGGGCGCGAACGAGGCCCGTCGAGTGAGGCGAAGCACGCGGCGTGGCCGCCCGTTGCTGGCGTTGCACAGGGACACCCGCACGAACACCGCGCTCCCGCGCACCCGCGGCTTCCGGCGGCTGGCGAGCGCTACAAGCGGATTATGAGGTAGATAAGCGCCGCCACCATGACAAGGCCCATGACGACTGGCACGAGCCGCCTCGAGATGGCACCGCCTGCGACGCTCATCAAATCGATCGGCGCCGGTTCGGCCGCGACTCCACCGGCGGCCTCGGCAACAGCCACCGGAGCCGCCGCGTCGTCAACTGAACCGGCAGCGGCTTCGACCACAGCCGCGACAGTGGCGGATTGCTCGTTTGTATCGGCCGCGGAAGACGGGTCGCCGCCCAGCTTGGCCTCGAGGCACGTGACGAACTGGCCGAGCAGCTTTGCCGACACTTCCTTGATCATGCCGCTGCCGAACTGCGCAATCCGGCCTGCGATGGTCAGATCCGTCGTGACGGCGACTGTCGTGCCGCCGCCATTGGCAAGTAGTTGCGCTGAGATGAGCGCGTTTGCATTGCCGTTGCCGCGCGAATCCCGGCCGCGAGCGTCGATCACGGCGCGGTAACTCGCTTCGTCCTTCTCGGTGAACTGCGCTGTTCCGGCGTACTCAGCGACGACAGGGCCGACCTTGATCTTCACTTTGCCGGTATAGACGCCGTCATTGACGCCGGTGAGCACGGCGCCCGGCATGCACGGCGCGATCACCTCGAGGTCGGTGAGCACATCCCACGCCTGGCTGACCGGCACGGCGACAGTGAACACGTTGTCCAGCTTCATAGGGCCTCCGGGCTCGCGCAGATCCGGCGATCTGCGTGGATCGGCGCGACATAGTCGAGCCCGTCAGACCCTAGCGGTGTCCTTCCGCATCCGCCAGACGGCGCCGCCGGCGAAGATGGCGAGCCACGCCAGCACGTTCACCACCCATGTCCAGTCCACCCCGTTGCCGAGCAACGGTGTGTGCACGAGCAGATTGAGGCCGTACAACGGCGTCCACTTGGCGATCTCCTGGATCAGGTGGGGGTATTGGCTCACCGGGATGAACAGACCCCCGGCGAACGAGAGCAGCGCGAGGATCAGCCCGAGGAGCTGCATAACGTTCTCCGCCGGCAGCAGGTAGCCCAGGAACAGCCCGAACGCGGCGAACAGCAGCGAGCCGACCCACACCGATGCCCCGGTGGCAATCCACAGCCCCACCGACATGGACGGCTTGTGCGAGACAATTCCGGCGATGTAGACGGCGATGACCGAGCACAGGCCCAGCACCAGCGCCGTCAAGATCTTGATAATGATGTACGCGACAGGCGACAACGGGGTCAGCCGGAGCTGCCTGCTCCAGCCCTGGGCGCGCTCGATGGAAACCATGGCGCCGCAGAACGTCGTAGCAAGGACCGCGCCGTACAACGCGAGGCTGATCATGACCTCCGCAGCGACGTTGCCGTGGCCGTAAGGCAGGCTGTCATACGCCTTGTTCAGCCCGAACAGCAAGAAGAACACGACCGGCACCACGATGGCGATGATGACGGTCCGCCGGTTGCGGGTCAGGCGGCGAATCTCGAGCTTCAGGGCCGTGGGGGTGAATCCGCCGAGCGGAGGCACGCGGCGGGTACTCAGGTCTTGCGCGGTGATGGCTGGTGCGGTGCTCATGAGCTGGCTCCCGTCGGCGCAGCGGCCGTGTCGTCACCCGTCAAAGCAAGGAAAGCGTCCTCGATGCCGCGGGCCGTGATCTCAAGATCTTTCGCTGAGGTTTCCGTAAGGAGGTATCTCGCCGTTGCGTCGCTGTCGGTGGAATGCACGAGCACGGTGTCACCGCGCACCTCGACAGTGTCGGCGCCGGGAACTCGGCGGAGCAGGTCCTCGGTGGCACCGGCCAGCGTGGCGCGCACGGTCCGGCCTGCCGCCATGGCCTTGATCTGCGACGAGGTGCCGTCAGCGACGATCCGCCCGTGCCGAAGCAGCACGATGCGGTCAGCGTAGGCATCGGCCTCTTCGAGGTAGTGCGTGGCGAACAGGACGGTGCGGCCCTGCTCGGCGTCCTTGCGGATGGTGGCCCAGAAGTTCCGGCGGCCCTCGACGTCCATTCCAGTAGTCGGCTCGTCCAGGACGAGGAGCACGGGATCGGACAGCAGCGCGAGCGCGAACCGCAGCCGTTGCTGCTCACCGCCCGAGCACTTGCCAACGCGCCGATCGGCGATGTCCGCGATCCCGGCTCCGCGGAGCACCTCATTGACCGGCTGGCTGCTGGCAAAGAGGCTGGCCGTGTACTCGATGGTCTCGCGCACGGTCAGGTCCTTAAGCAGGCCGCCGGTCTGCATCACGGCGGAGATGAGACCGCGCGAGATGGCCTGGCGCGGTTGCATCCCGAGGACCGAGACGCGTCCGGAGCTTGGCTGCGAGAGGCCGAGGATGATGTCGATGGTCGAGGTCTTGCCAGCGCCGTTCGGGCCGAGGATGGCCACGATCTCGCCGGGGGTGATCTTGAGGTCGACGCCGTCGACTGCGTGTACATGACCGAAGTATTTGTGAATCCCGGTCAGCTCGACGGCAAGCAGCGAGGTTTCGGGCCGAGCCTCGGGGGCCGCGCTCGAGAGTGTCATGGCCCCAGTCTGCCGACAGTCGGCGACCAGATGGTGAACCTGCCGTCATTACATGCCCATGACATCTGTCACGCCTGCGCCCTGCCTGGCCAGCCGGAACCGTTGCTAGCGCTCAGCTGACTAGCCGGAGAACGCGCTCGGCGAGCCCGATTCTCACGAGCTGACCGTAGCTCAGTGTTACAGCATCGGACTCCACGCCGTCACCGAACAAGACCAGCTCATCCGAGGCAACGCTCACTGACAACTCCTGGCCAACCGATAGCTCGCCTTCGGTCCTTCCGGTGCCCGTAGCCGGGGATGGCCAGGCTTCACGCACGAACCAGGCGAGCCGTTGGTCCGTCGGACCTGGCAGCGCCAGCTGGCTGTGCCGTTCTAGCCAGGCAGACATGCACCAGCCGGTCGCGCCGGTTCCGGTGCCAACGATGACGCCTGAGGACGCTTGGGCTTCGGCAGCGCCGGCGGGTGCCGCGAGCACGTACCTCGCGGTCTGATGGCTCGCGTGGCCGACATAGATCTCATTGAGCGCTTGCAGTTCCTGCCCGTCATCAGTTCCGGCCCGTACCATGGCCAGTCGGTCGACGGGAGCTGTGCCGGAGGCCGCTGCCGCGAGGAGAGCAGGTGCTGCGGCGGCTGGATGCGGTACCAGCACACCAGGGTTGCGGTCGGGCTCGGGGTTAATGCCGACGACCGGCTGTCCGTCCAGGTACTTGGCGACATTAGCGACTAGGCCGTCCTGGCCGACGACCACGATGATATCGCCAGGCTCGAACAGGAACCGCGCCAGTTCCGACCGCTCGACGGTGGCACGTCGCCACCGATCCGGGATCGAGGCGGTCACGACCGCGATCGCGGCGGCGACCTGATGGTGCCGCGTCGCGACGTCCTCTATGCGGCGGCCGCGCGAGCCGAGGAAGAACGCAGCCTGGCCGCGGGTGCCATGCCGCTCCAGCAGGCTGGTCAGCTCAGTCCGGCGATGCACGAGCACGGCGCGTGGTGGCAGTGCACCACTGGCGCCCGGGGTTCGTAGCTCTGTCATCGCTCTACCTCGCTACGCCTGTGCGTCGTCGGATGTAGTGGCGCCGAGCCTGGCTAGCACTGGCTGGAGCAGATCGGGGCTGAGCACGAGCGTGCCGATCTGTGGCAGCTGGCCCGCCAGTTCCTGCACCGCCAGGGCCAGCACGGTCGCTGGAGTCAGCTGCTCGTACGCTCTGACATGTGCGGCCTCGGCCGCGGCCTTAGCCTCACCGACGGCTTGAGTCCCCGTTGCGCGGGCGCGAGCAAGCATGACCTCGCCGTCAGCCTTGGCGGTCATCTGGATGCTGTTCGCCGCCGCTTCCTCCTCAGCCTCGCGCCGTGCGTTAGTCCCCTTCTGGTCGATTAGCTCGGCTTCTCGCCTGGCCAGCTCGATTTGGTTCTGCAACTCGTTCTCCGCGATGGCGCGCTCGCGCTGGACCGCGATGGCACGGCGCTCATAGGTTGCCCGGTCGGCTTCCTGCTGGATTTGCTCCCTCGTCGGCGTACGCAACGCCTTCTCGACGTCCGGCTCCGGTCGCACCGCGACCACCCGCGCGCCGATCACGGCTATGCCCGTCTCAGCGAGCCGCGGGTCGGCCGTGAGGCCCGTCAGAATCCGGTCGCGCACACGGCTCACCCCGTCAGCGAGTACCCCGGCGAGAGAGCTGGCAGCGACGAGCCCAAGCACCTGCTGCTGCGCCGTCTCGGTCAGCAGCCCGGCGACCTGCTCAAGGGGCGTACCTCGCCAAGTCCCGGCATCTGGGTCGATCGAGAAGTCGATCCGGGCACATGCGACATCCGGGTCCACGACGCGGAAGGTCACGCTCGCCTGCACCGTTAGGTCTTGGAAGTCCGCTGTGCGGGCGTGGAACAGAACGGCGAGCTCCCGATCGTCGACGGGCACCTCGGATAGAACTGCTGATAGCGGGCGGAAGAAGAATGACTGGCCCGTGCCAGCGTTTACAAGCCGGCCCCGACGCACGTGCCGCACGTGCATCGTCGGCGTACCGCGCAAATGCCGGACCATCGGATAACGGGTGATGTCTGCCACTGAGACCGCCTCCTATTGTCGTCATGACGACGATAATGCTCGACAGGCTTATCGTCAATAAGACGATTAATGGTTAGGCTAAGCGACATGCAGGAGTACGATCCGGCGGAGTATCCGCCAGTGGCGGTTACCGTCGATCTAGTCGTGCTGACGATCCAGCACACCGATCTCTCGGTCCTGCTCATTCGGCGCGGCATCAAGCCATATATGGGCCGGCTCGCGCTCCCGGGCGGATTCGTCCGTAGCGATGAGACTCTAGATGACGCCGCCGCGCGCGAGCTGCGAGAAGAAACGGGCCTTGACCTAGGTCGCACAAGACGACGGCGTGGCCACAACGAGAGCGGACATCTAGAACAGCTCGCGAGTTACGGCGACCCAACGCGCGACCCGCGGCTTCGCGTCATCACCGTCGCTTACCTGGCGCTCTCGCCAGAGTTGCAGGCACCGCAGGCAGGCAGCGACGCCGCCGCGGCGAGCTGGGTGCAGATTGCGGGTTTGGACGAACGCCTTGCCTTCGACCACGATCGCATCCTGGCCGACGGGCTCGAGCGGGCCAGAGCGAAGCTGGAGTACACGCCGTTGGCAACGGCGTTCTGCCCGCCCGAATTCACGGTCGGTCAGCTGCGTCGGGTCTACGAAATCGTCTGGGGCACGCCCTTGGATCCGCGCAACTTCCATCGCAAGGTTACCGGCACGCCCGGTTTCGTAGCGCCGACCGGGCAGATCACCGAGGGCGATCGCGGCCGACCAGCCCAGCTCTTCCGGCGCGGCGCGGCTACCGTCCTCTACCCGCCAATGCTGCGCTCTACCGTTAACTAGGCGTGCCGGGGTTGCGGATAAAGCCCGGCGGGATCAGGACGTCGGCTGGAGTCAGCTCATGGACCGTGGACCGGCCGAGCCCGAGAAGGGTTGAATCGACCCCGCTCCGGAAGATATCGAGGACGTTCTCGACGCCGGCCTGGCCAGCTGCGGCCAGACCCCAGAGGTAGGCCCGGCCGATCATGACTGCGCGTGCTCCGAGCGCCAGCGCCTTGACCACGTCGCTGCCGCGCCGGAGGCCGCCGTCGAGCAGCACCTCGATCTGGCCGCCGACCGCGTCGGCGATACCAGGCAGCACGCGGATCGTGGCTGGCGTGCCGTCGAGATTGTTGCCGCCATGATTCGATACCGAGATGGCGCTCACGCCGGCGTCCACGGCGCGCCGGGCATCGTCGATCCGGCTGACGCCCTTTAGCAGGAACGGGGCTGCCCATTGCTCACGCAGCCACGCAACGTCGGCCCAGGTCGGCGGTGGCGTCTGCATCCACTCTCCGTACGCGCCGAAGAACGTAGGCGCCGGGCCGTCCCCTACCGTCATGTTCGGGACCGTCAGGTCCGGCAGCTTGCCCGCGCGAACGAACGAGGCGAGCCATCGCGGCCGACGCAGCACCTCGGGCGCGTGCTGAAGCGCGGCCCGAAGGTCGATCTTGTCCGGGATATGGGGGCTACCCCAGTCGCGCGAGTGCGAAAAGGTCCAGTCCGCCGTCAAGATCAGCCCGACCGCGCCTGCCTTCCTCGCCCGCTCCACACGGGCCAGGATCTGGTCCCGGCTGCCGCACCAGTAGATCTGGAAGAAGGTCTGCGGGTTCGCTGCCACGACCTCTTCCACCGGTTTGCTCGCGAACGAGCTGAGGCCCATGACTGTTCCCCGCGCCGCAGCTGCCCGCGCGACGGCCACCTCGCCGTCGGGATGCACGGCCTGTACGCCCGTCGGGGAGGTCACCACCGGCAGCGAGATTCGCTGGCCGAGGACCGTCGTTGACAGATCACGCTGCGGCGCGTTCCCGGCAACGTGTGGCGCGAAGCCAAGCTCGGCGAACGCGGCCACGTTGTCTTGACGCGTCTGACCGCGCTCGGACCCGGCCATCAGCGCGCTGTAGACCGAGGCTGGGAGTCGTTTGCGTGAGCGTCGCTGCGCCTCGGCCACTGATTCAAACCAGGCACTTGCCATCCGGCTCAGCCCTTCCGTCAGCTTCGGATCTGCCGGTCCGCACCGCTTCGGCTGGCGTGCGTGTCACGCGCACGGGTCGCCATGAGATCACCGGCGTGACCGGCAGGATTGTTCGCTCCCGTAGGCAGCCAACCCAGACGCCGGCGCCGTAGCAGACGTCGTCGGCGATGTGCGCCAGCGCGAACCGCACCGGGTCGAGATGTGGTCGTCGCTCCACGTACGCTGCCACTGCCGGAGCGACGAGCAGCGACGCTGCGGCTGCACGTCGGCCGACGCGCTTGCGTCCCGGCGCGGCAAGCGCCGCCACGACCGCGGGGGCGGCGAACTGGCTGGCGTACCTGCCGATGCCCAGCCACGTCTGCTTGACGGCGGTTAGCGCCGCCCCGGGGGCTCCGTCAGTCGGCACGCCTGCCCGTCGTACCGTCCCGGCGATGTCGAGCCAGGCCGCGATCAGGCCGGCCGCCGCGGCAGCCGGGCGGCGGGCCAGCGCAGCGCACACCGTCGCAGTCGGCCAGGGCTGGAGAACGAGCGGCGCCAGGTTGGCCGGGTGGCGGCGGGCCAGCGCGGCGGCCGATGTGCCATAGCGGAACCTGCGCGCAAGGAGGCCCGGCCAGGTTGCCGGGCTTTCGTGCGGAACCTGCACCGACGGCTCATACCGGATCCGCCAGCACGCGGCGTGCAGGCGCCAGATCACGTCGACGTCTTCGCCGTAGCGCAGCGCCGGATCGAAGACTGCCTGGCCATCATCGGCCAGCACCGTCTCCAGCGCCGCGCGGCGGACGAGTAGCGCAGCCGTCGGCACGTAGGCGACCCGTCCACCCGGCACGACACGGGCGGCGCGGTCGCCGAGGTCGAGGCTGCCGCGAGCCTGCTCGTACCGCGCGGCCGACGTTCGCGACGCCAAGGTGACGATTCGCGGTGCTACGGCGCCGACCAGCGGATCAGCCAGGTGCCCGGCGAGTGCGTCGATCCAGTCCCGCGGCGGCACGCAGTCGCTGTCGAGGAACGCGATCAGGTCGGTCCGAACCTGCGCCAGGCCGACATTCCGTGCGGCTGCCGGTCCGCCTCCGACGGTCCGTCGTACCACCGACGCACCGTGTCGAGCAGCGGCGGCGGCGATTCCCAGCCCGTCGACCGAGCCGTCATCCACGACGACGACCGGGTGCCGGCCGCCGACTGCCGCCAGGCAGCGATTCAGCATGCCCACTCGGTCCCGGACCGGGATGACGATCGTTACATCGAGTTGTCCGCCGGCGGAATCGACAGGCGGAACTGGGTGCGCTATGCCGGCGTCTGTCAGCCGCCGGGCCAGTACGGCGGCGGCAGCCGAGTTGACGGGTCCTGCCCGCAACTGCTCCAGGGCGCGCTGGCCAGCCTCAGTCAGTCGCAGGACCCGCGCCGGTGACCCGCCGAAGAGCGAACCGTCGCTTAGTTCCTTCGTCGCGATGTCTAGTGTGACGCCAAATCCGCGGGGCAGCGCAGTTTCAAGCGTCACAGCGCCATGCCGCCATCCACCGGAACGACCGCTCCGGTCATGCCGCTGCTGGCGGAGCTGGCCAGGAACGCCAGCACAGCGGCAACCTCTGCTGGCGCCAGCAGGCGGCCGACCGGCTGCATGCTGAGAAAATCCTGCGGGCCGGCTAGGTCGTAGAGCCGGGCACTCGCGTCCAGCATTGCCGTTGCGGTCGAACCCGGGCTGACCGCGTTAGCCGTCACTCCAGTGGGGCCCAACTCGACCGCTAGAGCTCGGATAAAGCCAGTGACCCCGGCCTTGGCCGCGCAGTAGGCCGCGATCGTCGGCAGGCCCCGCGTCGCGGCTGCCGACGCGATGGCCAGGAACCGGCCAGTGCGCGGCTTTGGCCGCCGCAAAAGCGCGGGAACGGCCGCACGGGCCAGGTTGAGCACACCGCCGAGATCGATGTCTAGTACGGCCCGTTCTTGCTCGGCCGGCACCTTCCAGTGCGGCGCGCCGCCCGCGATGACGCCGGCGCAGGCGATCGCGGCGTCCAGACCACCCCAGCGCGCCTCGGCGTCGGCGACTGCGGCGGTCAGCGCGCCGACGTCTCTGACATCGGCGCGGGCGGGGACAACCTGACTGCTGGCGCCGCAGGCCCTCGCCGCTTCGGCGGCGGCGCTGACGCTGGCCGCCAGGTCGGCCTCAGTCGCGAGCGAGTACGGGACAGACGGGTCATCAGCGGCACGGTCGACCGCGAGCACATGCCAACCCTCGACCGCGAGCGCGCGCACGGTAGCCGCGCCGATCCCGCGTCCAGCGCCCGTTACTAGCGCGACGCGTCCGGCCTCGCTCACGGCGTGAAGCCGGCCAGCGGGCTCTGGTCGCAGGCCCGGTCCGGCACGTCGCGAACCACTGTGTCGCGGACCACTGTGCCGTGGTCAGGACGAGGCCCGATAGTCACCGGCACGGGACCGCGTGCGGCCGCCGGCCTCCCCCTATGCGAGTGGTCGCCCGATGGCCGGCGTGCGAAATCGGCGGTCGCGAGCGCAGCCTCACCGAAGCCACGCACGCATTCAGGGTCAGGTCCGTCCAGTGGCAGACCGGTGAAGAACTTGGCCGCCATGCACCCGCCCTGACAAGCCTCAAATGCCGAGCAGGACGCGCAGGCCCCGCCCGACTGTGGTCGCCGCAGGCCGGCGAATAGGTCCGAGCCGCGCCACACCGCGGCGAACCCGCCCGGCGCGCGCACGTTCCCGGCGAGGAACTCCTCGTGGATCGCGAACGGGCACGCGTAGACGTCGCCGACAGGGTCGATGAGGCAAACCACCCGCCCCGCGCCGCACATGTTCAGCCCGGGCAGCTCCTGCCCGTACCCGGCCAGGTGGAAGAACGAGTCGCCCGTCAGCACGTTTTCGCCGTGGGCGACAAGCCAGTCGTACAGGACGCGCTGCTGGCTGGCCGTCGGATGGAGCTCGTCCCACACGTCAGCGCCGCGCCCGGACGGCCGCAGCCTGGTGATGCGCAGCTGCGCGCCGAACGAGTCGGCGACCGCCTTGAACGCGTCGAGTTGGGCCACGTTGTGCCGGGTCATGACCACGGAGATCTTGAAGCCAGCGAACCCCGCGTCGGCGAGATTGCGCATGGCCCGCGTCGCCATCTCGAACGAACCGCGGCCCCGGACAGCGTCGTTGACCTCGGCCGTCGCGCCGTCGAGCGAGATCTGGACGTCGATGTAGTTACTGCCGGCCAGCCGCCTGGCTACCTCGGGCGTGATCCGCAGCCCGTTCGTGGAGAACTTCACGCCGACGTGGTGCGCGGTTGCGTAGTCGACAAGCTCCCAGAAGTCGGGCCGGACCGTGGGCTCGCCCCCGCCAATGTTGACGTAGAACACCTGCATGCGCTCGAACTCGTCGATCACGCGCTTGCACTCGTCGGTGGTCAGCTCGGCGGGATCGCGCCGACCGGAGCTCGACAGGCAGTGCACGCAGGACAGATTGCAGGCGTACGTCAGCTCCCAGGTCAGGCAGATCGGCGCGTCGAGGCCAGACTGAAACACCGTTGTCAGCGGGGCGGCGGTGACGGTCATGAGGCTGTCCTCCCGCAGATCATCTGGCTCTCGGCCAAAGTGGCCAGCGCCCTCGTGTAGGCAGGCAGCTCGGCTGCCCCGATCCCGGCGTCGGCGCACGCGGCGCGCGCGCTCGGGTGCGTCGCTAGGCCCGAGACGACCGCCAGCAGCGCCGGGTTCTTCAGGAACGACAGCCGTCGGGTGCCAAAGTGATACAGCAGCGCGCCGAATCGCTCAGGCCGGATCGAGACCTGCGGGTGCAGCCGCCAGGCCGCGTCCAGGTCAAACTCGCTAGTAGACACCGCACATGCCGTCGATCGAGATCTCCTCGACCAGCAGGTCGGCGGCCACGACTTCGACCGGCTCGAGCTCGGTGAACTCATTGACTTCGGCAACGGCGGCATCAGCCGCCGGCCGGTCCAGCAGCTCTGCGGCGTTCTCTGGCATGTCGCTCTCCCTGGTTTCGGCACTGTGTGACGAATAGGAGTACGTTAATCGTCACCCGGTGACACAATCAAGTGCAGGCTGGGAACGGGGCTTCGATCGTGGGCCCACCTCACGCCGGGGGTGACCGATGTGATTACTGACCTGCGCTCGGGCGGCGCCCGCAGAGGACGGCCGCCGGGCACAAGTGCTCGCGACCTCGAGGTCATCTCGCTGCGCTTGTTCACCGAGCACGGTTTCGAGGACACCACCGTAGAACGTATCGCCGCCGCTGCCGGGGTCAGCCGGAGAACGTTCTTCCGGTACTTCGACTCCAAGGCCGACGTCCTCTGGCACGCGTTCGACGGCGAAGTACGTGCGCTCCGGTCCGCGTTTGCCGAGATCCCGGCCGATGTGCCAGTGATGGAGGCCATTCGGCAGGCGGTCGTCGGCGTTAACCGATACGGCGCCGCCGACGTGCCCGAGCTGCGCACCCGGATGAACCTGATCGCGTCGGTGCCTGCGCTGGCAGCCAGCGCGGCGCACCACTACGACGCCTGGGAGCGCGTGGTCAGCGGCTTCGCTGCTAGTCGCCTGGGCTTGCCAGCAGGCTCGCTGTACCCGCTCGCGATCGGCCGGGCAACGCTCGCGGTGTGCCGAGCGGCCTATGATCGCTGGGCAGAGCGCGCAGATGCTGACCTGACCGTGTACCTGGATCGGGCCCTGCGCGCGCTGGCCGCCGGGTTTGAGCCAGCGGCGCTGGCTGAAAGCGAATAGCGGGCCCACGTGGACATAGTGCTGACACACCCCTCGCCTGCGGACGCGGACGAGTTCATCGCAGCCGCTATCGACAGCAAGTCTCTCCACGGATCGTGGTTGTCGGCGCCTGACACCGCCGAGCGCTTCACCGCGTTTCTGAACCGGGCAGCGCGCGAGGACCAGGCCAGCTACCTGATCCGGCATGCCGCATGTGGCGGGCTCGTCGGTTACGTCAACATCAACAACATCGTCCGGGCTGCGCTCCGGTCCGGGTATCTCGGCTATGGTGCGTTCCGCTCTCATACCGGCCGAGGACTCATGACGGCGGGCCTGGCGGCCGTCGTCAGCGACGCGTTCACGAGCCTTGGCCTGCACCGGCTCGAAGCCAATATCCAGCCGGACAACTCGGCGTCACTGAACCTTGTCAAACGACTCGGCTTCCAGCGGGAAGGCTTCTCGCCCAGATACCTGCTCATCGACGGCCAGTGGCGTGATCACGAACGCTGGGCAGTCCTCGCCGAGGACTGGGCCGCCAAAAACCGCGGCTAGCTACTCCAGCGGCTCTCGCGCCATCGCTGCTGGCTCGCGGCCCGCCAGCAGCCAGCCTGCAGCCAGCGCCAGCAGCGGCAATCCGGCTAGCAGCATGGCCAGCTTCGCGGCAGGCACGGTGGCCAGGTTGTGCACCCCGCGGTTCCACGCGATGATGCCGAGGTAGGCGGCGGCAGTGCCAAGCACAGCTCCGAGCAGCGCCAGCACCGCAGCCGTCACGCCCGTGAGCAAGCGCCGGGTCCCGCCGCTCACCCCCGAGGCCGCCATCACCCGCAACTCGCCGGCCGCCTCGCTGCGGATGAGCCCGACCGTCATGGCGAGCACGGCCAGCACCGCCAGCACGCCGATGCCGAGCGCGTAGTTACTGACCGACGACAGCGATGGCTGCGGCGAGAACTTCGTCGTCTCTACCGAGAGACCGCTTCTCGCCGCCAGCTGATCGGCACGTATCACCTGGGCGGCGGTCAGGGCCTTGGGCGCCTGGATGAGCCATCCGGCCAGCATCGGGTGCAGCCCTAGCACCGTCATGGCGTGGGCGGTGAGCAGCGTGTTCGGCGCGGAGGTGTAGCGGG
>Ga0126373_10001700_pt1 | contig 15822 bp, 20 predicted proteins | sample PanSoiMetPlot_11_FD_92545 | JGI IMG/M metagenome (GOLD analysis project Ga0126373, IMG submission 92545) | Tropical forest soil microbial communities from Panama - MetaG Plot_11 | ecosystem: Environmental > Terrestrial > Soil > Tropical forest > Bulk soil | place: Panama | collected 2016-02-17 | reverse complement strand
GCACGACGATTTTCGCCTGCTTATCGGTCGTCAGGACCGGCAATTTTACATCGTGCTGACCGTCATGCTCGCAGGTTTTGCTGGCATGCTCGGCACGATGGCTCACGGCTTTAAATGGATCTGAGCGATGAGCGACGAAACCACAATCAGCGTCACCGAGCGGCTGCTGCGCGAGATCCAGCGCGAGCTGGCCGATATGCGCGACGACCGCACGGTAATGATATCGATGCTCGAGCGGCACGATACGTCGATCACCGGCATCGGCACCGAATTGCGTGCTCTGCGCAGCCAGTTCGACCGCTTCCGCATCGAGGTCCGCGAAGACTTGCGTGCCATCCGCACGTTGCTGGAAGGGCGCTGAGCGATGACACTCATCGGCATAGCTGCTATCGGCTTCTTGTTGCTCGCGACCATCGGCGCTCGCGGCCTGATCGTGCTTTTCCTGATTGTCGGCACGATCGTAGTAATCATCGCCGGGCGCTCGCCGCTCTTTGATGCCCCGCCCCCGCCTTTGACTGAGGCGCAACGGATTGAAAAGATGAACACTCCCTGTAGCGCAGTGGCGGCGCTCCCCCCGGAAGAGCAGGCGATCCTTCATGGTGCTCCCTGTCATTGAGCACCCGCCGGCTGCAGCCTCGGCGTCAGCAATGCGTTGCCGACAGCACCGCCGGCAACCCGCGCCGTCAGCGGGTTGAGGCCGCGCTGCACCGCAGCGAGCGGCGTTATGCCGAGGCCCGGCCCATAACGCAGAGCTCGCCCGAGCAACGCCGGTATGACCGGCATGGCGGCAGCGGCAGCCGCGACATGCGGCATCCCGGCAAATAATGATCCACCTGCCGCACCTGCAGCGCCGACGCCTTCAACGAGTCCGGTCAGGATCTTCTGGCGCAGCAGCCGCTCCGCGGTGCCGCTCGACGGTAGCCCCGTCAGAGGACCAGCGAGCAGGCGCGACAGGTCCTGCATGTTGTAGCCGCTGCCCGTCTGCGTCATGTCGAACTGGTTCTGGATCGCGTTCTTCAGAGCCGGCAGGCTCATCTCTTCGCTGCCCCCCGGTACCTTGTCCATCGACGGGCGCACGGTCTGTAGCACCTTCCACTGGTAGCGGGCGTTGGAGAGGTCATCGAGCGCCTGTTGCGTCGTCGCGTTGCCATTGTTGGCAGCGGTGTCGAGGAGCGCGGTTTTGATCCCCTGGCCGACCGCGCGGACTTCCTGCTTTGAGCTGCCGAGCGCGGTGTCGATCGGGCCGCCGCGAGCGAGAAACTTGGCGAGCTGATCGCCGGGAATGACGCCGCCGTTGTTGATCGCCAGGTTCTGCAACTGGGTCGAGAGACTGCGAAACGTCTGCGCCTGCTCGGTCCCGGGACCGGCCTGCGTTGCGGCATTCTCGACAATCGACAGAGGTTTCCAGAGCGGCTGTTCGGGCACGTCAATTTTCTGCGCGGCGCTCTCTATCGCGTTGCCAATGCGATCCTCGGCCTGGTTGAGGAGCGGCGTCGTAATGTGGCTGACCTCGCCCGGCTGACCCATTTCCTTCCACACCGTGTTGGCGATCTGCTGGCGTTGGGTCTGGGCAAAAGGCCCGGCGCCCGATCCAGGGAAAGGTGCTGTCGTGTCCTCGACCCACCGCGCCGTGGCGTTTCCGGTCTGCCCGGTCGAGAGGTCGATGCCGAGCCGTTTGGCGATGGCCTGGGCTGCGGTGTCGCCCGCGCCGAGAAGCGCGCGCCGGGCGAGTGTGCCCCCAGCACCGAGCGCTGCGCCGCCCCCAGCACCCAGCGCGAAATCGCGCCCCCAATCGGCAGGCGTCGCGCCGCCCGAGGTTGCCGCGTTGGCCGCACCGCCTGCACCGCCCCATTCGAGCGCGGGCGCCGCGTAGCGTCCAACAACCGGGAGCGCCTCACCCGCTGCGCCGAGCGCACGAGCAGGCAGCACAACGGGCGCCGTCGCCAGGAGATTGCCGGCGAGCCGGCCCCCGGCAGCCCACCAATCGGGGCCGTATTGCTCCTGGTAAGCCTTACTCGCCGCCGCATCCGCGGCATCGTTCTGCCCTGGCGTATAGCCGATCGCTTTATCGAGCGAGGCATATCCGGGCAGGTTCTTGGCGAGGTAGGCATCCACATGGTTGAGCGTGGTGCCGACATCGCGCACGCCCTGATTGGCACCCGCACCGAGCGACTGCAGCCAGGGTTGGCCCAAGAGGTTGTTGTCGGGCGGCTGCGGGATCGACGGGTCGGCCATGGCTGCCAAGGGCGCCGTAATATTGCGCCCCCACCAGGTCGGCGGCACCGGAGCCGGCGGAGGCGGCTGCGTGGCAGGCCGGGCGGTCGAAATGATCTGCTGCTCGCCGGGCGGCAGCGCACTGGTGTCCGGTGCTGCTGTGGCAGGCGCTGTCGCGGGAAGGGGCTTGCCGGAAATGATCGCCTGCTCTTCCGCAGGCAAACTATTCAGATCCGGAGCTGTAGCGGAAGCCATGACGGCTGGCCCTTTTGACGAGAGGTTTTCGCTTGCAGCGGCATGCTGCTCCCGGCTGCCGGCGACATTGGAAACGGCAGGGTAATCGGCCACAGATGGCGGCGGGTTGAAGTTGGCGTTGCGCTGACCGGGAGGCGGTGTGACATCGGGGTTAAACCCGCTCTGTGGCGCCGCCGCCGTTGTCACCTTGGTTTCCTGCGTCCCCGTCCCCGACGCGATCGGCGGCGAAACCGAGTGGTAGGCATCGATAATCTTTTTCCCATAAGCAGCCCCGCCACCGCCGCTGTAGTGGTCGAGCGCGGCATCGATGTTGCCGTATTTGGTGAGCAGCTCGGAGAGATACGCCGCGCCGCCGTAGACCGAGGACACCGGGTCGGTCGGTAGGACGCCCTGTTCCTGCGCGGTCGAGGGGATAAATTGCATTAGCCCGGTCGCGCCCGAGGCACGGTTATACGCCTGCGGATTGCCGCTGCTCTCAACCGATATGATCGATTTCAGAAGCTGCGGATCGACGTTGTATTGGTTGGCGGCTGCGACAATCAGCGAATCGTAATCGTTAAGCGCCATCTCACGGTCCCGCTGGAGCAGGTGCTGGTGTTGCGGCAGGTGCGGTTCCCCCGACCTTCAGCCAGGGATAGAGCTTCATGGCTTCACTGCGCGAGGCGACGAACTTCTGCTTATCGCTGTTCGAGAGACCCGAATAGTATTCGCCATACTGTTGCCGCGTCATCTGATCGACCGAATAGGCGACTGGGTCCTGGGTCGAAAGCCATTTGCGCGTCTTGATGTTGTATTGCCCCGAGTTCTGCGCAGCCGTGCTTTCGTCCGGGAACTGGCTATGGAAATAATCGACGCCTGCAGCGCGCAGCCGCTCGTAGCCGACTGCCTTGGCGAGCAGATCCTCCATCGCGCCGCGCCCCTGCCCGATATGCGGGCTTGCCGCCGCCGCCTCGGTCGAAGCGAGATCCGAGCGGTTGGCGCCCGGCAGGTTGCGCATGTAGCCCGCGAGGTATTTGCCCAGTTCCTGGTAGGCGTTGGCGTTGTTGATGTCGCCGATCGGCAGCTTAAAGGCATGGGCAAGCTGCGTCAGTTGGTTCAACTCGTCCTGCCCGACCGTCTGCATATTCGGGTTGGCCCGCAGCACCGAGAGAGCGCTTTCCAGCGGACCAACACGGGTGCCGAGAGTTCCCTGCATATCAAGGTCTCGGCCATAGGCATCTTGGCCCGCCTTGACCGTCGCTGCGGGAAGCGCTGCCGTTGACGGCGGTGTCGGCTCGCCGGCGGGCGGAGCGATGGGAGGCGGCGCCGGTGGTGCCGGTCCTCGACCTCCGCCAGATGGCGATACGCCGCCGCCGGGCGCTGCGGGCGCGACCGGTGCGCGACCGGTCGTGACGCTGCCAACCGGCCCCGTAGTAGGGATTGAAGGTGCCGACCCAGGTGTCGGCATATTGCCGGCACCGTAGACGGCAAATGGGTTAATGCCCTGCTGAGCGAACCAATCCGCCTTGGTGCCCCCGCGGTGTTCAACGCCTTCCTTGTCGGTCCAATCGTAGGGCTCCGCAAGGTAACGCTGGAGTGCAAGCTGGTTTTCCGGGTTCAGCCCCTTGGGCAAATAGTCCGGGGCTGATCCTGCAGCAGCAGGCGCTGTGCGGATGATGCCCGGCCCCACATCCTGGTAACCCGCCTGCCCGCGCAGGTGGAGCTGCTCGAGCCCGGCGCCGGTCGCGAAGACGGCGCCGTTGATGAGGTTGCGGGCGTTGCCGCCCGGACCGAGCTGGTTGATCTGCTGCTCGAAATTGTCGAGCATTTCCGGGGTCGCGATATGCAGCGCCCGCGCCCGCTCGAGCAGCGCCGTCGCATCGCTCACACTGATCGGGCTCTTGCCGTCGCCGTAAAGCGGCCCCAAGAACCCGCTGATCGTCGAGAGCTGGTCCTGCGCCGCCCTGACGTTGGCCGATGTGGCTTGCCCCTGGGCGCCGTAGCCCTGACCCGCCTGCTGCATCGTCGCGCCCATGTTCCACGAGCCGGGTCCGCCCGCGACGAGGGCGTTGAACTTGCCCTGGTCGAAGCTGCCGTCCGGGCCGATCGACTGCCGGTAGGCGTCGCTGACCGCCTGGTTTGCCTGGAACTGCTTCAAGGCCGAAATGCCCTCGATGGTCTGCCCAAGCTGCTGCATCGGGTTGGGCGGATTGGCGAGACGGTTGACAAACTCGCCGAAACCCGGGCCGGGCGTGTAAGCGGGGCCTGCCATCAGCCGGTTCCTACGGTTGCGTCAGGGTTGTAGTAATAGCCCTGGGTATTGACCGCGTTGGCCTGGGCTGCGGTCAGCCCCGAATAGCCCGTGGGTTGCGTCACGCCGCCGAGCGTGCTGCCGCCCGAGCCGAGCAGCGCGGTCGTCAGCGCATTGCTGAATTGGTTGGAAGCGCCGGTGATCCCGGCGCCCTGCGCGGTCGCCGCGGCGCCCTGGGCGGCAGCAACGCCAGCAGCCCCGGAGAGCCCGCTCGAGGCGACATTGCCGCCGGTCGCGGTCGCCGCCTGGCCGACATTGGCGGCGGCGGCCTGCCCGGTCAGCACCTGGTTATAGAGCATGTTGTAGCGGTTTTGCTGGTTCGCCCAGTAGTTCGACAGGAACTGCCCGTAATTGCTGCTGGCGAGCCCCTGGACAAAACTTCCCATGCTCTTGAGGAGCGGGCCGGAACGCGCGCCCAGACCCTGCGCCGAGGCGGCGTTGTTGACCGCGTTCTCGCCCTGGGTCAGCGAGAACTGGTAGCCGGGCAACTGCGAGGGATCGGTGATGTTGGGGATCGAGCCGAGGCCGCCGGGCGAGCCGCTGCCGGCAAAACCCGGCGTGTTCATCTCGGTGACGAGATCCTGCATCCCCTCGAGGCCGTAGCCGACAAAGGGCGAGAGGTTCGCCTGGGTGATCTGGAAGTCCTGCTGCTCGGCAGCGATCGCCGCCTGTTCCGCCGCGGCCTCGGTGTTGGCGGCTGCCTGCTGCCCGCTCGCCGCCGTCGAGCCGCCGATGATGCTGCCGATCCCGCCGACGATGCCGCCGATCGCCGAGGTCATGCCGCCATCTCCCCCAGCCATTTCGAGTACCACTGCTCAGTCGGACGGTAGCCCATCGCGAGAAAGAGCCGCCCGCAGTCCCTATGGACGCGGCTGCCGACATTGACCCGCCTCACGCCGCGCCGCCGCAGCTCCTTCTCGTGGGTGCGGAAGAGCCGCAGGCCGCCCATTCTTCCCCGCACCTCGGGCGCGACCCAGAAGATGTCCATCCACGCCTCGAGCGCGGTTCTGTGCTGCATGCTGTCGGTGACGAACATGATCGAGTAGCCGACGAGTCTCCCCTCCTCGCGCACCGTCACCAGAGAGACGACGCCGGCCCGGTCGAGGTCGCTGTAGCGCTGCCAATGCGGTTCCAGCGGCAGCCGCTCCTTGTCGAGCGCGAGCTCCTCCCAGTGCCGCGGCAAGAGCATCGCCGCCTCCTCGCGGAAGGGTGCCAAGGGCTCGACGGCAAAGGCGAGCCCGGTCACGGTATCGGGATCCCGGCGTTGGTGAGCGCCTGCTCGAGCGCAGTGATGCGTTGAAAGAGCCCCCAGAGAAAGCGGAAGGAAACGGGCGCCAGGACGCCCGTCGTCGGGTTGACGAAGGGCGGCTCGACCGGGCTGATCATGCCCTGCGTCGCGTACTGGCCTTGCGGCATCGGCACCCGCGGCACGGTGCGCCGCGGCGGGACGTTGCGCTGCTGGGGAACAGGACTACTCATCGTCCCAGTTCCCTTGCATGACGACATTGCCGTTCGCCTCGATCATGCGCCAATAGTCGGCTTCCTCCGGTCGCTTATCGAGTGTAGCCCCGCGGTAAAGATGCCGGATGAGCGCCTCAGGTGCGGGCCAATTCGCGATGCGCTCGCCATTAGCGACCGCGTCGCAGGTTTCCGGCATCGTTCCCTTGTAGAAGCACAATCTCGCCTGGCTTCCGGCATAGCGCACAGTCTCGGCCTCAAGGCGGTTCACCAGCGATCTCGAGATCTGTATCATGTCGCCTCCGGGATGCCGTCGCTGTAGGCGCCGTTCAAGGCAAATTCGCCCTCGCCCGACCAGATCGCCGAATAGACTCGGTCGCGCCCGTAGCCGAGCCGGCGCCAGAGGTATTGCCCGTTGGTCTGGTTGTTGACGGTCTGCGGCACCTGCGCGCCAAAAGTCTGTCCGGCGTCGTCCGACCACTGCAGAATGACCGTGTCGGGGGTCATCTGCGCCCCGGTCATGCTGAGCGCAAACCTGGTGTAAGCAATCCTCTGCCCGTCCTGCTGCTGGTGCATCCAGGTGCGCTGGCGCACGATCGGCGTCCCGTTGTCGGTATAGGCGTTGCGGTCCACCTGGAGGATGCGCGGGCCGGTGCGATCGCCGGCAATGACGGCGTTGGGGTAGCCGACGCCGGCAACCGAGCCCCAGCCGCACATGCAGTAGGGGAGCCACGGCGTCGTCAGGTCGCCAAAGGTGCGCTTGTGCCAGAGCTGCGTCGAGGCGTCGTAGGCCCACCAGGCATTGCCGGAAGGGAAATAGAGCCCCACCACCTCGTGCCCGCCGATCTGGTAAGCCATGCCGATGGCGTCGTAGAGGTTCGAATATTTCGACCACTCGTCCTCGACCGCGAAGGTCGAGACCCGGCGCGCGGAATAGCCCTCGCCGCGCATCAGCATGTTGCGCCCGTAGCGGTCCTGGGAGAGCCAGTAGAGCGCATTGTCGACGACGACGACGCTGTAAGGCGCGATGCAGCCCTGCTGCAGGATCGAGTTCGGCATCCGCGCAAAGGGGAAGGTTGCTCCGCCGGCATTGAACCAGACCTCGGCTGTGGTGTTGCCGAGGAGCCAGATGTTGTCGTGGAGACACGCAGCGCAGACGAGGAGGTCGTTCCAGCCCTCTTTTGCAGCGAAGTAGGTGGCATCCAGCGGCAGCAGTTGGTTGCTGAGCGTCGTGTAGAAAATGGCCGATTGGGGCTGGTTGAAAATCATGAACGTGTCGATGTAGTCGACGCGGGTCGAACCGAGCCAGGCCGGGTCGGTGTTCATCGTTAAAAGGCTATTTGCGGTGAGCGCGGCGATCGGCGCGTAGTAGCCGCTGCCCGAGCCGCCGCCGACAATGACGACGTCGGTCTGGTTGTCGCAGATCGAGACGGGGCCGCCGGCATCGCCGCTGTCGATGATGCCGAGCGTTACCGGGGGCTGGCTCGGCCCCTGCCACGAGATGACGGTATTGCCGATGACGACGATGATGGCGCCGTTCGAGCACTCGTAGATCCCGCGCACAAAACCATCGATCTGCCCGCTATAATCCGAGAGCACCGTAAGGCCCGGCGCTGGGTATCCCGTTACAGGAAAGGGTGCATCAGGAGGATTTTGCTCAAAATACAAATTAATACAGACCTGAGCATTTGCTATAGGGCTTCTAGCATTGTATGAGCCTTGATGGATCGGGAGTTTCACTTGTAAATCTCCCGTTTATACGCTTTGGAACGCCCTTCCATTGTGAAACTGGACGTCGATTTCTTGCCTGTTCCGACATTGGCACCCAAGCGCAATTGCCGGGCTCGTAATTCCCATTCACATCGATGCGGTCGATAGTCAAGCCGCGTTCCCAGGTTGGCCCCATATCCCGCCAGAACGCCTCGAAGCTGGCACTCCACTCGTCGCAGACACAGATTCCCCTGCCGCCATAGATTTCGTAATCCTTGTTGTTGGGATTGCTGCAACGCTGCCGTATTCGCGACCATGTATTGAATGCCGGATGTCGGCGCATTCCATGCGTCGTACGGCGCGCTTTGAAAGAAGCGGTCCTTTCGCAACCGCAAGTCGGGTACTTCTTCAGGTCGGAGTCCTGAACTGATTTTTCCGACCCGCAAACGCACCGACAAAACCATCTGCGACCGGCTAGGTGTCTGATAACCGTTCTTTTTCCGAACACCATACCGGTGAGGTCTTTGCGAGTTGCCATAAGTGGATTGTATCATGGCTGCGCATTCTCCAGCTTCATGATGCGCTCGAGCAGGTGCGCCGTGGTCGAAAGCGGCGTCCACTCGATTTCGTTGCGTTTGCGCGCATGGCCGGTGACCATGTCGCGCAGCACGCGCAATTCAGCCCGCACCGCGATGACCTGGGAGAGCAGCATATGTTCTTTCTGAGCGAGCCTTTCGAGATTGGCGGCGACGACGGCAAAATCCTCCTGCGCGGCTGCGTCCGGCTGCTGCTCGAGCCGCCGCAGACGGCGATCGAGATCCTGGTGATCGATACCGAGCCCGGCGTGCGTCTCGTCGATGCGCCGGCAGGACGCCTCAAGTTGTTCTCGCAACTGGTTCACCAGCACGAGGACGCTCCCGAGATGGCTTAAGGGCGCCCACTCGCGTTCGTTCCTCTGCCGCGCGTGCATCGCGGTGAGGCTCTCGAGGTTAGCGATTCGTTCCCCCAGAACACGCAGCGACTGCTCGAGGCGGACATTGGCCGGATCGGGCATCAGCGCCCGGGTCATCGCCTGCTCGGCCATCTCGGCAACAACGGCAAAGTTGCCGTTGAGGTCGCTGGCCCCGAGACCATCGCCCTTATTCCACCTCTTGAGGCTATAGCCGTTAATGTGCGACATTATCCACCAAGTTGGATAACGGGAACTCCGGCATTTATTTCCGGATAGTTAAAGCCGCCCATCGGATTTCTGAGCCGTCCGCGTGCCCTAAGCGCACTCGGCATGCGCGCCGGCTCGATGGCGAAGTTGGTCTGCCGCAGGGTGTTGAGGGAGCTGCGTGCAGCGGCCTGGAGCGAGGGGTCGGGCGGCAGCTTGAAGTTGATCGCCGTCAGCATCGCCAGGTTGTACATCAGCGCGAGCTGGGTCTCGGCGGGCAACACCTCATCCAGTTCCTGGGATTGACTGCCCTCGACGCTAAAGTCGATCGCGGTCTGCCAGGCGATGTAGAGACTGAAAAACGTCTGGATCGGGATCGGCCAGATGTAGAGCGTCGCATTCGGTATGGTCGGGTCGAAATAGACGTTGATCGGCCAGGATTGCAGGCTTTTCAAGGAGATGCTGTCGTATTGCTGACGGCTTCCTAAAATGCGCATGGGAAAATCGATGGGGAAGGTCGAGGGCGACGACCCGAAATTCTGCCGCAGAAAGCAGGATTGAATATTCGCCGGGCGGAAATCCCCATCGGTGACGAAATCCGGCGCCGGGGTCGAACCTGCCGGGCCGACGAGGTAGGACTGTTTCCCCACCTCGAGCGGCACGATGTCGAAGTTGAGCCGGTAAACGAGCCAGCGTTTCTGCCGCCACTGCTGCACCATCAGCTGCAGCAGGTTCTGCGTGTCGGTCAGGTCCTGCGGCAGCGGAACCTGGCCGACGCCCAAGATGCCTGCCGAGCGCATCGACAGGCTGACGAGGTCCTGGACGAGCAAAGCACGGAACCTCGGCTAACGGTGCCGCCTCATATGCGGCTCGGCGTCCTGGATGCGGCGCTGGGCGCCGTCCCAGCCCTCGCGCGTGCCGCCGGTGCGCTCGAAGGCGCCCTGCGGGGATGGCGGTCGGTCAAGGTCGCGCGCACCCGGCATGCCCTCGTGGCCCGGGCCGGCGTCGTAGCGCCCGCCGCCGCGGCGCTCGTCTTCCCAGCGCTCGGTGTAGGGGTCTCTGCCCGTGGCCGTGCTGTGGTCGCCGCGGCGCATGCTCTCGTGCCTGCCGGCGTGCCGCTCGCCCAAGGAGCCGCGGCTACGCCCGCCGCCCTCGTGACGCCCGCGGTCCATCTCGTCGCGTCTTCCGCCTCGTGCCATTACCGTCTCCTTCGTGTTCCGAGCCCGCGCTCGTCGAGTACCTCGTTAAGCACGCTTCGGATGAGCTGCGCCATCGGGTCGCCGCCGCTGAGCGTGGGAGCCGGCGTCGGCTTCTGCCGCTGGTGGATCTCGGCGGGCTCGGTGTCCCAGCCGCTGCCCATCAGCCCGTCGTGCTCCTCCGGCGTATCAACCGTAATCATACGCCCATCGGCGTGATAGAGCATCCGCGGGTAGTCAGCTCGCCCTGCATTTCCCGGTCTTGCCTCTGCCATAAGTACTCCCAAGCATTTACAAGATGTCGGCGACCTTCACGCACCATTCTGGCCGGATCATCAGCGAGCCAAAGAGGATGTCGAGGCGGGTGATGAACTGGTCCGATAACACGGCATAATCGGTGATCATGCGCAGCGAGATACCGTCGTAGGTTTCGCGCGCAGCTTCATGCACTCCTCTTGGCAGCTCGAGCTCGGCGGTCGCCAGGGTCACGGCCTCGCTGTAGTACGCAAAATTGCTGCGGTACTGCGACGCCGCGTGCGTCGCGAAGGTGATCGCAGCGCCGTTCGCCGGGCTGGCGTTGACCGTCTGGAAGGGCTGCTGCACGCCGCCCGAGCCAAAGGGGATGATCGGCGGATAGATCGGGATGACGGTCGCCCCGGCGTTGACCGGCGCGGTCACGACAAACTGCGCCGGGTTGCCGTTGACCGTCTTGGTCACGCGGTTGACCGAGCTGACGCCCGCGATCGAAAAGATGTCGCCGGTATTTAATGGCCCGGCGAGCGCCGAGACGGTCAAGGCGCTCCCGGTCTGGTTGGCGCCTGCGACAGTCGGCGGCGCACCGTAAGCACCCGTAGTGTGGATGATGACGGTCTGGTCCATACCCCAGTCGAAACCGAGCGTGTCCACGGTGATCGTGCCGCGGATGTACTGGTCGCTGATCTTCACCTGCGGGTTAAAGAGGCCCATCAGCGAAGTGACGGTGCGGGCCTGGGTTAACGGGTCCATCACGATGAACCTGTCGTTGCGCGGGCTGCCGTTCTGGTCAAGGAGCGCGCCCGCGGCGAGCCAGGTGCCGGCGGAGGGCGAGATCATGTTGCCGCTGGTGTCGGTGTTCTGGACGATGTTACTGGCCTGCTCGATGTTGAGCATGATCGCGGTCGCGACGCCGCCGGCCAGGACGTTGACCGCAGGCGCCAGGATGCGCTGAGAGTAATCGTCCAGCGACAGTGCGCGCTCGGCGCTCGAGAACGAGACATCGACGCCCATCTGGGTTGCCAGCACCAGCGTCGTGTTCTGTTCGTTGGTGCCTTGAGGTACTGCGGTCGGGCCGTTGCGCAGCGTATAATCATTCGGAAGACGAATGCGGAGCTGCTGACCTATTTTTGCTCCGGCTCGACCAAACTCTTCATCGAATTGTCTTCCGATCGTGCGGAGAAACCAGTTGCTATTCCTGAATAGTCTTACGGCTTCTCGCGTGATCATGTCGATGGTAAGGAGGGCGTTCGCCAAGGGACATCTCCCGGCGCCCGTGCGCAGGGAGTGCGTCTCTGGTTGCGCATCTGGGCGCAGCAGCTCGAGGTTGCTGGGACAGATGCCGCTGCCGATTTCGGCTATGCTTTCGGCGAAACAGCCCGTTAAGCCAGGGCTGACCGGCGCGACGCGTTAAGCCAGCGTCGATCGGCGCATCGCGTGGTTACGCGAAGGCATGCAGATATGACACAGTGTGATATCGAAGTCTAGCGCGCAGCGCATGTGCCTTCAGAGCGCGATCTTCGAGCGCCTGGCCTCGCGGTCGCGCCTGCGGATGAACTCCGCCATCGAGAGTTTCGGGTCGTCGAGCGAGAGCTCGCGGCGCGCTGCGGTGCCGCCGACCGGGCGATGCGGCTCGGGGGCTCGGCTGACCGGCGGCGGCAGGTTGCGCAACTGCTCCGCCTGGGTCACGGGCGGTGCTGCGCCGTTCCCCTGCGACATCCGGGTCAAGGCGATCGTGCGCTGGTCGTGCGGCAGGCGCAGGATGCGCGCGGCGTTGTCGAGGTCGGAGGCGAGCTCGCGGTAGATCCGGTGCCCGTCCGGCAATTCGGTGAGGGTAAAGAGCGCGTCGGGCGTCCCGCCCCAGCCGACCGCGTCGAGCGCGGCCTTGGCTTCCTGCATCTCGGCGCTGCCGTAATCGCCGACGCCCTTCTCCCAGAGCCCGTTGCACCTCTGCGCGAAATCGTATTCGGCCTGCTGCGCCTGGAAGCGCTGGTAGGCGCGCTCCTCGCTCTCGTTGCCGGGCTGCGGGCGCTGCGGCTGCTGGCTCTGGCGGAAGCGGGCCTCGGCCTCGCGGGCGCGCTGCTCGGCCTCGTATTTCTCGCGGGTGAGCCGGCGGATGCGCTGCTCGGCGCCACGCTCGGCCTCGGTCGGCTCGGGCGCCGGCTCGTCGTTCGCCGGCTCGGGGAGCCGGTCGTTAGATGGCTCGGGCAGGCGGTCATTGGCCGGCGGCTCGCGCTGGGGCTCGGGCGCCGCCGGCTCGGTGACCGGCTCGCGCGGCTCGGCAGCAGCCGCACTGCCGCCCGGCTCGGTCGAATCGCTGCGTATCCTACTCGACATTGCCTCCTCCGCGGAAAGGCCCGGGCAGGCTATCCTCGTGCTCGTCGGTCCATTCGGTCGGATAGCTCTCGCTGCCGGGCAGCCCGTATTTGGCCTGGATATAGCGCTCCCGCGTCATCGGCCCGCCATTGGCGAGCATGGTATCGACGACGGGGTCCATGTCTGCTTCTTTCGCCCAGTCGATCGCTGGTTGGTCGGCCATCTCTTCACTCCTCCTCGTCCGAGGCAACACCGCTCCACCAATCGGGGTCTTTAATGCCGCCCGCCGTCCGCATGATGATCTCGCGGGCGTGCTGCGGAGACATAAAACCATGGCGCACGGCATAATGTGCCCCGTGCGCTACCTGGCCGACCTCGTGCAGTGGATTACCCGCATTATCCGTCTTTTTGTGTTGTTTTGCAAAGAGGTTACGCACTCCCTCCCATGTGACACTTTGCACCTGGTTGGGCAGGTATTCGATGCGCCGGGTGTCCTTTGCGATGTCCTTTGCCGCGCGCCTGCCGGCATCGGCGTGGAGGCCGTAGAGCCCGGTCGAGCCGGTCGCGGCGACCTTGGGCGCGGTCTGCATCCCCTGGGTCACGATCGGGTGATTGCTGCCGAGCGGATGCAGCATCGTCGCGTTGATGTGGTGCGTATCGCCGGTAAAGTCGGCGTGTTCCCACGGCATATACGCCGCGGCGTCGGGGCTCACGATGTTGTTGTAGAAGTTTCTGACCTTGTGCGCGCCGCCGAGGCTTCTCGAGATCGTGCCGAGGTCGTCGTGCTGCAGGATGCGCATCGCTTTTGCGATGTTGTCGAAGGACTGCCACTTCATCTGCTTGTCGTCGCCGGCTTTGGTCTTCGCCCGGATGCGGTCGCCCGAGGGCGAAAAGATGTCGTATTTGCGCCAATCCGGGTTGTGCATCTCGTCGTAAGCGCGGGCGAACATCGCGCGCTGCATCGGGTGCCGGAGGTCGGCGAGGCGCATGCCGGGCTGCATCGCCGGGAATTGTTCGCCGCTCGCCTGGTGCGTGCCGCCATTGGCCCAGATCCCGAGTTCCGGGTTGGCTTTGACAAAACCTTCGATGCGCTCGCGCATCTTGGGGCTGACCTTCAATTCCGCCTCGGCGAGGTGCATCGGCGCCAGGCGCTCGGCCATCGTCGCGTTCTGGTTCCAATCGGTCGAGGGGCTGAGAGCGGCGAGCGCGCCCGCGGCCTGGCGGGTCGAGATCCTGCCGCCGGAGCTGTCGGCGATTTTGTGCGCGAGCCCGTTGGCGCCGCGGCGATACCAATCGGCGGCGAGCGGTGCCCACGGGCGCTGCATCGCGTTGTCCCAGAGAAAGCGCAGATTGTCGCGCCCGTGCTCGATAAAACGCTCGAGCACGGCGGGGTCGCTGAGCCCGTGGGCGTTGACAAAGCCGTATCGGTCGCGGATGGCCTGCGCCGCCGTTGCCATCCCCTTCGCCACGCGCCCGCGTCCGGCCTCCAGCCCCTCGCTGCCGGCGTGGCGCTGCCAGAAGCCCTCGGGGATCATCGTATGGCGCCCGATGGAGAGCGCCCGGTCGCCGGTAAGGCTGTGCGGGTCGAAGGGGAGGCCCGCTGCCGTGGGGATGCGGGTCGAGACCCGGTCATGCAGCCCCTCGGGCGAAAACTGCCGGATCGGCGCCAAAGGCACCTGCGGCGCCGCTGGAGGCGCGCTGGTGAGCGGATTGGGAATTCTTAGGGCAGACACCGGCAATTGCCTTCCGCTCATCACGGAGGCTCCTGGGGCTCCGCTGAAGCGGTTCGGCCCCTGGGTCGGGCGGTAGAGCGGGTTAGTGCCGGGAAGGTTAGAGGCCATCGACGCTCTCCAACAGGTCGCTTACCTGCTCGAGCTTGATCTTGAGCGCGCGCAGGTGCTTTGGCGGGAAGCGGTCGAGCAGCTCGATGATCTGGCGGTTTGGCACGTCGCCGTCATAGGCCTGGGAGCCGAGCGCGACCATCATCAGCATGACCGAGGCCTCCTCCTTCGCGAGGTTGAGGCGGATGCCGGTATCGGTTTCAGACATTGCTTAGCCCCGGCTCGCTGCCGAGCAACTGGTGCAGCAGCATCGGGTTGTTGGCGATGTCCTGGTTGCCGAGGAAGTACCCGGCGAGCGCATTCCCGGGATCGGCCTCGGAAAGCGTCGGCACGCTGAAGGGCGCGAGCAGCGGGTTCGGCATCGGCGCGCTGACGCCCGGCGGTGCGTTGCCGAAAGGGCTCGTCGGCATCCCGGCGCCGAGCGTCAGGCTGCGGGCCTGCTGCCAGGCCGCCTGCTTTGCCGCGGCCATCTGCTCGAGCTGCTGGCGCCATTGCCGCTGGTAGCTCTGCTGCGGGTTCTGGCTCTGGTCGGGGGTCATGGCACGGCCCCCCCGGTGCCGTACATCGGGCTGCGGCCCATCAGCAATTGCCAGATCGGCGTCTGGCCGTTGGCCGCGGCGACCCAGCCCTGCGGGTTCTGCAGCGCCTGCAGGTACGCCATCATCTGCGCCTGCTGCTGCGGGTTGACGGCGCTGTTGCCGCCCGCCATCAGCGGGTTGGCGAGCTGCATGCCGCCCTGCGGCATCTGCGCCGGGTTCATCTGCCCCCGCATATTGGGCCGGGCGCCCAGCGTCATCGCCGGCTGCAGCGGGCCGCCGGGCATCGATGTGACCGGCCCCATGCCGCCCTGGCTCATCAGCATCTGCATCAGGTATTGCTGCTGCTGCGGCGTCAGCTGGTCCCACATCACCGCGCCCCCAAATCCGAGATAGTCACGAGCGTGCGCTCGGGATCGCTGTTGCCGCCGACCAGCACCAGCGTCGTCGTCGTCAGGTTGCGGATCTGCGCGGCGATCGTCGGGCTGGTGCCGCTGACATCGACATCGAAGGTGATCGAAAACCCGTTGCAGACCGGGATGCCCCCGCCGCTGTCGACCGTGTAGGTGAAGACGTTCTGCACCTGGGTCCCGGGCGT
>Ga0126373_10001699_pt1 | contig 15822 bp, 16 predicted proteins | sample PanSoiMetPlot_11_FD_92545 | JGI IMG/M metagenome (GOLD analysis project Ga0126373, IMG submission 92545) | Tropical forest soil microbial communities from Panama - MetaG Plot_11 | ecosystem: Environmental > Terrestrial > Soil > Tropical forest > Bulk soil | place: Panama | collected 2016-02-17 | reverse complement strand
GGTGCGTCCCCCCAATTCGATCAGCACATCGCCGATGGTCACGCCCGCTTTTCCGGCCGGCGCATCGGGATCGACACTGATCACGATCAGCCCAGCCGCACCCGGCAATTTCAATGAGCTTTTCAGATGCTCCGGTAGCGCCACCGGTTGTAAGCCGACGCCTAGGTAGCCGCGCGGGATGCGGCCGTGGGCCAGCAGTGCGGTTACGACGCGGTCTATCGTCGCCACTGGAATCGCGAACACTGCCGCACGCGAAAGCACCGGCGTCGCGATACCGATCAGCTTGCCCTCCGCGTCCACAACAGCTCCGCCGGAAGCTGCCGGGTGTAAGCCCACGTCCAGGCGCACTACCTGATCGAGCTGCCCACCACGCCAAGTCTTCGCCGGACCCGAGGCGCTGCTCAAGATCCCGAACGCCGCGCTCGCGCTGTCCTTGAATCTTCCCACCGCCAGAATCACGCCACCCGGCGCTGGTGTCTTGGCAGCCCGGTCCACCACTGGCGCACTCAACTCTTTCATGCGCAGCACCGCCAGATCGGTCCCGGGATCGCGCCCGACGAGTTCGACGCTCAGACGCGCGCCCGATGCTGTCGTGATGGCGACGTCCTCATCGCGGCGCAGCGCATGCTCCGCGGTCACGATGATGCCAGGGGTCCAATGCACACCGCTCGAATCAAAGCGGTGCCGCGCGTGCACCGCGACCACAGATGGTCCGACCTGGGCCACGATCGACGCCAGCTGCTCGGAAAACGAAGTCAACGAACTGTTCAAACCGGAAGTACTCACTCGAATTTCTCCTACTCCAAGGATGCGTCTAGCCGCACCTGCGACACATCGGCAAAACGGGCAGCATCCGACCTGCCCGATCGGGTGGGTCGCGAACCGTTCCTAGGGCCGTTTCCGTCGCGCGTGAAAGTCTCGCATGCGCTCGGCGGGTTCGGGCGTCTTCCAGGATTCGACGAACGCGCCGATGCCGGTTTGGATCGCCTCGCGCATCGGCAAGTCTTCCCATGCGCGAATTAGTTTCTTCTGGAGCCTCACCGCCCCGGGTCCATTCTGAAGAATTGCGCCGATGCATCGTTCGCCAGCGGCGTCGATTTCTACGGCCTGAACCACCCTTTCCACCAGGCCCCACTTCTCGGCTTCTGCTGCAGAGAAGTTCTCGCCAAGCAGCAGAATCTCGCGCGCCCTGCCCCAACCCATTAGCGACGGCAACAACGCCGCTTCAATCACGGAAGGAATGCCCAACTTCACTTCGGGCATGCCGAAGATGGCCGTCTCCGACGCGATGCGAATATCGCACGCCGCGGCGATTTCGAGCCCTCCGCCGAGAGCGTAGCCCTGAATCCGCGCGATAACGGGAACATGCAGGTCGCGCAGAGCTTCGCAGCACCGATGTAGCCGCGTGATGAATTCCTCGGCGGTAGCAGCATCGAGCTGCGACATCTCGTCGATATCCGCGCCGCCGATGAAGGCTTTCTCGCCCGCACCCGTCAGCACCACCGCCCGAAGTTGATCGTTGGCCGCCAGTTCCTGAACCGCCCGGACGAAATCGTCCATTAATGCGCTGTTCAGCGTATTCAGCTTGCGCTGGTTGTCGACGGTCACGCGCGCAATTTGATCGACCGTTTCAACCTGGATATGCCCGGACACAGGGCGATCATACTATGCGCGGGCAGTGACATAATGGCGAGAACGGAGGGAAACCATGCGGAGTTCTCGGTGGCTGTCGGTGGCGGCGCTCATCTGGGCGAGCGCAGCATTTGCAGCCGACGCCCCTGATGGTTCTGCGCTCTACAAGCGCGACTGCGCGGTTTGTCACGACAACAGCGCCAGCTCGCGCGCGCCGAATCGTGAAGCGCTTACCGAGCGGTCGCCTGAAGCCGTGGTAGAAGCGCTCAACGGAATCATGCGCATTCCTGGTTCGCGGCTCAATGCTGTAGAACGCCGCGCGCTCGCAGAATATCTCACCGGCAAGAAACTCGGCGGCGACGTCACCGGATCGACCACCGGCCGCTGTCCGGCGCAGCCCCCGTTCCGCGATCCCGCGTCCGGCCCGCAATGGAACGGTTGGTCGCCCGATCTCACCAACACCGTTTTCCAGCCGGCCTCCGGGCTCACCGCCGCCGATGTCCCGCGCCTCAAATTGAAATGGGCTTTCGGTTTTCCCGATTCGAATTCCGCGTGGGGCGGCATCACCGTGGTTAGCGGACGCCTCTTCACCGGCAGCCAGAACGGCACAGTGTATTCACTCGACGCGAAGACCGGATGCATCTATTGGACCTTCAGCGCGGTCGGCGGCGTGCGCACTCCCATCACCATAGCCCAGCGAGAGCCGGGAAAATACAGCGCCTACTTCGGCGACAATAGCGCGTTCGCATATGCAGTTGACGCGTTCACCGGCGAAAAATTATGGTCGCGCAAAGTGGAAGAGCATCAAGTGGCCCGTATCACGGGGCAAATGCGGCTCTACGATGGGAAACTCTACGTTCCCATGGCCTCGTACGAAGAAACCATGGGCACCAGCACAAACTACGAATGCTGTACCTTCCGCGGCAGCCTGACCGCGCTCGACCCGAAAACCGGCAACATTGTGTGGCGCACCTATACCATTCCCGAACCAGCCAAGCCGCGTGTAAAAAATAAAGTCGGTGGACAATTCTGGGGACCGGGCGGCGCAGCCATCTGGTCGTCGCCGACGATCGATGCCAAACGCGGCGCGATTTACGTCAGTACCGGCAATTGCTATAGTGGCCCGTTCCAGCCCACCTGCGATGCCATGATGGCGCTCGACATCAAGACTGGAAAAGTTCTCTGGACTATGCAGCCCGTCTCCGAACCGCCCGACGTAAGCATCGCCGGCTGCGGACCGCGAGGGCAGAATCGATATTGTCCTGACGGCGAGGCCGAGGACGGCCCCGATTACGATTTCGGCAATCCGCCGATCCTCACGAAACTTCCGAACGGCAAGGACGTGATCATCATCGGGCAAAAATCAGGTCTCGGCTTCGCGATGGATCCCGACGAAAAAGGCAAAGTCCTCTGGCAGTATCGCGCCGGCGAAGGCAGCGCCAACGGCGGGATGGAGTGGGGCTCGGCCGTCGATAGCGAGCGTGCCTACTTCCCGGTCGCCGACAATTACCGGCCGAAACCCGGCGGGCTACACGCAGTGAATCTTGCCACCGGCGAACGCGTCTGGTTCACGCCTGCGCCACCGCCCAAGTGCACCGGCGGCCGAACATGCAACGGCGCGCAGGCAGCCGCGATCACAGTCATCCCCGGCGTGGTTTTTTCCGGCTCGAACGACGGCGCGATGCGCGCCTACTCTGCCCAGGACGGCTCGATCCTCTGGGAGTACGACGCGAATCATGACTTCGACACAGTGAACGGAGTGTCTGGCAAAGGCTCTTCCATCGTCGGTGCGCCGCCTACCATCATCGGTGGAATGCTCTATTTCAACTCCGGCTACGGAACTCACGGCGGACGTCCAGGGAACGTGCTGCTCGCTTTTGGCCTCGACGACGCCGCGCCCGCCAAGGCCACGGCACCCGGTGCAAAATAGAGTTTATGAAAACATCGTGGCTGTCGACGGGCGTCTGGATTGCCGCCGCGAGCGTTTCGCAAGCCCAGTTCGTGAGCCCGCCGGCGCAGACAGCGGTGAGCATTGCGGATAAAACGCTGTCGGTCAAATACAGCGCGCCTTCAGTGCATGAGCGCAAAATTTTCGGCCCAGGCGGACGGCTCTCTGAAGACGAAACTTATCCCGTCTGGCGCGCAGGAGCGAACGATGCAACAGCCTTCCACACCGACGGCGATCTCGACATCGGCGGCCTTGCGGTTCCCAAAGGCGACTACACGCTGTTCGTCCTGGTCTCCGATCCCGAACACTGGAAGCTCATCATTAACAAGCAAACCGGCCAGTGGGGGCTCACCTACAACCAAGCTCGCGACCTAGGCCGCGTCGACATGACCATGAGCAAGCCGCCCTCAAAGATCGAGACGTTCAAGATCACGCTGTCGAAGACCGGCGCCAACACCGGGAAGCTCGAAATGGCCTGGGAAAACCACATCGCCTCAGTCCCAATCAAAGTGAAGTAGCATGTGGCGCACGCTTCAGCGTGCCGCATCCCCACTCATGGGGACGCTATCGGTCACACTACGGCTCCGCGCAGACAAAATTCCCGGCCTCATCCGTACTCCCACTTCCCCTATACTTCGCCACCTGCGGATAAGGACACAACGGCCGCGACTGTTTTCCATCGCGCGTGGACGCAACGATGCGCGCGGGGGCTTTCCGCTCCTCGCGCCAATGCTCCAGCTCTCCGACCATATCAAACCGATTCGGCCCCTCGCCTCCGCCGCAATGTCCCATCCCCGGCACCATAAAAAGACGATACGAATCGCCAACTTTGCTCGCGCCACCCGCCGCTTCGACCACGCTCTCGTAATAGTGAACGCTGTTGAGCGGCGAAATCTGCCAATCGCTCCAACCGTGATACTGGATCAACTTCCCACCGTGGCTGAAGAATGGCTTCAGGTTCGGATCCATCGCATTGATCAGGCCGCCGTCGGTTTTTTCAGCGAGCGCCCCGTCGCTATCGAAATTCAGCGTCCTGAAATCCCACTTTGGATCCTTGAAGACCACATACTTAAAAAAATCGTCGCCGATCCCAAACGGCCGCGGGCCCGCGATCACTTCCCATCGAAGTTCGCTGCCAGGCTCTAGTCCGGGAAAAAGCGGTTGCTTGGTGCGCGGATTGATCGCGCCGCTATAAATCTTCCGCGCGCTCTCCACCTGCGCCGCAGTCAAACATGCCACCGCATCACCGCTCTTGCATTCGAGCACTTTCGGATCGAAGTGGCACCGCGTCGGATCTTCGATCAGCCCGTCCTTCAGACCATCCAACTCGTCGCAAGCGTCCAGCACCGCCCTGTGGATCAGCGCGTATTTCTCCGGCGGGATGTAGCTCGCTTCGTCTTTGTGCATGGCCTGCGCCACCCACATTGTAAAAATGGCGCGGCCGGTCCAGTTGTTGCCCGGCGCTCCCGCGATGATCCCGTCGAAATCGTCCGGAAACTTCTGCGCTTCCTTCAGAGCCTGCTTGCCGCCCGCCGAACAGCCGTTCCAGTACGAAAGCTTGGGCCCGCTCCCGTAAAACGCAGCGATGATCGCCTTGGCCTTCACCGTCATTTCGTGTTCGGATCGCCAGGCATAGTCGATCAGCTTTTCCGGATGCCCCAGCGCGAAGCTCGCGCTCCCCCCTTCGTGCCCAGTATCCGTAGAGCTGGTTGCGTATCCGCTTTTGAGCGCTTCTTCCATCGCACTGGTCGAGATCGCGCCCGACCACCCGCCGTTCCCGACCGCCTGATATTTCCCATTCCATCCGGCCGCCGGCATCCAGACTTCGATCCTGATATCGGAATCGCTTGATGGCTTCAGAGTCGCGGCGACGCGGCAATGCGCGGGCGATGAATTCGCACCCTCTGGAACCGTTTCCGCTTTGGTGATTGTCGTTGCCGGCAAAGACAACGACGCGAGGCTTTCACATGACGCGGCCAGAACGGGCGCGATAGAAACAATCGCGAGAAGCACGAACTTGGCATCCATCGCAGATTCCTCCTCTACCGTGGAAATACTATACAACTTCGGCCGCGCGCAGACGAGCGATGTCCGCGTCCGCATAGCCCAATTCGCGCAGCACTTCATCGGTGTGCTCGCCGAGCATGGGAGCGCGATGCCGGATCCCGCCCGGAGTCGCTGACAACCGCACCGCCGTATTCGCGAGCGGCACCGGCTTCGACGCACTCGGATACTCGACATATTCCAGCAGTTCCCGCGCCTTCACCTGTGGATCGTCGAGCACTTCGTATAGCCCGAGAACCGGCCCGCACGGCACTCGCGCCGCTTCGAGCTCTGCGATCGCCTGAACGTTCGTTCGCCTCCCGCACCAGGCGTTCATCGCTTCGGTGATCTCCGCATGATGATCGGCGCGCGAAAGATCATCCGCAAACCGCGGATCGTCGATCATATCCTCGCGCGCAACCACTCGCGCCCAGCGCCCGAACATATCCGAACCAATGATGTGCAGCATGATCCAGCCGTCCTGAGTCCGATAACAATCCGCCGGCGCGGAATAAAATCCGGTGTTGCCCCGCTGCGTGCGATTGACGCCAACCACCGCGAGCTCGGCCAGTAGCGCCTGCATGAACGTCACGCCGGTCGCGAGCAGCGCGCCATCTACCACCTGCCCTTCGCCCGTTTTCGCGCGATGATACAGCGCCACCATCACGCCGAACGCTGTGTGCAGCGCGGTGCCGTAGTCTGCAAACGGAACCAGGGAACGAATCGGTGCGCCGGGAAATCCCGTCAGACTCATCGCCCCGCACATCGCCTGCGCTACCGCATCGAATCCCAAGCGCGTCGCGTATGGGCCGTCGGGACCGAAGGTAGAAATCCTCGCCAGGATAATCGACGGATTCACCGCCCGCAGCGAATCGTAATCGAGACCCACCTTCTTGAGCACCGCGATCGGCAGATTGGCCACCACCACGTCAGCGCCCTTCACCAGCCGGCAGATCACCTCGGCCGATTCCGTCTTCGACGTGTCCAGCGTGATGCTTCTTTTGTTCCGGTTCAGTGAAAGAAACGCCCCGCCTTCCCCGTCCGCCGTCACCGGCCCCGTGTAGCGATCTTCGCTGCCCTTCCTGCGATCTACACGGACCACATCAGCGCCCATGTCCGCGAGCAGCATCCCGCAATACGGCCCCGCGATGAACCTCCCGAAATCGATCACGCGAATGCCCTTGAGCGCGCCGGATCCGATCATAAACTCCAATTCTAGAGCATGTGTTGCTAAAATCAGTCCTCATGAGAACACGTCTTCTGAGTGGCGGGCTGTTGTGCTTGCTTGTGTCCCAATTTGCTGCCGCGCAACCGCCCCAACGCAATCGCAGCGCGGCTGCCGAGTCGGCGCCACCACCTGCATCCGCCCCAACGGCGCAGCGCCCGGCGCCGCCGCTCGAAGAGAAAACCTCGGTTACGCACCACAGCGCGCGCATCGGCGGCCAGCAGATCAACTACACCGCCACCGCCGGGACGTACATCATCCGCTCCGACGACGGCGCGCCAAAGGCCCAGATTTTCTACGTCTCCTACACCAAGGACGACGTGTCAGATGTCTCGAGGCGCCCCATTTCGTTTGTCTACAACGGTGGCCCTGGTTCCGCGTCGCTCTTCACGCACATGGGCCTTGGACCGAAGCGCATCGTCCTCACCGACGACGGCCACGGCATGCCCGCTCCCTACTCGATCATCGATAACGACAGCTCGTTCCTCGACGCAACCGACCTTACTTTCATCGACGCGGTCTCTACCGGCTACAGCCGCTCCGCGCCCGGCGAAAATCCGTCGCAATTTTACGGCGTCGTGCAGGATGCCACGATGTTCGCCGACTTCATCTACCAGCACCTCACGCGCACCGAGCGCTGGGCCTCCCCGAAATTTCTGATCGGCGAGAGCTACGGCACCACGCGATCGGCCCAGTTGTCGCACGTTCTCCAACAGCGGCATCAGATTTATCTGAACGGCGTAGTTCTGATCTCCTCCGTCGGCTTCGGCAACTGGGGCACAGATGACCGCACCCGCTTCTTCCTCCCGACCTTCGTCACCTCCGCCTGGTATCACCATCTGCTGCCGCCCGACTTGCAGAAACTCAGCATCGAGGAAATCGCCGAGCAGGCGCGCCAGTTCGCACACGGCGAATATGCAGCCGCGCTCGAAAAAGGCGATCAGATCCCGCCAGCTGAATATCAGAAAGTAGTCAAGGATCTCGCGCGCTTCACCGGCCTCTCGGCAAAGTACATTGAAGAGACCAATCTCAGGATCAGCCCGCAACGCTGGTTCAAAGAGCTCGAACGCGACAAGCGCCGCACTATGGGGCGACTGGATTCACGCTTCGAAGGCATGGACGTCGACGCCGCGGGCGAGCGCTACGAATACGATTCGAGCGAAGCCTCCTACGAAGGCGCCTACGTCGCGATGTTTCAGGATTACGTCCGCCGAGATCTGAAGTGGACTTCCGACGGCTACTACACCGTCAGCGCTAACGTCCGCCCGTGGGATCAAGGCCAGCCCGGTGGACCCGCCGAAGCGCTGCGATCTGCCATGACCCAGCAGGGATCCATGCGCCTCATGGTCGCCTGCGGCTACTACGATCTCGCCACGCCGTTTAACGGAATCGAGCAGACCGTCTCACACATGATGCTCGAGCCGCCAATCCGCAAAAACGTCAGCTTCAATTACTATGAAGCCGGCCACATGATGTACATCGATAAAAAGGCGCGCGAGAAGCTGCATAAAGACGTCGACGCCTTTATTAACGCAGCCTACTCGCGCGCCGAGAACGCGACGCGATAAAGATCAATCGCCACGCCCGGAGGCCATTTAGACGACGCCTCCGATAACACCAGCGCACCAGCAACCGGTCCAAACCGTATGCGGTGTGTCGTGTCCTTGGTGGCATGGATCGGACCGACATTGACCACGGTGTCTCTCGTCGCCACCGGGCCAAGCACGATCAAATTGCGCCCCCTGCTCTCTTCATATACCTTCTCTCTCGATTTCACTTGCCAACCGCCGTGCGCTCCATCACGCTCGGCGCGAGACATGAGCCACCAGCGAAATCACGAACAGCACCAGGAAGATCAAGAAAAGAATCTTCGCCACACCGGTCGCTATCAGAGAAATGCCCGTGAATCCAAAAACCGCCGCGAGGATCGCAATTAGAAGGAACATTAAAGCCCAATACAGCATGCAATCGCTCCTTTCGCTCGCGGCTTCTATTGCAGCTTTGCTGCCAAGATGAAAACCCTTATGAATTCGTACGTTATCCGCCTTGGAGACAGCGCAGGACTGGAAGAAATTTCAACGTCTTCTCACTGAAACACGCCACTGTTACAATACAGCGCCTAAGAATTCTTCATTCGTTACTCACGAACGCCTTGCTATAGTTGCGAGCGTGAGGTTCACCTCCGTATTCCGGCACCTCGGAGCGCTCGGGCTTTTCTTTTTCGCGATGCTGGACAGTACGCCAATTCCCAACTTCGGCGGCCCTGACTTTTTGATTGCTTTCCTGGCCGGCAGTCATCACACGCCGTGGTACGAATGCGCCGCTGTTGCGGCCGCCGGTTCCATCGCCGGGGCATACGCCACGTTCCGCTTGGCTCGCAAGGCCGGATCGGTATACTTGAACAGCAAGTTCGGCGAGGGTCGCGTATCCGTGTTCTTGGAATTCTTCAAAAGCAGCGGCACGGGTACGCTCGCCGCGACAACCGCCGTTCCCCTCCCTTTCCCCACCAGCATGTTCTTCGCAGCGGCGGGCGCCTCGCATTACGACAAGCGGAAATTTGTCACGATCGTCGCGGCCTGCCGCGCCGCGCGCTATTCCATGATCGCAGTCCTCGCCGATCTCTATGGCCGCCATTTCATCCGTGTGCTCCGGCATCCAGTGCAATATTGGGGATGGATGCTGCTATTCGCCGCGCTAAGCATCTCGTTCATCGTCACCGGAATTCTGTTGAACCGCAGGCTCGCCCAGAGACGCACCGCGACAACGTAGGCAGGCGCGGGACATGCAGGCTATCCTGAAACCATGAGACCAGTCGCCGTAGTGGGCATCGGCAAGACCGCTTTTGGAGCTTTCCCGGATCGCGACCTGCGCTCGCTCGCGGTCGAGGCAGGACAAAAGTCGCTCGAAGACGCGCATGCCAAGCCCGAACAGATCGAAGCTTTCTTTCTCGGCAATTTCGCCGGACCATCCTTCGTCGGCCAGAACCACTTGGCGCCCTACGTTGCCGCCGGCATGGGGATCATCGGCATTCCGGCCACACGCTTCGAAGCCGCGTGCGCATCGAGCGGCGCCGCTTTCTTCAGTGCGGTCTCGGCAGTCGCCGCCGGACTATACGATGTCGTCCTGGTCACAGGCGTCGAGAAGATGACCTCGCAGCCCACACCCAAAGTCACCGAAATTCTCGCGGGCGCGGGCGACGTTTGCGGCGAAGTTCGCGCCGGAGCCACCTTCCCCGCACTCTTCGCAATGATCGCGCGCCGTCACATGTATCAGTACGGCACTACGCGCGAGATGATGGCCGCAGTCGCGGTAAAGAATCACTCCAACGGCGCCAAGAACCCGCTGGCTCACATGCGCAAGGTCATCACCATGGAGCAGGCTCTCTCAGGCAAGCCGATCGCCGATCCGCTCACCGTTTACGACTGCTCTCTCGTCAGCGACGGCGCAGCCTCGGTGGTCATCGCATCGCTCGAGCGCGCCTCCGAATTCACCAATAAACCCGTGCGCGTTCTCGGAGTCTCACAAGCTTCCGACAATGTCGCCCTCGATGAAAAGGACGACATCACCACGCTTCGCGCCGTGAAAACTTCCGCCGAAAAAGCCTACAAGATGGCCGGCATCTCGCCCGCCGACATCCAGTTCGCAGAAGTGCACGACTGCTTCACCATCGCCGAGATTCTCGCTACCGAAGATCTCGGGTTCGTGAAAAAAGGCGAAGGCGGCCCTTACGCTCTAGCAGGTAAGACCTGCCTGCAAGGCGAGCGGCCTGTTAACACCAGCGGCGGTCTGAAAGCCAAAGGCCATCCCGTGGGCGCCACCGGCGTCGGGCAGATCTGTGACGTCGCGCAGCAAATTCGAGGCGAAGCGGGCGAACGTCAGATCGCGCGCAACAAACTAGGTCTCGCGCAGAATCTTGGCGGATCGGGTGCGACCAGCGTCGTCACCATCCTGGGGGCCGCATGAACAATCCGGGCTCTGGCACCGTCTACACCGAGACCGTGGTCTACTCGCCGCCCGAAGCCTACGTGAACGACGTGCCCTATCAGCTCGCCATCATCGAGCTCGAAAACGGCCGCCGCCTCACCGGTCGCATCGATGGCGACCGCGCCCAGATCGGTGATAAAGTGAACTTCGTCGACTTCAGAAATAATGTCCCCTTCTTCCGTAAAGCATCCTGACACAACCATGAAGCTCGCCGAGCGGATGTCGCGCCTGGGCGTGGAGGGCGCTTTCAACGTTCTCGTGAAAGCGCGCGCTCTCGAGGCTCAAGGCCGCAACATTATCCATCTTGAAATCGGTGAACCCGACTTCGCCACACCGAAGCACATCGTCGACGCCGCGAAACAAGCCCTCGACCAGGGCTGGACACACTACGGCCCGCCGCAGGGCCTGCCCGAATTGCGCGAAGCCATCGCGGCGCACATTTGCCAGACTCGCGGAGTCCGCGTCGGACCGGAGCACGTCTGCGTCGTGCCCGGCGGCAAGCCGATCATCTTCTTTCCGATGCTCGCGCTCATCGAAACCGGCGACGAAGTGATCTACCCCAATCCCGGCTTTCCAATTTACGAATCGATGATTAACTTCGTCGGCGCCAAGCCGGTGCCCATCCCGCTCGTCGAAGAGCGCGGCTTCTCGCTCGACCTCGACCGCCTGCGCGACAGTCTCTCCGACAAAACCAAATTCGTCATCCTCAACTCGCCGCACAATCCAACTGGCGGCGTCATCCCGGCCTCCGATATCCAGGCCATCGCCGAGATGCTTCGCGACCGCGACCTCATCGTGCTGGCCGATGAAATCTATTCGCGCATCTATTTCGAAAACGCCCCGGTCTCGATCACCACTTTCCCCGGCATGCTCGAAAAGACCGTCATCCTGGACGGTTTTTCGAAAACTTACGCCATGACCGGCTGGCGGATGGGTTACGGCGTGATGCCCACCTGGCTCGTGGAAGCCGTGAACAAGCTGATGGTAAATTCCAACTCTTGCACCGCCAGCTTCACGCAGCGCGCCGGCATCGTAGCTCTCACCGGCCCGCAAGACGACGCGGCCAAGATGGTTGCCGAGTTCCGCCGCCGCCGGGATGCATTCTGCGCCGGCCTCAACGCGCTCCCTGGCTTTCGATGCGCCATCCCCGGCGGTGCCTTCTACGCGTTCCCGAACATCACCGGCACGGGAATTAGCTCCGGCGAGCTCGCCGATCGCCTCCTGGAGGAAGCGGGTATCGCCTGCCTCAGCGGCACCGCGTTCGGCGCCTTCGGTGAAGGCTACATCCGCTTCAGCATCGCCAATTCGTACGACAATCTGATGGACGCCGTCGACCGAATCCGCAAATTCCTAAGCTAGTGTGGCGTACGCACTCGTGCGTGCCGTGTTCCCACTCGTGTGAACACCTTCTTCCAGGCGGTCCTAATTTCGCCATGAATGTCGATGGACACGCGCGGACGCTTGAGCACGGTTGCGACACACCGTCTAGTGTTCGGACGGCGCTCGCTCGATGCGAGCGACGATCAACATCTCCGCCGTCACCATCTGCGCCTCCAACGTCAAACCGAGCTGGTCCTGCAGTGCTTTAATCACCGCCGCCAAAACCGACTTCTCGTAGCGCGGCCGGCCATAATTCAAATCGACGTCGTAAAACCCAGCGAGGCCGGTCTTGTTCACCACAGGCTGACCCACTGGATTTGTCAGCATCGACGCAAACCAGTCCATCGACGTGAACGGCACGTGCAAGCCGCCGGGAAAATAAAAGCCTTGATCGTACATCGCGTGACTCTCCTTGAGCTTCGGCCCTCCCTCCGCCACCACTAGTGCGAAGCCGGAAAAATCCTTCTTCTCGCGATGGACCTCCAGCTTCATCCTTCGGCCAACAATCGCCGCAGCCTCGGCTGCAGCTCGCGCGTCGTGAGCTTCGCTCCCTCCTCGGCCTTCGCCGTCAGATCTTGAAGCTCCGTGTCCAACCACTTCGGCCCGCCCACGATCTGAGGGCAGAATTGGGAAAGCGATCTGAGGCAGAAGATCAGCCGGAGCGTTCGTAATCGTGAAACGCTCGGTCCCATATGGACTCATCGCCGTAGCTGGGGAACCATGCGCAGGCGAAATCTTCAACGTCGCGACTTCAAACGCGGGCGCCGGATCCGGGGTTGCCCGAGCATCCCCGCCAGCGCCGCGATCATAAGCGGCACCGCGCGCCACGTCATAGCCGCGATCCTAGCATGACTGTTTTCACCCCTAGACTGTCCCCACGGGCGAATGGTTTCTGCCCACCGCGTGTTCTGTATCCTAAGGACATCCATGCCGCTCCGGATCGCTCTCGATGCCCGCCGTGTATCCGACTTCGGCATTGGCACCTACATCCGCAACCTGATTCGCGCGCTCGCTCGGCTCGACCATGAGAACCGCTATCTAGTGATCACGTCCGCGCCCGCGCTTGAGCTGGCGGACCTTCCGGAAAACTTCCAGACGTGTATCTATGCGCGCCGCGACCGGACGCGCCTCGCCCAGGTCGGATTCAGCTTCTTTCTCCGCACTCTCAAAGCCGACCTCTTTCATATCCCCTTGAATGCCGTGCCGCTGTGGATGCCCAAACCGTACCTGGTCACTACGCACGACATGAGCACGCTCCTGTTCCTCGACCAAACCGGCTATCGCAGCAATCTTCGCCGTTTCTTTTTGCGCCGTGGGTTGATGCGCGCCGCGCGCGTGATGGCCGTCTCCAACACCACCCGCGCGGACGTTGCCGAGGTCCTCGGCATCCCGCCGTCCAAGATTCAAGTAGTCTACAACGCGCCCGACCCAACCTTCCATGGCCTCGACGCAACGCCCGTGACAGGCACGGGAAACTCTCACCCTCCCGAGATCCGGCGCATTCTCGACCGGTATCATATCCACTATCCATTTCTTCTTTATGTCGGCCGGACTAACGCGCAAAAGAACATCCCACGCCTGGTCGAAGCCTTTGCCGTTCTGCGCGGCGAGCTCCAGGGCATCGAAGCCTATCGCGATCTCCGACTGATCATCATCGGTGACGAGATCGCGCGCCAGCCCGCGCTCCGCCACGCCGTGATCCAAAGCCGTGTCGAAGCCGCCGTGCGATTCCTCGGATTCGTGCCCATCGAAACTCTGCGCGCCTTTTACCAACTCGCCTGCGCGTTCGTCTTCCCGTCCCTCTATGAAGGATTCGGTTTGCCCCCGCTCGAAGCCATGGCCTGCGGAACGCCAGTGGTTTGTTCCAATGTCAGCGCTCTGCCTGAAGTGGTCGGCGATGCCGCCGTTCTTGTGAACCCCGAAAACGTCTTCGACATCGCCCGTGGGATGCGCGAAGTTCTGCTCGATTCCAGCCTGCGCTGCCGGCTCATCGCTCAAGGATTCGAGCAAGTGAAGAAATTCAGTTGGGAACGCACCGCGCTTGAGGTGCACCAGGCTTACCTCGAAATCGGATCGTACAAAAACCGTCCGCGCTGAGCGAGCGGCAGATTCCGGTCGCGCTCGCGGCCCAGTCATCGGACACGCGCCTTCACAGCCTCGCGCAGCTCGTCGGTCGTAAGTCGAAGCTCGCGCCATTGGATCGGTACATTCAGGTTCTCCACGCTCGCCAGGTAGCAGCGGCGCGTTCCTGGCCTGGTATAGCGCACCAGCGCTTCTCCTTCCAGGCTCACAACAAACACGCCCTCCGGAGCCAAATCGTCCCGCCGGCCGTGGGAAACATCCAGCAGAGCCAGGTCCGCCCCGCCAACGAGCGCACGCATTTCAGGATCGTCTGACAACCGCGCCATCACTAGCTCCGGCGGCGCGGCCAGCGCCGGAAGTGGCAGCGGGTATCTTCTGCGCCGGTCGATCCCCGCCGGCCAAGGCGCTCCCGGACCGATTTGGCCCGCTCAGCACCGGCTCAGCCGTGCGTTCCCGCATCAGCCGCCGTTCCAGATTCGCCTCCAACTCCTCCACCGCCGCTACGCGAGCTCGAGCCTTATTCCCTCTTTCCGGTCGACGACTACTTCCACGGCCCCAGCAAAAACATCACCAGCGGGACGCCGCCCGTAGTCCCCATCCGACCTCCGCTGCGCAGCTTGATGCAGGTCCCGAGCGAGAGGACCGCGTGAACCGGTCGTTCACTACTCAAACTGGGATCTGAACCCGGCGAACTGCCGCTTCAACTCCTCGACTTCCTCGCGCAGTTGAGCAACTTCGGCCTCCAGCTCGCCGATGCGATCCCCCCGCGTCGGCGTCGGAGGCTCCGGGGTTGCCTCAACTGTCGAGGGAGGCCCCAACAGCAGATGCGCGTAACGCGCTTCTTTCTCTCCTGCCCGCCGCCCGATCTTCACGATCAGCTCCGGATGCCGGTCGATCACCGTTTCCACCTCCGTCACGTCGTCGAAATGATGCATCCGGTCGCACCGGTTCCGCAATTCCCCTAGCGTCTGCGGCCCACGCAACATCAGCTCGCACAAAATCGCCGATTCTCTCCGGCCCAGATTCAACCTCTCCGCGATCCTGTGCCCGTACTTCTGCACCCGGCTTCCAGCGCCCGAAATCATGAGTACCAACCCTTTCTCCCTTACTGTTTCCAGCGCATGCTCGACGGTTTCGTCGTCGTACTGAACCACGGGATCGCGGTTCGACTTCTGATTACACGCGTTCACCAGCGCGTTCAGCGACATCGGATAGTACTCCGGAGTTGTAATCTCCTTCTCCATCAGCGACCCGAGTACCCGTACTTCAACCGGATGTAGCAAAAGCTCCATGGCTTCCAGTCTTACATGGCTTTCGCGGCGCACGCACTTTTTGCTTGCCGTGTCCAAACTCATGGGGACACGATGAAGGTATTCTAATAGCCTGCCTGCTCCTATATCCTTCTAAGTACCTGACCCTAAGTTGTTTGTAAGACTTCAGGGGGCGAGGTTAATAATTATTTGTTCTCAGTGCATCCTCTTTTTAGATTGGCGTGTTTAGGGGATTAGCATACAATTGATAAGACATC
>Ga0126373_10001697_pt1 | contig 15827 bp, 19 predicted proteins | sample PanSoiMetPlot_11_FD_92545 | JGI IMG/M metagenome (GOLD analysis project Ga0126373, IMG submission 92545) | Tropical forest soil microbial communities from Panama - MetaG Plot_11 | ecosystem: Environmental > Terrestrial > Soil > Tropical forest > Bulk soil | place: Panama | collected 2016-02-17 | reverse complement strand
CGCTTATACCGACGGCTTGGCCGACGGTTCAGGACTCTTGCCCTCGCCTTCGCCGGCAGGTTTTTCCGACGAGGTTGGTTCCGCGGTCGGCGAGGCCGGAGCTTCGGTGGCAGCCGCGGTCGGGACTGCGGTTGGAACGTAAACGGTGGGAATTGCGGTCGGAGACGCTGGTGCGCCGGACTGCGCGGCTGCCGGCGTTTCCTCCGCCATCGCCCTTACCGCGCCCGCAGCCATCGGGCCGGTGCCGACGCCGAAGGTGTAAACCAGTTCTCCGCCGAGGCTGCCCTGGTAGAGCAGTACTCCGACCGCCACCACCGCCAACGCCAGATAGATTTGACGGGTGCCCTGCATGAACGCCAGCAGCTCGATCAGGATTCGCCACAGCGCGAGCACCGCGAACGCGATCATTAGGTAATAGCCAAGTTGCGCGTGCAGCTTCAGCACATCGTGCGCCTTGCCACTGACCAGGTCCCAGACGCGATCGCCCTCCATGTCACCGGATCCGTACGAAGCTGCCGCCGCGATTGCGCCAATGATCATCAAAGTAAGGGCGGTATGTCGCAGCGACGGCCTTTGCGAGAAGATCAGCGCGACGATATCGATCAGTACCGCAACCACCAAAAGCGCGATCGAGAAATGATCAACAACGGGATGAAGCTGCCACCTGGTAATTAGCTTTTCGATGTTTTCCATGTGTGATCCGGGGTTCAGTCAGAGCGACGTAACGATTCACGACGGGCGTCAATGCGGCGCCGGCGGCGTTCCGATTATGCTCTGAATTTGGTCGTCAAATATGGCTAACAGCCGCACGCTCAGGCTGCAATGCCCCCTGAGGTGACGTCCAGCATGACCATGTCGCCGCCCGTCGCCATCAGGGGCTGACTGTAAGGCGAGTCGGCCGGCGGACTGGTCTGCTGCTGACCGGCCGACGAGGTGACAGCGGAATTGGCGCCCGGGGAATTGGCGCCGCCCGGGCCGGACGCGCATCCGGCGACTATCGCCGCCGCCGCGACCGCGAATATCGTGAATATAGCCTGCTTCATTATTTTCACAGCGGAGATTTGAATTTCCAAACCATTTATTATCGATCTCAACAGCTCTGAAGCTCCAGCCCTCAAGGCTCCAGCCGCTCCATCATCCGTGGGAACGGAATCGCCTCGCGTACATGATGCACGCCGCACAGCCAGCAAACCACCCGTTCGATCCCCATCCCAAAACCAGCATGCGGCACCGACCCGTAGCGGCGCAGATCCAGGTACCATTGGAACGCTTCCAACGGCAGTTGATGACTCTCTATCTTGCCTTTGAGCGTTTCATAGTCGTCCTCGCGCTGCCCACCGCCGATAATTTCGCCATAACCTTCGGGAGCGAGCATATCCACGCATAACGCCACCTCGTGGCGCGCCGGATCCTGCTTCATGTAGAAGGCTTTGCACTGGGTGGGATAACGATGGATCATCACGGGACGGTCGAATTCTTCCGAGACTGCGGTCTCCTCGTCGCCGCCGAGGTCGTCGCCCCATTGGATGGGAAAGCCCTTGGCCTTCAGCTTCGCGATCGCATCGTCATAACTGATGCGCGGAAAAGGTTTGGTCACGCATTCCAGCTTGCTGATATCGCGCTCCAGCACCTGGAGGTCCGCACGGCGCCGCTCCAACACCCGGGCTACGATATAGGCCACGACGTCCTCGGCGAGGTCCATATCATCGGCCAGTTCAAAAAACGCGGCCTCCGGTTCCACCATCCAGAACTCCGTCAGATGGCGCCGGGTCTTGGACTTTTCCGCCCTGAACGTGGGGCCAAAGCAGTAAACCTTGCCAAAGGCCAGCGCACCGGCCTCGGCGTAAAGCTGGCCGCTCTGGGTCAGGTAGGCCTTGCGCTCGCCGAAGTAGTCGATTTCGAAGAGGTTGGTGGTGCCCTCGCACGCCGCCGGCGTCAGGATCGGGGAGTCGAACAGCAAAAAGCCGCGATGCTCCAGGAAGTCGCGGCATGCGGCTTCGATTTCCGAGCGGATGCGCAGGATGGCGTGCTGGCGTGAGGAGCGCACCCACAGGTGCCGCTTGTCGAGCAGAAAGGCGACGCCGTGCTCCTTGGGAGTGATGGGATAATCGCTAGCCGAAGAAACCACCCGGAGCAGCCGCACCGACAACTCGTAACCGCCCGGCGCCCGCCGATCTTCCCGCACCGTACCTGTCACCTCCAGAGCGCTCTCCTGGCCCAGATGGTCAGCCGCTTCGAAGCTCTCCGCGCCAAGGTCGGCGCGCGAGGCGACACATTGGCAAATGCCGGTCCCGTCGCGAAGCAACAGGAAATGGATTTTGCCACTGGAGCGGCGGTTGTAAAGCCACCCCTTGAGCGTCACTTCCTCGCCGACGTGTCCGCCAAGTTGGTCAATGCAGGTCCGGTCCATGGCAACCATTTAAGCACAAGCACGGGCGCAGGCCGAAGAGCGTGCGTCTTAAGCTCCCGATCCCGCAGGTGTCGATCGATGCGGCCCTGATAGTGTAGGCTGCCACGGCCATGAATGGTCTGGATGTGGCGATTGTTGTGGCCGGCGGCATTGGAGTGCTGTCAGGCCTGGGGCGCGGCGTACTGCGGATGATTACGTCAATCGTCGCGCTGGCCGCCGCAATTTACTTCGCCTCGATCTACTATCCTGCCGCTCGCGATATTACGTTGAGGTACGTCCCGGTCACGCCCACTTTGGCGGCGGTTATCGGCTACGCGATCGTGTTCCTGATCGTGCTCATCATTGTTCAAACCGCCGGAAGCATTCTGATGCGGCTGGTTCGCACCGCCAGCCTGGGATGGGTGGACCGGCTGTTGGGCGGCGCGGTTGGCGGCGCGATCGCGCTGGCGCTGATAGGATTGTTGCTGATGATGATGACGGCGGCGCTTCCCACCGACACCGCTCTGCTCAAACAGTCGCAGCTTGCGCCGCCGGTATTGCAGTACACGGACGCGCTGATTGCCTATATCCCCCCCGAGGTCAAAACCATCTACCAGCGCAAACGCGCCGAGCTGATGCGCTACTGGCTGCGTCAGTCACTGGAGCCGCACGAGTCGCCGAGCGCCAGTTCAACGCCGTAAGCGCACCCGCGAATCCAGGGCCGGCGTCAGACCGCGATGTAACGATCGGGATGCTGATCGAACTTCTGTTTGCAGACCTTCGAGCAGAAATAATAGGTGTGTCCCTTGTGCACGCTTTGGCCGGCCGCCTTCTGCTCGTCAACTTCCATCTTGCAAACCGGATCTTTGGCCTTGGCCATCGCTGACTCCTGCTTGACTGACTGATTGTTTCATAACGGAAAAGCCGCGGACGTGCCGCCAATATGGCTCGCCCGCGGCTTTGCCGCGCGTTAAAAATGAGTCGCCCCGTTACAAGGTGACTGCCAGTCTTTGGATGCTTACGCCAGGGCCGAATCGACCGCGCGCACCAGGTGTCCCTTGGGCACCATACCGACGATCTGATCCTTAACCTGTCCCTCTTTGATAATTAGCAGGTTCGGGATGCCGCGTACGCCGTAGCGGGCCGGCGTGGCCGAATTTTCGTCCACGTTCATCTTGACGATCTTCAGCTTGCCGGCATAGTCGTTGGCCAACTCGTCAAGCAACGGCGCGATAGCCTTACACGGTCCACACCATGGCGCCCAGAAGTCAACCAGTACGGGAGTCCCGGATTTCAGCACCTCGCCTTCAAAGTTGGCGTCGGTGACGTGCTTGATATTGTCGTTGGCCATGGAACTTATCCTCTATCTGATACGTTACTAGGGTAAGGTAAGTACGCGCAACGACCGCGTCAAGCGACGGTGATTTCACGTTTTGACACCGGCAGATACGGGCCGCCGGCGCCTGGAATTGATTTGGCCGCGTAGCGATGAACAAAGCGACCAGGACGCTGGCGCCGATTGCACTGGCGGTGGCCGCGATGGCTGCCCTCGCTCTCGCGCAGGTCAACGAGGAATATATCCAGGCACCCGAGATCAGCGCACAGCAATGGATCAACTCGCCGCCGCTGGCGCTTGGAAAACTGCGCGGCAAGGTGCTGCTGATCGATTTCTGGCAATATACCTGCATTGGCTGCATCCGCACATTTCCCTACCTGAAGTTATGGAACCGGCTTTACGGACCGCTGGGGCTGGTAGTGATCGGGGTGCATACCCCGGAGTTCAACTTCGACCAGGACCCGCAACTTGTGGCTGAGGCGGTCAAGCGTTTCGGCATCGAGTTTCCGGTCGCGGTTGACAGCGATCGCCGCATCTGGAGGGCCTTTCACAATGAGGGATTGCCCTGCGGGTATCTGGTCGACAAAGACGGGCGCGTTGAATACTCCCGATGCGGGGAGGGTGACAACGCCGCCTTTGAGCGCCTCATCCAGCAACTGCTGAAGCAGGCCCGCCCCGCTCTCGATTTCAGCGCGGCCCGCTTCATTCCTCGCGCGGACCAATCCTCCAACGTGAAGTGCAAGGAGCCGACTCCGGAAACCTACCTGGGCTTCGTGCGCGCCGACCGCCTGGCGAACCCGGAGGGCTATGAGCAGCTTGCAAGCTCGTCCTATCGAGCGGTCGACAAGCTGCCGCTCGATCAGTTCGATCTCTCCGGTCAGTGGTCGGCGATGCCGGAAAGCCTCAATCATGCGGATGCCAGCGCGGGCGGCTATGACAGCCTGCGGCTGCGCTACCGGGCCAAGTCGGTATACCTGGTCGCGGGCTCCGATGATGGCCGCCCGGTACCGGTGGTGGTGACACAGGACGGGACGCCGATTGGGCCCGAATCACGCGGCGCGGATATCCAGCTGCTAGCCGATGGGCAATCCAACCTGCCGATAGCGGGCAAGCGGATATATTACCTGGTCGAGAACCGCAGCTTTGGCGAGCACGTGCTCGACCTGCGGGTCAGCCAGCGGGGCGGATCCTTTTACTCCTTCAGTTTCGGCGGCAGTTGCGAGCCCGCTTTCGACCATCGGTAAGGCCGCGACGCCGGCCGCAAGTTCAGAGTTCGACCGGTCGCGGAGACGCGGGGTCGTCGCGCATCAATCCCCGCGCGGCCGCGTCCGCAACCTCGCGTGCGAAGGCGCCGGCGGAGCCCAGCCCCAAAGGCGCCTGAAATGCGATCTGCATAAAGCTGATCGAAAGTGCCAGCGCCAGCAGCCGCGCGGGCGAGGCGTAGGCCCGAAATCCGGTTACGATTGCTGCTTGCAAGGGGCCCAAACCCACGGGTGTGAATGGGAGCCCGTCGAAGAACAGCACCGCCGGCAGGAAGGCGAAGACTTCGGCGGGATGGACCTTTACCCGGAAGCCCCGGATTTGGAAATAAAGCATGAGGCCGTAAGTCAGGAAGATCGTCATCCGAATGCCTGTCAGCCGGACATAGTGAACCGGTTGCGCAAGGCGGAACGACTGCATCGAAGGCCGCTCATAGTACCACCGTCCCAGGCGCGAGCGCGGGCGTCCGCGCATCCAGAACCAGGTATTGAGCAGCAGCGGCGCCAGCACCGCCGCGGGGTAATACCAGTAATGATGGATGATCGATCCCGGATCGAGCACAGCCGCAATCAGCGCCATCGCCGCCATGATTTGGAAATCGAGCAGCGCCTGAAAGATCAGCGTGCAGCCACCGGTCAGCCACGGTACGCCCTTGCGCCGGTTCATGAACATTACCATGGCCGTGCCGCCCAAGGCGGAGTTCACCAACTGCAGAAAGTACTGCGCGGCGTTGGCCGGCAGCATCTCGCGAAAGCTGATGCGGGCATTGAAATAGCTGAACAGGGTCGCAAAGAGCAGCGTCTCACCACCGAACCAAATTGTGAACGAGCCGGCACTGGCAGGAACGAATACCCACAGGTTGGCCATCGAAAAGTTATGCAGCAGTTGGGCAGGCGTGATGCCGCGGGCCAGGTAGCAGATGATGGCGATGGCCAGGGAATAGGCGCAGAGCGTTTGTACGTGGCGTCGTGACATGCAACACAGCCGCCGCGGCGGCTTGCTTCAGCACTCAATTTTGCACAAGCTGCGGCGGCTTTGAATAGTTAAGGATGGATCGTTTGCATGCGGTTGCTCACAGATCCGGCCGCGCTGCAAGGTCACGAAAACGGGCGCAGAAAAACCAGCAGCAGAATCGCCAGCAGCAAGGCGCTCAGGATACCGTGCGTCATCGCGAACTCACGCCGGTTGGCTCCCGATGGCTCCTCCTCCAGCGCGTTGATCCTCCGATGCAGCCGGGCGTGCATCACGATTATCACCACCACGAGCAGCAGCTTGATATGGAGCCAGCCCTGCCGCAAAACCCCGGGGTCCAGGAAGATAAGCCAGATTCCAAACCCGATCGTCGCCAGCGCCCCGCCATTGGCGCTGACGTCGAGCAGGCGCCGCGCCGCGACCAGGAAGCGCTCCTTGGAAACTCCTACTTCGTCGGCGACCAGGCCAAGCAAAGACGACAGCACCAAAAGGCTGCCCAACCACAGGATCACGCCAAAGACGTGGAACGCCAGAATCCAGGCCACGTAAAACCTCCCCGACGGTCGCAAGCAACAAACCGCAGTGCCCTCAGCCAGTCAAGCCGACTGTTGATGCGGGTCGGTTTGGCTGGTGGTTCCGATAGGCCACCACCGAATCGATCGGCTACACGTTGGACGAGATTCAGCTAAGGCGTGTTAGGCGGGGACGAGGAGGGGTTATCGCCGGCGAACCGGTAAATCAATTCATTGGGACGCGCGTAGCCGAGTTCCTTGCGGATTAGGCGCTGTATGTACGCGTCGTCTGATTGAAGCTTGCCAACAGTGGCTTCAAGATCGCGGTTTTCACTTTGTTCATGCTCGCGCTCAAGCTCCAGGTGAGTTCGGTGATGGCGCAGAATAAGCAAATCCCGCAAGCCGCGTGAAGCGGCGGTAACGTTAATGCAAGCCGCGATCAGAAGCACGCTCAGTATTAGCGTGAGTGACTCCCGGCGCAGCCACTGCCTTAAGCGGTACATTCGATCAATGTAAAATTATGCTAGCGGTCAGTTCAAGTCTGCTTATCCCTGAACGTCATTCTAATCGGGTGAAACTCAAGGTTATACCAAGGCTCTTCGGATTTTAGAATTTTTTTATAAATCTGACCTCGATACTGTTGCTTTTTTAATAACGGGTTTCTATAATCGCGTTCGTCGGGTGGCTTGATAGGATCGCCACTCATAAGTTTTGTTGCCTGTCAGGCGAAAACGGTCACGTGTTAGGAGGAGGTGTCTATGCCAGTAAAAAAGAAAACGACAACTAAGGCTGTCAAATCCAAAAGTAAGCTTAAGGCGAATATGAAGAAGAAGGCCGGCAAAAAGAAGAAAAAGTAACTCTTCGCTCCCCCGAGCAGTTTCGGGGGCTGGCTTAGGATGCCGTGACCTGACGCTTGGATAGGCCGGGGCGCGAAGCCTCGTGAGATGGAAAGGCCCTCTTGAAAAAGGGGGCTTTTCCTTTTCCACCCGACCTGTCATCCGCCCTCCTCGACCCCATCTGCCTCTGCATCTATAACATTCTTTAAGGTGGAAACCAGGCTTGGACGGCTGCCCTGCCGGTTCGAGCGGCCCGAACCGCAAAAGTTCGCGTGGCCAATCGTGCTGCTGCCAGAGCTTTTTACCACCGCCAATCATCTGGCGGTGATGCTGGGTTACCTGGCGACGATTGGTTGGGAAGTGTACGCACCTGACCTGCGGGCGCCGGCCGGCGGTGAGGGTACGCCCGAGCTGGGCCGCATGGGCTTCGCCGATCTGATGGCGCTTGCTGGCGAGGCGCTTGACGCACTCGACCGTCCCGCCGTTGTGATCGGCCATGGACTGGGCGGGCTGCTTGCGCTGAAGCTGGCCGAGACCAGGCCGCTCAAAGCCGCGGCGGCGTTGGCTCCGCTCGTCCCCGGGTCGCCCAACGCGCTGGTGACAGTGTGGACGAAGCTGCCGGCGTTATGGTTGGGACATCCGCTCAAGCCTCCAACCGGACGGACATTGTTCGAGTTTCTCTTCGACGTCGAACCGTTCCAGCGGCCGGCGATGGTCAAGGCACTGGTACCCGACGTGGCGAAAGCCGCACAAGAAGTTGCCGCCGGTAAGGTTAGCTTCGCCGCGCGCGAGAACCTGCCGCCGCGCCTCGTGATCGCCGGAGAGGTGGACACCTTCGCTCCGCGGGAAAAGGTCGTTGCGTTCGCCAACTCAATCGGCGCGGCGGTGGTAATCGCCAAAGGACGCGGGCACTGGCTAATCGGCGGCCGCGGCCTGGAACGAACTATCGGTGAAGCGCATCGCTTCCTGGTCCGCTCCCTGGGCCAGGACCTGCTGCTGCTCTTCCCGGAAGAATGGAAGTCCGAACCTGAAGGCTCCGGGTGAACCCGCGATGAAGCCGGACGCGGCAGCTGGGGTTAGGCGAGAATAATTGGAGGCTCCCGAGGTGGCGGATCGGGCCAGCATAGTGCTGGCGTCCAAGGCCTATGCTGCGATCATGAGCAGGTCCAGCGGAAGCGTGTCTTGTCCGCCTGCGGCAAAGTTCATAGACGTACCGCTCGGTTCCCGCCTGGGACAAAGAGCCGCAGATGAGCCCAATGCGCCGGTTTACGGCCGATTGACAAGTCTGCCCTTTCAGTTAGTTCCCGCAGCCTTCGCCAGCGGGATGGCGGGGGTGCCGGAAACCTCGCAGGAGAACTGACGGAACGCGGATACCGATCCCGACCCCTACGGGTCTAAATTCGGTTCTGCGCGACCGGGATTGCGAGTATGAATCGCCCCCATTCCGCCGTGAAAGTTCGGGAATCGACCTGCGGTCTGGCGCAGGCGCCAGACCGCAGCCAAGCGAGCGGGCACACGGTTAGACGCCGACTTTTTGCACCAGCTCTACGCCGAATTGCTCGGCGGCGTTGGCGCCCAGCATGCGCGCGATCGTAGCTTCGTTTACGTTTGCCTTGGCCAGCGCCTGGATCGCGTCCCATGCGCTGGTGGTGTCGTGCTGCGGGTAGTGCGAACCCCAGACCACTTTCTCTTCGAAGTTCTGCGGCAGCCGCTGGATCATCCGCTCCTCGGCATCGAAACCCAGCATCACATGGCCTTCTTCCCACATCTCGTCCGCGTCAGTGCGCACCGGATAGTGGTGCACCAGCGGGATGGTGCGCGTGGACGATTCCATCTTCTCGATTACCTCCTCCATCCAGGAGGCTTTGCCGTGCGCCACGACCACCTTCATCTTCGGGTAGCGCTGCATCACGGTAAAACCGATCAAGGTGGATGCCACGAACATGTGGTTGTCCAGCCACGGCGCCAGGATCGGCGCTATCGGATGTCCCAACGGAGGCGAGGCGGGAAAGGTGCCTAAAGCGGGACCGCCACCGGCGAAGGGACCGCCTCCAGCCACGCCCAGGAAGTTGTGCTGATGGAGCCGGCCCTTTACCTTTTCGGCAAACGGACCGTGGGACGTCCACTCCGGATTCCACAATCCGGCTGTTGGATGAACGGCCGCGGCAATTCCCAGAGTCTCCAACTCTGCCCACATTGGATCGTAGTAAGGATGCGTGAAGTAGCGTCCCTCGATAAACATCGGGCGGAGAAAGGCGGCGCGGAAGCAGGCAATGCCGGCGACGCGCCGCAATTCCTCCAGCGCATAGTCCATGTTCTGCAGCGGGACCATCGCCGCGGCAAACAGCCGGTCCGGAGCCGTTTTGCAGAAGTCGGCGATCCAGTTGTTGTAAGCGCGGGCCAACGCGTAGGCCACGTCGGGGTCTTCGACCAGGTGAAATCCCTCGGCGAACCAGGTTGGATAAAGGAAAGCCTGATCGACGCCCATCGCGTCCATGTCGTGCAGACGCGTCTGCGGATTCCACGCCGCCTCGTTCATCGGATGGCGCACCCCCGGATCGAGCCCGCCCACCTCGTCCCATGTCATTCCGGGCCGCCAGATGGCGTGGCGCGGAATGTTCGAGTTCATGGTGTCCCGGAACATCTTGCCATTGACCTTGAGGTAGCAGCCCAGCTTCCCCTCTTCGCGCCACAACGCAAACTTGCCCAGCGTGCGGTATTCGGGCTCAAGGTACTTGGTCCAAAGTTCGGGCGGTTCCACGACGTGGGAATCGCCATCAAATACCGCAAAATTCTTTTTGGTAGCCATTTACCAACTCCAATGGTCGAAAAAAGCGCCGGCGCGAAGGCCGGCGCTACGCAGATGCAGGTCGTAACCCCGAGAATTACCTCCGCAACGCGGATTCGGGCTTCAGTGCCTGCTGAACCTCATCTTCGGTGGGCCACCAGTCGGGCCGCTCGATCTCGGTGATGCGATCCTGGATGAACTTGGTTGGCGGCTTGATGTTATACATCTTGCGCGCGTTCTCGCCGAGAAATCTGGATTGGTAGGATTCGGGCAACTCGCACTTGCGCATCGTCTCAATGGCCCGCCACGCGTCGTCGCCGTCATGATGGTACACGTCGGAGGACCAGGCCAGGATGTCGCCGTAAAACTCCGGCAGCCGCGAGGGCGGCGCCTCGTCGCCTTCGAAACCGGTAACACAGTGCTCGGTAAACGTCTCGCTGGGCATCCGTTTTAGCGGGTAGCGGCGGCGGTCATTGCGGTAGAGCCGATGATTCTTGTCGCACTCGTCGAGCAGGAAGCTCAGCCAGGTAGAGGAAGCCTCGAACACCGCGGCCTTCAGCTTGGGAAAGCGCTCGAAGAATCCCGACATCAGCACCATCGTCACCCACAACGCGGCTTCCGCCTGGAAGTTCTGCACGTTGGTCAGGAAGACGTGGGGCAAGCCGGATGAGGTCATGCTCAAATTGATCAGCTCGGCGCCCGAATGCTGCTCGGTGTAACCCGCGGGCTTGAGCGACCCGAAAGCTGGAAACGGATGCATCCCGTAGACCATGCCCGTTTCTTCCATCGCCTTCCAGAGCCCGTCGTACTTGGGCTGAATCGGGTAGTTGCCCATCGCGTCAATGGGTCGAATCAGTCCAACGCGGCATCCCCGGTCCGCCACGCGGTAGAGTTCTTCGGTGGCGAACTTCGGGTTCTGCATCGGCAGCAGGGCGGCGAAGAAAAGCCGCTCAGGATTCTCCTGCGTATAGGCATACGCCCAGTCGTTGTAGGCCTTGCAGATCGCTTTGGCGCCAACGTCGTTTTGCAGCCATGGATAGGTGTCGATATCGGTGGGAATGATCATCACCTGGTCGATGCCCTGGATGTCCATATCGCGCAGGCGCGGCTTGGGCTCGTAGGAACCTCGATGGTCGAGATAGGCCGCCTGCTCCTTGCTGAGCGCGGTCTTCGGATTGACGTTGCGAACGTTGAAGGTGCGCTGGATGTCATGCTTGAGACCCGGGCCCGCCAGCGAGAGAACGTTGACCATGCCCGGCGTTCCGCCGATCCGTTGCGAACCAATACCCATGCCGGCCTTGCCATTGACGATCAGCTGGCGGCTCTCGGAGTCGAACCACATGGTCTCCTCCAGGGCTTGAAGCTCGCGCCGGCTGAGGTTGTCTTTGGCCATGTCCCACAGCCAGGGAGGTTCGGTGACATGGGCATCGCAGTCAAAGGTCGCAAAATTCTTGGTCATTGGTGCAAACTTCTGAACGCGCATCGCGAACCTCCGTTCATCAGACAAGTCGATTTTCACACACAGCCGGTACCGGCTACCCGCAGCGGCATCGTACTACCGAACAAGGCATCGTACTATAGCACGACCTCCTGCTAATGTCCCACGGTTCGCCCGCCCCCGTAAATCTCGCTTTCGCATTGACGCGCTCGCAATCGCGGTCTATGTGGGGATTGCATCTCGATTTCCCTTGCGTCATCCGAATAAATGGCTGCTGGAGGTGCTTCATGAGGCAGTTCAAAGTCCTGGCCGACAATCTGTGCTTCGGCGAAGGTCCGCGATGGCATGACGGCAGGCTTTATTACTCCGACATGCACGCCCACACGGTGAATGCGGTGGATCTCGGCGGGCGCGTCGAGGTGATTGCGGAGGTGGCGGCTTGGCCCTCCGGACTTGGATGGCTTCCCGACGGCCGGATGCTGATCGTGTCGATGACCGATCGCAAGCTGCTGCGGCGCGAGGAGGGAGCGTTGAAGCTCCACGCCGACCTGAGCTCGCTGGCGTCATGCCATCTCAACGACATGGTGGTAGACGCCAACGGGCGGGCCTATGTCGGCAATTTCGGTTACGACTTTTTCCAAGGGCAGCCGCAGAAGTCGGCCGAGGTGATAATGGTCGACTCCGGCGGCGCGGCGCGGGTGGTCGCGACCGACATGATGTTCCCCAACGGCAGCGTGATTCCGCCCGGCGGCAAGACATTAATCGTCGGCGAATCGATGGCCCATCGGCTGACCGAGTTCGATATCGCGGCCGACGGCGCGCTTACCAAGCGCCGCGTATGGGCCGAGCTGGGCGAGGGTCTGCCCGATGGAATCGCTCTGGACGCGGAGGGGGCGATTTGGGTTGCCTCGCCTTTTACCTACGAGCTGTTCCGCGTAAAGCGCGGCGGAGAGATCACGGAGCGGATCAAACGCGAGCAGATGCCGATCGCTTGCGCCCTGGGCGGAGCCTCGCGCCGCACGCTCTTCCTGCTCACATCGGAAACCGTAGAACCCAACGAATGCCGCCAGAAGCACAACGCGCGCATCGAAATAACAGAGGTCGAATCCCCCGGCGCCGGGTTGCCGTGAGCGGCAACAGAATGAAGCTGCGGCCCTAATTGCATTGGCCGTCACTCATCTGTTACCTTGGATTATGGCGCTTTCGAACAAGCCTGATCATAGGTACAGACTACAGCCCGCCACTCGTGCGGGCTTTTTTTTAACTATTAGGGAGAGACGCTCATGAAGTTTGAGGAGCTTCGCGAGGGGCTGACCTTTGACGACGTGCTATTGCTCCCCCAGGAATCCGATGTCCTGCCGCATCAGTGCGATGTCTCCACGATGCTCTCGCGCCGCATTCGCCTCAATATCCCGCTGGTGGCAAGTCCGATGGATACCGTCACCGAATCCGCCACCGCGATCGCCATCGCGCAATTGGGGGGCCTCGGTTTCATTCATCGCAACCTGTCGATCGAAAACCAGGCGGCCGAGGTCGAGGCGGTCAAAAAGTATGAAAGCGGGATGATAACCGATCCGATCACGGTCCATCCCGAACAACGAATCGGTGAAGCGCTGGACTTGATGCGGCGCTATCGCATTTCAGGTCTGCCGGTGGTCCGCGATGATCGGCTGGTGGGAATACTCACCAATCGCGATTTGCGCTTCGTCAAGCGCCTGGACAAACCGGTGAGCGAGGTGATGACCACCAAGGTCGTCACCGCCAAACTGGGTATCGACCTGGAGCAGGCCAAGGAAATCCTGCAGACCCATCGCATCGAGAAGCTGCCCCTGATTGATGACCAGGATCGCCTGCGCGGACTGATCACGGTCAAAGACATGGACAAGGCGATCCGATTTCCGACCGCCAGCAAGGACCGCCTCGGGCGGTTGCGCGTGGGCGCGGCGATCGGCGTCGGCGCCGACCGCGCCGAGCGCGTAGCCGCACTGAAGCGCGCGGGCGCCGACATCCTTTGTATCGACGCCGCGCACGGCTACTCCCATAACGTGGTCGAGGCGCTCAGAGCGACCAAACGCGAATGGCCTGACGCCGAGGTGGTGGCCGGCAACGTCGCCACCCCCGAGGGCACCAAGGCCCTGATGGAAGCGGGCGCCGACGCGCTGCGGGTGGGAATCGGGCCGGGATCTATTTGCACGACCCGCGTGGTGTCCGGGGTGGGCGTGCCGCAAATCACGGCAATTCTGGATTGCGTGGCCGCGGCGGGACCGGCCAAAGTGCCGGTGATAGCAGACGGCGGTATTCGTTATTCGGGCGACGTGGCCAAGGCGTTGGCCGCCGGCGCCTCTTCGGTCATGATCGGTTCGCTGTTCGCCGGAACGGAGGAAAGCCCCGGCGAGACGATCCTCTACCAGGGCCGCACCTACAAGGTTTACCGCGGAATGGGTTCGTTGGGCGCGATGATGGAGCGCACGCGGGACCGCTACGCTCAGCAGGAAGTTCCGGACGCCAAGCTGGTGCCCGAAGGAATCGAGGGCAGGGTTCCCCATCGCGGATCGCTTGCGTCCAATATCGATCAGCTCATCGGCGGCTTACAGGCCGGCATGGGCTATGTTGGCGCTTCCAGTCTGGAAGCCTTTCGCCTCCGCGCCCGCTTCATCCGCGTCAGCCAGGCGGGGCAGCGCGAAAGCCACGTCCACGGGGTCTTCATCACCAAGGAGGCGCCCAACTATCGTTTGGATTGATCGTTTTATCGGGTGGCAACGTTCTTGAGGGAGACAGGCGGGTGAGCAGGATCAGGGTGGGGGTAATCTTCGGCGGGCGCTCGAGCGAGCACGAGATCTCACTGCGCTCGGCACAGACGGTGATGTCGGCGATGGATCCGGCGCGCTACGAGGTAGTGCCGATCGGCATCGCCCGGGACGGCCGCTGGTATCTGTACCATGACGCGCAGCGGATGCTGCGCGCGGCGGTTGCCAACGGCGGGGAGCTGAATCCCGCCGACGCTCCTGTGAGCCTGCTGGCGCAGCCCGTCGGCAACCCGTTGGTCAGCCTTAACCGCGGGAGCGCCGAGCCGCTGGAGGCGGCTCACGGCCCTCTGGACGTCGTCTTTCCTGTCCTGCACGGGAGCTACGGCGAGGACGGCACGGTGCAGGGTCTGCTCGAATTGGCCAACATTCCTTACGTCGGCGCCGGCGTCTTGGGGTCTGCCGTTGGGATGGACAAGGACCTGCAAAAGCGCCTGCTGCGCGAAGCTGGCGTGCCGGTCGTGCGGTTCAAGTCGCTGGAGCGCAATGCCTACTCACGCGAACCGGAGATAGCACGGCGGCTCGCCGGCGAACTAGGCTACCCGGTGTTCGTCAAACCCAACGCGCTGGGGTCGTCGATCGGTGTCACCAGGGTTAAAGGCGAGGACGCGCTGGCCGCGGCCCTGGAAGACGCTTTCCAATATGACCGCAAGGTGCTTATCGAGGCGTCGTGCCAGGGACGCGAGTTTGAATGCTCGGTGCTGGGCAACGAGGAACCACAAGCATCATTGCCAGGCGAGGTCATGGTCGAGCACGGCCACGATTTTTACAGCTACGACTCAAAGTACATGGACCCCGAGGGCGCGAGTTTCAAAATCCCGGCCGAGCTGCCCGGCGACGTATCGCGGCGTATCAGCGATTTCGCGGTCGCGGCATTCAAGGCGCTCTCGCTGCGCGGGATGGCGCGGGTGGATTTCCTTGCCACGCGCGACCTGGCGCAGATTTATGTCGGCGAGGTCAACACCATTCCCGGCTTTACCTCGATCAGCATGTATCCCAAGCTGTGGGAGGTTTCCGGCTTGCCGCTGCCGCGACTGATAGATCGGCTGATTGACCTGGCACTGGAGGAGCATCGCCAGCGCGCTGAGCTCAAGGTCACCTACAACCTGAAACCGCCGTCCTGATCGTTGCCGCCATGGATGCGCGGCTTTTAATCGCGACCACCAATCCCGCCAAGCTTTCACAGTACCGGCTGCTGCTGGCCGCTTACCCGCTGAGGCTGATTTCGCTGCGCGAGTTGGGAATCGAGCAGGAACCGGAGGAAACCGGCGCCGGCTTCATCGAGAACGCGTTGATCAAAGCCCGCTATTATTTCGAATTGGCGCGCATCTCCACGCTGGCTGACGACGGTGGTCTGGAGGTGGACGCGCTGGGCGGAGCGCTCTTGCGGCGCGCCGCGAGGGCGAGAATCGCGACGCCGGTCACCAAACGGCTGGTCGACGAGCTGGAAGTCCGGGAGAGGGCTAGTACGTCCGCTTGATCACGTCGCGCT
>Ga0126373_10001696_pt1 | contig 15830 bp, 13 predicted proteins | sample PanSoiMetPlot_11_FD_92545 | JGI IMG/M metagenome (GOLD analysis project Ga0126373, IMG submission 92545) | Tropical forest soil microbial communities from Panama - MetaG Plot_11 | ecosystem: Environmental > Terrestrial > Soil > Tropical forest > Bulk soil | place: Panama | collected 2016-02-17 | reverse complement strand
TGGCGGTGTGGGGCAAGAACGACCCGATCTTCTCCGCGCCGGGAGCGGAAGCGTTCCTGCGTGACGATCCGAAGACAGAGTTGCATCTGCTCGACACAGGGCACTTCGCGCTGGAAGAGGACGCGCCGGAAATTGGACGGTTGATCCACGCTTTTCTCGACAAGAATGTGCGGTAGCTGAACTGCCGGAGGTCGACGAGGATGGGCGCGCCCATTTCGCGGCCGCGCCGGCCAATAGCATGACCTCCCGAAACTAACGTGGAGAATACTTGTGTCACTTCCACGCAGCTTCAGAACGAACGAATCGCTACACTCACGCCGGAGTATGGAGCCGGCGTGGGTGTTCGCTTGGTTCGTGGCGCAGGCCAAGATACAGATGATGCCACCGAGAAGAAATGCGCATTTGCCTCGGAAAAAGAACAGACAGGCAAAGATGGAGCACCTAGTGTTCATCTCGCGCCGGAATCACGGAACATAAGCGGAGTGCGAACGGTCGCGCTAACTCGAACGACCGGTCGCGCCGAAACGCAGGTGGCCGCGGTCGTGCTCTCCCCACAGGAATTACTGGACTTGCGAACCGGGTACATCGACGCCGCTGTCCAAGTGGAGAAAGCCCGCGCGAGCGAGAACGCGTCGCGGCTCGAATATCAGCGGCTCAGCCAATTGAACAAGGAAGACCAGAACGTGTCCGATAAAGCTGTTCAGGCGGCGGAGGCGACCTATCGTTCGGATGCTGCAGCCCTTCACAATGCCGAACAGGTCCTGACACTCGCCGCGATTCCGGCACAGCAGCATTGGGGGACCGGTCGTCAGCAAATGGATTACGAGTGATGCTGCTCTGCTAAACGATGTTTTGGAGGGTAAGCGGCTTTTCCTGCAGGCGACCCTGCAGTCTGGCGCAACGGCAACACAGCGCGTGCTTGTTAAACCAGCCGAGCGCACCATTGAAGCGTTTCTGCTGTCACCGATTCCACGCATCGATCCCCGCTTTCAGACACCGAGCTATCTGTACATTGCACAGGCAGACAAAGCGCTTGCGCCTGGAATGAATGTAGTTGCCTTCGCACCGTGAGGCAGTTCGCAACAAGGCGTGCTACTTCCACGAGAGGCCGTGCTGCGGTGGCAGGGTAAAAACTGGGCTTACCTCGAGACAGCGCCCGGGACCTTCCTACGGAAAGAGGTTTTGCTCGATACCCCGGTGTCGAACGGCTGGTTTATCCGGCAGAACCTCACACTAGGTGATCACGTGGTCATCACCGGTGCGCAGCAATTACTTTCCGAGGAGTTTCGGTCTCAGAACCAAACGGGAGACACCGATTAATGCTGAATGCCTTGGTTCGGTTCGCTCTTCGATTCCGCGGAGTCATCATGGCTCTCGCTTTTGCTCTGGTTGGTACGCGGAGGCTCTCAAAATTGCTTCGCGGGATGCCGATGTTGACGCGGGTATAGCCCGGGGAGACGTAGGTGATCTCTCATATTCCATGTCGGATCCGGTGCGACGCGCTCGCCGTAAATGGGAATGCGGGTTAGGACTATCGGCCGTGCAGCCTCTTCTATGGGGGCAGTTTCTTGCGGGTCTTGCTGGCGGTTTTAGCCATTGGACGAGAGTAACACCGTTTAGATTCCTCCAGGTGCTGAGTTCTCCTATTCCATCAGCATTTCGCCGCTTTGGTGATCCCCAGTCGTCGCCAGCAGGCCTTATGAAAAGCCTCAACGTCTCCCGGTTCCCAAACGGCGTACTTAGCAACATCTCCTGGCACTTCACAAACCCAGCCAGTTTCGGTCGAGATGAGTGCGACTTGATCTGAGTCCTCGAACCACACGTTGCAGGAAAAACATCGGTGTGGGCCGACAAGACGACTCGCCGGATGAGTGGCCATTAGTAAACCTCCTAATTGCCGCCTACTGCAATTGTCCCTATCGCTAACAAGACAGGTTCAGCGCCGCCCGCTGCCCACACATGAGACAGGTCAAAAGCCATTGCCATCAGGCGGCCTGAGGGACAGAGACCAAGTGAGCGCCTCTAACAGAGCTTCTGAAGAGCTCGCTTAGCCGCTGTGATTGGAGCGTCATGGTCTCTGTGACTGTCAAAGTTCACCATTTACGCTCCTCTTTTGTGCTTACTCGACTAGTTCAGCAAGATCTGCCCAGCGTTCCGGTCGAGCCTTCCTGCTTAAAGGAATGGCTTCTTTGACCAATCCATTTGGTTGACCTTGAGTGGATGCCTTTTTCTTTTCAGGGACTTGTCCCCAGACGGTCCACATCATCGGCGATGGCATGAGAAAGTCACGTTCATCAACACGCTTCATCTCAGCATCGAACTCGGCCTGAGAAATGAAGCCTGAATCAAGAATCGGGCCGCGAAGCTCGTAACAGTTGAGCTTCAACAACCTTGTTCCTGTGGAATGTCCCTTCCAGACGGAAACAGTTGCCTCGGCTTCAACATTCACGAGCCCGTGTGCCCGCAGCTTTTGGGGCAGCAACCGACCATAGCGAAGTTCCACTCCGCGGGCGTTCAGAACATGTTGGAAGGCGCGCCTTAATTGCAATTCTTCCTCACCTGGGTTGATCGATGAGTCGGGCAAGATAGACAAATCGTCGAACTCTTCGATAACAATCCATCCTCCCGGTTTCACCGACTTGATCATTCGCTGGAGTGCCAGGTCCCGCTCAGGAAGATGTAACAACACCAGACGTGCGTGGGCGAGATCAAACTGATGCTCCGGGAGGTCCTCGGTGCGGATGTCATGGCAACGTATTCCAAGGTTCCTGTAGGGAAGAGCATGAAGGAAGCGCGGTTCAATGTCCGTCGCGAGCACGCCTCCTAGATCGCCTACACGCTCACATAGCCAGGATGCGATCGAGCCGCCGCCGCCTCCAACTTCCAGGCAGGTCCATCCTCTGTCGACACCGCGTCGCTTAAGATGACGGATGGTTTGTGCATCGTAGAGCGCTGACAGGTATCTATACCGAGCCTGTGCAAGTTCGTCTGCATTGCCAACGACATAGCCGTCGGGAGTGGAGCTTTGGATCTGTTTGTCTAGTGCTGAATGCATTTTCATCCTTTCCGTCGTTGAGCATAGAATTGTTGGCACGATTCCGATGGCAGCGCAGTTGGGTTTCCGAATCTGCTGCCCCTTGTACGTGATCTAAATGTTTACGAGTGGTAAATGTCTTTGGGCCGCGTTTGGAATTTCTTGAAAGTGTTCTTAAAAGCCCCCAATGTCCCTGATGGAAAAGGAGATTTACGAGTTCGGTCCTTTCCTCCTGGATCCTGCAGAACACATGCTGTCCTGTGAAGGACACCCGGTTTCGCTCACCCCGAAGGCTTTCGAGACCCTTGTTTGTCTCGTGCGTAATCAAGGACGGATGCTCACGAAGGACGAACTGCTTAAACAGATCTGGCCGGACACCTTCGTAGAAGAAGTTAACCTCGCCGTGAACATTTCCACGGTCCGCAAAGCTCTCGGTGAGAATCCCCAGGATTGCCGGTTTATTGCGACTATCCCAGGACGCGGCTATCGGTTCGTCGCCGAAGTACGGAAGATTGCCGATCAAAATGGAGAAGATAGCAACAGGCAGATTTTGAGTGCTCCGACCACTCTCAAAACAACACCTGATGCTGAAGCGCTGCATAGCAGAACCGAAACCGACCAAGACGCGTCGAGAAATCACAACAAATCTGGGTTCGAGTGGCTTCGGAGTTTTCGAGATAGTGCGCTCAAAATGGTGATCGCAACGGTGTTTGCTCTTTTGGGGGTTGCGCTCATAGGACTCCACTTCTGGCATTCACGGAGCCAGAAGATAGGTACTCAAGTGACGGTGCCTTCAATCGCGGTCTTGCCATTTGCAGACCTTAGCGCGAATAAGGACCAGGCGTACATCTCTGATGGCTTGAGTGAAGAGTTGATAAACGACCTTGCCCAAGTGCCAGGACTTAAGGTGGTCGCGCGCTCCTCGTCCTTTCAATTCAAGGAAAAGAACGAAGACTTGCGCTCCGTCGGAAGTAAGCTCGGCGTAGCTAACATCCTAGAAGGGAGCATCCGGCGGGAGGGCGACCGAATTCGTATCAGGGCAGAGCTGACCACGGCTGAGGACGGCTTTGAGCTTTGGTCGCAAACCTACGACCGCAAGATTGGCGATCTGTTAAACGTGGAAGAACAAATTGCCAGGGCCGCAACGGATGCGTTGCAGGTCAAGCTGCTAGGCCCTAAAGCCTCTACGAGTGCCACCATCGAGAGGAGTCGTAATCCTGAAGCCTATGTGGCTTACCTGCGTGCCCAATACTTCACTTCTCGCGGACGCGACAAGGACGATCTTGATAGCGCACTCGCCTATGTTGAGCAGGCTATCAAGATGGATGAGAAGTACGCGCGAGCCTGGGCTCTACGATCGTACATAGTGGACACGATGGCAGATGGGGGACTGATGGAGCCTGAAACGGGGTTTCGCAGGGCGCGAGAAGATGCGGAACGAGCGATTGAAATCGACCCGAATGGCGCCGCGGGCTATTTGGCACTGGCATGGGTCCAAATCAATCGCGACTGGAACTGGGAAGGCGCCGAGCTCTCTTTGAAAAAGGCATCCGAATTGGAACCAGGGGGCTCCGCTATTTTGCGTTATAGATCTTTTCTATGTGAGTTACGTGGTCAGCTGAAGGAGGCGATTGACTTTCACGAACAAGCAATGGTGCTGGAACCGCTGCTCGCTAGCTCTCAGTCTTACATGGCATGGCTTCTTTATTCTGCAGGCGAATATGAAAAAGCCAACGACGCCACGCAAAGAGCCTTGGAGCTAAACCCGAAAAAAACGCATGACCACCTCACTCGCGGCCAGATCCTGCTTGCACAAGGTCACGCACAAGACGCGCTCGCGGAAATGGAGCGTGAGCCTGGCGTGAATTGGAGTCTGACGGGAAAGGCGCTTGCCTATCACGACTTAGGTCGTAATCTTGATTCCGACGCGGCTTTGACGCAACTCATCAAGGACCATCGCCAGTACATGGCGTATCAGATCGCCGAGGTATACGCTTATCGTGGTGATTCAGACAGGGCGTTTGAGTGGCTGAACCGTGCTTATCACCAGCGTGACAGCGGCTTGCGTAGCCTAAAGATTGATCCGTTGTTTAATGGACTGCGCCTCGATCAACGATATGCCGACCTGCTCACAAAGATGCGTTTGCCGACGTAAGGTCAGCATGTTGTAACCGAGTGTTGATGTCGCCAGTTCCCGGCCATCCTCTAACGGAAACCTTTGCATCCACCTCTCGGAGATCGAGACCATGAGCGAACCCATCTTAATTAGCTTTGTCGATGTCACCGACGCGGAGCGGGACAAACTCGCGGGCTCTCTCCTGTCATCATTACGTGAAACTGACAGAAACGTCTCGGCAGAGCGCCACAAGGAAAACAGTGAAACCCAGGACTACGGTGCAATCCTTACTCTTGTCTTAGGGTCTGCCGCAGTGGGCTCAGTAGCAAAAGGTATTGCCCAATGGATCGCAAGGCATGCCGGAACAACGATTCGGATTCAATCTCCCGACGGAACCTCAGTTGATATAAAGAACGCAACGGGTCAGGACACCGCGCAAATCGTTCAGGCTGCATTGCAAAAGCGTTAGATTATGGTCAGTCTCGACCGAAGACGAAGCCTTGTCGTAATCATCGGCGCAAGCCGTTTCCCCAAAACCGAACTAAGTGGAGGGAGCCCCTTCTCTCGCTCCGTCGAAGCATTCCTCGCCTACCTCCTTGCCGACGATGGCTTTGGATTGCGCCGAGACAACGTGCTCGATCTCTTCGACGACTCGCGCCCCGCACAACAGCAGTTGCAAAACATCAGCGATTTCCTTCGCGAAAAGCAGCGCACAGGCGACGCTGCTCAACTCCCCGAAAACCTGCTCATCTACTACGTTGGCCACGGTCAATTCACACCTAATGATCGCAAGTACTGTCTCGCCGTCCGCGACACCGAGGGCAACAACATGGGCCTCACCAGCGTGCGCGGAAGCTACCTCGCAGAGGTGGTCAGAGGCGGAGCCATGCATCTCAGGCGCTTCCTCATACTCGACTGCTGCTTCGCGGGGTCAATGCTGGGCGAGTTTCTCTCCAGTCCCGGAGAAGCCGCCAACGTCCAGATGATAAAAGATCTGCCCGACAAAGGAACCACCCTGCTCTGTGCGTCAAGCTCGCAGGACGTTGCACTCGCGCCAACGAGACTCGAATACACCATGTTCTCCGACGCGCTCTTGAAGGTCCTGCGGGAAGGCAATCCGACTTTGGGCGAGCACCTCTCTATGAGTGAACTCAAACTTACTCTTCAGAACCGGCTCGAAAATGATTACCCTTCAGGCTGGCCTAGACCAGAAGTTCACAGTCCCGACCAGCGGGAGGGGGACATTGCCTCCGTGCCCTTATTCCCAAATCGCGCGTGGTCCGGACTTGTCGACGCTGGCCAGAAGCAGGGCGGGCGCATCAAGGCGGTACAAGCTGAACGCGATCGTCTCGACAGAATTGCTGCGCGCAAGTCGGAAAAGGAAAGGATCGCTGCGCACAAGGCAGGAGAAGAAAGGATCGCAGCGGAGAAGGGGGAAAAGCAGAGGATTGCCGCACAGAAGGCGGAAAAGGAGAGAATCGCCGCGCAGAAGGCAGAACAAAGGATCGCTGCACAGAAGGCGGAAAGGGAGAGCATCGCTGCGCAGAAGGCGGAAAAGGAGAGTCTTGGGCCCGGAGCAATAACAGCTGTATTGCTTATTGGCAACCTAGTCACATTTTGGACGGGCAGATTCTTCGCGAACTTGTTTTTCGATTTGGGCAACGACTACCACAACGCTCTAGCGTTCGGAGGCTGTTTATCTGCTGGATTGGTGGGGGCCCTGCTAAAACTCGCGTGCAGAAAGGCATTTGAGGAAGACGAAGCTCAGGCTATTGCGTTCACTACTTGGCCTGGATTTCTGCTGGGCTTCAGGTTCCTAAATACTCTGTCGTCGACTAACCAGCCTTCGGTTTGGTACGCGATCCTAGTAATTGTTGTGTTCATTATCTCGTCCATGAAGTTCAAGTAAAGTCATCTTCTATAATGATTTTTTCTCGAGGTACAGGTAGCCTCAATGATGCTCGGAAAGGCACCTAACTGTACTGTGTTTGGGCTCTGTATGTGGCCCCGCCACGCATGGAGAAACGTGACCAATCCGTGACCATCCGGCCCTAATCCACCCTCACAGAACCTCACCGACCAAACGAGCCGTGTTGCGAAAGTCCGTGAAAACTGCGGGATTCTTGCGAAATCTGAGGTGGGAGGGGGTCTCAAAATCCGCCGTTCCTTGCGATCGTGGGGGTCCGACCCCTCCTCCTCGCACCATAAAATCAGCAACTTACGTCATTGTCGGTTTCTATGACCGCATCCACACCACCATGCTCGTCGGAAAAGAACACTCTCTTGGTGGTCGGTGAGTAAGCGAGGCCATCCGGATAGGTGACGGGTCCGGTCCTCGCCACTGTTGTGAGGGGTATTCATGTCCACTGCTGCGACCTGATGCTCTCCTGTGACAGAGGCGTAGACCCTGTCAATCTCCGGTACGGCAATTACGCCATGCACGCGCTTGAAGCCGTCCAGATTCGCCACAACTTGCCGCTTCTCTGTATCGAATACGACAAGCTGGTCAGCGTTCATGTGCCCGATGTAGAGTCGCCCGTGCTCGGCATCAAGGCTTTGGTAGTCAAAGCGCACCGCAGGTCCTGGCATCGGAATGTCGGCCACCTTTATCAGTACCTGATCGCTAGCTGCGCGTGAGGGCTGCAAATACCCATGTTGTACATAGATGGCCAGGGCTGCGACGCAGGATAGGTAAAGCCTAGAATTCTTCCTCATGGCACGTTCCTTCTTCGGATCAAAATTTGACTTGCAAACTGAACTGCATGCGTCTGGGCGGTTGTGCCGCCACCGGCATCCCAAAAAACGGCGAAGTGACAACGCCGACGTAAGTAACGTAGTTTGGGTGGTTCAGAACGTTGAATGAATTGATGGATAGTGTAGCTGTCGGTCCATCTTTCCTGTTCCTTGTGAGAGCAAAATCGTGGGACAGGTTTAAATCGAGGTCGATGTAGCCTGGGCCATGCATCAGGTTGCGAGGAACGCCAGCAGGCCGATCAAGCGACAGACCGTCATTATTGTTATCACTTCCAGTTGTAATGTTTACGGGCTTGCCAGAATAGAGCGACAATGCGGTTCCGAAGTCGAATAGCTTTCCAGCTTCGAGAGTTCCGAGGAGATCAAACCTGTTCCGCTGATCATTGTCCGAGCGCGACCAATCGGCATGGGGGAAATTACTGTTCGCAGGAAAAAAGGTGATGCCGCTTGTATTGTTATATGTCTTTCCCAGCGAATATCTCGCCTGTCCCGTGAAGTAACTGACGGGCCTGCCCCGGAAACCAACCTCCAGAGCATTGCTCTTCATAGACCCCTCAGACTGGATCTGTCGCTCCTGGCCCAGGCTCGAATTCGGACGAGCGATGTAGTTGGGAGGTGGTGGTGCATTGGCGTCCACTGACCGAAACATGTCGATTCCTCTTGAACCGATATAGTTCGCGAACAGCGTGGTCTTTGCATTCAGTTGCTGCTCGATACCCAAACCATATTGAAGAACGTAGGGGATACGCTGCCTCGGATCGAGTACAACAACGCTCGTCGGAACCCCCGCTAACTCGGGCCGCGTAATTGGGTAGCTCGGATTGTTCACAAGAAACCGCCGCAACTGCACTCCATTGAAGAGCAGAAGGTCAGAGATCGGCGAAGGCCCGGTCCGGTCGAAGAACATACCACCGCCCCCACGAAACACCGTTTTGCTCTTCACGTTCGGGGCATAGGCAAAGCTCAACCGGGGCCCGAAATTCCAGGGAACATCGTGAAAGAAATTCTGCCAGTAGTAGCGCACACCCACGGAGATGGAGAGATTCGGCTTCAGTCTTTCCGTGACTTCAAAGATTCCGGCAACCGTCTTTTCCAGAAAAGCCACATGCCCGTCTCCCTGCTGTACCAGGTAGGAGAAAGGTTGTGCAGCCATGTAATGGTTAAGGTCGGCAAACGAGTACGTGCCTAGCTGGTTCGTAAAATTGTCGTATCCGCGGCGGCTGAGGTCAGGCACATCAATGCCAAACTTAATCTCGTGCTTGCCTCTCGTGTACGTGACAATGTCGCTGCCATCAAAGTGCGACTCGGTTCTGAAATAGTCCGCCTGCGCACTGCCCCCCGTGAATGCTCCCGAAACATTCACTTGAGGAGCCTCATTCACATCCTGCGTCCGGTTGTCATTATGGCCGACAAGGAAATGCAACTGATTCAAAAGCCTTGGGGAAAACAAATGTGTGTAGACAATGTTGATCTCATGCTCTAAGAACATGGTATCGGTGCCAGCTTCAGGCAGAACCGTACCGCCAACCCCCTGATTCTTCACCGTCCTTTGTTCGTAGGAGTAACCAATCCAAAACTGCGTACCTTCCCTGTAGTCATGAAAAACCCGGCCAGAGAAAAAGGAATGGTGGGTGGGGTTCGGAACGTTCTCATTAATTGCGCCGTTTGGACCTTCTGCTACGACAACCGCCTGCTGATCGTTGCGGTCGTAGTTAAGGCCTAAGAGGAATGTGGTCTTTTTGTTGCGGCTGAGCGGTCCGCTAAGGGAACCCTCATAATACGTGCGCTGTTCTGATGGCTTAGTCGTGGCGAATTTGTTTTGAGCGTCGAAGACAGAATCACGAAAGAGAAAGGTCGCAGAGCCGTGCAGTTGCGGCGTTCCACCTTTCGTCGTCAGCTCAATGCGAGCTCGCCCCGGTCTCGAGTAGAGAGCCGTGTACGGATTTTGATTGATCTTCACGCTCTGAATTGCCGAAGCGGTGACGCCCGGCCCATTTGCTTCTACGCCGTTGACCACGAGAGTCACGCCATTCGTCCCGGTCGAATCGGCGTCGAGGAACCTGGACATCGTCGTGAGGTAATCCTGGTCAAAGAGGGGGATACGATCGAGCGCGTCACGGTCAACCGAATTGGCACTCTGATTTAACGCAATCTCAGTGCTCACCTGTGCGGTGGTGTCGGAAGCGGCCACAGTCGTTTCCTGAGCTACTGCCGCGACACGCATAACGATTCGGATCTGCGTCTGAGTTCCTGAGCCTATCTTTGTCTGCTGTTTGACATCGCGGAATCCTTGTTTTGTTACGTCGATGACATAGGTCCCTACCGGGAGCGCATTGAAGGAGAAATTGCCCCCATTGTCTGTTGCCCCCTGAACAATCTTCCTCCCATCTTGCGAGACGACGGCAACTTGAGCTCCGGGAATCACAGCCCCACTGGGGTCCAGAACGCTTCCCCTGATGGTGTGAGCGGACCCTGTGGTTTGGGCAGACGCAAGTTGCACGAGAACGCTTATCAGCAAAACGATCAAATGAAATCGAAACCTCATTACACCTCAGAAAAATGTTTCAATGCTTTGACATAGTTGTTGTTCTCGTGACGAGTTTTGGCAGGCGGATAACGAAGATTGAGCTACGGCCTGGTTCGCCCTGCACCTCAATTGTTCCCCCATGAGTTGCAACTGCCCATTGGGCAATCGAAAGCCCCAGCCCTGTACCGCCTTCAGCACGAGTCCGAGCTTTGTCTACCCGATAGAACCTCTCGAAGATTCGGTTTCTCAGTTCAATCGGAATGCCGGGGCCGCTGTCATGAACCTCGATCACGGCACTCTCTTGGTTGTTCGCTACGTTCACCAGAATGCTGCCATTGATGGGCGAGTATTTCACTGCGTTGTCGATGAGATTCACGAGTGCTTGCCTCAGGATGGTGCTGTCCGCCCTTACAATGACCGAACTGTCGCCATCGACTCTCAGCCTCTGAGCTTTTTCTTCAGCTAACACCTCGACAATCGAGGCCGACTCTTTTGCAAGCTCCAATAAACTGACTGGAGTCAAATTCATCTGAACGTGGCCCCCATCCGCACGGGACATCGTCAAGAGACTATCCACCAACAGCGTGAGCCGGTTCGTCTCCTCCAACATGCTCCCGATCGTGTCGCGGTAATACCTTTCATCTCCCGACTTCTTAAGCGACACTTCGCCGACGCTGCGAATAGCGGTCAGAGGAGTTCTTAGCTCATGGGAAGCGTCGGCTGTGAATCGTCGCAGTTGATCAAAGGAATTCTCCAGCCTTGCCAGCGCAAGGTTGAAAGCGGTCCCCAGTTGGCCAAGTTCATCATCCGGATTGTCGATAGTTAGTCGCTCATGTAGGTGATCAGCTGTGATTTCCGCCGCACGCTTTGCCATCGAATCGACAGGCCGGAGTGCTCGGGCAGCCACCAGATACCCAGCGATGACCACCAGAAACACGATGGCCGGCAGCCCAACCCCAAGTACGGCAACCATCTTCCAGAACTCCCTCCAAAGGGGCTCTTCGCTGATAGCGAGCCGTAGAATTACAGCCTTGCCGTCTGGCATATGATGGAGGCGACTCATTGCCCGGACGCGCATTCCGGAGGTGAACTGTAATGATTTCGCCGATTCCCGCGAGTGCCCCGGTATGACCTTCGGAACTTGGCCAAGTGGCTGGTCCCCCAGTTGCTCGCTCCGATAGAGCAACCTACCGTCATCAGACCAAACTTCGAGAAGATAACCGCGATCAAGTTCGTCTTCGTCGGCTTCTCCTTCGTGGGAACGTAGCTGAAGCTGCCCATCGGGACTCACATAAAGAATTGCCTCAACCGTCTCCAGGTCCCGGTCAAGGCTGGAATCCAACTGTTCTCGCAGGTTACGCAGGAAGAACGTTGAGACGCATACCGCATAGAGTAGAAGGGCAGCCGCGAGCAGCGATGCGTAGAACACGGTGAGGCGCGTGCGGAGATTCCTGCCCAGTAGGCCGCTCACGATTGTTCCTCGTTCAATGTGAATCCAACGCCTCGAACTGTATGGAGCAACTTGGCGCTGAACGGATCGTCAAGCTTTCTGCGTAGCCGTGCGATGTGGACATCAATCACGTTATCTAGAGGGGTTGCTCGCACGGTCTCTTTCCACAGATCGCGGGCTAGCATCTCGCGGGAGACAACGCGCCCGTGATTTCGCATCAGATACTCAAGTAGATCGAACTCACGAGCTGTCAGGTCGATACGCTGGCCGTCGCGGCTAACTGTCCGCCTTACGGAATCAACCTCAAGTCCGCCGATTGCCAGCACACCCTCAGGTTCTGCCTTGTTCCGCCGCAACAGAGCGCGAATCCGGGCGCTCAGCTCTGCGAATGCAAAGGGCTTCACCAGATAATCGTCGGCACCCGCGTCTAAACCAAGCACCCGATCCTCAATGGCATCTTTCGCGGTCAACAAGAGTACGGGCGTTTGGGCGCCTTGCTTACGCAACATATTGAGCACTGCGATCCCATCACGGCCAGGTAGCATGACGTCGAGAATGATCAGGTCGAAGCGACGCGAACTGGCGTGAAAGAAGCCCTCTTCACCAGTCGGTGCCAGGACGACTCCATAGCCTTCAGCTTCGAGACCCTCTCGCAAAGCATTCCCAACTTTTGGCTCGTCTTCCACAATTAGAATCAGCATCTTGCGCCCTCATTCATTTATAAATTCCAATGGATTCGTTCTTCCTTAAGTGTTCCTGAACGTTTCCTTAACTGGAAGTTCAGGAACTTGTCAGAAGGCCTTCAGGTGAGTATTGGCCACTTCCGATCTATAAGGGAATGAACGTGAAATTGCTTGAGTTTCCAACGATTCACGCTGAGGATGAGCAGAATGAGACGCCTGTTTATGGCCGCGCCGATTGTGCTTGGCGTTCTGGTGGGAATAGCCGACCCACAGGGTAATGGCACCCAACAGCCGCACTTTGTGGGTTCCGAGAGCTGCCGGAACTGTCATCTAAAAGAGTACGAGGGATGGAAGCAGACGCGCATGGCGAAGGTCGTCAGTGATCCCCAGGTGCATCCGGACGTAGTTCTCGGCGACTTCACTCACGCTGATCCGCTCGTCACGTTCGACCTGAAGGATGTCGCCTTCGTCTACGGCACCCGGTGGAAGCAGCGATACTTCACCAAACGCGGCAACAACTACTACGTCGAGCCTGCCCAGTGGGACGTCGCCAAGAAGAAGTGGCTCCCCTACCACACCGAAAAGGGAACAGACTGGTGGGTGCCGTTCTACGGCGAAAGCAACTTCGATCGACCCACCGGTCCACTCTGCGATGGTTGCCATTCGGTCAACTACAACATCGACACCCATCAGGTCACCGAGTGGAACGTCGGCTGCGAAAAGTGCCACGGGCCCGGAAGTGCGCACGTTGCCAAGCCGACACGTAAGAACATCATCAATCCCGAGACGCTAGATTACGTGCGCGGCAACGATACTTGTATTCAATGCCACAGTCAGGGTCAACCTCTCAACAATCCAATCAATGGGAAGTATTACGATTGGCCTGTAGGTTTCCTCCCTGGCCAACGTCTCGCTGATTACTGGAAGCTGGAAGAGCTGAAGCCTGGAACGACAAATTTCTTCCAATACGCTGACCTGACCGCGCATAAGAACCGGATGCAGGGCAATGACTTCGTGCAGAGCAACATGTACCACCGGCAGATGCGCTGCTTCGACTGTCACGAAGTCCACAGCGACACCCGGGGGCTTTTGATGGCGAAGGGCAATGCGCTCTGCCTGCAGTGCCATGCACCCAATCTAACCAACGCCGCCGGTCTGCACACCAGCATCAGCGAGCACACTCACCACGCCGAAGGCAGCAAAGGCAGCGAGTGCGTTGCCTGCCACATGCCGCTCATCGAACAAACGATCAAGGACAACTATGTTGCCGCCCACACCTTCCGTTTTATCTCACCGATTGTAACGGAGCAGTCGGGCATCCCGAATCCCTGCACATCATGTCACAAAGAAAAGTCGAACGAATGGGCGCTGAAGGCACTTAGGTCCTGGTCAACAACGTCGCCATGGAGGGTCGGCAACTAAAGCACGACAGCACAAGTGAAGCACCGCAGTTGCAGTGTCACCGGCAACTTGGACGTTTGTCGAACCGGGTCGAAATGTCACGATCGAACGCGGATGGTCCGAACGCAGGACCTCGGAAACCTCCGTGTGCATCCATCCGTCCTCGGTTGCGTGCCGTGCGTGGCAAGCAGCGAGAGCATCCGGTTGAGTACGTCTCCTTTGGCGCCAACCGTCGCTCCGAGAGCCGCCCCCGTCATCGGTTCTGTGCCGAGCGCATCGGCGACGCCAAGCCTCGGCAATGAACATGAAGACACCTCGCGGCATCATGCCCATTCGTAAGCGTCCAAATCTGCACGTCCGGTGAAAGCATATTGTTAGAGCCTTGTAGGAATGTCTTTGTTGTAGGGGCTGGGGCAAAGAGAGTCTCGTCAAATCATATATATGCAAACTCTGCAGTTTCAGGATACAGACGCCCTTGATCGGCGGCCCGATTAGTTCCATGTCGCAGCGGCGGAATTGAATACACGCTTCGTAGACGTGTTTCGGCCAGTCTGATTGCCGGCTAAAGAAGCGTTAGCACTCATTGACCTGTCTGCAGGATGAGACGCAAGGCCCAATCTTCATCGTCTGGGTAGTCGGGGAGGTCGATCAGTCCGATTTGATTCGAGTGCAGGACACCATTGCCGGTGTCCTGCCAGGTGCCATTGCGTGGATCGAACCATTGCGCTCGATAGGAACTGTTCAGCCGGGCTCCGCGGACCTGGGCGCGAGGCATGCCTCTCTCGAAATAGAGGAGAAAAACGTTCCTGTCCTTGGTCCGCGCACAGAAGGCCCAACCCTCATATGAGCGCAGGGTGTGATCTTTGTTGGGCGAAACCAGATCCGCGTTCGGCTCCAACTCCTGATATTGCTTGCCGATGGAATACGCAAAGTCGCGCAGATATTTGGTCTGCGCTCCGGAAATCCAGTGAAAGGCATCCCACATCTTGATGGGCGCTGCGGGTTCGATATCTGCGCCCCAAATGCCTTCGGCCCCATAAACGTATCCGCCCAAGCCACCTGACAAAAAGCTGCCATACATCGATGAGCGCACAAACTGCGCATCTTTTTCGCTCCCCCCGGCTGCGCCGTATTTGTAGCCTCCGGCCCCCAGTCCGCGCACATCGGTGTAGCCGGAGTAGTAGGGCTCGCCATTGATTGCCGGTTGCGGATGAGGCATGCCGAAGATTTCGGTCAGATACCAGTAGTTGTTGTGCTCGCGCATGTTGCCGATCTGCTGTAGCGTGACCCAGGAATTCTCGCCCCAGTTTTCGAGCGTTGAAGGATTCGCATTGGCCGAGAGCAACGTTCCGAATGGAGGTGGGCCAAAATTGCGCATCACGTCATCAATAGCTTTGTCATATTCGGCAGGCCCAACCGTCTCGCTGATGATGTCCAGGTGAATCGGGCTAAGCACGACATTGTTTGCCTGATATCGCGCCCAAATGTATTGAATGAAGCGCGCATAAGACTCGGGCCATTTGTAGTAATTCTTCCAGCAGAGGCTGGCGTCGCGGCGGGAAACTTCTATAAACGGCACAAACCCTTGCTGGTTCAGGTAGTCAATTTTGCGATCGACGTAGTCGAAGTATTGGGGATTGATGCGGTCCACGTCGGGAAACATGTTTTCGTATCCGGGAACTTTTCCGGGGAAGAGAAAGGGGCGCCCGCCCTCGTTGTCCATGTTCTTGGCGCTGCCAGTACCGAACTCGAGCCACGCCGACCGTACCGTGGTTTTCTCGGGATCATTCATTATCACGTGCCAGGGCGCATCGTCTGTCATCCAATTGGGGAATGCCGCGATCATGTTGATCCAGTTGTAGCCC
>Ga0126373_10001695_pt1 | contig 15836 bp, 14 predicted proteins | sample PanSoiMetPlot_11_FD_92545 | JGI IMG/M metagenome (GOLD analysis project Ga0126373, IMG submission 92545) | Tropical forest soil microbial communities from Panama - MetaG Plot_11 | ecosystem: Environmental > Terrestrial > Soil > Tropical forest > Bulk soil | place: Panama | collected 2016-02-17 | reverse complement strand
GTCATCGAGGATGCGCTGAGCGATGCCCTCCACGATCGCCGTCTTGCCGACACCGGCCTCGCCGATCAGGACCGGGTTGTTCTTGGCCCGCCGGGACAGTACCTCGATGGTCTGCTCGATCTCACCGTCGCGGCCGATGACCGGGTCGAGCCGCCCCTCCCTCGCCATCGCAGTCAGGTCCCGGCCGAACTCATTGAGGGTCGGAGTCGACGACCTGCCGTCGCCGCCTGGTGGCGCACCCTGGCTGGTCAGCCCCGCCTGCAGCGACTCCGGCGTCACATGGGCGGCGCCGAGAATCCGGCCCGCTCCGGACTCCGGGTTGACCGCCAGCGCGAAGAGCACGTGCTCGGGTCCGATGTAGGTGGACCCGAGGGAACGGGAGATCTGGTGGGCGTCCAGCAATGCCCGCTTGGCCCCCGGCGTCAGCGGCGGCGGCGCGCCGCCCCGGCTGGCTCCCCCGGCGCGCTGCTGATCCTCGGCAGCCCGGCCGATGGCTCCGGGATCGGCGCCGGACCGGGCGATCAGCTCGCGGGTCGGCTGCACCGTGGCCGCCGCCCAGAGCAGGTCCTCGGTGTCCAGCTCGCCGCCCCGCTCCGCCGCCTTCGCGGCCGCGGCGCCGATCAGCTCACGTGCGGGTCCGCTCATCAGCCGGGTGATGTCGACCCGGTAGCCAGCCGGAGGCGGGTTGCCAGCGGCCCCGAATATCCGCGCGATGAAGTCATCGAAGGGACTGCCCGGCAATCCTGGTGGCCCGAAGTAACCGCTGCTCATCGCACGCCTCCCCGTTGGCACGGCGTCGAGCTCGGGCCGCACTGCTGCTAGGGCACAGCACAGGTGACCCGGTGGCCTGGTTAGCCTGGACGTGAGGAACTCGCCATGACTGACCGCAAACCAGCCGATATGTCCTTCACCTCGTGGATCGACAAGCAGATCGCCGAGGCGACCGAGCGCGGCGCTTTCGATAACCTTCCCGGCGCTGGCAAGCCCATTCCTCACCGCGGTGACGAGGACGCCGCGGAGGCCTGGCTCCGCGAGTACCTCCGGAAGGAAGGCGTGTCGGCGGAGGCGCTACTGCCGCCGCCACTGCGGCTACGCAAGGCGATCGACCGGCTGGCGCAGGCTGTGCCGACCATGGCGTCCGAGCAGGACGTCCGGGACACGGTCGACGAGCTCAACCATGAGATCCGCGAGTGGCGGCGGATCCCGCTCGGGCCACCAGTCTTCGTTCCGCTGGTGGACACCGAGGCCATGATCAGCCGCTGGCGAGCGGCCCAGCCCGCGCCTGCGTCCCCGACGGCTGCCCATCCCGACGCGCCGGCCGAACCCGCGGGTCCCGTCGTCGGGCGGGCTCTTCCGCGCTGGCGGCGCCGCGCTGCCAGCGGCCAGCGGCGGCAGGCACGCAGCTAGGGCGCAACTGCCTCGCTCACGACGAGCGTGCCGCCCCGGCTCACGAACGGGTGACTGCGGACAAGAGCAACCGCGTCGGCCAGGCTGCCGGCGCTGAGCACCGTGTACCCCTCAACGATGTGGTTGTCGTCGTCCCGGACATCGCTGCTCGTCACAGCCTTCGCAGGTCCAAGCGGCGCGCCCGGGTCGATCATGTTCTCCCCCACGCTGGCGGCCCAGGCTCCGAATGCCGCCATCATCTGCTCGCGCATGGCCGGATCGGCGGGCGGCTCGCCGCCGCCGTGGTAGGTAACGAGGAACTTGGCCATCACTGCCTCCACTGGGTGTCACTGGTCACCCTGACGGCCGCGCGCCGCCGGTTACAGCGCAGGATTGCCGGCCGCACTCCGACTCGCTATGGTCGGCTGAACGGTCCTGTTGTCCAGTCGTTCACGGAGCACCCCCGTGCAGCTGCTGAATACGCCACCGCGCGACACGGTCACCGAGCTGCTCACCGCGCTCACCGTCCAGAGCAGCGTGTACTGCCTATCGGAACTCCGCGCGCCGTGGGGTTTCGAAGTCAGCGGGGCGAACGTGGCCAAATTTCACCTCGTCCTCGAGGGCGAGTGCTGGCTGCACGCCGACAGCGTGAGCCCTGTGCGCCTCGGCGCAGGTGAACTCGTCATCCTGTCGCGGGGCGAACGGCACATCATGCGTGATGAGAAGGACTCGCCCGTGGTGGGTCTGGATCAGCTCATCGCCGACCACCCGCTCGACAGCCAGGCCCGACTGCAGTGCGGGGGGACCGGATCACTGACCAGGCTGCTGTGCGGTGGGTTCGAGCTCGGCGACGCGATTCCCGCCCCGCTGCTCACGCTGCTCCCGCGGGTGCTGCACATGGACGCGGTGTCGACCGGCGTGATCACATGGCTAGAGCCGGTGTTCGCGTTGGTGCGGCACGAGGCCGACCGCGCCGATCCCGGCGCGCAGGCCATGTTCGCCAAGCTCGCCGACGTGTTCCTGGCCCAGGCGCTGCGCAGCTACCTGATCGGCGCGCAGCAGGCGGGGCTTCTGCTCGAACCGCCGGCGGATCACCTTATCAATTCGGCGATCGCGCTGATCCGCGAGCAGCCAGCGCGGCAGTGGACGGTCGAGGCGCTCGCCAACCACGTCGGCATGTCCCGGACCTTGTTCTGCACCCGGTTCCGTGCCACCGTCGGCGAGAGCCCGATGCGCTACCTCACCAGGGTCCGTCTGGGCCAGGCGGCTGGTTACCTCACCACAACGAAGCTGAGCGTCGACGCGATCGCGCGGCGGACCGGCTATGGCACGAGTGCCGCCTTGTCGAAGGCGTTCCGGCGAGAGTATGAGACGTCACCTGGCCGGTACCGCGAGAACCGCGGCACGGTCAGGATCGAGGAGATTCGGTCCGGATAAGGTCCGGCTAGCTGCCGCGCGCGGCCAGCGTGTCGAGGTCTCGCTCGGCGAACAGCCGGTGATGCCATTCCTCGTTGAGGATCACGAGCAGGCACTCGCGTACCACGAAGCTGCGCGGCGGGGGCCAGCCAGGTCCGGTCACCGGCTCGGTGCGGGCGTCCAGCGACGCGTCGGTGAGGCCGTCGATCACCCGCCGGACGGTCGACATCCGGTCCCGGCGCAGCCGCAGCACCTCGTCCAGGGACGGGCGGACGGACCGGTCGCGCGGTATTGGTGGGGTGTCGGGCATCTCGTCCCACGGCAGGTCCAGCGCATCCCACGGCGCGGGGTCGGCGAGGATGACGCGCCGGATCCAGGAGTCGGTGGCGAAGACCAGGTGGCGCAGCGTCTCAGTGAACGACCACTCGCCGTCGACGGACTCATGCAACAGCTCGGGGGGCATACCGCGGGCCCGGTCGACAGTCCCGGCCCAGAGCCGCTCGACGACATCCCACGCGTGGCGGAACCCGGCCGGATCTGATGGGCGCATTCGAACCCGGTCGGGGTCGCGCCGGTCGAGCTCGGCTTCAATCAGGGGACCGACGTCGACACCGTTCATCATCACGTTCTCAATCTCGCCGCTGATGTCGACGTTGCCGAGCTCCACACCGCGCATGATCACTTTGTGCAGTGCGCAGCCGCGGAACTGCGCTCCGGTCAGGTCGGCAGCGCGTAGTCGCGCGCCCGTGAGGTCCGTGCGATCAAACCGGGCGCCACGCAGATCGGCGCCAGCGAACACCTGAGGAACCCGATGGCCATCGACCGCGAGCGGACCACCGCCGGGATGCCAGCCCGCCGGCGGATCCTCACCGGTCACCCCGTCCACGGCCTCACGGATCAGGTCGGCGTGCCCAGTGTGCCGGCCATACTCCTCGATCAGGTCGCACAGCAGGCGGCGCAGGCTGGCGTGACGGCCGTCCGGCGCGGACGCATGCACAGGCTGGTCGAGTCCGCCCCTGGCGAGCACCGCCGCAAGCCGCGCCCGGGATCGCGCGACGGCACCATCCCACAGCGCGTAGAGGTAATCGGGGGCGTCCTCAGCGGCGGACTCGAACTCCCAGTCGTTGCTGCCGTCGGAGCCACTGGCGTCCCAGGGCGCCCCGATCGGCTCCCCGGTCAGCTTGATCGTGAAGGCAAAGTCCTCGTTCGCGGCGAGGTGCTTCAGCAGGCCCCCCAGAGTCATGGCGGACGCGCCGATGCGCGCCCGGAGCCCCGCCGCGTCGAGGCCGTCAGCCTTCCAGCGGAACGTCGCGCGCAGCCGGTCGAGTGCGCCGATCAGCTGCTCAGCCTCGGTGCCGGCCAGCGGCGGTTCCCACGGACAGTCGTTATCGGTCATGCCTCGCACCGTAAGCCTCATTGCGGACGTTCGGCATCCGGCTTGGCATGCCACTTCCGTGCCGCCACCGCGCTGTCTACTGTCGTGCTAGACCGCCTAGCAGGCTGCGAGCGCCGCCGGCGCAGAGAGGACGAGCATGCCACGAGCCTTCAGTCAGGTGCGCGGCGAGGCGGAGCGGGCCGCCGACGAGCTGCGCGCGCAGGAACTGCAGCAGCAGCTTGCGGACGAAATCACGGGCGTCGTGATCACCTTCGTCGACCACAGCGGCGCGGGCCGGGTCAAGGTCGTGCCACTGGAAGCGCTCGCCAGGGCTGCCCGGTCCGGCGTCGGATACTCCCCGGTCATCGACGCCTTCACCAGCGACGGCGGGATCGACCCAGCGTCGCCGCTCGACCGGCCCGACGGCGACCTGCGGATGGTGCCCGACCTCGACCGCCTGATGGTGCTCCGCGATCCAGCGGGATGGGCATGGGCGCCGGGTGACCGCTTCACCCAGGACGGCAGCGTGTACGCGAACTGCCAGCGGTCATTCGCCCGCGCCCAGGTCGCCGCCGCAGCCGCCGAGGGTCTCAGCGCGCTCATGGCGTTCGAGGTCGAGTGGATGGTGGGGCTGGACACCGACACGTTCACGCCCGCTTTCACCGGCACCGGCTACGGGCTGAGCCGTTTCATCAACGCAGCCGAGTACGTCCGCGACGTGGTGGACAGCCTGGAGGCCGCCGGCGTGGTCGTCGAGCAGATTCACCCGGAGTACGGGCCCGCCCAGTTCGAGGTGTCGGTCGCAGCGCAGGATCCGGTGTCCGCGGCGGACACCAGCGTCGTGGTGAAACTGGTGATCTCAGCCGTCTCGGCGAGGCACGGGCTCCGCGTGTCGTTCGCGCCCGCCGTGGTGTCGGACAACGTCGGCAACGGCGGCCACCTGCACGCGAGCTTCTGGAAAGACGGCGGGAACCTGCTCGCGGGCGGCGAGGGCCGGTACGGTCTGACCGCGACCGGTGAGTCGATCCTGGCCGCGCTGCTGGACAGCCTGCCGGCGCTGCTGGCCATCGGTGCGCCGACGCCAGCGTCGTACCTGCGGCTGCAGCCGTCCCGGTGGGCGGGCGCGTACCAGATCTGGGGCGTCGAGAACCGCGAGGCCGCTCTGCGACTGATCGAGGCACCTCCGTCGGCGGAGGGCGCGGCGAACGCCGAGCTCAAGTGCTTTGACCTCAGCGCCAACCCCTACCTGCTGACGGGGGCGATCATGGCAGTGGCGCGCCGCGGCGCCGCCCGGACCGATCCTCTCCCCGCTGAGGTCAGCGGCGACCCGGCGGCTCCCGGCCACCCGCAGGCCGACTCCGTCGCCCGGCTGCCCGGCAGCCTGCCAGACACCCTCAAGGCGCTCGAGGCCAACGCGGATCTACGCGAGGCGATGGGCGACGAACTGCTCGCCACCTTCGCCGCAGCGCGGCGAGCCTCGATCGCCCTGGCCACCGATCAGACCGCAGATCAGGTGATCGCGGACGCGCGCTGGCTGATCTGACGGTGCCATCGGACAAGCTGGTCCTCATCGACCACCACGTGCACGGCGTGATACGCGCGGGGCTCGCCCGCGACGGCATTGAGGCCCTGCTCAGCGAGTCGCTGGTGCCCACGTCGGCCGGGACGACCGCATTCGACTCGCAGCTCGGCTTCGCAGTCCGCCGCTGGTGCGCCCCGCTGCTGGACCTGGAGCCGCACTCGCCAGCCGACGACTATGTCCTCAGGCGCCAGGAGCTCGGACCGGCCGAGGTGGCCCGCCGGCTGCTGGCCGGCGCTGACGTCGCCGCCTGGCTGGTCGACACCGGGTATCAGAGCGACGAGGTGACCACACCTGATGAGCTGGCCGCCATCAGCGGCAGTCCGGCCTACCAGATTGCCCGGCTGGAGTCGATCGCCGCGGAGGTGGCCGAGGCCGGCAGCTCTGCCGCGGGTTACGGGGCCGCGGTTAGCGCCGCCATAGCCCGCGCTGCCCGGCAGGCGGACACCATCGGGTTCAAGTCTGTCGCCGCCTACCGGTGCGGGCTCGACTTCGAGCCCGCGAGGCCGACCACGGCTGACGTCGAGGCGGCAGCAGGACACTGGCTGCGCTCGGTCGACTCACCTCAGCCCGCCCGGCTCAGCGACCCCGTGCTGATCCGGCACGGAATCTGGGCCGCGCTGGACACCGGGCTCCCACTGCAGTTCCACACCGGTTACGGCGACCCGGATTCGCGGCTGCACCGCGCGGACCCGGCGCTGCTGCAGGACTTCCTCGCCGCGAGCCAGCGCACCGGCGCTACGGTGCTGCTGCTGCACTGCTACCCCTACCACCGCCAGGCCGGGGCGATGGCGAACCTCTTCCCCCATGTCTACCTGGACGTCGGCGAGGCTCTCAACCACGTCGGCGCGCGGTCGGCGACGATCCTGGCCGAGGCGCTCGAGCTGACCCCGTTCCACAAGATGCTGTACTCGTCCGACGCGTTCGGCCTGCCCGAGCTGCACTACCTCGGGGCGGCCGCGTTCCGGCGGGACATGGCGGCCGTCACCGGCGGCTTCGTCGCCGACGGGGCGTGGGCAGCGTCCGATGCGGCGCGGGTAGCCGAGATGATCGGCTCCGGCAACGCGCGACGCGTCTACCGGCTGCCAGCCCCTAGTCGCTAGTCGCCCACTGCGGCGTAGATGGCCCGCACGTAGCGCTCGGCGCGATCCGAGCCGATGATGCCGGCACCCATCTTGTTCATCATGTACGAGATCGTCATCCGTCGGCCCACGTCCATGATGATCACCGAGCCGCCCCAGCCGCCCCAGAAGCAGACCTTCTCGTCGGGGATGTAGGGGATGGTGTCGAGCTGCGGCAGCCCGTAACCGATGCCGAATCGCATCGGAACGCCCAGCACGAGGTCAACCCCGTTCGCCTGCTCACGGAAGATCAGTTCGATCGTCTCTGGCTCGAGCAGCCGCACGCCATCCACCTCGCCGCCGCGCGAGATCACCGACAGGATTCTCGCGACCGAGCTGGCGTTCCCGTGGCCATTGGCCGCGCCGATATCGGCGTGCCGCCAGCCAGGGGTGTTCGCGAAGTTCGCGTCGACCACCGGGCCGGTGAACGTCCGCACGACGGGACTCTCCGGATCGAGCGCGCCGAAGTCGATGGGCAGCGGCGGCGGTGGCACAACGTCGGCAATCCGCTCCCAGTCGCTCTCCGCCGCGCCGATCTGGAAATCCGCACCGAGCGGGCCGGCGATCTCGTCGGCCACGAACTCCTGCAGCGACTTGCCGGTGATCCGGCGGACCACCTCACCGATCAGGTGGCCGAAGTTCAGCGCGTGGTAGCCGGAAGCGCTGCCCGGCTCCCACCACGGTGCCTGCGCGGCGAACCGGGCGGTCGCCTTGTCCCAGTCGTAGAGGTCGTCGATCACGGCCGGCTGGTCCAGGCCAGACACGCCCGACGTGTGCGACAGCAGATGCCTGACCAGCACGTCCTGCTTACCGGCGGCCGCGAACTCGGGCCAGTACCTTGCGACAGGAGCGTCCACATCCAGCGCCCCGCGATCCACGAGCATGAGGGCCGCCAGACTGGTCACCGTCTTGGTGGTCGACCACACGTTGGTGATCGTGTCCCGCTGCCACGGCTGCGTGCGGCTCTCGTCGCGGAAGCCGCCCCACAGGTCGACCGGGATCTGCCCGTCGATATCCAGGACGATCGAGGCACCCAGCTCCGCACCGGAGTCCAGGCATTCCTCGAACTCGCGGCGCACCGCGCTGAACTGGTCGTCACACGTCCCGCCGATGCTGGCCACGAGCTGCCGTCCTTCCCGCAGCGCACGGTCGCCAGCTCCGCTGCCGCCGCCCGGTGCGCCGTCCACCGAGGCAGCGTAAATGGCCAGGGGCTGCGGCGTCTACGGTCGCTGATCTAGCTCGCGGCCGCGGCCCGATTGGATGCGCGCCGCTCCCGGACGGCGCCGGCGAGCGCCTGGAGGACGCCGGCGGTTGTGTCGATGTCCATGCAGGCGTCGGTGATGCTCTGGCCGAACACCAGCGAGGCCGGGTCCCGCAGTTCCTGGCGCCCATCCTTCAGGAAGCTCTCCAGCATGACGCCCACGATGCCCTGCTCCCCCGCGGCGATCTGATCGGCGAGCGCGCGGGCCACGACGGGCTGCTGACGGTGGTCCTTGCCGCTATTGCCGTGGCTGGCGTCGACCATCAGCCTGGCCGGCAGCCCGCATTCGGCGATCGTCGCCAGCGCCGCGCTGACGTCGGCCTGGTCGTAGTTCGGCCCGGTCCGGCCGCCGCGCAGCACCACATGGCAGTCGGGGTTGCCCGCCGTCGTGACCACGGCGGCCGCGCCGACGGGCGTGACGCCGAAGAACCGGTGCCGGGTCGCCGCTGCGCGGCACGCGTCGATCGCCACCTGCACGTCCCCGTCGGTGCCGTTCTTGAACCCGACCGGCATCGACAGGCCGGAGGCGAGCTGCCGGTGCACCTGGCTTTCTGTCGTGCGGGCACCGATCGCACCCCACGCGACCGTGTCGGCAATGTACTGCGGAGTCACGGGGTCGAGCCACTCGCAGCCGACCGGAAGCCCGAGCTCGAGGATGTCGAGCAAGAGCCGGCGAGCTGTCCGCAGTCCGCGGTGCACGTCGTGGGTCCCGTCCAGGCCCGGGTCGTTGATGAGGCCCTTCCAGCCCGTGACCGTCCTCGGTTTCTCGAAGTACACCCGCATGACGACCAGCAGGTCCCTGGCGAGGGTCTGGGCGATGTCGTGCAGCCGGGCGCCGTACTGCAGAGCCGCCTCGGGGTCGTGGACGGAGCATGGCCCGACGACGACCAGTAGCCGGTCGTCTGCCTGGTCGAGCACCGAGCAGATATCGACCCTGGCCTGCTCGACGTTCTTGGCCAGGCCGTCGTCCAGCGGGAGCTCGTCCAGCAGCGCGGCGGGTGCGAGCAGCGGCTGATAGGCCTGGACCCGCGTATCGCTGGTGTGTGGCATCGTGCGTTCCCTCCGCAAGCCCGACACCCCGCCGGGGAGCCAGGACCCGTTACATACGAAAGGACAGAGACGTCGTCCCTGTCCGCCTGGCTCTGAGTGGTGGAATCAGCGCATTGACTGGCCGCTAGCCCCACTCAGAGCCAGCGTAAAGCGCCAATACCACCGTGACATGCGGTCATGGTATCGCACCGCGAGCGCTTCGTCAGTCGGGGGCCGGATGTGGCCCTCGTCACTCCCAGGCGCTCCCCCACTTCGGCGGGCGGGTAATCCGGCACTCACCCGTGAGTACCCCGTTCCCTCCCGGAAAAGCGGTCGCATCACCCGCACCGGGTGAAACCAGCCTTCGCTTCCCGGGTAGGGCCAGGGGCGATGCGAAGCGCGACCACGATGCCCGCGACCAGCTTCTGGACGGACACCAGGCCGGCCACAGCCGCCGACTTCCGCCAGTGGCAGAGCTGCGGCTTGGTCAGGCCGCGGCAGGCGAACGCCGGGGGCGATGAGCCTGCACCGCTGAGCTGTGCGGGCGTCCCCGGCCCGGTGATCAAGGGCAGCACGCGGCCGTGCACGCCAGACACCTGCCTGTGCCACCGGCCCGCGGCCCGCCAGCGCGAGGCGGTTGACACCTCCACTGGCCATCTGGGCTTCCGCTGCGTGATCCAATCCGGGCCGTTATTAGCCGGGCCGGGCCGCGCCCGGCTCAGCTTCCGCATTGTGCTGGCGAAGGTGGTCGAGGAGCCTGACGCAGGCGTGCACCGTGCGTACGGAGGGAACGGGCACGCTCAGGTACGCGGACAGTTCCACCACGGCTCCCGTCATGCACTCGAATTCCAGCCGCTTGCCTGCTTCCAGGTCCTGCAGCATGGACGTCTTGTGGTCACCCACGGCCAGGCCGGCCTCGAGCCGCCGGTCCAGCGACACCGGGAAGGTGATCCCGAGCTTGTCCGCCACCGCCGCGCACTCGGCGAAGATCGATCGCAGCAGCTCGGGCATCTCGGCGACGGAGCCCAGCTCACCGAGCGTCGCGCCGGTCAGCGCGGTGATGGGGTTGAACGCCACGTTACCGACGAGCTTGAGCCAGATCTGGTCGCGCAGCCGCGGCTCGACCGGAGCCCGCAGGCCGCCCGCCGCGAACGCGGCAGAGATTAGCTTGCAGCGCTCCGAGTCCGACCCGTCCGGCTCGCCGATCGTGAACCGGGTGCCCTCGACGTGCCGGATAACCCCCGGCTCGACGATCTCGGTGCCCGCATAGACGACGCAGCCGACGTTGTGCTCCGGCCCGATCGATGCGGCGATCACCCCGCCCGGGTCGACGGAGTGCAGCCCGGTCACCCCGGCGGCGGCAGCGGCCTGCGGTGCGGACTGGAAGTACCACCAAGGGATGCCGTTCTGGGCCCAGATCACCGCGGCACCTGGCGCGAGCAGCTCGCCCAGGCGCGGCGCGATCTCCGGCAGGCTGTAGGCCTTCAGCGCAACGAACACCACGTCCGCATCGCTCACGGCTGTCCAGTCGTCCGTCGCACGCGGGCGGGCCGTGAAGTCGCCGCGGGCTGACAGCACCCGGACGCCACGGTCCGCCATCGCCTGCAGGTGCGGCCCGCGCGCGATCAGCGTGACGTCGGCGCCGCCATGCGCGAGCGCCGCGCCCACGTAGGCGCCGATCGCGCCGGCGCCGAGCACCGCGAACCTCACTGCTGCAGCACTACCTCGGCCACCCGGCGGCGCTGGATCTTCCCGGTCGCGGTGCGCGGGATCTCCGGCAGCACGTCGATCCGGGCCGGCACCTTGAACGCCGCAAGCCGCTCCCGGCAGTACGCGATCAGGTCAGCCGCGTCGGCATCCCCGGCAAGCGTGACGGCCGCGCCGACAAGCTCGCCGTACTTGTCGTCCGGCACGCCGAAGCAAACCGCGTCGCGCACCGCCGGGTGCGACAGCAGCACCTGCTCGATCTCCGCCGGGGCGATGTTCTCTCCGCCGCGGATGATCATCTCCTTGATGCGGCCTTCCAGGAACAGGTAGCCGTCCCGGAACACACCGCGGTCGCCGGTGCGGAACCACTCGCCGAAGAATGCCTCTGCGGTCGCCGCCGGATTGTTCGCATAGCCGGACATCAAGCCGGGTCCGCGGATCACGACCTCGCCCGCCGTGCCGTCCGGCAAGAAGCTGCCCGCCTTGCCCGCGATGCGGATCTGAGTTCCCGTCGGCACGCCGACCGACCCCGTCGGCCTGGCGCCAGGCGGCAGCGGGTTTGAAGACATCTGGTGGCTCGCCTCGGTCATCCCGTACGCCTCCAGGATGGGCGCCCCGTACCCACGCTCGGCCCGCTCGGCCAGCGCGGCCGGCAGCGCCGAACTGCACGACCGGACGAACCGCAGCGTCGCCGGCGGCCCGTCGTCGTCGGCCCGGTCGAGGATCATCTGGTGCAGCGTCGGCCCTGCCGACAGCCACGTCGCGGCGTGCTCGCGGGCCTGCGGCCAGAACCGGTGCGGAGTGAACCTCCGCGGCGTGATCACTGCGCCGCCGGCTCCGAGCGCCGCGAAGGTCGAGGCCACCAGCCCATGGATGTGAAACAGCGGCATCACGCAGAACGACACATCCGCCGGCCCCAGCTGGTAGTGCGCGCCGATCGTGCGCGCCGAGGCCATGAGGTTGCGCTGCCGCAGCGGCACCTGCTTCGGCCTGCTGGTGGTCCCGCTCGTGTGCAGCACGAGCGCGACATCCTCGGGGCCGCCGGGCTCGAACGAGCGCGGCGGCCCGCCCGACCCGTCAGCGCCTAGCAGCGCCGGCGGACCGTCGGCGGCCGCCTCAACGGCGACCACCGTCGTACCGGCGGACGCCGCGGCGGCACTCGCCGCCACCGCTCCGCTGGCCGGGATGAGCAGCAGCCGCGGAACGATGTCGCCCAGGTAGAACCCGAACTCCGGCTCGGTGTAGGCGGGGTTCAGCGGCGCCGCCGCCGCCCCGAGCGCCGTGATGGCAAGCAGCAGGAGGACAACGTCGGGGCCGTTCGGCAGGCACAGTGCGACCGTGTCGCCGCGCCGCACCCCGAGACCAGCCAGCCGCTGCGAGAGAGTCTCGACCTGGGCGGCGACTTGCCCGTGCGTGAGCACCTGACCGGTGTCGGGCACGATCAGAGCCGGCCGCGCGGGCAGTCCAGCCGTCAGCAGGGCCGCCATCGCCTCCGCTGCCGGCGTGGCACCTGGCCCGTCTGCCGTCGCCTGATCGCCGCCTGCCGGGCTGGTTTCCGTCGTCATCAGCTGGCCTCCGCGCTCACGATGGGCTGCTCCGCCTCCTCGTAAGTCTGCCGCGCCCGACCAGCGGCGGCCAGCGAACTAGCTGCCGTGGCCCCAGTCCGCTCCGGCGGAGCTGGCTGGCAGCAGCGCGGTCGACGGGTCCAGATGCCGGATAGCGTCCTGCACCGCGGCGCGAAGGTCGGCGCGCGCATGCCGGTTGTACACCGGCCCGGCTCCGTCGGCCAGCAGGGCGTTCGCGATGGCCACGCCGCGGGCGGGTACCGGCGCGCTCGCGCGCAGCGAGCGCTGAAGCACCCGGATGTCGGCCTCGGCCGCGACAATCCGGTCCCGAGGAAGGGGCACGCGCGCTCGTGCCGGGTGCTCGCGCGCCAGGCTGACCAGCCGGTCCCAGTCGCTCGCGACCTGCTGCCGTCGCGCCGGGATGACCAGGGCGCGGGCCCGCAGGCCGATCAGGGGGTCGCTCTCAGGCGAAGCACCGGCGGCAAGCCTCGCATCGAGCGAGGCCGCCCTGCTGCCGGCCAGCGCGCGATCCCAGAGCCTCGGACCGCGCTGGCGTGGGGGCAGCAGTCTGTGCTGGTTCGTTGCGTGAACGGGAGTCATACATCCATGGTGCGCCGGGCGAGCCTGGCACGGGAGTGGCATTATTGTCTCTGTGCGCAACATAACGGCCAGCTTGCCTGGCAGCCTCGGACCAGCCCCCACCGGGCGCCGCGTCGTGGTCGTGGCCTACGACGGCATGACGGTGTTCGAGTTCGGCGTGACCTGCGATGTCTTCGGCAGCGACTGGTCGCGAGATTTCGGTCTCGGTGTTCCCTGGTACCAGTTCGCGGTCTGTGCGCTCGGCGGAGCCGTCAGCGTCGAGGGCGGTTACAAGCTGGAGATCCCGTATGACCTGGAGGTGCTGAGCGAAGCGGACACGGTGGTGGTGCCGCCGACCGGGCCGACCGATCTGGTGCCAGCGCAGCCGATGCTGGCCGCGCTGCGCCAGGCGCACGCCGACGGCGCACGGGTCATCTCTCTGTGCACGGGCGCGTTCGTGCTGGCCGCGGCGGGTCTGCTGGCAGGCCGCCGGGTGACGACCCACTGGGCCGAATGCGCTGAGCTCGCTCGCCGGTACCCGGACCTGCAGGTTGATCCCGCGGTGCTGTACGTGGACGACGGCGACATCATGACGTCAGCGGGCAGCGCGGCGAGTATCGACCTGTGCCTGCACGTGGTCCGTCAGGACTACGGCGCCGAGGTCGCCGCTCGCCTCGCCCGGCAACTGGTCGTGCCGCCATACCGCGATGGCGGCCAGGCGCAGTACATCGAGGCGCCGTTGCCCGCGATGCCGGGCGCAGACCTGTTCACGAGCACCCTCACGTGGATGCAGGAGCACCTGGATGAGCCCCAGACGATCAGCGACCTGGCCAGCAGGTCGGCGATGAGCAGGCGGACCTTCGCCCGCAGGTTCGCGGCCGCCACCGGCACGACGCCCTATCAGTGGCTGCTTCGCCAGCGCCTTCAGCTGGCGCAGCGGTTGCTGGAGACCAGCGATCTGCCGGTCGATTCGATCGCGCAGCAGGCCGGCTTCTCGACGGCCGCGAACCTGCGCAAGCATTTCGGCCGGCATGTGCGGACCACGCCGCAGGCGTACCGGCTCACATTCAGGGCGCGACTGACCTAGCTGTCCGCGAGAAAGCTCAGCACCCGCTGGGTGAGCAGCGAGGCCGCGGCCGGGTCGTACGACGGCAGCGAGCTGTCGCTGAACAGGTGCCGGTCGCCGGGATACAGGAACAGCTCGGCGTCCTTCGCCTGCCCGACCAGCTCGCGGGCCGCATCGAGGTCGCCCTCGCCAGCGAAGCTCGGGTCAGCGTCCATCCCGTGCACCTGGACGGGCACCTCGTCCGGCCAGGCGGCGCCGAATTCCGACACGGGAACGCACGCCTCCAGCAGCAGCGCGCCCCGCGCGCCCGGCCGGGTCTGCGCCAGCATCTGGGCCGGCAGGACGCCGAGCGAGATCCCCGCATAGAAGAGCCCGGCGGGAAGCGCCTCGACCGCGCGAGCGCCCCGCTGGATTACCTCGCCGAAGCCGATCTCGCGGGCGTGGTCCACCCCCTCGTCCACGGTCGTGAACGTGCGGCCCTCGTACAGGTCGGGAGCGTGCACGGTGTGGCCGGCGCTGCGCAATTCCTCGGCCAGCGCGACAACGCCCGGTGTCAGCCCGAGCGCGTGGTGATACAGCACGATTTCAGCCATGGCCACAACATCTATCACGAGCTGCCGACAAATCGATTGCCTGCAGAATGCCTGACAGCGGCCCTGTGTTGACCAGGCGCATGCGCGGGCATGGTAAGGACTGGTCGCGGTGCCGCAAACCGGGCATGACCATCGTCCCCGGCGGCGGCGGCCGAGATGCGGGAAGCTCCTCCCAGGTGGTGGTCACCGTGGTGTTCGTCGATCGGGAAGATGCCGGACGCCAGCTCGCCAGCCGGCTCGGGCATCTGCGTGGCCAGCCGGTCATCGTCCTGGGCTTGCCGCGTGGCGGCGTGCCTGTAGCGGCGGAGGTAGCGACGGCGCTGGGCGCCCCGCTGGATGTCATCATCGTGCGCAAACTGGGCGTACCGTACCAGCCAGAGCTTGCCATGGGCGCCGTCGGCGAGGACGGGGTGCTGGTCACGACCCCTGAGGTGATCCGGGCGATTGGCATCACTCCGTCTGACCTTGCCGCGGTCCGGGCCAGGGAGGAGGCCGAGGTCGAGGCCCGGGCCGCGCGGTACCGGGCGGGCCGCCCGCGCCTGGACCTGACCGGCAAGGTCGCCGTCGTCGTGGACGATGGCATCGCGACGGGGGCGACGGCCAGCGCGGCGTGTGAGATCGCCCGCGCGCACGGCGCTAACTGGGTCGTGCTCGCCGCACCAGTCGCGCCGGAGGGGTGGGAGGACCGGATCGGCTCCCGTGCCGATGAGTACGTCTGCGTCGCCACGCCGCCGCATTTCCTCGCGATCGGCCAGTTCTACGCCAACTTCGCCCAGGCGACCGACGCCGAGGTGACCAGGCTGCTCAACAGCTCCGCCGCACCGCCGGCCTCCGGCGCTGCACCGCCGGTCTCCGAGGCTGCACCGCCGGCCTCCGGCCAGGCTGCACAACCGCTGCCCGGCGACGCCAGACTGCCGCGTCAGGCACGCGGCCGCGACCGATCCGGCCACGTTCCCGCCGATTTCTCCGGCGATGGCGCGGTGGTCGAGCCTATCGCCGGAACCGTGCACCTCGCCGGCTTCCTCACCGTGCCGCCCGGTGCGCCGGGCATCGTGATCTTCGCTCACGGCAGCGGCAGCAGCCGCAACAGCCCGCGCAACCGCCACGTCGCGCGCATCATCAGCGAAGCCGGGCTCGGCACCCTGCTGTTCGACTTGCT